>OCZT010003357.1_pt1 | contig 16349 bp, 13 predicted proteins | sample 1539031 | NCBI WGS metagenome assembly OCZT01 (sample SAMEA3539308, study PRJEB22396) | soil metagenome | biome: tundra; feature: field; material: soil | place: USA | collected 2010-05 | depth 0.15 m | reverse complement strand
GATTTCGTGAAGCTGCGCCGCATCATCAAGGCGTGGGAAGCGGATCACCCGGTCGAGGCGCTGCAGGCGGAGGAAATTCACGACAATGTGCATGACCGCTTCAACCAACTGGGCGGCTACCGGCTCGAAGCGAAGGCCAAGCAAATTCTCGCCGGCCTGAGTTTCCGCGAGAGCGACTTCGAGCGGCCCGCGCGCGAAATGAGCGGCGGCTGGGTGATGCGCGCGCACCTCGCGCGGCTGCTCGTGCAGGAGCCGGACCTGCTGATGCTCGACGAACCGACGAATCATCTCGACCTCGAGGCGCTGCTCTGGCTTCAGGATTATTTGCAGAATTATCCCGGCGCGATTGTCGTCATCTCGCACGACCGCGAATTTCTCAACCGGCTCGTCGGCAGCATCGTGGAAATCCGCCAGAGCAAGCTCATCCGTTACCGCGGCAACTACGACGACTACCTCGAACAGCGCGAAGCCCACGAAGAACAACTCCTCGCCGTGTTCAAGAATCAGGAACGCGAAATCGGGCGGCTGATGGAGTTCGTGAATCGTTTCCGTGCCAAGAACACCAAGGCGACACAGGCCCAGGCCAAGCTGAAGCAGATTGACCGGATGGAGAAGGTGGAAGCGCCGGTGAATGACGAGCGGAAGATTAATTTCAAATTTCCCCAGCCGCACCGCGGCGGCCAGAAAGCCGTCACGCTCGAAAACATTCACCAGGCTTACGGCGACAACGTGGTTTATCGCGGCATGGATTTCAAGGCCGAGCGCGGACAGCGCATCGTGCTCGTCGGGCCGAACGGCGCGGGCAAATCCACACTTCTGAAAATTCTGGCCGGGGTCGTCGTCCCGCAAAGCGGCACGCGCACACCGGGCCACAACGTGAAGGCCGGTTACTATTCGCAGAACCGCGTCGAGATGTTGAACCCCGCGCACACGGTGTTCGAGGAGGCGCTCAACACGCCGCAACGCGTCACCGAGCAGTTCATCCGCACGCTGCTCGGCTGTTTTCTTTTTCAAGGCGATGACGTGTTCAAGAGGGTCAGTGTGTTGAGCGGCGGTGAAAAGAGCCGCCTGGCGCTCGTGAAGCTGCTGCTCGACCCGCCGAACCTGCTCCTGATGGACGAGCCGACCACGCACCTCGACATGGCCAGCATTGACGCGCTCGCCTATGCGCTCGACCAGTTCCAGGGCACACTCATCTTCATCAGCCACGACGTGTATTTCATTCGTGCGCTGGCGAACCACGTCGTGCATGTGAACGCCGGTCAGCTCACGCATTACCCAGGCGGCTACCAGTATTATCTCGATAAAACGAAGGCGTTGTCCGCGCGCGCCGCCTTGACTTCAACTGGTAGGGACGCGCTGCCGCGCGTCCTTGATTCCGCCGGACGCGAGAAGGCCGCGCAGCAGCGCGGCCCTACCGTTTCACGGAAGGAACAAAAACGCCACGAAGCCGAGCAACGCCAAGCCCGTTCCGGCCAGCGCAAAGCGCAGCAGCAACGGGTTCATCAATTGGAAAAGGAAATCCAGCAGCTCGAAACGCAGCTCACCGGGCTTACCGCCGAGCTGGAAAATCCCGCGACCTACGAGAAGCCGGGCCGCGCCGCGCAAGTGAACCGCGAGCTGGTGCAGGCGCAGGAAAGATTGGCGGAATTGAATCCCGAGTGGGAAGCCGCCGCGGGCAGGCTGGCGGCGATGAATTGACGGCGGGGACGGCGCTGGCTCTTCTGCCGGTCCGTTGGCGTCGGAGGCGGTAAAAGAAACGGTAAAAGAAACAGTTGCCACGTTGTTGGCCCGCTGCTACACACGAATTGTGATTGAGCAGACCAGGAGTCCGGTTGCACGATTCTCCGCCGCGGGATTTTCGCTGCTGGAATTGTTTCTCGTGGTCGTGATTATTTTCATCCTGTTCACGCTTTTCCTTAGTTCCGGCTCAAAAAGTTATCAGGATAAAAAACTGACGGAATGCCAGGGCCAGCTGCAAAGCATTTACGCGGCGCTGAGGACTTTTTCGCAGGACAACAACGGGGCGCTCCCGGCCGTTCCCGGCGCGCAAACCTCGGAAGCGCCGTTGAGCCTGCTCGTGCCGAAATACACGACCGGGTCGGAATTTTTCATTTGTCCGGGCGGCAAGGACAAGCCGTTGCCGGATGCCCAGCCCTTTGCGGACAGAAAAATCAGTTACGCCGATTACATGGGGCGGACGCTCCAGGATGGTTCGGAGGCGCCGCTCGTTTCCGATGCGCAGGTGGACACCGCGCCGAAAACGCCGGGGCAGATTGTTTTTTCCCCCGACGGCAAAAAGCCGGGCAACAATCACAACAAGTTCGGCGGCAATTTTCTGTTTTGCGACGGCAACGTCCAGTACACGCCGTCCCGGCTGGCATTTGCCTTGTCGCCGGCGACCAACGTCATTTTACTGAACCCGAAACCCTAGTCATGGAAGTCAAAGTCCAGTGCCCGTGCGGAACGCGCTATGCGTTTGACGTCGAGCCGGTGAACGGCCGGATGCCAGGAAGGGTCAATTGTCCCGGTTGCGGCGCGGACGGAACCGATCTGGCCAACGAAGTGATTCGCCAGAAACTTGCCGTGACCGCGGTCGCAACCCCGGTGCCGCCGGTTGCCGTTGCCCCGGCGCCGGTCCCGCAAGCTGCCGCCGCCGCGGTTGCCGCCGCATCCGTGCCCTTTTGTCCCCGGCACCCGAAGAATCCGGCAACGGAAACCTGCCGTGTTTGCGGCAAACCCATTTGCGGCGAGTGCATGAAACAGTTTGGTTATGTCTGTTCGATTTATTGCCGGAAGCGAGCCGAACAGACCGGGACGGATGTGCCGGTTTATGAAAAGCAACTGGCGGTCGTCGCGGCCAAGGTTGTCTGGGCGGGTGCGTTGATCCTGCGGACCGCCGTTTTCCTGGTGGTCGTTCTTGTGGGCGCATGGATCTGGTACACATTTTTCGGCTCGCAGCCGCGAGTCATTTATTCAGAGAACCTTCCTCACGGCGACCGGGCGCGGTTCTATCAAATCCTGGTTCCCAACCAGGTGCTTTCAATCAAGGCAAACCAAATGACCTTGTTCGATTTGACGGAACAAAGGCAACTGTGGTCGGTCGCCTTGAATTTGGGAATCCCCGTGCCGGCCCCGCTGAATGCCGCCCGGGGCGAAATCGAGGAACCAGCCAGGCTTTATCCCGAGCCACACGTCATCGCCACGACGAACGATCTTTGGATTTTGTTTCCGGGCCGCATCGCGCAGTACGATCGGCACACCGGCAGCCGCAAACAGGAAATACCGTTGAACCCGCCGTTCTTCGGCATGGCGCAAAGCGACAGTGGCATGACGGTGATTTCCTCCGATGAATCCGGGCAGCAAATCATGACCCGTATTGCGCTCGCCGACGGCACGATTCAAACCGATCCGATTAAATCCACCGCCGCCGTGGCATCGCCATCCAAGAGCCAGCCGCAACCACCTACCATCGTGGTATCCACCAACAGCGCGGAGTACGCGATGCTGGCGAAGCTGGTGGCGGCGAAAGCCATCAAACTGGCGGAGCGGACAAGCTGGGGCGACAAGTTTGTGCCTGACGGAGTCAATGTCGTGCAGATGAAAGTGGATTTAATCGAGCGCAAGGCGATTATTCATCTGGCAATGAAGGCCCGGAAAAAATCCATGGTCGAAGACAATCTCACCGCCGGTCAAAGCATGGAAGCTTCCGAACAGATGATCAACGACTTGCGCCGGGAACAGACCGGCGGTGTGGAAGAGGAAGATGCCAGCCGATACCAAATCACCTTGCGCCGGTGGCCGGCCAGCACCGCTCCGGATTGGACGGGCGAAGTCATCGGCGCTCCCGCATTTTTCGCGCTCAAAACCCGGAATGTATTGGTGGCGGGGAGTTCCATTCAGGTTTTCGACAAGAACAACAAGAAACTTTGGTCGGCCAGCCTGACTTATTCCATCCCGCCTCATTATTCGGAGGATTTCGCCACGGAAGCCGATCCGCCGTGCGTTGAATCGGACAACGCCCTGTATGTTTTTGACCGGGGAATGCTGACCAGTTTCGATGCGGCGACCGGCCAGGTGCATTGGCGGCTCACCAGCGTCGGCATTTCCCAGGTGCAACCGGACGGCAAGGGGCACCTTTACGTGACCAGCACGACGGCCAGCCCGGATTCCATTCAATTTTCCCAGCAGTTCAATTTATCCTCAAAGGCAAATCCCGTGATTCTGAAAGTGGAGGCCACCACCGGCCGGGTGCTGTGGCGCAACGAGGGCATCGGGGACAAATGCTTCCTTTCCGGGAAATTTATTTACGCCGCGCGCGCCGCGGAGAACCCCATGATCACTCCGGGCGAAGATCCGGTTTTGTATTTTGATTTGTACCGGCTGAGTCCGTCCGATGGACACACGATGTGGGATTACTCGCAATCCCGTCATCCGGTGCAAATTGAAGTGCAAGGGAATCAAATCCTGCTCCATTTCCGGGGTGAATTGCAGGTCTTAAAGTTTTTCAGCCTCTAAGCCGGCGGCAAATCTCAAAAATTCATTTCATCGCCGCATAGACGCGATGCACGTCGTCGTGATCGTCCAGCGCGTTCAGGAAATCCGTGACGTTCTTGCGGGCAGCCTCGCTGACTTCGATAAAATTCTTGGCGAGATAACGGATTTCAGAGGCGATGACGTTCCAGCCGGCGGCTTTCAACGCCTTGGAAACATGATCGAGGTCCTTGATTTCCGTCAGAAACCGCGCGCCCTTCTGTCCGGTGGGAACCTCGTCGGCTTCAAGCGGTTCAATTTCCTGCGCGCCGGCTTCGATGGCGTCGGCTTCCGCGTCGCGATTGGCATCGGGATGGGTGGCTTCGACCACGCCGAGGTGATTGAAGAAAAACGCCACGCTGCCGGGCTGGCCGAGCGAGCCGGTCTTGAACAGGTTTCGGATTTCCGGCGCCGTGCGGTTGCGACTGTCGGTGAGACATTCAACGATGACCGGCACCTTGTGCGGCGCGAAACCTTCATAGACGATGGTTTCGAAATCGACCTTTTCCGTGTCGAGCCCGGCGCCCTTTTTGATGGCGCGTTCGATGGTGTCTCTGTAAACGGAAGCTTTTTTGGCTTTTTCGACGGCGGCGGCGAGACGCGGATTGAGGTCGGGGTCAGGCCCGCCGAGTTTGGCCGCGACCATGATTTCGCGGACCAGTTTGGCGACCATCTGGCCTTTTTTCTGCGCGTTGATTTCGCGTCCGGCCTGTTTCCATTGTGCGCCCATAGGTTGGCAAGTGTGGAAAGATAGTCGCGCGGGTTCAATGCAAATTGCGCGGCTTCGATTTGGCGGACTACCGTATGTTCAGTGTAAATGGAATGGGAGAGCCGCTCCCCCTCCGTCAAGCCTCCGGCTTTGCCGGAGGTCGCTGACTTTGCGGGGCTTTTTGGAAATGGGGGATCGCTTCGTCCACGCTGCCCTTTTGGAGCAGCGCGTTGCTGAGGTTCTTGTGGGCTTCAGCAAAGTCGGGTTTGATTTGTAAAGCCTTTTGGAAATGGATGATCGCTTCGTCCACGCTTCCCTTTTCGAGCAGAATGTTGCCGAGGTTGTTATGGGCGTCCGCGTAGTCGGGGTTGATTTGCAGGGCCTTTTGGAAATGGGCGGTCGCTTCGTCCACTCTTCCCTTTTGGATAAAAGCGTAGCCGAGGTTATTGTGGGCTTCCGCGTAGTCGGGATTGATTTGCAGGGCCTTTTGTAAATGGGCGATCGCTTCGTCCACATTGCCCATTTTGAGCAGCGCGTAGCCGAGGTTGTAGTGGGCTTCCGCGTAGTCGGGATTGATTTCCAGCGCCTTTTGGTAATGAACCATCGCTTCGTCCACACTGCCCTTTTGGAACAGAAAGTTGCCAAGGTTGTTGTGGGCTTCCGCGAAGTCGGGATTGATTTCCAGCGCCATTTGGTAATGAACCATCGCTTCGTCCACATTGCCCGTTTTGAGCAGCGCGATGCCGAGGTTGTTGTGGCCAATGAAGTTGTCAGACGTGCAGGCCAGCGTGTGAGTCCACAGCGATTCACTATTCCGCCAATAAGCAGTCTGCGCGCGCGCGCAGAAAATCAAAGCCATGAGGATGATCGTGGAGCCGCCGCCCAGCACCACGCGGCGGTGACGCCAGCCGGCGCACAGATCTGCCGCCGCCCAGGTCAGCAATAGATACAAGCCGATCTGCGGCAGATAGGTGTAACGATCCGCCCGCGCCTGAGCGCCCACCTGAACAATCCCGATCACCGGCGCCAGCATGATGAGATACCACAACCAGCCGGTCAAAAAACAGGGGCGACGACGACGCAGGATAAAAACGCCCGTGGAAATGCCGGCCAACAGAACCAATGACAGCACCACTTCTGAAACCCCAACACCCCCGGCCGTAAACGGGTATAAAACCGCCAGACCCGACGGCCAGAACATCTGGCCCAAATAGGCCACACAGGAGATCAAGGCATTACCCACGCGCAAGGAAAGGGACATGTTCTCGAACGGCAGGATGGACTTCGTCTGGGCAAAAATCGTGACCGCACACGATGCGACTGCCAGTCCGAGCAAGGGCAGCTTCTCAAGCAACAAAGTTGAGAGTTGAGGGTTGAGGGTTGAGAGTTTTCCTTTTTTTTTACCTGTCACCCGCCACTCGCTACCCGTCACCCTTCCGAGCGGCCAGTAGTCCAGCAGCAGCAGCACCAGCGGCAACGTCACCAGCATCGGCTTGCACATCAGACCCAACGCGAAGAATAACAGCACCAGACAATAGTCGAGGGCCGAAACTGCTTGTGCTCCCGGCTCTCGACTCCCCGACGCGGCGGAGCGAGGCGAAGACGACTCGACTCTCGACCGTCTTTGGGCATACCGCGCATAAGCCCCGATGGTCAGCATGAAGAACACGCCGCTGAGGACATCCTTGCGTTCCGCCACCCACGCCACCGATTCCACCCGCAACGGATGGATCGCAAACACCGCCGCCACAAACGCACTGCGCCATAGCGCGCCGGTCATCTGCCGCAGAATCAGGAAGAGTAGGATCGCCGTTGCCGTATGGAGGAGAATATTGGTGAGATGATGGCCGCCGGGACTCAATCCATAAAACTGGCAGTCCAGCATATGGGAAACCCAGGTCAGCGGGTGCCAGTTGGAGCAGTGGACATGGGTAAACGCCCAGATAATCCCCTGGAGCGTCAGACCCCGGGTGACCGCAGGATTTTCATACACGTAAAAGTCGTCGTCGTAGTTGACAAACTCGTGCCCCAGTGTCTGGCCGAAGACCACCCAGATAATCGCCGCCAGAAAAATGCAGACCCCGGGAACCGTCCAGCGGTCGTTCAAACCAGCCGGATGGCATTCGGATTCCGGCGAGCGGGAATCTGCCAATCCGGGCATTTCACCGGCCGGCGAAACGGGCGCGCTTGAACGCACGGCAGGGGCTTTTTTCTTCGATCTTCGACTCATGGGGTTGAACACATGATTAAGAAAATCCGCGCAGAGTGACGAGTAAAAAAAGGGTCACTACAGGCCGGGGCTTTGATTTTTCCCGTCCCGGTGCTTGAGCTTTTCCCCGCTTTCGCATATTCGTCGCGTCATGCTCGTTGTTCATGTCCATGTTCGTGTCAAGCCGGAGTGTGTGGAGGCTTTCAAACAGGTGACGCTCACCAATGCGCGGGAAAGCCTGAAAGAACCGGGCGTGGCGCGCTTTGACGTCGTCCAGCAGCAGGATGACCCGGCGCGCTTTGTGTTGGTGGAAGTTTATCGGGATGCGAATGCCGCCGCCGCGCACAAGGAAACAAGGCATTACCCGGCCTGGCGGGATGCGGTCGCGCCAATGATGGCCGCGCCGCGCTTCAGCGTGAAGTTCAACAACCTTTTCCCGGATGACGAAAAATGGTAGGGCCGATCCCGCTTTGCGGGACCAGGACGCGCGGCAGCGCGTCCCTACCAGCGGAAATTATTATGCGTTTTGAATTTGCAACCGCCACGCGCATCGTCTTCGGTGCGGGCGCGGTCAATGATGCCGGTGCCATCGCCAGGGAATTTGGCCGCCGTGCACTTGTCGTGACCGGACGTGATTCCAGTCGCGCGGAACGAGTGCTGGCCAGCTTGCGATCCGCAGGCGTGGGCGCGGTGACTTTTTCCGTCACTGGCGAGCCGGAATTAAAAACGGTGGAGCAGGGAGCGAAGCTGGCGAAGGCAGAGCGTTGCGAACTGGTGATTGGTTTTGGCGGCGGCAGTGCGCTGGACGCGGCCAAGGCCATTGCCGCGATGTTGACAAACGACGGCGAACTGCTGGATTACGTCGAAATCATCGGACGCGGCCAGCCGCTGGCCAAACCATCCGCGCCATTTATCGCGATTCCGACGACGGCGGGCACGGGCGCGGAAGTGACGCGCAACGCCGTGCTGGCGTCGCCGGAACATCGCCTGAAAGTCAGCCTGCGCAGTCCGTTGATGCTCGCAAAAGTCGCTCTGGTTGACCCCGAACTGACTTGTGATTTGCCGCCGGCGCTCACCGCCAGCACTGGCCTCGACGCGCTGACCCAGCTCATTGAACCATTCGTCTGCAATCGCGCAAACCCGATGACCGACGGATTGTGCGTCGAGGGGCTTCGCCGTGCGGCGCGGTCGTTGCGCGTGGCGTTCAGCAAAGGGCACGACAAACCGGCGCGCGAAGACATGGCGGTGGCGAGTTTGTTCGGCGGACTGGCTCTGGCCAACGCTGGGCTGGGCGCGGTGCATGGTTTCGCCGGGCCGATTGGCGGCAGTTTTTCCGCGCCGCACGGCGCGATTTGCGCGGCATTGCTGCCGCACGTGATGGCGATGAATCTTCGGGCGCTGCGCCAGCGTGATCCGCACGGTGCGGCGTTGTATCGTTACGAAGAGGCGGCGTGGTGGCTTACCGGCGATTCGAAGGCCAAAGCCGACGACGGCGTGAAATGGGTTCGCGCACTCGTCACCGATTTGAAAGTTCCGCGCCTCGGCAGTTTTGGAATTCAACAAACGCACATCGCTGATTTGGTCGTCAAAGCCGCAAAAGTGAGCAGCATGAAGGCGAATCCGATTGTGCTTACGCCGGAGGAATTGACCGAAACGCTGCGTCTTGCCTTGTAAGCTGTTTAAGAATTAGCCGACCAGCCTTGGACTATTCGTTGACGGCGCTTCGTCTTCTACTGGTTCTACAACTACGAACGTTTATACGTAGATGGCAAACGCGATCGCGGCCAGACCGGCAGCGGCGGCAAGTAACCAGAGCCTGCTGAGTTTCTGTGCGGCAAAACGAATAATACCTTTGTGAATCGTCGGCATTTTTCTCTTCGAGCGGGTCAAATCAACTGGAGGGCTTCTGACTTCTTCAAGGCAGCGTCACAGCCCGATAGAACCGCTGGTTTAAACCACCCAGGTTGTCGTCTTGAAACGGCACGAGATTGTTGGTCGCCAGGACGGTCGTGAGGTACTGCCAATCGAGCAAATTTGCGGACGCCTGTACTTGGTAACGGCGATCCGGTTCGCCGTTGATGGTGAATTGGACTGGCCTGTTCGGAGGCGCACTGAGGTTGGTGAGCAACGCCGGCTGTGGCGAACCGGGCGGCACAAACTGGAAACTTTTAATGACCAATTCCACCTCTTTGCCATCCGTCGGCGGGTGACCGAAAAGCAGCCAAAGATTAATACGCACGTTTTCGTCGCCGGTTTGCGGCACAGCGGACGCGTTGGCAAACACCCATGTGCTGATCACGTTTGTCGGGTTTGGATTTGGCGAATAACCGCCGCTCTGACTTTGAAAGGTTACCAAGTTGCTTTGCCAGGTGAACAGATGCGTCGAATCAATCAGTCCGGTCGGCACGCGGTAGCGCGCGTAATGGCCGCTGAGATAATACGGTTGAACCGTAAATTGCGCATTGTTGGTGTCCGCTGCAAAACCGCGCGAGCATTCAACATCTATTTCCCGGTAAGTGTAGGCCGGGTCGTCACTCCAGGTAAACAAGCCAAGGACGATGTTTGTATCCAGGTTGTCCACGCGCGAACCAAGTTCGAACCGATAGCTGCCGTAATCGAACGTCCGCGCGGAAACAATTTCGGCACATTGCCATTGATTTGACCGGTTGGTGATGCGCATGTGCAGCCAGCCTTGTGCGTCAGTCCAGACGTTATTGGTGCTGTCCGAAAAATAATTCGGTCCCGGTCCAAGCTGATTGTTGCCGGGACTCGTCTTCATCCACCAGTCGTAGCCCGAAAAATTAATCCAACGAACACCCGGATATTCGCGCGTGACAACGGCGCTGGCAATCGCCCCGGAAAAAACGTTGGTCGGCAGAAAAGGTTCACCCAGCACACAGGGTTGGTTGTAATTGGTGCTGACCAGCAAGGCCGCAATCTGGGTGGCGTTGGTATCGGCACCGCCGGTGGTAATGTCGGCGGACCAACTCCCGTCAGGTTGAATCGCTGTGAGTGCTTGCGCACAAGTGGGCTTGGAATACCAACCATAAGGCGGGACATCAATGAACACGGCCACCCGAAAGGCGGCAGGATCTACACCCAACACCACTCCGGCGAGATTGTCGGTTGAACCATATGCTGGAAGGTTTGTAATGATGATTTTGGGCACCGCACGACTCTCACAAGCGCAATTGGCAAGGAAAAGAACCGCGGCGTATTGCAGTATGAATTTCCTGATTCTCTGGCACGCAGCCATAGGCAACTATAACAGTTCCGGTTTAAACGGGCAAGTCGGACCTCATTTCATTGCTGCGCTCGCTTGAAACCAACCGGTATGTTATTTTCAGGCATGATGCGAGTGCGGCACAAAATCTAAAACCGGCCGGCGCTTTCGCATCACCCGCGCGATGGTGTGGAATTTGCTGACGGAAGATGGCAAACCTTGCGGCGTCCAGGCGGCGATGTTTGACCGCTGGGAATATCTTTGAGGCGCGGGCTTGTGATTTGCCGCGCGTGCTTTAATTTGACCGCGCAATGCAAAATGGTGTGAACGCCGCAGATTCATCCGCCACATTTTCCGAGTCGCAAGAGCGCAGAATCGTCTGGCTGTTGTGCCTGCTGGCCGCGGTTCACGTTTTTGTTTTTTCGGCGGCGGCCCCGTTTTTCAACAACGTGGACGAGCAAATCCACTTTGATCTGGCGGTCAAGTATTCGCAAGGACACCTCCCGCGCTCGTTGGAGCCGGTATCCGCCGAGGTGGTGCCTTACGCCACATTGTACGGCTCGCCGGAGTATGTGGGAATCCCGGCCAATTTCCCCGGTGGACAATTTCCACCGCCACCGTGGACGCAGCCCCTGGAAAAAGTCCGCCCGGCCCTGGTCGCAAAAACGGCGGTGTGGCGGGCAGTGACGAATTATGAAGCGGCACAGCCGCCGCTATATTACACGCTCGCGGCTTTGTGGTGGCGTCTGGGAAAGGTGTGCGGATTTCACGACGGCCGTTTGCTCTATTGGCTTCGTTTTCTGAACCTGCTGGTCGTCGCCATCCTCGTGTGGATGGGCTTTGCCGCCGCCCGGCTGGTTTTTCCCGGGCGCCGCTTTTTGCGGCTCGGCGTTCCGGCACTGCTGGCCTTCATCCCGCAAAGCGCCTTTTACTCCATTCAAAACGACGTGCTGTCGCCGCTGGCTTTTGGCGCGGCGTTCATTTTGCTGGTGCGATTGTTGCGCGCGGAAATTCCGGGTGTCCGGCTCGGAACACTCACCGGTCTGGCGCTGGCGGCGACGTTCCTGACCAAAATCAGCAACCTGCCCCTCCTGGCCGTGTCCGGCTTGGTGGTGCTGTTCAAAATTGGATGTCTGGCCAGGTCGGGAAAATTGCGCGCTGCCGGACCGGCGTTGGCGGCACTGGCGTTGTGCGCGGGCCTGCCGATGATTGCCTGGCTGGCGTGGTGCAAACATGCCTTCGGCGATTTCACCGGCACGGCGGCGAAAATTCAATTTCTCAACTGGACGCACAAACCGTTCGGCGAATGGTGGCATCATCCGATTTTCACGCCGCATGGTTTGTGGACCTTTGTGTCTGGCCTCATGGCAACGTTTTGGCAGGGAGAGTTTCTCTGGCATCGCCAGCCGCTGGCGTCGCCGGTCGTGGACGCGATTTACGCAATTTTATCCGTCGGTTTCGTTGGGGTGGCCGTCATCAGCCTATTTTCCCGTTCCCCGGCTGCAAACGCATCCCAACGGCAGACACTTTGGTTCGGATTCTGGAGTTTTATTGCAGCGGTGGCGTTCTTGGGATTTCTGTCCATCCTCTACGATTTCCGCGACTGCTTTTATCCGTCGGGCGCGCACCCGTATTTCACATCCGGCCGGTTGATGCTCGGCGCGCTGATTCCATTTTTGCTGCTCTACCTTTACGGACTCGACCGCGCATTGTGCCGCGTGAAAAATAATTGGATTCGTCCGCTGGTGTTGATCGGCATGATTTTGTTCATGCTGATTTCGGAAATACTCATTGACTGGCGGCTGTTCCCGAACGCCTACAACTGGTTTCATATGTGAAAATTGGTGGGGCGAGCGTCCTCGCGCCTGTGCCGCCGTAGCGGCCTCATCGCCGCGAAGGTGCAAGCCGAACCTTTTTCGTGCGCTCGGACGGATTTTGTGATTCACTGGGCACACTCTGAACCGACTGCCGTATGGACGACACGAATTCATTGATCGAACAGCGCAAGGCCAAGCTCGCCGCGTTGCGGGCGAAGGGCATTGACCCGTTCAAAAACAAGTTCACGCCTGGGGAAACCTGCCAGCATGCACGCGAACATTACGCCGAGGGCCGCGAAGTCGCGCTCGCCGGCCGCATCACCGCGCACCGTGACATGGGCAAGTCCATATTCATGGACATCCGCGACCAGAGCGGGCGGATGCAAATCTACGCGCAGAAGAACGTCCTCGGTGACGAGCCGTTTGCCATTTTCCAACATCTCGACCTTGCGGATTTCATCGGTGTGCGCGGCACGATGTTCACCACCAAGACGAACGAGATTTCCGTCAAGATCACCAGCTTCATCATCCTGGCCAAGGCGTTGCGTCCGCCGCCGGCCAAGTGGCATGGACTCGAGGACACGGAAATCCGCTACCGCCAGCGCTATCTCGATCTGATGGCGAACCCGGAGGTGAAGGAGCTGTTCCTGATGCGCAGTGAAATCATCCGCGAAATCCGGAATTTTCTGCACAAACGCGGCTTTGTGGAGGTTGAGACACCGATGATGCAGGCGATTCCCGGCGGCGCGGCGGCGCAACCGTTCGTCACCAAACACAACGCGCTGGGCTGCAATTTTTATCTGCGCATCGCGCTGGAATTGCCGTTGAAACGGATGCTGGTTGGCGGCGTGGACAAGGTTTTTGAAATTGGCCGTGTCTTCCGCAACGAGGGCCTCTCGCGGAAGCACAACCCCGAATTCACCATGCTCGAGGCATATGAGGCCTACGGCGATTACGAGAGCATGATGGAACTGGTGCAGGGCCTGGTCTGCCACGTGGCGGAGAATGTGATTGATACGCTGTTCATCGAGCACAAGGACGCCGAAGGCAAGGTCGTCAAAACCATCAACCTCACTCCGCCGTGGCGTTGCGTGAAATACAAGGACCTGGTGCGCGAAAAGGCCGGCGCGGACTGGTTTGACATTCCGGCGAAGGAACGCCGCCAGCGCGCGCACGACCTCGGCGCGGAAATCGGCAAGGACTACGAAGACTTTGAAGTCACCGGCGCGGTGTTCGAAAAATTGATCGAACCGACGCTCATCCAGCCGGTGTTCGTCACGCATCTGCCGAAGGAACTCGTGCCGCTCGCCAAACTTTCGCCCGACGACCCGACCACGGTGGAGGTTTTTGAGTGCTGCATCAACGGCCAGGAAATCGCGCCGGCTTACACCGAGCAGAACGACCCGATTGCGCAGCGCGAACGGCTGGAGCACCAGGCGGGCGGCGAGCAGCAGAAACTGGATGAAGATTTTCTGGTCGCGTTGGAGCACGGCATGCCGCCGGCGGGCGGCATGGGCATGGGCATTGACCGCCTGTGCATGATGCTGCTCGGTCAGGAAAGCATCCGCGACGTCATCCTGTTCCCGCAGTTGAAACCGAAATAACGTGCTTCCGGCATCCTGCCGGAAGTTCCATTCAATTGTTTATCAAATACCCACCGTAAATTGAATTTAGATCTGCCAGCAGGATGCTGGCAGCACGCTCCCATGCTCACCGTAGCCGGACCAAGCAAGGCCTTTGGCGGTCGTCAGCTTTTTGACGACTTGTCGCTCGCGCTTCAGTCCGGCGAGCGCGACGCGATCCTGTTTCAGCAGTCAAAACCAAAATGAAAAAGCTGTTTTTATTGCTTCTGTTGCTGGTGAACCTGCCGAGGGCTTTTGGTCAAAACGGTTCCTTGCTGGACACGAACCTGCCATCGCATTTTTTTGGCTGGAATCGGGGTGTCCACGTTTATCTCCCGCCTTCCTACCCAACGCAGCCGCAGCGCCATTATCCGGTGTTGTATTTGCATGACGGCCAGAACGTCTTCAGTTCCGCCGGGACGAACTGCGCGTTCGGTTGGGGCAGTTGGGAACTGGACCGAACCGTGGACGCGCTTTGCCACGCCGGGAAAATGCAGGAGATCATCATGGTCGCGGTGGACAACAGTTTCGCGCGCCTTGAGGAATCCGGCGGCCGCCATCACGTTCCTGGGGGGCCGGCAACGAATACGGCCTTTGAAAATTACGAGGCATTTCTTATCACGGAACTGAAGCCGCAAATGGATCGCGAATATCGCACGTTGCCCGGGGCGGCACACACCGCCGTGATGGGGTCCTCGCTGGGTGGCCTTTGCAGCTTGGTGCTGGCATGGGAACACCCGGAAATTTTTGGCGGCGCGGCCAGCCTGTCCGGTGCCTTTCAGGTGGAGCAGACGAATTATTTGAACGAGGTGCTGAAGAGTTTTCACGGACAACCCAAACCGTTCCGCGTCTATCTCGATTCCGGAGTGGTGAGCTTCCGGACCGGCGACGATGGTGGCTCGCTGACCAAACAGGTGGCCGCCGAATTCCGGCGCATCGGTTGGACGAATGACTTGCAATGGTTCGTGGACGGGAAACCGCTGACGCCGGCAGAGCTGGAAAAGTCCGGTCTGCGCCGCGACAAGTGGGCCGAGGCGCAAACGAGCCAGCATAATGAGTTTTACTGGCGGCTGCGCTCCTGGCGCGCGCTGACCTTTCTGTTTTCGCCGTTGGAACCAAAATCATAACGTGCTTCCGGCATCCTGCCGGAAGTTCTGACTTTTTGTTCGTCGTCGATTTCAAATGGATCTGCCGGCAGGATGCCGGCAGCACGTTACAGCCATTGCTTTAACCGTTCGCGCAAAATCTGCCGGGCGCGATAGAGCCGCGATTCCACGGCCTTGGGGGTGGATTCGAGAATCGCCGCCGCCTCGGCGATGCTGTGGTCTTCCCATTCGCACAGCACAATCGCTTCGCGCAAATCTTCGGGCAATTTGCTGACCGCCGTCCGCACCGCTTCGGCGCGTTCGGCGGTGAGCGCTTGTTCATTCGGCGCCGGATCATTCGCCGGAAGCGTGCTGCCGAGGGTTTGTTCCGCTTCGCCGGTTTCAGTGTCGAGCGAAACATTCGGATGCCGCGACCGCCAGCGGAAATGATTCCGCGCCAGGTTCGCGGCGATGGTGAAGAGCCAGGTGGAAAATTTTTCGCTCGGCCGGAAACTCGCGCGGGCGCGGAAGACCCGGACAAACGTTTCCTGCGCCAGATCGTTCGCGTCCGCTTCATTGCCGACCATCCGGCAAAGGAAGTGGAACACCGGCGTTGCGTGACGCTCCATCAAGTCGTTGAGCGCCGCGTCGTGGCCGGCGCTCAGGCGCTCCATGTCCGCCCGGTCACGGGCGTTGGCATCAATCGCGTCCATGCATGTCGCCTGCGGATTTGGACATGGATTGTTCGGTCTGTTCGTGAAAACCGAGTGTGAGGCGTTGCATCTCGGCGAGGTAACGGCGGCCCTGCTCCGGCGGCATGGTCTGGCTGACTTCAATGAAATGTTGAAGCATCTGCGTCTGGCATTGCGCGCGGAGTTCGCCGATTTCGATCAATTTTTTTTGCGCGTCGGCGGTGACGTTTGTGCCGTTGGCCAGCGCAGTTTGAAGCTCGATTTTTTTGGCGGCGATCTTTGCGCACATCTCGGCGCACTGCGGCATGTAACCCTCGTGAAGCTGGCGGACATGCGCCATGTCCGCTTCGGTCAGATGAAATTCCTCGCGCAGCCAGGCGAGGTCATCCGTCGGGCGCGTCATGGTCATCCGGCACGCGCGCTGGCCGGCGAAATAGGAACCGCCGAACAGCGCGACGC
>OCZT010003356.1_pt1 | contig 16350 bp, 18 predicted proteins | sample 1539031 | NCBI WGS metagenome assembly OCZT01 (sample SAMEA3539308, study PRJEB22396) | soil metagenome | biome: tundra; feature: field; material: soil | place: USA | collected 2010-05 | depth 0.15 m | reverse complement strand
CCATATGATCGTCGAGGAGTTCGTTGAGGAGGGCAGACCGCTCCCCGAAGGCCCGGCCGAGTCAGTTGAAGTTGCGGAGATCTCTCAACAAGAGCCCCGTATCGCCATCACCGTTTAGCGCATGGGCATCGATTACCGCGGCCTGCGCTCCCTTACCGCGCGGGACCTGATCGCCGCACTCGGGCGGGATGGTTTCTATTTTGTGCGCCAGGTCGGATCTCACCAGCGCTACCGGCACCCGGATGGCCGCCGGGTAACCGTGGCTCCGCATGGCATGGGCGATACCTTCAAGCGAAAGACGCTGAAAAGCATGATCGAATCGCAGGCCCGCTGGAACGAGGAGGACCTGAAACGCCTGAAGCTTTTGGCTTAGGGGCAAGATTCGGGAACAGATCATGACCGCCAAGAAGAAAGCTGCTTTGGACCAACTGACAGACAAATTCGTATAACGATCCGGAACGCCAGGCGATGTTGGATGAGGAGATCGTGAATGTGGAAGCCGCTCAACTGGTTTACGAGCTGCGCAAGAAAGCGGGACTCAGCCAACGTGAGTTCGCGAAAAAAGTGGGCGCCACCGCGAGCGTGATCTGCCGGATGGAGCAAGCCGATTACGAAGGCTCGTTGCCGATGTTGCGCCGGATTGCGGGTGCGCTGAACAGGAGATTGGAACTTCGCGCGGTGCCGATGAAAGTGCGGGCCACTCGGAAGATCGCAAAGGCTGGTTAACATTAGATCGCGGTGACCATGCAGGCTGCTCGGCCCTCGGCCTTGGGTTCATTTTGCAATTTCAAACCTGAGTTTTTCTTCCGTTTGCTGGCGCTAAAGTGAACACCAGAAATGACCTTTTCCCGTTTCTTTGCCGCCTTCCTTGGGTTCGTTTCGTAATTTTTGTTGTGCATCATCCCTGCTTTCCCTCCGTCGCCTGGCCGTTAAATGACGTTGGAACCGACATCTTCCCGTTGATCAGTGTCCAGGATGAGCGGCGAACGGAAGCGGCGGTTTAACCGCTATGTTGTCGATTGGCGATGAGTTATGCCGGGTTCTGGTGGCAGGACCAGGTTTTCGTTGAAGATTACGGCGGCGATGGGAACGCTGATTTCGCCAAAGGGACGGAATAGACTGTCCCCGGTGTTTACAAGCCGCGTAGCTGCGGAAGTTTACGAGGCTGATTTTCATCACCGGGGAAAGAGTCACGTCAGGCTGTCCCTTTCGGCCCCTTTCGGCCCTTTCGGCCCAAAGGGACGGAATAGACTGTCCTCGGTGTTTATAAGCCGCGTAGCTGCAGAAGTTTACGAGGCTGATTTTTATCACCGGGCAGGTTTCTGCGCATATTGCGGGTGTCCCGCTGAATGCGCCCGCGTCCCTTAGCACTTAACGTTGTAATAGTTAGTGGCACGTCAATAATACATGATTCCCCGCAAGCTGGCGTTTCATCCGTGCTAGCTTTATTTTTCGATGATCATCGCAGACCTTTCGCAAATCGCCGGCCGCACTTATCCCGCCCGCAGGCGCACGCAGAATCTGGTCGGGGGCGCGAGTCCTATTCAGGCCACCAATTTTTCGATGGGCAACGTCACGCTCGAGCCTAACGGCGGACAGGTGCCTTGGCATAACCAGGAACAGGAAGAAATTTATTTCATCGTCGAAGGAACCGGCGAAATGTGCCTGGGCGAGGAGCGTGCCACCGTCACCTCCGGGCAGGCGGTTTACATCCCTACGGGCGTTTTTCATCAATTGACGAATATCGGCGCAACGCCATTGCGGATGATTTATTGTTACGGACCTGCGGGCGATGTCGCGCACTGGCGGCAGGAACTGGACGGCACGCTGCCGCGCGCGGGCGTCGAAGCGCCGCCGCTGCCGGAAGGAGCGCACCCCCAAACTACATGATTCATAACGTTGGCATTATCATGAACGGCGTCACTGGACGCATGGGGCTGAATCAGCACTTGGCGCGGTCGGTTTACGCCATTATGCAGCAGGGGGGCGTGAAGATCTCGGATGACGAATTTATCATGCCAAAACCGCTCCTTTTAGGTCGAAATAAGGCTAAATTGGAGTTGATTTCGCGCGATTATGGTCATTTAAGGTGGTCTACGGACCTCGATTCGGCGCTTTCCGACCCCGAATACTCCATTTACTTCGACGCCCAGACCACAGACCGGCGGGCCGATGCGGTCCGCAAAGCGGTCGCCGCGGGCAAAAACATCTATTGCGAGAAGCCGATCGCGGATACGGTGGATGTGGCCTACGATCTCTATCAGTTAGCATCGAAAGCGGGCGTCAAACATGGCGTGGTGCAGGACAAGCTGTGGCTGCCGGGGATGCTCAAACTGAAGACCCTGCGGGAGTTAGGCTTCTTCGGCAAGATTTTATCGGTCCGCGGGGAGTTTGGGTATTGGGTTTTTGAAGGCGATACGGTGCCGGCGCAGAGGCCGTCGTGGAATTATCGAAAAGAAGACGGCGGAGGCCTCATTATCGACATGCTGTGCCATTGGCGCTACGTGCTGGATAATCTATTTGGGGAGGTGAAGGCGGTCTCCTGCCTGGGCGCGACGCATGTGCCAACTCGTTGGGATGAAAAGGGAAAACCGTACGAATGCACAGCCGACGACTCGGCCTACGCGACGTTTGAACTGGAAGGCGGCGTGATCGCGCACTTCAATTCATCCTGGTGCGTAAGGGTGCGTCGCGACGATCTGTTCACGATGCAGGTGGACGGGTCGAAAGGAAGCGCGGTGGTGGGTCTGCGCGACTGCTGGATTCAACCCTACGGCGCAACGCCAAGGCCGGTGTGGAACCCGGATATCCCAAGTACAATCAATTATTTAGATGGTTGGCAGAAGGTCCCGGAGCAGGATACGTTCGAAAACGCATTCAAAGTCCAATGGGAGCTTTTCCTGCGTCACGTCGTGAAAGACGAGCCGTTCCGCTGGGGGTTGCTGGAAGCGGTGAAGGGCGTGCAACTGGCGGAAAAAGGCATCGAAAGCTGGAAAAAACGCGCCTGGGTGGATGTGCCTCCGATTGCGTAGACTGAGTGTATGGGCGTGAAGAAGCGCGTGCCGGTTGCAAAGACACTGCGTCGCGACAAGGTTATCGATGAGTTGAAGGCTTTTGGTCGCGATCGCAAGTTTCCGAAAGGCGTGACGGTTCGTGACCTAATCAACGAGGGTCGACGATTTTGAAGAACCTGTCGGTCGCCATCGTCACCTGCATGCTGTTCAGCATGGCCGCAGTTGGTCAGTCGGATAAAGCCGACGACGTTTCCCGGTGGAAAACCTTCTCCAACCGAGCAGGCTGGAGCATCAAATACCCTCCCAACTGGAAGGTGTATAGCTGTCACTCATGTCCTGATCCGACGGATCCGAATGTTTTCGTTGCATTCGACAACCCGAAGACGGAAGAGATCGTCATGATTCAGCATTTCAAGGACAAGCCCTCTGACCAGAGTATCGAGCGATGGTTAGATCACATCAAAATGGCCACCAACCTTAATCCTAAGGTAGGCGAGGAGTGGGTGACCCTGGGCGGGGCGCGCTCTCTGAAGGTGGTGACGAGCAACCACGATTCGACGGAGTGTGAGAACTTTTACGTCGTGCACGGCTCGAAGACTTTTGCTGTCCAAATTGACCGAGGCACCCCCTCGTACCAGCTCTATCAGCAGATGCTTTCTACGTTTAAGTTCACAAACTAAAAAGCTGCGATACTCATAGATTCCGAGGTAAATCTCAATTTGCGTAATGCCTTTTTACTCACCTTCTGTGCCTTTACTCTGCCTGCGGCTACCGTGATCAAGTGTGGCTCGCTGCTGGATGTTCGCAAGGGCGAACTGATTCCTAACGTCACGATTGTCGTCGAGAACGGCAGCATTGTCGGCGTGAACGTTCCGGCGCCTGCCGGGGCGGAGGTGATTGACCTTTCGCACGGGACTTGCATGCCGGGGTTGATGGATGTTCATGACCATCTGACGATGGAGCCGACGCAGTCGGGGTATGAGAGTTTGGGAGTTTCTGTGCCGCGGCAGGCTGTGGCGGGAGTGAAGAATGCTCGGCTGACTTTGCGGGCTGGGTTTACTACGGTTCGGAATGTCGGGGCTAGCGGGTATTCGGATGTCGCGCTGCGGGATGGGATTAATGCGGGCGAGGTGGAAGGGCCCCGGTTGTTTGTTTCGGGTCCGGCGCTGGGGATTACGGGCGGGCATTGCGATCAGAATCTTCTCGCGCCGGAGTTTAAGTTTCGGGACGAGGGTGTGGCCGATGGGCCTTGGGCGGCTCGGACGAAAGTGCGCGAGGTGATTAAGTTTGGCGCGAATGTGATCAAGGTCTGCGCGTCGGGCGGAGTGCTATCGAAGGGCGATTCGCCGGGGGCGCCTCAATATACGCTGGAAGAGTTGACGGTGATTGCGGAAGAAGCGCACAAGCTGGGGCGGAAAGTGGCGGCGCATGCGCATGGGACGCAATCGATTAAAGACGCGATTCGCGCGGGGATCGATTCGATCGAGCATTCCAGCCTGATCGACGATGAAGGAATCGCGCTGGCCAAGCAGCACGGCACGTTTCTGGTCTTCGACATTTATAACGACGATTACATTCTGCAAGAGGGCGCGAAGGTGGGGATGCTGCCGGAGTCGATTGAGAAAGAGAAAGCGATCGGGAAATTGCAGAGAACCAATTTTCGCAAGGCTTACCTGGCAGGGGCTCGTATGGCGTTCGGGACCGATGGCGGGGTTTATCCGCATGGGGACAACGCGAAGCAGTTTGCGACCATGGCGGAGTGGGGGATGAAGCGTTTGGAGGCGATTCGGACGGCTACGGTGGAAGCGGCTGCGCTGGTTGGATTGGAAGGGAAGGCCGGGGTGATTGAGCCTCATTATCTTGCGGATGTGATTGCGGTGGATGGGAATCCTCTGGAAGACGCTCGGGTGATGATGCGGGTGAAGTTTGTCATGAAAGAGGGGAAGGTTTACCGGAACGATTGGGCGCAGGGGAAACCGTAGTGGTTCGCCGGACCGGGCATCGACACGAGTGTCGATGCGGCACGCCTGGGGGCGTGCGCCACAAACACGGTGAGATTTTCAGAGCTGGCAGGGCATATTGCGGAAACCACTGATTGTTGCGATTGACGGGCCGGCCGGTGCGGGGAAGAGCACCATTGCGCGGTCGCTGGCGCGCAGGCTGGGGTTTACTTATATCGACAGCGGGGCGATGTTTCGCGCGATTGCGTTGTGGGCGATGCGGGCTCATGTCGATCTGGACGATCTGCATAAGCTGGAGCAACTGGCGCGCGAAGCTCGGATTGAGTTCGAGGGCGACTCGGGAGTTCTGCTGAACGGCGAGGATGTGACGGCGGCGATTCGCGATCCGGAGATATCGAAGGCGGCGTCGAAGGTGTCGATTGCGCCGGGAGTGAGGCGGGCTTTGCGCGATGAGCAGAGGCGCATCGGGAGTTTGCATTCGGTGGTGATGGAGGGTCGCGACATTGGGACAGTGGTGTTTCCGGATGCCGATGTGAAGATTTATCTAGACGCGGATCCGGAGATTCGGGCGCGGCGCAGGGCGCAGGAGACCGGGGCGGCGGTGAACGAGATCGCGCGGGAGATGGCGGAAAGGGATCAGCGCGACCGGACGCGGAGCGAGGCGCCGCTGACGCAGGCGCCGGATGCGGAATATATCGATTCCACACGGCTGTCTCCGCAGGAGGTCGAGGAGGCGATTTTGAAGGTGGTTCGGGCGCGGACGTCCAATGGGAAGGGGCATTAAAAAAGAATTAAATGGCCGCCGATGAACGCGGATGAACGCTGATAACAAAACAAAAATATGTCTGATTTGTTGGTGATGAAATTTGGCGGGACCAGCATGGGGTCGGCTGCGCGGATTCGCGTGGCGGCGGAGATCTCCGCGGAGCAGCATGCGAAGCGGCCGGTGGTTACGGTTGTTTCGGCGATGTCGAAGGTCACCGACCTGCTGCTCGACTCGCTGCGCAAGGCGGAAGCGGGCGATCAGGCCGATCTCGATGAGAATCTGAAGCAGCTTTTTGCGCGGCACTTCGATGTTTGCCGGGAGCTGCTGCCGGCGGCGCGGCAGGAAGCGGCGCTGGCGGGGGTGCATGCGCTGATCTCGGAGTTTTCGCGTATCGCGAAAGGCATGATGATGCTGGGCGAGAGGCCGCCGCGCTCGATCGATGAAGCCATTGCGATTGGGGAGAGGCTGTCGGCGTTTCTGCTGGCCGAATACCTGGAGTCGGAAGGGATTCTGGCTGCCGCGGTGAATGCGGCCGACGTGATTGCCACGGATGCGGTTTTCGGAAATGCCACGCCGCTGATGGAGCAGACGCGGCAGAGGGCTTCGAAGACGATCCGGAGGCTGCTGGACGAAAAGATTTTGCCGGTGGTGACCGGATTTAATGGCTCGACGCTGGACGGACGGCCGACGACTTTGGGACGGGGCGGATCGGATTTTTCGGCGTCGATTCTGGCGGCGGCGCTGGATGCGAGCGAGCTGTGGATCTGGACCGACGTCGACGGAATCATGACGGGCGACCCGAGGTTGATCTCAGACGCGCGTGTGCTGGATATGGTCACTTATAACGAAGCGGCCGAGCTGGCTTACAACGGCGCAAAGGTGCTTCATCCGCGAACGCTGGCTCCGCTGGTGGAGCGCGAGATTCCGGTGTGGAGCAAGAACAGCTTTGCGCTGGACAAGCCGGGCACGAAAATTGTCCCGAGCGCGGCGATGGCGAGCGCGGCGCGGGGTCCGCACGCGGTGACTTCGATGGCCGATGTGGCGCTGGTGTCGATTGAGCCGGCGAATTCCGTGCTGAGCGGTACGAAGGTAATGGCGCGCGCGCTGGAGGCGCTGGACCGCGCGAACGTGGAGATCCTGGCCATCACGAGCTCCAGCTACCGCCAGACGTTTTGTTTCCTCGTTCGTCAAAGCGAATTAGGAAGCGTGATGGACCACCTGGAAGAGAGCCTGTCGCTGGAACTGGCGCACGGTTATCTGAAACCTTTCGACGTGGATAAAGACGTCGGGCTGATTGCGGTGGTGGGCGAAGGGATGCGAGGGACACCTGGCCTGGCGGGACGGATCTTCACGGCAATTTCCAAGCGCAACGTGAATATCATCGCGATTGCGCAGGGGTCGAGCGAGTTGACGATCGCGATTGTAGTGCGCAGGGAGGGCCTGGAAAGCGCGGTGAAGGCGATTCATCAGGAGTGCGGGTTGGGGCGATGAAGAAGAACGCCGGCTGAAGGCCGGCGCTGCAAGCTAAAGCTCGCGCCACAAGAAAGAAGCGCCGCCTGGAAGCACAGCACATTTTAATGCTGGTATACTTGTAAATTAAGACGCGTCTGTCCTCTAGGTAATCAGGAGTTTTCACCTTTTATGTTTGATCTGTTCCGCAGCCGCCAGAAGGCTGTCCGCTACATGCTCATCGGGCTGCTTTCGGTTGTGGCCTTATCGATGGTCACTTATCTCATTCCCGGTTTTGGCAGCACGGGACAGAAATCGAACACCGAAGAGGGAACCATCGCCGAAATCGGCAACACCAAGCTCACTGCGCAGGAAGTGGTGGTGGCGATGCAGCGCATTATGCAAAGCGGCCAGTTGCCGGCGGACATGATCGACGTGTACACGCCGCAAATCGTGGATGAAATGGTGCAGCAGCGCGCGATCGCTTACGAATTCGGGCGTGAGGGCCTGGTGGTGACCGACGACGAAGTGCTGGTGGGCCTGGAGACGGTGAGCCCGCAGTACTTCAAAGACGGCGCGCTGATCGCCAAAGACGAATACGAACAGAGGTTGGCCGCGCAGGGCATGACGCTGCAGGACGTGGTGGACGACATGCGGCGCCAGAGGATGATGGTGAAGGTGAAAAACATCGTTTACGCCAGCGTTCTGGTGACGGATAAAGAAGTCGAGGACCAGTACAAGCACGAAAAAGAGCGGGCCCAGATCAAGTACATCGCGTTCCCTCCGGCCAAGTTCCGCGACCAGGTGACGGTGACGCCGGCCGATCTGCGTGCGATGTTCGAGGGGCATCATGCGGAGTATTTCACGCCGGAGAAGCGGTCGTTCCAGGTGCTGATTGCGGATCAGGCCAAGATGGAGCAGACGATGGTGGTCCCGGATGCGGAATTGCGCGCGGTTTATGCCGGGTCCATGGACAATTTCCGGATGCCGGAGCGGGTAAAGGCGCGGCACATCCTGATCAAGACGCAGGGCAAGTCCGATGCGGAGAAAAAACAGGCGCTCCAGAAGGCGCAGGATCTGCTGAAGCAGTTGAAGGCCGGCGGGGATTTCTCGCAGTTGGCGCAGAAGAACTCCGACGATACGTCGAATGCGCCGAAGGGCGGGGACCTGGGCTGGTTCGTGCGCGGGCAGATGGTGCCGGAGTTCGATAAGGCGGCGTTCGCGATGAAGCCCGGCGAGTTGAGCGACATTGTGACCACCGAGTTCGGGTATCACATCATCAAGGTGGACGAAAAGGAATCGGCGCGGGTGAAGCCGTTCGAGGAAGTGAAAGGCGACCTGGCGACGGAAGTGAAGAAGCAGCGCATCACCGAGAAGATGCAGACGACGGCGGACCAGGTGCACGACGCACTGGCGAAATCGCCCGGAACGGCCGCGGAGATCGCGCAGAAATTCGGAGTGGAACTGGCGACGGTGACGAATTCGGCGGCGGGTTCGCCGGTGCCGATGCTGGGAGCGGTCCCGGAGATCGACAATGCGCTGGCGCAAATGAAGGCGAACGATGTGACGCCGGTGCTGAGTTTACCCGCGAATCGCCTGGTGGTGGCGGTGCTGAAGGAAAAGGTGGCGGCGCGTCCGGCCACGTTCGACGAAGTAGTGGACAAGGTTAAGGACCGCATGGTGACCGACCGCGCGACGGCGATAGCGCACACCAAGGCGAGGGAAGCGGTGGAGAAGCTGCGCGGCGGCGAGGATATCGACAAGGTAGCCAAGGGCATGAAGCTGGACGCGAATTCGCCGGCGCAATTCGGCCCCGCGGATTCGGTGGAAGGCCTGGGGCAGGCGGCGTACGTGAAGGAAGCGTTCACGAAGGGACCGGGCGCGGTGGTGGGTCCCATCGATATCATGGGCCGGGATGTGGTCTACGAAGTGACGGCGAGGACGCCCGCGGATATGACGGCGTTCGCGGCGGAGAAAGATACGATTCGCGGGACGATCCGGCAGCAGAAAGCGAACGAGCGCCTGAGCCTGTTCATGGATAGCGTGACCACGAAGCTGACGGCGGAAGGCAAACTGAAGGTCAATAAAGATCTGGTGTTGAAGCTGGCGCAGGCGCTGAAGCGCTCGTAATGCTCGGCACGCTGCTGGACGTCTGGCGAAGCCTGACCGACCCGGATCGACTGATCCATCTGCTGACGCAAGTCCTGACAGGCTGGCTGGGCTACGCATTGCTGGCGAGCGTGGTGTTCGCCGAGACAGGGCTTTTGGTTGGGTTGTTCCTTCCTGGCGATTCGTTGTTGTTCACGGTGGGAGTGGTGGCCGGCGCGGGCGACCTGGACATCGTGAAAATCTGCGCGCTGCTGACGGTGGTGTCGATTCTGGGCGACCAGAGTGGATATTTTCTGGGGTATCGCACGGGGCCGAAAATTTTCTCGCGTCCCGATTCACGGTTTTTCAAACAAGAGTACGTGCGGCGGACGCAGGCTTTCTACGAAAAACATGGCGGGAAAACGCTGATTTACGCCAAGTTTGTGCCGATTGTGCGCACGTTTGTGCCGTTTATGGCGGGTGTGGGACGCATGCGGTACGCGCGATTTTTGTCGTTCAACATTTTCGGTGGGCTGGGCTGGGTGCTCTCGGCGACGCTGGCCGGATATTACCTGGGCGGCATACCGGCGGTGCGGCACAATTTCGAAAAGGTCGTGATCGGGATTGTGCTGATCAGCGTGCTGCCGATGGCGATCCATTACTTGCGGTCGCGAAGCAAGTCAGCGTAGCTTTTTGAGCGCGGTCTGAACGACCACGTCGCGCTGCATTTCGATTTCGTCGCCCTTGGCCACGCCGAACTTCAGGTTGACGATTTCCTGTTTCAGGCGGTTCTGAATCCAGGCGCGGTCTTTCAGAAAATCGCTGACGGGCGGCTGGATGCGGTTGGTGGAGAGGAAGACGCGCAGCTCGTCGAGAAGCTCTGGCGTGACGTCGAAATCGGGGGCGATTTCGTGTTTTTGCACGTACTCGCTGGCGAAGGTGGTGATGGAGCCGCTGGCGTCGAGCACCATTTCGAGTCGGGTCAATTGGGCGGGCCCGACCGCTTCGTCGGGTTGAATTCCGCCTCCGCCGCGCACTTCACGACCGGCGTCAGTGTGAAAAGATCCGAGCGGCACGATGGCTTTTGAATCAAGCTGGCCGAAGGCAAGAGGCTTCTGGATGGAGCGGCCGCTGGGGGTGTAGTAAAACGCCGTGGTGAGGGCGAGCCCGGTGTTGCTGGTCAAAGTGAAGACGCGCTGGACGAGACCTTTGCCGTAGCTGGGCTCGCCGAGGATGGTGGCACGGTCGTGATCCTGCAAGGCCCCGGAGAGAATTTCCGAGGCGCTGGCGCTTTTTCCATTGATCAGGACGGCGACGGGGAATTTGTAAGGGCGGGCGAGTTTGGGGACGTGTACCTCTTCGGTTTTCGCGCTTCTGCCTTTCACGCTGAAGACGAGCTGGTCGGGATTGAGGAACAGGGAGGCGGTTTCGAGGGCGGCCTGCACGGCTCCGCCGGGGTTGTCGCGCAGGTCGATAACGAGGCCTTTGAGATTTTCTCCACCCAGCGATTCGATTTTTTCGCGAGCGAGCTTGCCGGTGGCCTCGTCAAAACTTGCGATTCGCAGGTAGCCGATCTGCGGCGTCAGGAGGAAGGCGCGATCGATGCTGGGCGTGTCTACCAGCTCAGGCTTCAAGGTGAACCGAAGGACGCGCGCGTTGCCTGGGCGGCGGACGTAGAGCTGAGCTTCCCTCTGACGGGCGACGGTGAGCAGTTCGACCAACTGTTCGAACTCCAGGCGCGCGAGCTCGTATCCGTTGATGGCGAGGATCTCGTCACCGGCGGTGAGGCCGGACTTGGCGGAGGGTGTTCCTTCCATCGCCTGCAGAACAATCACGCGGCCGGGCAGCACGCTGACGATGGATCCGAAGCCCTTGCTCTCGCTGTTCTGCATCTGCTTCAACTGCTCGAACTGGCCGGGATCGAAGAAAATCGAATGGGGGTCGAGGGTTTTCAGCATGCCGGGAATGGCACCCTGATAGAACGCCTGTTCGGGCGAGACTGGATCGGCCGCTTCGCGGTCGGCGATGCTGAACACGTCGATCATTTTCTTCAGGTCGCGCGCCAGTTGTTCGGCGGGGTCGTCCTGAGGGGGCGCGGCGAGAAAAAGGAGAAATGCGAAGAGTGGCATGAGTTCAGCGGCTGTAGCGCAGCGAGCGCCGTACTGCATGGCGCTCCATCGCGAGTTCGATCAGGCGGTCGATCAGCGCGGAATAGGGAAGGCCGCTTGCTTCCCACATTTTCGGATACATGCTGATCGACGTGAATCCGGGAATGGTATTGATCTCGTTGATGAAGAATTTCCCGGTGGACGTTTCGAGCAGGAAATCGACGCGGGCCATGCCTTCGCAGCCGACGGTTTGATAACACGCGACGGCGAGACGCTGAATTTCGCGGGTCTGGTCGGGCATAAGATCGGCGGGAACGACGGTTTGCGCTTTATTGAGAAGATACTTGTCTTCGTAGTCGTAAAACTCTAGGGAAGGCAAAATCTCGCAGGGCACGGAGGCTTTTGGGTCATCGTTGCCGAGGACCGAGCATTCGAATTCGCGGCCGACGATGCCGCGCTCAACGATCACTTTGCGATCGAATTGGGAGGCGGATTTGATGGCCGGGCCTAGTTCGTCCGCCGACTTTATTTTTGAAATTCCTACCGATGAGCCGAGGTTCGCGGGCTTGACGAACATCGGAAAGCCGAACGGCGGAGAGACTGTTTCCCCGACGACGAAATAATCGACTACCGGCAGGCCACTCGCGGCGCAGAGCTTTTTCTGCACTTCCTTGTCCATGGATACGGACGACGCGAGCACGCCGGCGCCGACGTAGGGCAGATCGGCAAGTTCGAGCAGGCCTTGCACCGTCCCGTCCTCGCCGAAAGTGCCGTGCAGAACGGGGAACACGACGTCGATATCGGAATTGCCACCGGGCTCGGGCGAAATCGCGCGCGGGTGCCAGCGACCTTCTTTTGAGATGAGAATTGGATGGATCTCGTACTTTGACGGGTCCATCGCCTTCATAATCGACTCGGCGGAGTTGAGAGAAACCTCGTGCTCACCGCTTCGCCCGCCATAGAGAACCGCTACACGCAATTTGGTCACAATATTCTCTGTCCCATCGCCGACATGACTAATTCGACGCCTAACAGCGCCGTTCGGTTCACTTCATCGATCACCGGATTCACTTCCACGATCTCCATGGACGTCATGCGGCCGCTATCGCAGATGGTTTCCATGGCCAAGTGGGCCTCGCGATAGGTCATGCCGCCGCGGACGGGCGTGCCGACGCCGGGAGCTTCGCTGGGATCGACGGAATCCATGTCGAAAGAAAGATGGAAGCCGGCGGTGCCTTCGGAGACGCGGTCGATGGCCTCACGGATGACGCTGCGCAGGCCTCGTTCGTCGAGATCGCGCATGGTGTAGGCGTGAACGCCCGTCGCGCGAACGTGCCGGCGCTCGGCCTCATCCACGCTGCGCAGTCCGACGATGGCGACGTTGGCGGGGTCGATTTTTGGCGCGTAGCCTCCCAAATCCGTAAGCTCACGGGGACCGATGCCGATCGAACACGCGAGGGGCATGCCGTGGATGTTGCCGCTGGGGCTCGATTCGGGGGTGTTCATGTCGGCATGGGCGTCGATCCAGATGAGGCCGAGTTTACGGCCCGATTTCCGGAAATGATTCGACATCCCGGCGATGGTTCCGATGGCGACCGAATGATCGCCTCCCAGCACCAGCGGCACCTTCGCTTGATCGGCGGCGTGTTCCACCATTTCCATCAGGCGCGTGCAGGTGCGGGCGATTTGCTGGAGATAGCGGACGCTTTCGTGACCGACAGGCGATGTCTCGGGCTGATCGACCACCACGTTTCCCAGATCCTCGACTTCATAGCCGAGCGACGCGAGCTTCTCGTTCAGATTTGCGAGGCGCAGCGCGGAGGGTCCCATATCGACGCCGCGGCGTCCTGCGCCGAGGTCCATGGGGGCGCCGATGATCGCGATGTGAGATTGTTTCATTCGGGGAATTCCGCCAGCAGAATGGCAGCGATTCGATCACGCAAAAGCGGAGCTTCTGATATAGCCACCTCCCAGACCATTGGGCGATCGACGCCGAAATACTCGTGAACAAGCACGTTGCGGAGGCCGATCACTTTTCGCCACTCGACCTGGGGGTATCGCTCTTTGATCTCGTCACTCATTCGCGACGCAGCCTCGCCCACGATGGTCAGCTTATGAGCGCTGGCGCTATACAGCAAATCGTTCGACAGAAACTCCGCTTCTTTGCAATCCACGAGGCTTCGCGCCAAAGAATCGAGCGCCTCCATAATGTCGAGTATCCGTTCACGGTCACGCCGCATAGATAACGTGCGCTTCGGCGAGAATGTGGTCTTTATATCTGGGTTTCAGGGCCCGCTTCACGCCCAAGTCAACCTTTCGGCCGAGTAGATCTGATAGCTCATTGGTCATCCCGATGAAATCGAACAAGCTCGGTCGCGCGTTGGGAAGATAATCAACGAGAAGATCGATGTCGCTGTCCGGGCGCATCTCTCCCCGCGCCGCAGAACCAAAAAGCGACAACTCGCGAACCTGATGGCGGCGGCAAATCTCAGCGATTTCTGCTTCTGGAAGCACTATGCCGGGCGCGATCGTCATATTTCTATTATCGCGTCTCGGGCCGCACTACGGTCTGGTGCGATACAGCATGCGTGGGAACGCTATGGTTTCCCGGATATGCTCCAGGCCGCACATCCAGGCTACGAATCGCTCGACGCCCATGCCGAATCCGGCGTGAGGGACGCTGCCGTAGCGGCGGAGGTCGAGATACCAGTTGAACGCTTCCTCGGGAAGATTGTGCTCGTGCAGACGCTGCTTCAACAGTTCGAGAGAGTGGATACGTTGGCCGCCGCCGATGATTTCGCCGAATCCTTCGGGGGCGATGAAATCGACGCCCAGCGCGACTTCGGGGCGGTCCTCGGCGGGCTGGAAGTAAAACGCCTTCACCGCGATGGGATAGCGGTCCACCATGACGGGACGATCCAAATCCTCGGTGAGCAGAGTTTCGTCGGTGTTGCCGAAATCGCCTCCCCACACGATTTCGCTGCCCTTGGCCTGGAGCTTTACCACCGCTTCGTCGTAACTCATGCGATGAAACGGAGCCTTGATCGCTTCGAGCTTCGTCACGTCGCGCTCCAACACTTTTAATTCCTCGCGGCGATGCTCCAGGACGCGGGCGACAACAAATGTCACCAGTTCCTCGCCCACGCGCTTCACGTCTTCGAGATTGGCGTACGACATTTCCGGCTCGACCATCCAGAACTCCGTGAGATGGCGGCGGGTTTTCGATTTTTCGGCGCGAAACGTGGGGCCGAAGCAGTAGGTCTTGCCGAACGCGGCGCTGGTGGCCTCGTTATAAAGCTGGCCGGACTGCGTGAGATAAACTTTTTCATCTTCGAAGTAGTCGACTTCAAACAAGGTCGACGTGCCTTCGCACGCGGCGGGCGTGAAGATAGGCGTGTCGACCAGCACGAAGCCGTGCGAATCGAAATAATCGCGGATGCCTTTAATCACTTCGTGGCGCACGCGAATCGCGGCGTTCTGGCGGCGGCTGCGCAGCCACAGATGGCGATGATCCATCAGAAAATCGATGCCGTGATCCTTGGGCGTGATGGGATACGGAGTTTCTTCCGGAACGCGCTGGACAATATCCGCGCCTTCCACGTCGAGCTCGTATCCGCCAGGGGCGCGCGACTCTTCCCGGACCTTGCCGCGAATCACCAGCGACGATTCCTGGGTCAGGTTCTTCAGCGATTCGAAGAGATCCTCGGGCAGCGCGCTTTTCACGGCAACGCACTGGATGATGCCGGTGCCGTCGCGCAACTGGGGAAAACAAATTTTTCCGCCGCGGCGCAGGTTGTATAGCCAGCCCGCGATCTCGACCGTTTCGCCGGAGTGCCGGCCCGCGTCCGCGACGGCCACGCGCGGGTTCGAATTTTCAAGACTCATTGGCAGATCTCAGATTCTCCAGGCGCTCAAACACCTGCTTGACGGCATCGAACGGATGCTCCATATCCGGCACTTCCTTCAACTCCAGAAGCAGGGGATACTGTTCGTCGTTCGAGCGGAGCGTCTCCATGGCGCGCGGCCAATTGATGGTTCCAGCGTCGGCCAGCAGCGGAAACAGGTGCGAGTCCTCTTTCCCATTATTGTCATGAACGTGGGTGGAGCGGATGCGGCTCTTCAACAAGCGGTAGGCGGTTTCCACTCCTTCGCGCATGTTGGCGTGGCCCGTATCGAGGCAGACGTTCAGATTGAGATGCGTCTGTTCGAAGAACACCAGTAGGCGTTCCGCGCTGGACATGCCATTGGGGGTGTTTTCGAGCAGGACCTCGACGCCGCGCTGCCGGGCGAACACGCTGATCTCTTCGAGCGCGGAGAATGCCGCGTCCACTTTGCGGTCCTCATACTCTTCGCCACTCACGCCCACGTGCTGAATCAGATAGCGATAGGGCACGATCTCGGCGATATCGAGCGCGCGCTTGATTTCGTCCACGACGAGAAGGCGCTTCGACTTCACGGGCTCCGTGATGCTGAGCACCGAATGTGGGCCGGAGCGTCCCCATACATCGTCGTTGTACATCGGCGAGTGGAGCGAATGCAGTTTTAGAGGCGAATCGCGAAACCAGTGGCCCAGTTCGCGGATCTGCGCGTGATCGTGATAATCGAGATGCTGCTTGGCGCAAAAAATTTCGACCAGCGGAATGCCCGCGTCCCAGATCCGGTCGAGCCAGACAGTCGTGAGGCGATGCCCGACAAAAAGATGAGTGGAGAGTGCGTGAAGCATCCGGTTCTTATGATCGCGCACCACACGGCTTCACCGCAGAGCTGAAAGGGAACCCCGACAGTCATGGAGGGGATTTCACGAAGCTTACTAACCTTGTGGGGCGGACAGTCTGCTTCCAGCAGGCTTTGACGGCGGAGGAACCGCGGTTATCACACAGGCTTGTCTAGTAGCCGGCGGCTTTCCCCACCGCGCGGCCGTCGGAGCCGCCTTGCAGCCAGCCGCCGTCGATCATGATGGCCTC
>OCZT010003355.1_pt1 | contig 16350 bp, 11 predicted proteins | sample 1539031 | NCBI WGS metagenome assembly OCZT01 (sample SAMEA3539308, study PRJEB22396) | soil metagenome | biome: tundra; feature: field; material: soil | place: USA | collected 2010-05 | depth 0.15 m | reverse complement strand
GCCGACGCCGATCTCCTGCTCGCAAACTGCGGCATGAATGCCGTCGACGCCGCCTTCCGCGCCATCTCGGAGCTCCAGGCGGCGCGCGGGCGCACCGTATGGATTCAGCTCGGCTGGCTCTACCTCGATACCATCGCCCTTCTGCAGAAATTCACCCGGTCGCCCGGTGATTACGTGCATGTGCGCGATGTGTTTGACCTGGCCGGATTGGAGCGGGTCTTCGCCGCGCACGCCGGGCGCGTGGCGGGGATCGTCGCCGAGGTGCCGACCAATCCGCTGATTCAGACCCCCGACGTGGCTGCGATTGCCCGCCTCGCCCGCGAGCACGGCGCGCGCGTCGTGCTCGATCCCTCGATTGCCTCGGCCTTCAACCTCGAGGTGCTGCCGCACGCCGACGTGGTCGTGAGCAGCCTGACCAAATACGCGGCCAACGGCGGCGACCTGACCGCCGGGCTCGTCGTCGTGAATCCCGCCGCACCCGAGGCGGCGCTCCTGCGCCGGCTCATCGCCGGCCGGATCGAGCCCGCTTATCCGCGCGATCTCGCGCGGCTCGCCGTGGAAATCAGCCGCACGCCCGCCGTGCTCGCCCGCATCCACGCCAATGTCCCGCCGGTCGTCGCCTTCCTCGCCAAGCATCCCGCCGTCCGCGACGTTTTCTGGGCGCTGCATCCGGCTTCGCGCCAGAACTACCTGCGCATCGCGCGCGCCCCCGGTGCCGTCGGCGGCATGATCACGTTCACGCTGCGCGGATCGCTCGACCCCTTCTACGACCGGCTGCGACTGCCCAAGGGCCCGAGCTTTGGCATGACGACGACGCTCATCTGCCCCTTCATGTATCTCGCCCATTTCGATCTCGTGAGCACGGAGGCCGGCCGCGCCGAACTGGCCGCCGGCGGACTCGATCCCGACCTGCTGCGACTCTCGATCGGGACCGAGCCCGTCGACGACATCATCGCCACCCTGGCCGAGGCGCTCGGCTGACCATGCCGTCGCCGCACTGCCTGCTCGCGCTGAAGGCCACGCCCAACGCCCCGCGCAATGAAGTCACGGGCTGGCTCGGAGACGTCCTGAAGGTCAAGGTCCACGCCCCGGCGCTGGAGGGCCGCGCCAACGAGGAGCTCTGCGACTTTCTCGCCGACCGGTTCCAACTCCCGCGGCGCGCCATCAGCGTCGCCCGCGGCGAAAAATCCCGCCAGAAGCTGGTGCGCGTCGCCGGCCTGACCCTCGCCGAGATCAAGGCCCGGCTCGAACCACCTCCCGGCCGCTCGCCGTGACGTCGCTCGCGCTGGATTGAGCCGGCGCGGGACGAAGTGCCGCCCGCCGCCGCTCAACGGGTCTCGCGCACGCGGATGGTGTATTTCTTCGCGAGCGCGTTCTGCGCAGTGAAGCGCACCGCCTCGGTGGAATTCGCGTCGAGCTTGATCGTCTGGAACGGCGTCTCATCCCCGGTAGGGAAGCCCTGCTCGTCCTTGAACACGCAGTTGATCTGGATCTTCACCTTGTGATTCCCGCGGTTCTTCACGCTGGCCACCACCTCGAGCCGGCCGTCGGCCAGCACCCGCGGCTGCAGGCCGGTGCAGGCAATGGCCGACTCGGTGAATTTGCCGAGCAGTTCAAAATTATCCGTGTTCTCGAGCGTGTATTTGGTGCTGTCCTGCGGTGCAAACGGGCCGGGTTCACTCGCGCAGCCCGCAAATAATGCGAGGCCGGCGAGAGTGGCGGCGAGGACAAGGCAGGGCTTGGTGTTCATGGTCAGGTGAGGCGGTATGACTGCCAACCCGGGCATAAGTTCACCCCAAACATGCCCCCGAGGTCAAGGACCCCGGGCGCAAGGACATGGCCAAGCCGCCCAGTCACTTCACCGTCGCCAATTCCCCCGGCGCCCGGGCCACCGCGTGGCGCCGGCGTTTCAGCCAGGTGGTGAACTGGTCCATGTAAACAAAGATGACGGGTGTGATGTAGAGCGTGAGCAACTGGGAGACGAGCAACCCGCCCACCACCGCCAGGCCCAGCGGCCGGCGCGAGTCGGAGCCGGTCCCGAGCCCGAGCGCGATCGGAAACGCGCCCGCCAGCGCGGCAAACGTCGTCATCATGATCGGCCGGAAGCGCACCAGGCAGGCCTCGACGATCGCCGTCTCGGCCTTGAAGTCCTTCCCCTGCTCGCGCTCCTTCGCCAGCGCGAAGTCCACCATCATGATGGCGTTCTTCTTCACGATGCCGATGAGCAGGATCACCCCGACATAGCCCATGATGTTCAACTCCTCGTGGAACGCCCACAGCGTCACCAGGGCGCCGAAGCTCGCCGCCGGCAGGCCGGAAAGAATCGTGAGCGGGTGGATAAAATCCTCATAAAGGATGCCCAGCACGATGTAGATGACGACGACCGCCGTGATCAGCAGCAGGCCCATGCCCGCGAAGGACGAGGCGAACGCCTGGGCCGAGCCGACAAAGCTATAGCTCACGGTCCGCGGCAGATCGTGGGCGGCAATCTGCGCGATGGCCGCGGTCGCCTCGCCCAGTGAAACTCCGGACTTGAGGTTGAACGAGAGCGTGACCGCCGGGATCTGCCCGAGGTGGTTGACGGTGAGCGGCCCGACGTCACGGCGCAGCGCGGCCACCGTGTCGAGCGAGACGAGCTTGCCGCTGCGCGAACGCAGATAGATGAGCGAGAGCGCCGAGGTGTCGCGCTGGAACTCCGGCGCCACCTCCATGATGACGTAATACTGGTTCGTCGGCGTGTAGATGGTGGAGACCTGCCGCGTGCCAAACGCGCTGTAGAGCGCATCCTCGATCTGCTCCGGCGTGATCCCGAGCGTCGCCGCCTTGTCGCGCTGGATGTCCACGCGCAGCTGCGGGCTGGTGATGAGCAGGTCGGAATTGACGTCGACCAGCTGCGGCAGCTCGCGGAATCTTTTCTCCATCGCGCCGGAAACCGCGTAGAGTTCCTTGAGGTCGCTGCCGAACAGGGTGAACTGGTACAGGGCCTTCGTCAGCTGGCCGCCGATGCGGATGCTCGGCGGCACCTGGGGGTAGACGCGCAGCCCGGGGATGACCGACAGCTTGCGCCGGAGATCCTCGATGATCTTGGCCACCGGCGGACGTTCGCCGCGCGGCTTCAGGCGCATGAACATCCGGCCTTGGTTCGCCGTCGAACTGGCTCCGCCGGCGCCGATGGAGGACATGAAGGCGTCCACGTAGGGCTGCTGCGCCACGATGGCCGCCGCCGCCTGCTGGTGCCGCGTCATCTCCTCAAACGAGATGTCCTGCGCCGCCTCGGTGAACATGAACACAAAGCCGGTGTCGTCGGTGGGAATGAAACCCCGCGGCAGCACCTTGACCAGCCCGACGGTCAGCACGGCCATCAGGACGGCGATGCCGATCACCAGCAGGCGGTGCCGCAGGCTGACCTGCAGCGTGCGTTGATAAAACCCATGGATGCGGGCGAAGGCACGCTCGCTCCAGTCGTACAGCCGGTTGTGCACCGCCGAGCGGCCCGCCACCGGCCCGGCATGTGGCTTGAGAAAACGGCTGCAGAGCATCGGCGTCAGCGTGAGCGAGACGAGGCCGGAGACCAGGACCGCCGACGTGATGGTGACGGCGAACTCGTGCAGCAGCCGGCCGAGGATGCCGCCCATGAACATCAGGGGGATGAACACCGCCACCAGCGACAGCGTCATCGAAAGGATCGTGAAGCCGATCTCGGCCGAGCCCTTGAAGGCCGCCGCGCGCACGTCCATCCCGCCCTCGATGTAGCGGACGATGTTCTCGAGCATCACGATGGCGTCGTCGACCACGAAGCCCACCGACAGCGTGAGCGCCAGCAGCGAGAGGTTGTCGAGCGAGTAGCCGCAAAAATACATCGCCACGAACGTGCCCAGCAGCGCCATGGGAATGGCCACGCTGGGGATGATCGTCGCCCAGACCGAGCGCAGGAAGATGAAGATCACCAGCACCACCAAGGCGATCGACAGCATGAGCGTGGTCTCCACGTCGTGCACCGAGGCGCGCACGGCCTCGGAATTGTCGCGCAGGATGCTCAGGTGCACCGACTCCGGCAGCTGTTTCGCGAAGATGGGCAGCAGGGCGCGCACGCGGGCGACGACCTCGACAGTGTTGACGCCGGACTGCTTTTGGACGGCCAGGACGATCGACCGCGCCGGGTCCAGCTGGCCCGCCGCGGTGCGTTCGCCATACCAGTTGGCCACGCGCGCGTCCTGCACGCTGTCGATCACCTGCGCGAGTTCGCCGAGGCGCACCGGGGCGCCGTTGCGGTAGGCAACCACGAGGCCCGTGAACTCCGCGGCGTTGGCCAGCTGGCCGCTGGCGAGGATCTGCACCGACTGGCGGTAGCCATCGAGCAGCCCGGTGGGCTGGTTGACATTGTGGGCGGCGAGCGCGGTCTGCACCTCGTCGAGCGTGATGCCGCGGCTGGCCAGCAGCCGCGGGTCGAGGCGCACCCGGAGTGCGTATTTTTGCGCGCCGTACACCTGCACCTGCGAGACGCCGTCCACCGTGGAAATGCGTTGGGACATCATTGTCTCAGCGTATTCGTCGACCACGGACAGCGGCAGCGTGGGCGAGCTCAGCGCGAGATAGAGCACGGGCTGGTCGGCCGGGTTGGTCTTGCGCAGCGAGGGCGGCGAGGGCATGTCCGTCGGCAGCCGGCGCTGTACGGCGGCGATCGCGGCCTGCACGTCCTGGGCCGCGGCGTCGATGTTTCGCTCCAGGGTGAACACCAGGGTGATCGACGTGCTGCCCGTGCCGCTGGTCGAGGTCATCGAGTCGATGCCGGCGATGGTGGAAAATTGCTGCTCGAGCACGGTCGCCACGGCGCTGGACATCGTCTCGGGCGTCGCGCCGGGCAGCGAGGCGCTGACCACGATGGTGGGAAAATCAACCGTGGGCAGGTCGCTGACCGGCAGGAGCCGGAAGGCCATGACGCCGAAGAGGCACAGCGCCCCCGTCAGCAGCGTGGTCATCACCGGCCGGCGGATGCAGAGTTCCGGGAGATTCATGGCGTCAGGATTTTTTCGGCGCCGCGGGCTTGCCGTCCTCGGCCACGGGCGCGCCGGACAGCTGGTGTGCTTCCACCCTCATCCCGGGCAGCAGGCGAAGCTGCCCGTCGGTCACGACGGTCTCGCCGGCCTTGATGCCGTCCGCAAGCAGCGTGTTATCGCCGCTGGTCCGCGCGACCTTCACGGTGCGCAGCTCGACGGTCTGGTCCGCCTTCACGACGTAGACCGTGGAACCGTTCTGGCTGTTCTGCACCGCGGTCGAGGGCACGACGATGGCCGCCGGGTCCACACCGACCTGGGTGACCACATAGACGAAACGCCCGGGCCAGAGCGCCGCGTCGTCGTTGGGGAAAACCGCCTTGAGCGTGACCATGCCGGTCGTCGGATCCACCGTGTTGTCGATGAACTCCAGCCGGCCGTTGTCCCGCGTCAGGCCGGTGTTGCGCTCGGTCACCGCGACAGTGGCGCGGCCGGCGGCGAAGGCGGAGCGGATCTCATCGAGCGAACGCTCGGGCACCGCATAGGTGATCGCGACGGGCGCGAGCTGGTTGATGGTGACCAGGGTGAAGCTGTTGTCGTTCGCCTTCACCAGCGCCCCCTCGTGGAGGAGACGCTGCCCCGCCCGGCCGGCGATGGAGGCGCGGATCTCGGTGTAACTCAGCTGGAGTTCCGCGTTGGCCACGGCGGCCTCCTTGGCCTGCACTTGGGCCTTGGCGGTCTCCGCCTTCGTAAAATACTGCACGTATTCCTCCTTCGAAACGACGGCCTGCCGGTCGAGCTGCTTGTACCGGTCCAGATCCGCCTGCGCCTGGTCGGCCATGGCACGGGCATTAGCCAGGTCGGCGCGGGCGATGAGCAGGCTGTTTTCAAACGGCCGCCGGTCGAGCGTGACGAGCAGGTCGCCCGCCTTGACCTCCTGACCCTCCTGGAAATTCACCTCGGCAATGATGCCGTCGACCTGCGACTTGACGCTCACCGTCCGCAACGGCTGCACATTGCCGATCGATTCCACCCGGCGGGGGACATCCTGCTGCATCGCCACAGCCGTCTGCACCGGCACGGCCGGCGCGGCGCCGGCGCCCGTGCTGGTCCCGCGCCCACAACCCGCGGCCAGCAGCAGCGCCCCGGCGCCGAGCAGCGGCAGGAAGGATTTCAACAGAATGGCACGGGAGTGAGTTTTCATCAGCATGGGGACCTGGCTTTCGCCTCCATTTGGAGAAGATTGGTTTTAACGTGCAAGAGATCGTTGACCAGCGCCGTCCGCCGGGCCGCCGGCAGGCCGCTCAGGTAATCCTCGCGCAACCGCCCGGCCAGCCCGGACAGGCGCAGGGCCAGGCGCTCGGCCTTCGGCGTGAGGTGAAGATGATACGCCCGGCCATCCTCCAGATGATCGCGGCGCTCGATCCAGCCCGCCTTCTCCAGCCGGTCCGCCTGCCGGCTGACGGAAATGCACTCCATCTGCAGGCTCTCCGCCAGCTCGCTCTGCGTGCAGCCCGGCTGCCGCGCGAGATGGTAGAGAAACAGCCACTGGGAACGCGTGAGGTGCAAATCGCGCACCCGCCGGTCAAATTCCTTGCGCGCCAGCCGGCTGATGTCGCTGAAGATGAACCCCAGGCTGCGGTCAAAGGTGGCGGGACGGAGGGCCATGAAGGGAAACTTGGTAAGCTAGCTTACTTTCCGAAGCAAGTCCGGGTCGCAAAATTTACCGCGCCGGCACTTGCCGCCCTCACCCCGGCGTCCGAGGCTCCCTCCACCCCTCCCATGAGCCGGAAATTCATTCTCGCCCTTGATCAGGGCACGACGTCGTCGCGGGCCCTCGTGTTTGACCGCCATGGCCGGGTGCGGGGTGCCGCCCAACAGGAGTTCGCGCAGCACTTTCCCCGGCCCGACTGGGTCGAGCACGACCCCGCCGACCTCTGGGAATCCACGCGCCGCACCGCCCTCGCCGCCGTCGCCGAGGCCAATCTCACCGCGCGCGACCTCGCCGCCATCGGTCTCGCCAACCAGCGCGAGACCACCCTCCTCTGGGACCGCCGCACCGGCCGGCCGCTCGCGCCGGCGATCGTCTGGCAGGACCGCCGGACCGACGAACTCTGCACGCAACTCAAGCGTCGCGGGCTCGAGCCATTGTTTCGCCGCCGCACCGGCCTTGTCCTCGATCCGTATTTCAGCGGCACCAAGCTGGCCTGGCTGCTCGATCGCCTCCCCGGCGCGCGGGCCCGCGCGGCCCGGGGCGAACTCGCCTTCGGCACCGTGGACACCTGGCTGCTGTGGAAACTCACCGGCGGCCAGGTCCACGCCACCGATGTCTCCAACGCCTCGCGCACGCTCCTGCTCAATCTGCGCACCGGCGAATGGGACGACGAGTTGCTCCGTCTCCTCCGGATTCCGCGGGCCGTGCTGCCCACCGTGCGCGCCAGCAGCGAGGTCTACGGTGCAGTGACGTCCATCCCGGCGCTGCGCGGCGTGCCGATCAGCGGCGTCGCTGGCGACCAGCAGGCCGCGCTCTTTGGCCAGGCCTGTTTTCGTCCCGGCCTGGCCAAGAACACCTATGGCACCGGCTGCTTTCTGCTGCTGCACACGGGCAAAAAACCCGTCGTTTCCAAACACCAGCTTCTCACCACGATTGCGTGGCGCCTGGGCGCCGACGGCCCGCTCGAATACGCCCTCGAGGGCAGCGTGTTCATTGGCGGCGCCGTCGTGCAATGGCTGCGCGACGGCCTCGGGCTCATCGGCCGGTCCTCCGAGATCGAGGCGCTCGCCGCCCGCGCCGTCGACAACGGCGGCGTCTATCTCGTGCCCGCGTTCACCGGGCTCGGCGCGCCGCACTGGGACGCCTCGGCCCGCGGCGCCATCACCGGCCTCACCCGCGGCACCACCGCCGCCCATCTCGCCCGCGCCGCCCTCGAGAGCATCGCCTACCAAAGCGCCGACCTGCTCCGCGCGATGGAGGCCGACTGCGGCGGGAAACTGCGCGAGCTGCGCGTGGACGGCGGCGCGACCGTGAACAACCCGCTCATGCAGTTCCAGGCCGACCTGCTGCGCGTGCCCGTGGTCCGCCCGCGCACGATCGAGACCACCGCGCTCGGCGTCGCGTATCTCGCCGGCCTCGCGGTCGGCTTCTGGCAGGACCGCGCCGAGATCGCCCGGCTCTGGCGCGCCGATCGCACCTTCCGCGCCCAGACGCCGCCGGCCGCAAGCCGTCAGCTGCTCGCCGGCTGGCACCGGGCCGTCGAACGGGTCAAAAATCCCGGGCGCTGACCGCGCACTCGCAGTTGGCTTGCGCCGCGCTGTAAAATAATTGTCAGCCAAGGGCGCCGTCCGATTCGCGCATTGAGTCTGGCGGAAAAGCACTTAGTTTCGAATTATCATGTCTATGCCCGCGCGAGTCGCGTTGTTGCTGTTGCTGGCGCTCGGTTTCGTCCGTCTCACCGCTGCCGAACCCGAGGAAATTGCCTCGCTGCGGCTCAAGGCCGAGCGGGGCAACGCCTTGGCCCAATACAACCTCGGGCTCGCCTACGCCCAAGGCCGCCTCGTGCCCATCGACCTGTCCGAGGCCTTCGTCTGGCTTTCGCTCGCGTCCGAAAGCGGCGCCACCGGCAAGGCCCTCGACAGTGTCCTCGGCAGCATCACCGACAAACAGCTCGCCGAGGGCCGGAGCCGCCTTGGAACTTACCGCACGGCCCTCGCCGCCAAGAATGCGACGTCCCCTCCCGCCCACGCTGCGCCCAAGCTGGCGACCCGGGGCTTCAGCCTTGCCGAACCGACGACGACTGCACCCGCCGCCAACGACACCGAGCCGGCAACTCCGGTCACGAAGGCGCCGAACCCGGTCGCTCCCCCGATTGCGACCAGTCCGGCCGAGGGGTCCGAGCAGAGTGAACTCGCCCAGGCCCGGAAGAACCTCGAAAAAACCCGCGCGGACCTCGCGAGTGTCAACGCGGAAATCGCCACCTTGCGCGCCAGTGTCGCCAGTCTCGAAGCCGCCGCCACGGCCGCGAAGGTGACCGAGGCCCGGCTGACCGCGGAATTGAATGCCCTCCGGCACGAGCCGGAAACCGCCAAGTCTCCCGTCGTCCCCCCGCCCGTCGAAAATCCCCCGGCCGCGGATCCCCCGCCCCCTCACCCATGAAGCACGCCCGCGGCCCTTTCTCCTTCCTTTTCCTGCTCGGAGTTCTGGTCGCGGTCACGACGGCAAACGCCGAGCCCGCGGAGTTCACGTCCCTCCGCGCCAAGGCCGAGAAGGGCAACGCCATCGCCCAGTATAATCTCGGCCTCGCCTATGCCGAGGGCCGCGACGACCTGCCCGTTGATCTGACGCAGGCCTTTGTCTGGCTTTCCCTTTCCGGTGACAGCGGCAGCACGCGCAAGGCGCTCGAGCTTGTCCGCAGCAAGATCACCGATGCGCAGCTCGCCGAGGGCCATCGTCTCCTCGAGGCCCGTCGCACCGCCCTCGCCGCCCGAAACCCCGTGCCCGCGAACCATGTCGCCAGCCCGCCCAAGCCCGCCCCGGTCGCTTCCGCCGGACCTGCGCCCGCCCTCACCTATCCCGTGGCGCCGGCTCCGGCGGCCAAGGCCCCGGACACCACCGGTCCCGCCGCCGCCCCGTCCACGGATGCGTCGGACGCCGATGAACTCGCCGCGTTGCGCCGGGACAAACACCAGCTCAGCGACGAGCTCGCCATCGCCTGGAAGGAAAACGACCGGCTGAAAACGGATCTCTCCACCACAACGAGCGCCGCGGCCCAGGCCCAGTCCCTCAGCCAGCTCGCGACGCGGCGGGGCGAGGAACTCTCCAATGCCCAGGCCGATCTCGTGCAAACGAAGGCGCGCGTCGACGAGCTTTCCGTCACGGTGGACAAGCTGCAAAGCGAGGCCGCCGCGAATTCCGCCGCGGCTGAAACCGCCCGCGCGAAAGCCGCCGAAGCGACGGAGTCCCAGGCCCGCGAAATCGCCGCGCTCAATCAGAAACTCGCGGCCGCCGGCGGCGTCGACAACAGCGAGTCCGAGGCCCGGGCCGATGCCGCCAAGGCTTCCGCCCAGCTCGTCGGCCTCCAGGCCCAGGTCGCCGGCCTGAAATCACGCCACGATGCCGCGGAGGCCGCGCGCGCCTCGCTCGTCACCGAACGCGACGCCGTCCGGCACGAGCTCGACGACTCGCGGCAGAAACTTGCCGCCAGTGACGCCGCCCGCACCGCCGCGGAGGAATCCGCCCGCCGGGTCGCCACCGCGACCGAGGCGTCGGGCACGCAACTTGCCGCTGCGCTGGACCGCATTCAATCGCTTGAGTCCGCCGCCGCCGCCGAGCAGGCGCGATTCGCCGCCGCCGCCAAACTTTTCGCCGACCTCGAGGCCGCGCGCAAGGAAAGTGAAAGTGCAAAGGCCCTTGTTGCCGCCGCTGCCGCTGAAAAATCCCGTGCCGAGGCCTCGGTGATCGCCGAAAACATCCGCCTCGTCGCGGAGCGCGATGCCGCCGAAACCGCCCGCGCCCGCGCCCACGCCGAAAAGGATGCGCTGGCCGCCCAGCTCGCGCAGGCCGAGGCCGGCGCCCAAACCAGCAGCTTAACCCAAACCAAGGCCGCCGCCCTCGCCGCCGAGCTTGAGACCTCCCATCAATCGCTCACCGCCGCCCAACAGCAGCTCGCCGCCACCGAGTCCGCCCGCACCGCGCTGGCGGATCAGGTCAGGCCGCTCCAGACGCAACTGACGCAGGCCCGCGCCGCGACCGCGGCCGCCGACGCGAGAAATGAAACCCTCGCCGCCGATCACACGAGCGCCGTCGCCACGCTCACCGCCCAGCTCGCCCAGGCGAATGCGGCCGCCCAAGCGTCCAGCTCGACTCAGACCAGGACCGCCACGCTTTCCGCCGATCTCGCCGCGGCGCGTCGTGCGCTCGCCGACACCGAGCAGAAACTCACCGCCAGTGAAGCCACTCGCACCACCCTGGCCGCCGAACAAGACCGGGCGCTGGCCAAATTGACCGCCGATTCTGCCGCCGCGCAAAGCAATCTGGAGAAGGAGCGGCTCGCCCGCCAGGATGTGCAGGACGCCCTCACCTCGGCCCGGACGCGCCTCGAGGAATTGACCGCCGCCAACGCCAAACTTTCGGCCAAGGCCTCTGACCCCACTCCGTCACCCCGGCTCACCGCCGAACTCGAATCGTCCCGGCGCGAACTCGCGGTCTCGCGTGAGAAACTGGCCGCGCTCACCGCCGCTGCCGTCATCGACACCGCCGCCTTCGAGGCGACGCGGCGCGATCTCGCCACCACCCGGGAAAAATTGGACTCCACCACCACCGCCCTTGCCGCCAAGTCCACCGCGCTCGCGGCCGCACAGCAGGACGCGGATAAGAATCGCGCCGCAGTCGCCGCCCTGAATGAGAAACTAAAAGCCGCGGGCGAACCGACTGCCGCCGAAGTGCAGGCCCGCGCCGACGCTGCCAGGGTCACCGCCGATCTCGCGACTGCCCGCAGCGAGCTGACCGCCACGCGCGAAAAACTCGCTGCGCTCACCGCCAAGACCGCGGCACTCGAGGTCTCGCTCCGCGACACGGAAAACACCCGCGCCCAGCTCAGCGAAAAACTTCGCGCCGCCGGCGAGCCAACGCCCGCCGAGCTCCAGGCCCGTGAGCAGACCGCCAAATCCACCGCGCAACTCGCTCAATTGCAGGATGCGCTTGCCGCGTCGCACACGGAACAGCAGCGCCTCGCCGGCGAGCTTGCCCAGGCAGGTCGCGACAACGAAAAGGTCCGGACTGAACTGAATTCCACCACCGCCGAACTTGCCATGCTGCGCGCCAGCGTCACCCGGCTGGAAGCCGACAAGGTCGCGGCGACCGCCGCCGCCGGCAGCACTGCCCAGCAACTGACCCGGGCGAGTGCGGTGCAGAACCAGGTCGCCGACCTCAACGCCAAGCTGGCGGCCACCGAGTGCAGCCGTGACGAACTCGCCGTGAAACTTGCCGCCGGCGGCGAGGCCGAAAAAAATGCCGCCAGCCAGCTCGCGGAGTCACGCACTCGCCTGCAGGCCCTCGAGACCGAGCGCACCTCGCTCACTCAGGAACTCGCGCAGGCCAAGGCCGCTCCTTCCGCGGCCCAAACCGAAACCGAGGCCAAGCTCGCGACGACCTTGCACAGTTACACCGTGCTCCAGGACGAAAACGACGCCCTCAAGGCCGGCAGCGAAAAACTCGCCGCGGATAAAGCCGCGTTCGAAGCCCGCCTCGCCGACGCGCGCCCCGCCGCCGCCCAGGCCGAGGCCGAAGCCAAGCTCGCAACGGCCCTGCGCAGCTACGCCGCGCTTCAGGCCGAAAACGATTCCCTCAAGGCCGGCGGCGAAAAACTCGCTGCAGAAAAAACCGCGCTGGAAACGCAGGCGGCCGACCTGCGCACCACCGCCGCCGCGATCGGCTCCGACCACGAACAGCTGCGGCAGCTCCAGGCGCAATCCGTGACGCTCGCCTCCGAGAACGTCCAGCTGAAGACGCGGCTGGCGCTCGTCCCGCCCCCCACCCGCCCGATGGCCAGTGGCCCGGTCTCCATCTCCGCGCCCACGCGTCCCAACGCTCCGTTTCCCGCCCCCACGGCGCCCGCCGCCGCCCCCGCGCCCCGCACCCACATCGTTGTGGACGGCGACACCCTCGCCAAGATTTCCCGCCTCTATTACGGCACCGCCAGCCGCTGGCCGGAAATCCTCGCGGTCAACCGTGACGTGCTGCGCGATGAGCGCAGCCTCGTCGTTGGCCGCACTCTCGTCATTCCGTAACCCTCCCGCGCTCCGCGAAAGATTGCCTCGGGCGTGATTCCGGTTTTTCTCCCTGCCATGCGCTCCTCCTCGTTTCGTCCTGCGCTCGCCCTCGCATCGCTGCTGGTTCTAACGCCTTTCGGCCGGCTGGCCGCCGCCGAGCCCGCCAAGCCCGACGCGGCTTCCCCGGTTTCTGCCGCCCCTGTCGCCGCTCCCGCCTCGACCGTCCCCGCCGCCGAGCCTGTCGCCGCGCCCGTTGCCACGCCGACGCCGACCCTGGCCGATACTCCCGCGCCAGTTACTTCTCCCGCTCCGAGCACCACGCCCGCGCCCGTTTCGAGCACCGCTGCCGCCCCGGCACCCGTGCCGGATCAGGACACCGCCGATGCCAAGCTCGCGGTCGTGCTGCGCAGCTACACGTTGATGCGCGACGAAAACGACCAGCTGAAAGCCGCCGCGGAAAAGTCCGCGATGGAGAAATCCTCGCTCGAGGCCCAGCTCGCCGTGACGAAAGACGCCCTGCCGCTCGCCACGCAAGCCTCCGCGCTGCGCGAGCAGCTCCGCCAGACCCAGGACCAGCTCGCGGCCCTGTCGCTCGAGAACAACGTGCTCAAGACCCGCCTCTCGCTCGGCGGACCCGCTCCCGGCTCCGTCTCGACGGAGTCGCTCCACCCCATGACCGTGGCCGCGGCGCCCGCCCCCGTCAGCGCGCCCGCTCCCGCGGCCGCACCCGCCCCGCGCATTCACGTCGTCGCCGCCGGCGAGACGCTCGCCAGGATTTCCCGCCAATATTACGGCACCGCCAGCCGCTGGCCCGAGATTCTCGCGGCCAACCGCGACGTGCTGCACGGCGAAAAGAGCCTCTTCGTCGGTTCCAAGTTGCGCATCCCGTAACCCCGCGCCTTCCGCGCGACCGGTCTAGAGCAGTTTCCAGTTAGATAGACGTAGGGGCGCAGTCTTGCTGCGCCCTTTGCAACGATCCTTCGAGGGTGCAGCAAGACTGCACCCCTACGCAATTCGCCATATGCGTCTATCTGAACCAAATCTGCTCTAGCGCCGCGGATTCTGGCGGCGGTAGTCGCGCAGGAATTTCCACGTGTCGTCGAGCACGGCGTCGGGTCCCACGTAGCCGCCATCGCGAAAGCTGTCGGATAGCACCCGGCCGTTTTCGTCCACGAGGACGAGGTCTGGGATCCCCTCGCCGGCATAGCGGTTGATCTCCGCGGCAAAACGGATCGAGTCCCATCCAATCGCGGGAAACTGCATCCGGTCGTCGCGCATATACGCTTCCATGTCCTGCGGCGTCCGGTCGCGGTTCACGAGCACCAGCTCGAATTCCGGATAAAGCTCGCGGATCTTGCCGTAGGCGTCGACCAGGCCGGGGGTGAACTCGCGGCAGGGCGGACACCAGCTCGCGGAAAAATAAATCGCGTAGAATTTCACTCCGGCCAGCTGCGCCAGGCTAAAGGGCCGCAGAACGCCGCCCTCGAGGTGCACGAGTTTGCCGGCCAGCGCCCGTTCCAGCGCATTCGCCGCGGTGTGGCCCGGCGCGGGTGCCACGGGCGCAGGGGTGGCGGGGGCGGGCGCGGGCGGCGGCTTGTGCCCGGGTTTCGGGGATACCGCCGGCGGCACCGGGTCGTCGCTCAGCGAGCCGGCCGGCAGGTCGGTGTGCGCCACGAGTACGCGGCCGTTGGCATTGCGATAGCGCACGATCAAATACTCATCGGCCAGGTCGACCACTTCGAGCTTGGCGCCAGGGGCAACGCTGATCGTTCCGCTCACGTGGTCGCCCCGCATCAGCTGCAATTGCGTCGGCTGCGTGACCGTCACCTCCATCGGCAACGCCGCCCGGACGGAAACCGCCGGCCCGAGCAAGAGCAGCAACAGGGAAAGCGCCTTCATCCGGGCGGGAAGTTGCGCCATTTCCGCCGCGAGGGCGATGGGTTTTTTGCGTCAGGCCGCCTTTTTCAGCCGGAACGGCGCGGCCTCGGCGCGGCATTGCTCGATCGCCGCACGATACGCCGGACTTTTCCGCAACTCCGCCACGATCGCCTGCGCGACTATCCGGCCGCCGACATCATCGCTGGGAAAATGCACCCCGCCGATGACGCGGCCCCACGCCACGCGATGCGCGCGGGTGTAGAGCTCCACCTGCCGGTCCGCAAAGATGTCCCCGAGCACCGCCGCCCACACATGCGCCCGCAACGAATGCCCGCTGGGATAGGAGTTGGTCTTGGGGATCGTGACGCACGGCTGCACGATCGGCTCGATGAACGGCGGACGCCGCCGCGGATAGAGGTCTTTCACGCTCTTGTTCACCTGGTTGGCGTCCGCCGTGATCTGCCGGAGGAAACCGGCGAGGACGGGAAGGTTCTTCTCCGCAAACCAGGGGCCGAACAGATCCTCGTAATCGGCGTAGACGTCGTCCTTCTCGATCAACTTCGCCCAGGCAAGGTCGGCGGGCGTGCGGGACGCCTGCACCTGCAGCACCGTTTCGAGATCGGCCAGTTCGCCCAGCGACCGGGCGGCCGGTGGCGGCGGCAGGACAGTCTTCCAGTCGACGGGCGTCGCGGAGAGAAAAGTCCCGGTCGCGGCCGCCATGCCGACCGGCGTCTTTTCCGGCGGCCTCTCAGTTCCCCGTGAAAACAGCGCGGCGCAAAGCAGGAGGAGGAGCCAAGGCAGAAATGGGCAACGCTTCATGGCCGGAGCTTGCCAGATTCCCCACCCGTGAGAAATGAGATTTTTACCCGCCAGCCAGTCCGTCCGCGCTCTCGCCCCCAAAATGAATGTCACCTATTAAGTGACATTGCGGACGGTGTTGCGCCGCAGGATTACAAGTAGCGAGCGGCGAGCTGTCATTTATTAGATGACAGTGGTATTTCGGACGTGGAGAAGGTTTGGTGCCGGTACGATCACGTGGGACGGAGAGGACCATCACACGAGTTTCGTTGTGAGCCTGCCTCGATTCGTTCACGGTGCGTCCATGAGACCCCTGCTCGCGCTTCTCGCCCTGCTCGCCGCCAGCTGGTCGCTCCGGGCCGCAGACCAAGCCGCGCCCCTGTCCGGCGCGGTGGAAAAACTCCCCGACGGACTTTATACGGAAATCGTCACGCCCCGCGGCCTGATCACCGCGGAACTGTTCTACCAAAGAGCGCCACTCACCGTGACCAACTTCGTCGGGCTCGCCGAGGGCGCGCTCGGCCCGAAAAAGGGCACGCCCTTCTTCAACGGCCTGAAGTTTCACCGCGTCGTGCCGAATTTCGTCGTGCAGGGCGGCGACCCGCTCGGCACCGGCGAGGGCGATCCCGGCTACAGTTTCCCCGACGAGTTCGTGCCGGGCCTGCGCCACGACGCCGCGGGCGTGCTCTCCATGGCCAACAGCGGCCCCGACACCAACGGCTCGCAGTTCTTCATCACGCTCCGCGACGTCAACCGCCTCAATTACCTCCATAGTGTCTTCGGCCGCGTGGTCCGCGGGCTCGACGTGCTGCCGTTGATCCAGCAGAATGACGTGATGACCGCGGTGAACATCCGTCGCGTGGGCGCCGCCGCCCAGGCGTTTCGCGCCGACCAGGCCGCGTTTGACCGGCTC
>OCZT010003354.1_pt1 | contig 16351 bp, 14 predicted proteins | sample 1539031 | NCBI WGS metagenome assembly OCZT01 (sample SAMEA3539308, study PRJEB22396) | soil metagenome | biome: tundra; feature: field; material: soil | place: USA | collected 2010-05 | depth 0.15 m | reverse complement strand
TTGAGAGCCAGGCGAGCGCCAGCCTCATCAATCAGGAACAACAGGCTCGATTGCGGCGCCACGGCCACCTGGACGTGATAACCCGCCGCTTCAAGCTGGCGGTTGCGGTCGAGCAAGGCCGCGTGCAGCTCGTCGGCCCGTTCGATTGCGGCGCGCAGCACCGGTGCTCCCATGCGGTGGAACTCGCTCCCCCCCGCATCCAGCACCAGCAGCCCCTGCGCGACAAAAACCTTCGAGTAGAACGATGCAAAGGCCTGGGCAAGGGTACGGCCGGGTTTGTAAGCCTCGGCCAGTGCGTCCATGGCATCGGACGAGCCAAGCAGCTCCCATGCCTGATCGATAAGTGGCGTAATTGAATCGTCAAGCACAATGCCGCCCACCGGCCTGGCAACATGCGGCGCCGCCGTGGAAGTCAGCGTGCGCAATTCGCGGCGGGCAGGAAAAACCACGTGGTTGATTTCGGCAAAATCGTGATCTTCAGTGGCCAACCAGAAGATTGCGATGTGCGGCCGGCCGGCCGCTGTGGCCAGGCGCGCCTGCGCCAGCGCCGTAGCCGCTTTGAACGGCGTGAACAGCGGACCGCCAAAGAGACCCACCTGTTGGCCAGTAACTACAACGCCGGCTCCGTTTCCCAGTGCTGCAAGTGCCGGAGCGGCAGACGGCAATGGGTTCTGCGAAGTCAGCAGGCTGACCAGTTCCGGCCAATGCGAGGCAAGTGGACGGTCCGCGGCCGCTGCGAACCAGCCCCGGTCGGGAGGCAGAGAGGAATAGAACGGCCGCACTTGCTCGTGGCCCGGCGCGCCGCCTGCGCAGTAGTCAACATACAGTCGGCTCAGGCCCGGCACCACGGTGATGGGATGGCAATCTACCTTCGACAATTCGTTCTCTTCCGGCTCTTTTGCCTCTGGAGGATATTCAGTGCGTGAGGGCAGAATTGAAAATCGGCTGAGTTAAGGATGCCACGCCGGGCACAATCGATGCACCAAGACGCCATCGGTGCATCGCATGAACCGGCTGTGGTTATACTCTTTATCTGGTTGCGCTCCGTTGCGCTGGAGGAAAAAGACCCGAATGGCCAAAAAGAAGAAAGACCCTGCGAAGTCCCCAAAGCTGAAGCCCGTCGCGCCCAAAAAAGTGAAGGTCGCCAAAAAGAAATCCAAAGCCGCCAAGCCAAAAAAGGCGCAGATCAAGAAGCCCAAGGTAGTCAAGGCTGCAAAACTCAAGACGTCCAAGACAGCAAAGGCCAGGAAGACCAAAACAGCGAAGCCCAAAAAGACCAAGGCGAACAAGCGGAAGTCGCCTGCGCTGCCGGTTGTGACAACTGTGGAAACCGCGCAGGTGCTCAGCTCGGAATGCGTATTTGAAGGGCCTCTCTTTCGCGTGCTCCGCGACGAGTTGATCGAGCCGGGCGGCAAGGAAAGCAGCCGCGACATCATCCGCCACAACGGCAGTGTGGTCATCCTGGCCATTGACAACGCAGGAAAGAACAAGAAGGACCCCTGGATCGTGGTCGAGCGCCAGTACCGCCATGCCGCCAACCAGTTTCTGTGGGAACTGCCGGCCGGAAAGCTGGAGGCGGGCGAAGACCCCCTGGCCGGCGCCAAGCGGGAGTTGGAGGAAGAAACAGGCTACCAGGCCAAAAAGTGGAAGCCGCTGGTGGAGTACTACGCCAGCCCCGGCTTTCTGGGTGAATCAATGAAAGTCTATCTGGCTGAAGGACTTGTGGCCGGAAATGCCCACCCGGAGGACGACGAGGAGATTGAAATCCGCCTGGTCAAGCTCTCTGAATTGTTGAAGATGATTCAGAAAGGCGCAATTCTGGATGGTAAGACGTTAACCAGCGTGCTCCTGTTTACACGACTGGGAGCAGGAAGGCGAAGGAAGTAAAGTTTTTTTACAATCGGCGGGTCCATTTTGCGCTGCATCAAAAGCCGCCTTCAAATCCTGTCCCTATACTCTGAGAGTCGCAGAGGATCGAGGCAAACAGTTCGATTTGCTGGCTTTTGCAAGGGGCCGTGGAGACCGGCTCCCTTACCAGGCTGCATTCCGAACTGGCTGCATCAAACCAAATGCAGCAGGGCCCCATCTCATTCTCTGAGAATGCGTTGTAAAGGATGTAAAGATCGAATCAACCTTTCCACGCTTTATGTCGTCAAAACCTCAAGCCGGTGAGTAATTCCCCCCGCTCATCGGTGTCGTGCACGAACCAAGGAAGGCAGGAGCCTGATGGCTCAGTACAAAGGGAAGGTCAAGTGGTTCAACAACGCCAAGGGCTACGGATTCATCGGACGCGAAGATGGACCGGATGTATTCGTTCACTATTCATCGATCCAATTGGACGGATACAAAACACTGAAAGAGGGCGATGATGTTGAGTTCGACATCGTCCAAGGTCAGAAAGGTCCCCAGGCGGACGCAGTTGTCCGCATGAGAGACGCAGCCGCCCATAACGCAGCCTAGCGGCGCAAACCACCGGGATGAGTACAAGACCACCTTCGGGTGGGAAGGTGAGTTGTGCCAATCGACATTCAGCTTGTCACATTCAAAAACGGGTCGCGTAAGCACTTCAGACAAAGAATGTTCCGGTTAGGCGGGGGTTTTGAAGGCAATCAATCTCCCGCCGCCGGATCCAAACCCCTCCCCCCTCGCAAGAATTTGTCCCAGACTGGTCGGCCCATAAAGACGGGAGTGCCCGATCGATGGACAACGCCTTGATGGCGCGGCTGCTGGCAGAGACCGCCGACCTGCTTGAAATCGACGGCGGCGACTCCTTCCGCATCCGCAGCTATCGCCGCGCCGCTGAAGCTGCCGAGCAGACCACCGTGGATCTGGTGGCCGCGGCGGCCGAGATAGCCCGCCTGCTTGAGATCCCCGGCATCGGCAAAGGAATGGCTGCCAACCTGCAAGCCATCGCCTCCACCGGCACGCTCCCCCTGCGCGAAGAATTGCTGGCGAAATACGGCGCGGGCCTGCTGGAGCTTTTGAAGCTTCCCGGCATGGGTCCCAAAACCGTGGCGTTGCTGTGGGACGCGGTCAAAATCGGCAGTATCGACCAGCTCGCCCAGGCCATTGAAGAAGGCCGTCTCGCAGGACTGCCGCGCATGGGCGAGAAGCAAATAGAAAAATTGCGCAAAGGCATCGACGACTATCGCCGCAGCTCCGGAAGATTCAGAATAGACGTGGCCCGGGAAGCCGCCCTGCGCATCTCGGCTTATCTGCTGGCGTTTGACGGCATCGAAAAAGTGACTCCTGCCGGCTCCCTGCGCCGCGGACGCGAAACCGCCGGCGACCTGGACCTGCTTGTCACCGGTCCCGCCTGCATCCCCGAGCATACAGGCGCGGCGGTCGAGTATGTTGCCGCCTACCCCGGTATCCACGACATCATCGCCAAGGGCGAAAACAAGGTGAGCTTTCACCTGGGCGACGGTCTGCAGGTGGACGTGCGCCTGCTTCCCGAGGCCTCTTACGGCGCTGCCTTGCAGTACTTCACCGGCTCCAAGGCGCACAATGTCGCACTGCGCCAGCGGGCCCTCAAGATGGGCTATACGCTGAGCGAGTGGGCGCTGGCGCGGCTGGACGACGACTCCACAGTCGCAGCGGCCACAGAGGATGAGATCTACGCCGCGCTGGGCATGGATTGGATGCCGCCCGAGATGCGCGAGAACCTGGGCGAGATTGAGGCTGCTGCGCAACACGCATTGCCCAGGGTGATCGAAGAAAAAGACCTGCGCGGCGACCTGCACATGCACACCACCGCCACCGACGGACGCAACAGCATCCGCGAAATGGCCGACTCCGCCCTGGCCTGCGGATACGGCTACATCGCCATCACCGACCACTCCAAGAACCTGGCCATGACCAACGGCCTGGATGACGCCCGCGCCCTGGACCAGATCGCGCGCATCCGCCGGGTGGACCGGCAGATGGAAGGCCGCATCCGTGTCTTCACCGGCATCGAGGTGGACATCCTGGCCGACGGCTCCCTCGACCTGAATGACGAAGTGCTCGCGCAGATGGATGTGGTGATCGCCAGCATCCATACCCGTTTTGAGCAGAGCCGAGAGGAGATGACCGCGCGGGTGATCCGGGCCATCGAGAACCCCTATGTGCGCATTCTGGGCCACCCCACCGGCCGCCTGCTTCTGCGCCGCGAACCCTTCGCGCTGGACATGGGAGTGGTGTTGCGCAGGGCTGCGGAACTGGGCGTTGCCGCGGAGCACAACGCCGCGCCCGAGCGGCTGGACCTGAACGATCGCGACCTGCGCCTCGCAAAGGAGCTGGGCTGCCGCATCGTCATCAGCTCCGACTCCCACGACGCCCGCAATCTGGGAAAGATGGGCTACGGAGTGAAGCAACTGCGCCGCGCATGGCTGGGACCTGGCGATGTGCTGAACACGCTCGGTGCAGACGAGTTTCTGGCCGCGCTCAGGCCCCGCCCATAAGCGCGCAACGGAAAGCAGCCCTTACGTTACGATTTCGCGCACGATCCATTGAGAATAGCCGGAATTCATAGCCCGTCTGGCGCTGGCAGAGGTAAGATAAGGGCGCCATGAGCCTACTCCATCAGGATTCGCCAGAAGAAATCGACGATGCCGCCAAGGGTGAAGAACTCACCAAGGGTTCCAGCCACGTGGTCATCGCCAGCATCATCGCGGCCTTGCTGGTCACCATAGCCATTGCCCTCTACGTGATGATGGGGCAAAAGCAGCCCGCGGCCACCGGCGAAATTGTCGAGGTGTGGGCCCACCCGCAGCACACTGTGACCTCAGGCTACGACGCCGCCGGAGCCGCCATGGCCCAGGAGACTTTCGATCACGTGCTGGTCTTCACTCACGTGAAGTTGCACAACCAGGGTGACAAACCGCTCTTCCTGAACCAGATCGCGACCAATGCCACGCTGGAAGACGGGCTGCATACCAGCTTTGCGGCCACCCTGACCGATTATGACCGCGTCTTTATTGCTTATCCTGATTTGGCGGCACGGCACGAAAAAGGGCTATCGCATGAGGCCACCATCAACCCAGGGCAAACCGTGGAGGGGACCTTCGTGTCTTCGTTCCGCGTCACCAAGCAACAATGGGACGCGAGGAAAGACCTGAGCTTTACTTTCGCCTTCCTGTACCAGCCCAGCCTTACCCTCACGCCCCACTCTGCTGTTACTGAACAGTAGGCGGCGCCGGCGCGGTCTTGGGCGTGGAAAGATAGCCCGAGATCTGGTTCTTTGCGCTCACCGAGTTCACCACGATCTCGCAGAGCGCCGGATCCTTGCCGGCATAGAACTGCAACGGCTCGTTTACGTTGCGGTCCTTCTTTTCGTATTGCTTGTCGTCGGCAAACACCACCAGCGTAAAGCGGCTCTTTTTGCCGTCGGCCTTTTTCAGTTCCATGCTGACGGTGCCCACCGGTTTCCGCTGGCCCTTGGCCAGGGTGAACTCATAGTAATTGCGGTCGCCCTTGTGCTTCAGCGTCTCGAGTTCGTCGTGAGTGCGGGCAATGAGGCTACTGTGATCGCTCAAATCACCCTTCATCGACGTTAGCTGGCTGATGGCGTTGGCCAGGTCGCTCTGCGTCTTGCTCAAATCGGTCTTGACGCCGCCCACATCCGTCTTGACGCCGGTAACCTCGCTCGAAACGGCCGTCACCTGCTGCGCGGTCTGTTGCTGCGCGGTCTCAAGCCGTTTGCTGTTGAGCTCAGCGGCCTGCTCGCGGCGGAGGATATCCTGGGCGCGCTTTTCCATGTCCGCCTGGGTTAGGTGCATCGACTGGCCCAGTTCCTCGGTGGCCACCTTGAGGCGTGCGTCGGTCTCGCGCAATTCGGCCTGCAGTTTCACGTTTTGCTGCTTGGCGTCGGCCAGTTCCAATTGCTGGGTGCTCAGCTTGCCGCTCAGCGTGTAGCTCCAGATCAGTCCGCCCAATGCGCCCACCAGGGCCACGGCAATCACCGCAAGCAGTGCGCCCGAATAAGACCTGGGGGTATCGTCAACTTCACTCATATGTTTGCCTCTCTTCTTTGTGGCGTTTCGACCGGCAGATTCCTGCCATGCGCCTATAGCTGCTGCGCGGGGGAATGGCGCCATCCTGTTTAGTTAGACGCTGTTAAGGAGAATCCTCAATCGTTAATTCTCCAATTGTGCGCCGGGATTCTGCCCGGCATACCGGATTGCGGAGCCTTCGCCCCAAATATCCCGGGGGAACCTACAGCATATAGAAAGAATCCGGCGTGTGCAGAAAAAGCTGCGCTCGTCCTCTTCCAAACCCGGCCCGTACAACGGCTAAGACCGGTCGGCGAGCCCCATTAAGCGTCCTTGATGTCCCGCACTCCGTGACAACCATGGAATGCCTACGCTATAAACATCTTTACTGCATTTTTTTGGCGCCGGGCTGTTCAAAAGAGACCGGGGTCCCCAGCGACTGGTCTTCGTCGCTGGGGTGGTTAGGAACCGGAGTCCCCAGCGACAGGTCTTCGTCGCCGTAGGGGTAGTTGGCCAGAATTAACGCCGCATCTGCCAATGAGAAAATCTTAAGGGGGAGATCCGAGGGTTATGTCGACAGCTGTCCAAGGTAAGGGTCTGGAAGGAATTGTCGCGGCGAACTCCGGGATCTGTTGGATCGACGGAGACGCGGGCGTGCTGGCGTATCGCGGTATCGACATTCACGAGCTGGCCGAGAACTCGACCTTCGAGGAGACGACTTACCTGCTCTGGAACGGAATCCTGCCCAACGAATTCGAGCTGCGCGAGTTCCACTCCCAGTTGGCGCTGGCCAGGGGGCTGGACTTCCGCATCGTCAGCTTGCTGCGCTCCATTCCGGCCTCAGCCACGCCCATGGAGGTGCTGCGCACCGCCGTCTCCGCGCTCAGCTTTTACGATGCCGACGAAAAAGATAGCTCCCACGACTCCAACGTCCGCAAGTGTTACCACCTGACCGCGCAGATAGCCATGATCGTGGCCATCTACGACCGCCTGCGCAAGGGCCTCAATATTGTGCCGCCCGACCGCTCGCTGAACCACGCCGCCAACTTTCTCTGGATGCTGAACGGCGTCAAACCCTCCGAAACAGCCGTCAAGACCATGGACATGGCGCTGGTGCTGCACGCCGAGCACGAGCTGAACGCCTCCACCTTTGCCGCCCGCGTCATCGCCGCCACCCTCTCCGACGTCCATTCGGCCGTTACCGGCGCTCTTGGAGCACTCAAGGGACCTTTGCACGGCGGCGCCAACGAAGGCGTCATGCGCATGCTCTACGAGATCGACAAGGCCGGCGCCGACCCCGTTGAATTCGTGAAGAGTATGTTGATGGCCAAGCAGAAGATCTCCGGCTTCGGACATCGTGTCTACAAAACCGAGGACCCCCGCGCCACCCACCTGCGCAAGATGAGCGAGCAGCTTGGCAAGGATGCCGGCGTGCCCAAATGGTTCGATTATTCCCGCGCCATCGAGCTCTACATCAACGCCGACAAAAAGCTCAACGCCAACGTGGACTTCTACTCCGCATCGACCTACGCCACGCTGGGCATCGACATCGACCTCTACACGCCCATCTTCGCCATCAGCCGCATCGCCGGCTGGGCCGCCCACGTCATCGAACAGTTGGACGATAACCGCCTCATCCGTCCCCGCGCAGAGTACATCGGCCCCACCTACCCGGCGCACTGGATCCCCATGGAAGAGCGGCCGTAAGGCGCATCCCGGCTAAGCAGGCTGCGGAAAAACTCGTTCGGGCGGTAGGCCGGGACTGGTAGGTCGGGGTTTTACAGGCTGCGGAAAAACGCAGGACGGAGGGAGGCGGGTGTTTTAACCCCCGCATAAGGCCCGCAGAATCAGTCGGGGCTTCAGCCCCGGAGGGACGTTTTCCGACCGTTTCGCATGAAATGCCTGGTTTTTCCGCAGCCTGTTTAACCCCGACACATGACTGAGCACAGTGAGCGCGGCCTTTAGGCCGTGAGGTATGCTTTTTCATCGTTCTGCCCAAAAGCATGCCTGTTCCTCAGCCTCTTAGACCAGCTCAGATGCCCCAAATGCGCCAGCTTTTACTGGAGTCAGCGCGTAGTATGGTTTCGTTCCGGATTCGCCCCGCACCGGACTCGAAAGGACGCACGCGATGATTCTCGGGCTTAGCACAGCAACCTTTTCTCTACTGCAATTGATTCTGAGCCTGGTGGGGATTGGCGCGGGGTTTGTTATGGTGTTCGGGTTGCTCACCGACAGGCCGCTTCCGGTTTGGAATGCGCTCTTCCTCTCCACCACCGCACTGGCTACCCTGGCCGGATTCCTCTTCCCGTTTCACGGCATGACATTGAGCATCGAAATGGGCATTCCAATCCTGGCCGTTCTGGCGCTGGCGGCAGTGGACCGTTATACCGCCATCTTCGTCGGCATGTGGCGCCACACCTATGTAGTCAGCGTGATGATCGCCCTCTACTGCAGTGTCTTCATCCTGATTGCGCAGATTTTCGAGAGGTTTCTGGCTCCGACGGCCCGGGCGCCTTGGGAATACGGCCGGCTTTTCAAAATGGCTGAACTGGCTGTCTTTGCGGCTTTCGCCGTTGTCACCTATTTTGCCCTGAAGAGATTCCAAAGCAGGCCCGGCCATCGTGTCTGACGCCACGAGTCTTCATCGATAGCGTGCCGCTACTGCCGCGCCTTCCAAAGCGTGTAGAGCCCCCAGGCTGCCAGCGTGCAGTTGTCGCGAATCGTACCGTCGAGCATCATCTGCTCGAACTCGCCAACCGGGACGGAGCGAATCACCAGGTCGTGTTCCTCGGGGTCGGGTTTGTTTCCTGTTTCTGTCAATCCTGCGGCCAAAAAGACATGCTGGCGCTGGCGGAGGAAGCCATACGCGATCCACAAAGTTCCCAACTGGATCATTTCTGCAGCGTGAAGACCCGTCTCCTCTTTGAGTTCGCCGCGCGCCAGGTCTTCAGGGTTTTCAACCTCCATCTCCCAGCCGCCCTGGGGCAGCTCCAGTGCCCGCTCCTGGATGGTGTAACGGAACTGCTCCACCAGCCATACGCGGCCCCGGTCGATGGGCAGAATGATTGCCCCGTCGTGCTTGTCCACTACGCCATAAATGCCCTTCTCCCCATTCGAGCGAAGTATCTCATCCTCGCGCACCCGCATCCAGTGGTTGCGATAAACCTCGCGGCTTGAAAGCGTAGTGATGGAATGGCCGGCGCTGCTCGGGACGGGGCTCATGGGTTCTCCTTGGGACGATTACGAATAGTTTGTCACGCCGCTCGCACAATGAGGTGTTTGGGAAATGAATTCGGACCACCCGGCGCAAACGGAATAAGACTGGACTTGTTCAACCAACCCGCTGTCTGTATTTGCTCAACTTGCCCACCAGCGAAGCCGGTCCGCTCACCCGGAGCCTGACCAGGTTTCCCTCATATTCCCGGCTGTGAATCACCATCCCCGCCTCTATGGCCGCCAACACGGCCCCCTCCTGCTGCGGCACGCGCAACTCGGCTTCAATCACCGGGTCGGAGTGCAAAGCCCCGTCAATGGCCGCAAGCAGCGCGTCAATTCCCTCGCCGGTCCGAGCCGATACCGCCACCTCGCCTCCGGCCCGGTCCCGATCCTGCAAGCCAAGCCGCTCATCGACCCCCAACAGGTCAATCTTGTTCAACACCTCGATGCGCGGTTTATCCAGCGCCTCGAGTTCTCCCAGAACCTTCTCGACCTGCGATTTCTGCTCTTCGCCATAAGTGGACGCGGCGTCGCGCACATGCAGCAGCACTTCAGCCAGTTCCACCTCTTCAAGCGTTGCACGGAAGCTGGTGACCAAAGTATGGGGAAGGTTGCGAATAAAGCCCACCGTGTCAGAAAGAAGAACCTTGCGCCGGCTGGGCAATTCGATGGCCCGCAGTTTTGGGTCGAGCGTAGCGAACATGCGCGACGATTGCAGCACTCCGGCGCCGGTGAGGCAATTGAACAGCGTGCTTTTGCCGGCGTTGGTATAGCCCACCAGGGCCACCGTGGGCACAGGCACTGACTCGCGGCGCTGGCGCTGCTGTTTGCGCACCCGGCGCACCGAGTCCAGATCGAGCTTGAGCTTGTCAATGCGGCGCTGAATCTGGCGGCGATCCGTTTCCAGCTTGGTTTCGCCGGGGCCGCGGGTGCCAATGCCGCCGCCCAACTGCGACATGGCCTTGCCCTTGCCGGTAAGCCGCGGCAGCATGTACTCAAGCTGCGCCAGTTCAACCTGCAACTGGCCCTCACGAGTCCGCGCATGGCGGGCAAAGATATCCAGAATCAACTGCGTTCGATCCAGCACGCGGCAGGGCAGGGCGGCCTCAAGGTTGCGCAGCTGGGTCGGCGTAAGGTCATGGTCGAAGAGCACCAGGTCGGCCTCGACGGATGCGGCAATCCCGGCAATCTCTTCCACCTTGCCAGAGCCGATCAGAGTGGCCGGATCGGGCCGATCCCGGCGCTGAATCAGTTCCGCAGCCACTTGGCCGCCGGCGCTTGATACCAGCTCGCGAAACTCGGCGAGGGACTCTTCTATATCCAGGCCGGGAGACGAACGCACTCTCGCCAGGGAGGCTGCGCCTGAGCGAAAAACGACCTGAGTCGGTTCCAAATCAGATTCGGCTTCGGGAAGCCCAGCGTCCCGACCTGCGATGGGGCCTGTATTGAGGTCATCGGCATCCGGGCGCATCGCTACCTGTCGTGGTACGGACCCCACGGCACGGTTGGTTCGTGAGCGGGCCCCAAGGTCCACTCCCACCAGGACGGCGCGCTCAGGACCTCCACCTCCGCGACCAGAACCCGTCGCCTGAGGCCCCGGCCCCTCTTCGGAACCGCCCGTCCCACTTGCCCTAACCGCCAATCGTGACTGCCTTCCCCGGGCTACCGCTGTTCCGCAACGGCTGAAGGAGCGGACGCCACGCCCACTGGACCCGGGACAGAACCGCCGGCTACCGCGCCCGGACGATGCTCTGTGTGCAGCACATTCCGGTTGCTCACCACAGTCGAAATCGCATGCTTGAAGATCAACTGCTCCTGGCTGTTGTTCTCAAGCAGCACGGAATACTTGTCAAAAGAGCGGATCTTTCCGGTCAGTTTGACGCCGCTGACCAGGTAGATCGTAATCGGGGTCTTGTCCTTGCGGACCGTGTTCAGGAAAGTGTCCTGAATGTTTTGTGCCGGCTTGTTCTCCATTTGCCGATCTCCTGTCTTCTTATTGAGTGGTTTGGTGTTTCTGAACAACACGTAATCATCGAGCGAAATCAGCGGACGCGGCACCGGAATCCCCGGGGCCACCACGCGCCGCAATGAGTCAACGTTATCTTGATTTACCTTGCTTTTCAACCGTGCGGCGGTCTTTCCTTGCACGATCGTGAGGGAATGATTCCCTGCCGCCATGCGTGCCTCCAGATAGTCCCCTTTCCGAACTCACGACACACTACCGTCCACAACGCAGAAATTCCTTTCAAACAGCCGCTTGCTCCGATGGTAACTGGCTCGCTTTCGGTCCGCGAGACTGGGCGGCTTGACCGGCTGGTACCATAGTCACGTGAAAAACACCGCCGCGCCTGTTCTAAGTCGCTCACAAATCGCTCAACCTGTGCCCATGCTGGATTTAAAGCGTCAATATCGGCCACTGCATCAGGAATTGATGGATGCGGTGGGGCATGTACTAGAGACGCAGCAGTTTATCCTTGGCGAGCCGGTAGCGGTGTTTGAGCAGGCGGCAGCCGGACAACTGGGCGTAGCTCATGCGATCGGCTGCTCCTCGGGAACCGACGCCCTTTGGCTGGCATTGGCCGCCGCCGGTATCGGACCGGGAATGTCCGTGGTCACCACTCCCTTCAGCTTTTTCGCCTCCGTCAGCGCGATTCTCCGTGCCGGAGCAACCCCGCTTTTGGCCGATATCGACCCCGCCACCTTCAACCTGGACGCCGCCGCAGTCGAAGCTGTTCTGGACGGCCCGCACAGCGCAACCGTCAAAGCCATTCTTCCCGTCCATCTTTACGGCCAGTGTTCCGATTGGACGTCCTTTTCTCGCCTCGGAGTACAGCGCGGGCTAAAACTGATTGAAGACGCCGCCCAGGCATGGGGAGCCGAATGGCAGGGAGTTAAAGCGGGCGGACTTGGCGACGCTGCCGCCTTCAGCTTCTACCCCACCAAAAACCTGAGCGCCGCCGGTGACGCCGGCATGGTCACCACCAACTCCCCCGAGTTGGCCGAGCGCGCCCGCATGCTGCGCCAGCACGGCATGCGCCGCCGCTACTACCACGACGAAGTCGGCTGGAATACCCGCATGGACGGCTTCCAGGGCGCCATCCTCAACGTAAAACTCAAGTACATCGAAGGCTGGAACCAGGCCCGCCGCGCGGTCGCCGAAAATTACCACGCCCTCTTCGCCGCCGCCGGCCTCGCCGAAGCCGGCCCCTACCCCATCCGCGGCATCGTCCTTCCGCACCAGGTTGAAAACACCCGCCACGTCTGGCACCAATACGTAATCCGCACCCCGCGCCGCGATGCCCTGCGCGAGTTCCTCGCCAGCCGCAAGATCGGCTCGGAGATCTACTACCCCGTCCCCCTGCACATGCAGGACGCCCTCAAGTGCCTCGGTTACCCCGAAGGCAGCTTCCCCGAATCCGAGCGCGCCGCCCGTGAAGTGCTGGCCCTGCCCATCTACCCCGAACTACGAGAAGACGAGCAGCAGACGGTAGTGGCAGCGATTGCCGAGTTCCTCAGCTGAACCACTGCCAGGGGCAGCGGCACGGGCGACAGTTGCCCCTTGGCGCTCATTTGGAATGGGGTGACGGAAGAGAGAAGTGTCTCATCCGCCCGCTTGTTTCGCTTTCCCATCCGCTTCCACGCCGGTTATTATGGCTCACGATGTTCCCCTACGACCCCACCCTCCTCGCCGCCGTCCAGACCACCACGGAAACCATCCCCGACGTAGTGCGAATCCTCGAGACAATCCAGGCAACCTGCGCCGACGGCGACGGCCTCAAGTGGTTCAACGGGCTCTATCTCCAGGTGACCCTGGCCGTCGAGGCGCGCGTCAACGCAGGCGGCTTTGCCAACCCCGGATGGATGGCCGCACTCGACGTCAAGTTTGCCGGCTTCTCCTTTGCTGCGCTCGCTTCTTCCCTGGCGGGCAGCTCCACTCCCGGCTGCTGGCAAGCCGTCTTCAACCAGCGCAACCAGACCGCCATCGCCCGCATCCAGTTCGCGCTGGCGGGAATGAACGCCCACATCAACCACGATTTGCCGCAAGCCGTCCTGTCTGTATGCCAGGCCACGTCCATTCCACCCAAACACGCCAGCGCGCAATACAACGATTTCACCGCGCTCAACTCCACCCTCGACAGCCTCATTGATGCCGCCAAGAAGACCCTGCACGTGCGCCTGCTCGGCGACGCCCTGCCGCCAGTTTCGAACCTGGACGACACCCTGGCCGCCTGGAGCATGGCTGCCGCACGAGAGGCGGCGTGGAACAACGCCGAACTGCTCTGGCACCTCTCCGATGCGCCCTTGATATCCTCCGCCTTCCTCGACACCCTGGACGGTCTCACTGCCCTCGCAAGCAAGACGCTCCTGGTTCCTGTTTCTTGATGCCCGTGAATGAGCCATGCACCCGAGGCGAATCCCCTGCCTTACCGGAACAGGTTAGTCCGGGCAAGATCGACGATCTCATCTCCGCGGCCGTTCAGAATTGCCTTGACCATGTAGAGGTTGAAATCGACAATCTGATCCAGTTTGAGGCTGGGAGGCATGGCCAATTCCTGCCGGTTGACCGCAACATCGACCAACGCAGGTCCCTCATGCGCGAATGCCTTCTCAAGCGCGGGCCGAAGCTGTTCCGGGTCATCGACGTGCAAGCCCAGAATCCCTGTCCCTTCCGCGATCTTTGAGAAATCCGGATTGACCAGGTCGGTGGCATGACTCAGAAACCCCGTCGCCTTCATCTCCAGTTCCACAAAGCCAAGCGACCCGTTGTTGAACACCACCACCTTGACAGGAAGATTCAGTTGCCGGAGCGACAGAAGGTCGCCCATCAGCATGGAAACGCCCCCGTCGCCGGAAAACGTGATCACCTGGCGGCCGGGATGGGAAATCTGCGCACCAATGGCCTGCGGCAGTGCATTTGCCATTGACCCGTGATTGAACGAGCCCAGAAGCCGGCGCTTTCCGTTCATGGCCAGGTAGCGCGCCGCCCAGATTACGGGAGTTCCCACATCCACGGTAAACACGGCATCTTCAGCGGCCAGATCGTTCAGCACCTTGGCCAGGTATTGCGGATGGATGGGCCGCTGTCCCGGCTTGCCCGTCGCCAGATCGTCCAGATCCTTGCGCGCCTCGCGGTAGTGGCTGAGCGATGCATCAAGATGACGGCGGTCCTGCTTTTGCTCGAGCGCCGGCAGCAGCGCGCGCACGGTTTCTGCCGCGCCTCCCAAAACGCCCAAATCGACATGGCTGCGGCGTCCCAGTTGCTCCCCGCGGATGTCGATCTGCACCACCCGCGCATGCTTGGGATAGAACTGCTGATAGGGAAAGTCCGTCCCCAGCATCAGCAGCGTGTCGCAGTTCATCATGGCGTGGTAGCCGGATGAGAAGCCCAGCAGACCGGTCATGCCCACGTCGTAGGGGTTGTCGTATTCGATGAACTCCTTGCCGCGCATGGCGTGGACGATGGGTGCCTGGAGACGGCCGGCCAGCGCCACCAATTCATCATGTGCGCCCGCGCAGCCGGCTCCGGCCAGAATCGTCACTTTCTGCGCACGGTTCAGTTCCGCGGCCAGGCGATCGAGTTCTTCCCGGCCGGGAATCGTCTCAGGATGCGCGCTGGTAAAGGCCACGCGCCGGCTTGCATTCACCGCATCGGAAAGCGCAACGTCGCCGGGCATTACCACCACAGCAACGCCTCGCTTCGACAATGCCGTCTGGATGGCAATCTCAAGAATGCGCGGCATCTGGGAGGGATGCGAAACCAATTCGCAGAAGTGGCTGCACTCCTTGAACAGGTGCTCGGGATGGGTCTCCTGAAAGTAGCCGCTGCCGATCTCCGCCGACGGAATATGAGCCGCAATGGCCAGCACCGGCACGCGGCTGCGATGGCAATCGTAGAGACCGTTAATGAGATGCAGGTTCCCCGGGCCGCAGCTTCCCGCGCACACCGCCAGCTTTCCCGTCAGGGCTGCTTCCGCTCCGGCTGCGAAGGCCGCTGTCTCCTCATGCCGCACCCCAACCCACTGGACGCCACTGCGCACCCTCACCGAGTCCGTGATGCCGTTGAGCGAATCCCCGGCCACGCCATAGATACGCTCCACGCCCGCGCCGGCCAGAATCTCCAAAAATAGCTCTGCAACTTTCTTTGCCAAGGTTTTACGTTCTTCTGCCCGCTCAGCGGGAAGGCAATCGATTTGCCCGCCTCCAACTGGCTGCGGAAGCCCCCTCTGTTCTCTAGATGCAATCCCGGCGCAGGAAGGCTCACGGCTGTGGCTCATGATCTACCCGAGCGGAGGGATGCTTCCTGGACGCAACGGCGCATCCCTTTTGGCGGCGCAAGCACAATCGCCAGCCCAATCCGCTAGAATCTGCACAGCATGAAGTGTCCATATTGTGGCTTTGCACAAGACCGGGTAGTGGATTCGCGGGAAGCCAAAGAGGGCGACTCCATCCGCCGGCGGCGCGAGTGCGAGAAGTGCGAGCGGCGCTTCACCACCTACGAGCGCATCGACGAGATTCCTTACATGGTGGTCAAAAAAGATGGCCGCCGCGAGCGCTTCGACCGCCAGAAAGTGCTCAGCGGCCTGCTGCGCGCCTGCGAAAAACGCCCCGTGCCATCCAGCAACCTTGAAGCCATCGTCGATGCCGCAGAGACTTTTCTAGTCGACGCCCCGGAGCGCGAACGCACCACCGCCGAAATCGGCGAACTGATCATGAAGCACCTCAAAGGCCTCGACACCGTTGCCTACATCCGCTTTGCCTCTGTCTACCGCGACTTCAAAGACGTCCGCGAATTCAAGGAAGAACTCGAAGGCCTGCTGGGCAGCCGCAAGGGGAAGAAGTGAAAATCAGGGATCAGGGGTCAGAGATCAGGGATCAGGCACCTTGAGCGATTCAATGTTTTGAAAGGGCACGGCTTCAGCCGTGCCGCAAGATCAGCCAATGAAGTTGTGGGCTTTAGCCCCTGAGGGAATGTTGGCTCGTTGCCAAAACTGTGTTCGTCCAATCCCTGGCAGTTGGGAATTGAAAGGAAGAAACGATGGCGGAACAGAAGACTCACAAAGTAACCCTGATCCCCGGCGACGGCATCGGCCCCGAAGTCACCCACGCCGTCCTCCGCATCCTCGAAGCCACCGGCGTCAAGTTCGAGTGGGAACGCTTCGCTG
>OCZT010003353.1_pt1 | contig 16351 bp, 13 predicted proteins | sample 1539031 | NCBI WGS metagenome assembly OCZT01 (sample SAMEA3539308, study PRJEB22396) | soil metagenome | biome: tundra; feature: field; material: soil | place: USA | collected 2010-05 | depth 0.15 m | reverse complement strand
TCGGCGGCATCATGCAGCACATCGAGGAGGCCGGTATTCACTCCGGCGACTCATCCTGCGTGCTGCCGACGGTAGATATCCCGCGCCACCTGCTCACCACCATTCGTCAATACACGTTCCAGTTGGCGCGTGCGTTGAAGGTGGTTGGGCTGATGAACGTTCAGTACGCAATTCAGCGCAACCGGGTTTATGTCATTGAGGTGAACCCGCGCGCTTCGCGCACCGTGCCCTACGTTTCCAAGGCGACGGGGGTGCCGCTGGCAAAGATCGCCGCGCGCCTGATGACCGGCCGTAAGTTGCGGGAGTTTCTGCCCGAGAATGTCGAGCGCGGCACCGACCTCGACACCGGCAACTTTTATTTTGTGAAGTCGCCCGTCTTCCCTTGGGGTAAGTTCCCGGGCGTGGATACCGTGCTGGGACCGGAGATGAAGTCTACTGGCGAAGTCATGGGCGTGGCCGACAACTTCGGCGAGGCTTTCGCCAAGGCACAAGTTGCTGCCGGGCAGTTGCTGCCGACCAGCGGCACGGTGTTCATGAGCGGCAACGATCGCGATAAGCCCTTCATGTCCGACCTCGGGCGGCGTTTTGTCGAACTGGGCTTCAGCCTGGTTGCGACCCACGGGACTGCACGTGTGCTGGAACATGCGGGCTTGCGCGTCGAGCGCGTCTACAAAGTCAAAGAAGGCCGGCCCAATGTGGTTGATCTGATCAAGGGCGAGCGCATTCAGTTGATCATCAACACGCCGCATGGCGTCGAGCCGTGGTTCGACGAGAAAGCCATTCGCCGCGCCGCCGTGACGGCTCGGATTCCGACCATCACGACGCTGTCGGCCGCGCGAGCCGCCTGCGAAGGAATCGCCGCATTGCAACGCGGCGAAGCTAAGGTGTACGCGTTGCAACAGCTGCACGCGGAGCGGGTTCAGCAGGGAAGTGAAGAAGGAACCAGCAATTAGCCAGTAGTGTCGCCTGGGCAATAATCAGATCCGCCTTGTGGGGCTGGATTTTCGGCTCCAGGTCATCTCACAAATACCGGAACGGCCCGAGGAGAAGTACCTTAGGGTCAAAGAGGGGACGTGAAAACTGTGCCGTCCCTAAAGGGACTCCTTAGTTTTCCCCACTTTTACCCAGGGCTTACGCCCTGGGCTAGTATTGTTTCGCCCCTGCGGGGCTTGGATTTTGTGCAATCATTCCGCCGTGCCAACTCAGAACGAATTCTCATACCCTCTAAAGCCCGCTTCGAAAACGGCCATTTGCGGCATGGCTGAAGCCATCCCCTTGCAAAGTCCGATTCATGAGGTAGCTTCTAGCAAACTCGTCTGGCAAATACGAAGTTTGGTTGACACACACTCCGTTCAGGCGTTGCCCCGATTGAATGCGCGCTTCAAGTATCGATTACTGATGGCTGACTGCTGACCGCTGACGGCTGAATGCTGACCGCTGAATGCTGACCGCTGACGGCTGAATGCTGACCGCTGACGGCTGACGGCTGACGGCTGACTGCTGACTGCTGAATGCTGAATGCTGAATGCTGAATGCTGAATGCTGAATGCTGAATGCTGAATGCTCCCTCGCTTCCTTCGCTATAATCAAAGGTTCGGTATGAGTGTTACGACGTTTCAAGAGAAGCTTGCGGCCAGCGGCGCACGTCTGGGCATGTACCGCGGCGCGGAAACCCCCGCGGATTTTGGCGATTCCGCGACTGAATTTCAAGCGCTGCTGCAGGGCTGCGCCCTCCTCGACATGAGCTGGCAGGCCAAGCTGGTGCTGGCCGGAGAGGACCGCGTGCGCTGGCTGAATGGCATGGTCACGAACAATGTTCGCGACCTTGCGCCGGGGCACGGGGTGTACAACTTCATCCTGAGCGCCCAGGGGCGCATCCAGGCAGACTTGGTCGCCTACAACCGCAGCGACTACCTGCTGGTCACCACGGACCGCGAGCAAGCGCCTACGATAGCTGAGATTTTCGATCGTTACATCATCATGGACGATGTTGAGGTCGCCGACATCAGCGACAAGCTGGCGGCGATTGGCGTGGCCGGCCCCAAGGCGCGCGAGATTTTGCTGGCTGCCGCTCTGGACGTATCGCAACTCGAACCCGGGCAGGTGATCGACGCGGTGTGGCGCGATGTTGGTATTTCCGTCGCGCGCAGCGCGCAGCCACAGATGGATGGATTCGAGATCTGGTTTGCTTCGGAGAACGTGGATGCAATCTGGGATGCCCTGGTTTCGGCTGGAGCCACACCCGCCGGCAGCGATGCCCTTGAACTCTATCGCATCGTCAGAGGCGTACCGCGCTTTGGAGTCGATCTTCGGGAACGCGATTTGCCGCAGGAGACGGGACAGCAGCATGCGTTGAATTTCGCCAAGGGTTGCTACATCGGGCAGGAGATTGTGGAGCGAATTCGCTCGCGCGGCGGCGTGCATCGCATGTTCACCGGCTTCGAAGTGCAGGGACATCTGGCGGACGCGCCTCCGGCGCCGGGAACCAAGGTCCGCGTCAACGACAAGGATGTGGGAGAGATAACCAGCGCGGCGCGGATTCCATTCCCGAGTGGCGAGCGGACGCTGGCACTCGGCTATGTGCGGCGCGAAGCTGGACCTCCCGGCGCCACGGTGCAGATCGGCGAGCAGAGGGCCACCGTGCAGACCATTCCATTCAGCGAGTAAATAAATTTATGGCCGACAAAGAGAAGAAACCTGAATTCGTAGTTACCGATCGCCGCTTGTTCAGCACCGATGGCGAGTTACGCCAGGACGTGGTGGATGACGAAGAGCGCCGCGCCGAACGGGAACGCGAGAAGAGTGAAGCCCAGCGCCTGGTCAACGAGGCGCGCGCGGCACAACAACAACCTGCGCCGTCAAGCGCCGTGCCGGCCTCGTCCATCTTGACCGATGAAATCGTTCCCGACGGGCCCAGTGCGCAGGAACAGCATGACTCTGTCACAGCTTACCGGGAGTCGACACGCGAGATCGACGAAAGCATCGAGAAGGAGATGCGCAAGCAGGGACAGCCCCACCGCGCGCAAGACTTCGAGATGACTTTCGAGAAGTTTGTCGCCTCGCTCTACATGAGTGCGCTTATGCAGCTCGGTCTGGCGGCGCCGCAAGGCGCGAAGCCGGAGGTTGACCTGTTGGGCGCCCGGCAAACCATCGACACGTTGGCCATCCTGCAAGACAAGACCAAGGGCAACTTGACGCCGGCGGAGCAGAATATGCTCCAGAACTGCCTCTACGAATTGCGCATGGCCTACCTCGAGGTCACCAACATGCTCACCCATCCGCCGCAGGGTGGACCGGCCGCTGACGGCAAGCCCTGATGAAAGCAGTGCTCACGGTTTTAGGCAGCGGGACCTCGATGGGTGTGCCCACCATCGGCTGCGACTGCCGCGTGTGCACGTCGGCCGATCCGCACGACCGGCGCACCCGCCCGTCAGTCATGGTGCAGTGGGAGGGGCACACCGTCCTCATTGACACCACACCCGACTTCCGCGAGCAGGCCATCCGCGAACGCATTCGAAAAATTGACGCCGTGCTTTACACCCACGGCCACGCCGATCACATTCTTGGACTCGACGATGTGCGGCCGCTCAGCTTTCCCCGCGTCACCGGCGGCGGGAAGATTCCTCTCTACGCCAGCGACGCCACGGCGCAGACGCTGCGTACGGTTTTTCGCTACATCTTCGAGGCGGATTACAAGTACGGCAGTCTGGCGCAAGTGGAGTTGCGCGCGGTCAAGGGGCCGGTGGACCTCTTCGGAGCAATCTTCACACCATTCGAGGTGCTCCACGGAGACGTCCCCATCGAAGCGTATCGCTTCGGCTCGGCCGCGTATATCACTGACTTCAGCAGTATCCCGGAAGAATCGCTGGAACAGTTGCAGGGGCTTGAAATTTTATTTCTCGACGCGCTGCGGCATCATCCTCATCCCACGCATTCGACGGTGGAGAACTCTTTGAAGCTGGTTGAGCGGCTGCAACCGAAGCGGGCATACTTCACGCACATCTCGCACGACCTGCCGCACGAGGAGACCAATGCGGCGCTGCCCGGTAACGTGCGCCTGGCGCACGACGGCCTGAAACTTGAGTTCGACCTGTAGGACAATTGCCCCCATGCAAGTATTCCGCAGCCTTGAAGAAGTGCCGTCCGAGCTTGGTACCACGGTGGTCAGCGTGGGAAACTTTGACGGGGTCCACCGCGCCCATCAGGAGGTGGTGTACCGCATGGCGGACCGCGCCCACTCGCTGGGCGGCAAAGCGGTGGTGGTGACCTTCGAGCCCCATCCGTACCGCATTTTGCGTCCCGATGTCGCGCCCAGGCTGCTGACGCCTTTGCTCATCAAGCTGCGACTGCTGCAGCAGACCCGCGTGGATGGCGTGCTGGTGCTGCCGTTCACCCGTGACCTTTCGTTGATGCCGGCGCACGACTTCGCTAAGACTGTGCTGGTCGACGCGCTCCATGCTCGCGAAGTACACGAAGGTTACAACTTCCACTTCGGCCACAAAGCACAGGGCAATGTGAACACGCTGGCCGATCTGGGCAAGGAGTTTGGTTTCGAGGCCACTGTCTATCCCGAGCAGTCGCTGCGTGGTCATCACCTTTCCAGCACGGAGATTCGTAAACTGGTGGCCGAAGGAAAAATGGCGAAGGCGCGCGCGCTGCTGGGCCGCCCATTCAGCATCTTCTCGAATCCGGGACGCGGACGCGGTTATGGACACAAATACACCGTTCCGACGGTGAACTTGGCGCGCTACGATGAATTGGTTCCCGCCATCGGGGTGTACATTTCGTGGTTGCGCGTCGGCGGCGAATGTTTCGAGGCGGTGACCAACGTAGGAAACCGCCCAACCTTTGGGGCGGACTCCTTCGCCATCGAGAGCCACCTGCTGAATTTCCATCCTATCGAGTTGCTGCCGGAGACGGAGTTGGAACTGGTTTTCTTGCACCGGCTGCGGCCCGAGATCAAGTTTCCATCGGTGGAAGCACTGCGCGAGCAGATCGCCAAGGACGTGCACAAAGCGCGGCGCTATTTTCGGCTGAAGGGAGCCGCTAGCAATTAGCGCTTGGCAATTGGCGGTTGGCGGCCGACAGTGTCGGAGCACGCCATGGACCTCAAATCCGGCTCTAGACCCAAGTGCTAAGTGCTAAGTGCTAAGTGCTAATTGCCAACGGCTGACGGCATTACTTCTGCCTCGTTTCGTTGCCTTCACCACGGTGGGTTTGCGCGGTTGAACCGAAACCTGATAGCTTTTGCCATTACTCTTAAGAACGCAATGAAAATAGCCATTCGCCTTGTCCTGTTCTGCTGCCTTGCCGGTGCGCCGTTGCTGGCACAACTTCCTACCGATAGCCCGGTTGATGTGCTTCGCCATCCCGGCTGGAACAAGGGACTGTTCATCGGAGGTGGGACCTCCGTCGCCAGTTCACCGAGCGGGCAGTCGTTTCTATTTGGCTTCCGCCTTGGCCGCGTGTTGACCAACGAGGTTGGCAGCGGTTTTCTCCGCGGCACCTTCGAGATGGCGGCGGACATCATCCCGGTGGACGAATACTGGTTTCACGGCGGCCAATACGCTGGAGGAATCAATCCATTCATCGCCAAGTGGAACTTCACCAGCCCTTGCAAAGTAGCACCTTACATCGCGGCCGTGGGAGGCGTGCTCTTCAGTACCCACAATCTTCCGCCGGGCGACACCGCGCAAATTAACTTCACTAGCGGAGCCGAAGTTGGCGTGCAGATATTTCGCAAGGAGCGAAACTCCTGGGACCTGGCAGTCAAGGCCTATCATCTTTCCAACGCCTCGATCGGTAACCATAATCCTGGCATCAACGCGTCCTTGCAATTCGTGCTGGGGTATACGTGGTATTAGGGCGCTTCCACATTTGGTGTATAGGGTGGAGCACCGCTTCAGCGGTGCAGTTAGGATTCGGGATGAATCGGCTTCAGCCGCTGAGGTAACGAAACATTACCTCAGGCGCTAAAGCGCGACTTAGGAACTGGCGGCAATTATGCACGCCTGAAAGGCGTGCTCCACCCGTCGCCTATACACCAGGAGTGAACTACTCTAGCGCGGCGAGCGCTTCGGTCTGGGCGGCGCCCGTTTGATTTCCGCTGCTACACTGATGCCGTGCGCAGGCTCATCGTCAATGCCGACGATTTCGGTTTAACCGCGGGAGTGAACCGCGGCATCGTCGAGGCGCAAGAGCGTGGGATTGTGAGCTCGGCCACGCTGATGGCGAACGCGCAGGCTTTCGCAGAAGCGGCCAGCCTGGCGCGCTCGCTGGCATCGCGCAAGGCACGCTTCAGCGTGGGCTGCCACGTGGTACTCCTCGACGGTGAACCCATATTGCCGGCGGATCGAGTAGCCAGCCTGTTGCAATCCGCCGCCCAGAACGGCAGCAGCCAGTTTCGTGTCAAGCTGAATGACTTTGTCATAGCGTCTTTCCGCAACAAGCTCAACCCCACCGAAATCGAAGCTGAGGCAAGCGCTCAGATCGAGCGCCTGCAATCGGCCGGTGTGCGGCCGTCTCATTTCGACACCCACAAGCACACGCACATGTTTCCCGCGGTACTGAGGCCAATGCTGCGAGCGGCGCGGGAGTTTGGCATTCCGGCCGTGCGGAATCCATTTGGCCGGGTGTGGCCGTTGCCCATGGGAGACCTGCTGCGAAAGCGCAGGTTGTGGCGGCGTTTCGCCGAACTAAATGTGCTGCGCAATTTTGCCACCAGGTTCCGCCGCGAGGTCGAGGCCCACGGTCTGCGCACAACTGACGGATCGCTCGCCGTGCTGGTCACGGGATTTCTCGACTTGAAGCTCTTCACCGCGATCGTGGACAGCATCCCGGAAGGGACATGGGAGTTCGTCTGCCATCCGGGTTACAACGACGCTGACCTCGATCAGGTGCGCACGCGGTTGCGGCAGTCGCGGATGCAGGAACTCGGCCTGCTGACCTCGCCGGAAGCGAAAGAGGTTCTACAGCGCCGGGGTATTGAGTTGATCACCTATCGGGATCTGTGACGCCTTCAACCATTAGGCTCGCGCTACAATGGCTGTCCCGTCAAATCGGCTCGAACCGCCGCGGACAAATCGCCCATGAATCCACTCGTACTCTCGGACGCCGACTACAAAGCAGTCTTCGAGCGCATCACCCAGCTCGCGTTGGAGTACGTCGCGTCGGTCAGCAACCGGCCTAGTTTTCCGAAAATAACTGGAAGTGAAACTGAAGCTTTATTCGCTAAGCCATTGCCAGAACAGGGAATGAGAGATAGCGCTCTGGACGATCTCGGCCAAGTGATCGCCTCTGTGCGGGCCACCAACCCGCGTTTCTTTGGCTATGTGCTCGGCTCTGGAGAGCCCATCGGCGCTGCTGCGGATCTGCTGGCCAGCGTGCTGAACCAGAACGTGACGGCATGGCGCTCGTCACCCTCGGCAGTGACCATCGAGCGCGTCGTCGTGGGCTGGCTGGCGGAGGCGATCAGGTGCACGGGCTTCAGTGGAAGTTTGACCGGCGGCGGTTCGTCGGCAAACCTGATGGGACTTGCCATGGCTCGCGAGGCGCGCGTGCCGGCCAACGAGAGCGGTGTGCGGCCCGGAACCGTCTATGCCTCCGAACAGGTCCACATGTCGATTCCCAAAGCCATCGCTTTGCTGGGCATCGGACGGGAGAATCTGCGGCTCATTCCGTGTGACGACAACTTTCGGATTCGCGTCGATCTGTTGCGCGCCAGCATGGAACGCGACGTTCGTGCTGGGCTGACGCCCATCGCGATTGTGGGTTCCGCGGGAACCGTTTCTACGGGGAGCATCGATCCGCTGCTCGAGTTGGCAGAAATCGCGCGTGAGTCTGGCGCCTGGTTTCACGTGGACGGAGCCTACGGCGCTTTGGCCGCCATCGCCGAACCGGCGAAATTTGCCGGACTGAACCAGGCCGATTCGCTGTCGCTCGACCCCCACAAATGGTTGTATCAGCCGCTCGATTGCGGATGCCTGCTCTATCGCGATGCTGGCGCCGCGCGTCACGCCTTCTCGCATACCGGAGACTACGCAAAATCGCTGGTGGACGATCCCGTAGAAGGCTTCGCGTTCTTTGAGGAATCCATCGAGCTGTCGCGACGCTTTCGTGCGCTGAAGATTTGGCTGTCGTTGCGCTACCACGGGCTGGCAAACTTTCGCCAGGCGATCCGCAACGATCTAGCGCACGCGCAGCTATTGGCCGAGCTCATTGCAAAGCAACCCGACCTTGAACTCCTGGCTCCCGTCCCGCTCAGCGCAGTCTGCTTCCGTTATCGGTCGCGGGCGGATACTGACCCCGATGGCGACGCGCTGAACCAGGAGATTTTGCAGCGCGTGATCCGCCGGGGAAAGGTATTCTTGTCCAACGCGACGATTCATGGGAGCTTCGCGTTGCGGGCCTGCATCGTCAATCACCGCACCACGCCGGATGATGTCGAGCAGGTGGTGAGCGAGGTGCTTGCTGTGGGCAGGGAATGCCTCAGTGGATAAAAAAGACCCACGAGGAAGAGGTCCCTCGCGGGCTGAAGCCCGCTCGGATGACAAAAATAAAGGAGCTTGGCGGCGCACCCTTCGGCAGGCTCAGGGCAGGCTCTGAAGGTGCGCCCCTTCTGAAACGTACTTTTTCCGCAGCCTTTGGGGCGCGCCCCTTCAAGACGGTGTGAGAACGGTGCCATCCCTGAAGGGACTCGGATACATCCCGACTTTACCCAGGGCTCACGCCCTGGGCTAATATTATTTCGCCCCTGCGGGGCTGGATTTTGCGCAATCGTTCCAGCGTGGCGCAGCAGAAAGCTTGAGATTGCTGGGGGCCAAAGGGGTCCTTCGACTCCTCGCTGCGCTCGTCGCTCAGGATGACAAGCAACAGACTACTTGCGCTCATGAATAATCCGAGCTCAGCACCGCGTCAATGAACTGATGAGAAATCGGCCTTTAGAGTGAGTGAGAACTGTGCCGTCCCTGAAGGGACTCGGATATATCCGACTCTACCCAGGGCTTACGCCCTGGGCTAACATCAGTTCCGCCCTGCGGGGCTGCATTTTGCGCCAACGTTCCACTGTGCCAACTCAGAACGAGTTCTCACGCACGCTCTTTAAGTCGGTTTTATCCGTAGTCATTTTGGTATGCCAACCCATTCGCAACTCATGTCCCCGGTGAACAGCGACGAGATCGTTACCACGGCGCCATGCCGCGCCGATCTTGCCGGCGGGACACTCGACATCTGGCCGCTCTACCTTTTCCATCCAGGCGCGGTGAGTGTCAACGTTGCTGTCAACATCCTGACCAGTTGCAAAATCACTCCGCGAAGTGGACGGGACATCGTTCTGCGATCGCAAGACACCGGGCGGCACGAGAGCTTTGCCGGGCTTGACGAATTGCTGGCGACGAACACCTATCAGCACCCGCTGGCGGCTTATCTGGTTCGCTTCTTCAAGCCGGCTGCCGGCTTCACGCTGGTGACACATTCGGAATCGCCAGCCGGTGCGGGCATCTCTGGTTCTTCGGCCCTGATGATTGCGACCACTGCGGCCCTGGCGCGATTTGTAGGGCGCATGATCGATATCGAACAGATTCGCGTCCTTGCGCAGAATGTCGAAGCTCAACTGATCCGCGTACCCACCGGCTGCCAGGACTATTACCCGGCGATGTACGGCGGGGTGAGCGCGGTGCATCTCGAGCCTGACGGAATCCGCTGGGAGCAGGTGCCAGTTCCACTCGACGAAATCGATCAGCGCTTCGTTCTCTTCTACACGGGAGCGCCGCGGCAGTCGGGCATCAACAACTGGGAGGTGTTCAAGCAGCACATCGACGGCAACCAGCAGGTGGTCCGTAACTTCGCGGAAATCTCGCGGATCGCCCAGGCCATGCACCGCGCGCTTGCGGAAGCGCAATGGGACGACGTGGAGCGCCTGCTGCGGGAGGAGTGGAAGCTGCGGCGAACCAATGCTCCCGGCATCGCCACTCCCCTGATCGACAAGCTGATCGCTGTCGCCATGCGACAAGGCGCGCGAGCCGCCAAAGTTTGCGGCGCCGGAGGTGGAGGCTGCGTGATCGTTTTCATTGAAAAGGGGTCACGCCCGCGAGTCGAGGACGCGATTCGCGAGCATGGTGGCCAACCGTTGGATTTTTCAGTAGCACGCCAGGGATTGGCGTTTCACTCGGCGCCGGAGCGGGAAACGGCCAAGGTTTAGCTATGTTCACGACAAGTACGGGCCGCCTTCATCCGGTGTGGGCGTTCGTGGTGTCAGCTTTGTTTTCGGTGCTGGCGTTTCTGGTAGCGGGCTACGCTGCCGGAGCAATCGCCGGCGATCATGTCCTGCTCCTCGAGGCGATCTTCCGTCCTCTGTTGGCGTTGCTGCTGCTGGCCCTGTTCGCCTGGTTGCTGACCGCCGCCGACCACATCGAAGATCATCGTGTCGATGCCTTGGGATTGCCGCGCGCAAAAGGCTGGCTCAAGCAATTCGCCATCGGCTGCCTCGTCGGATTGGTGCTGACGGTCTTGGCCATTGTGCCAATTGCGATTTGGGGGCATACCAGCACCAGATTTCGTGTGAGTCTGCACAGCTTGCCGAGGGTCGGAGTCGTACTGCTCATTCTTCTCCTCGGGGCCCTGGCCGAAGAATTGATGTTTCGCGGCTATCCCTTTCAACACCTGGAACAGGGCATCGGAGCAATCGGCGCGATCACGGTCTTTTCGGTGCTGTTTGGGGCGGTACACCTGGCGAATCCTGGCGCCAGCCTTTGGGGACTGATCAATACCATCCTGATTGGTGTGCTTCTCTCCATTGCCTACCTGCGAACGCGGGCTTTATGGCTGCCATGGGGCATTCACTTCGGATGGAATTTCGCTCTCGGATTCCTCTTTGGCCTGCCCGTGAGCGGCCTTAGGCTTTTCAACGTCATGGTGCGGACCACGGTGAGCGGACCGCAGTGGCTCACCGGCGGTAGTTACGGATTGGAGGCCAGCGCGACGGCTGTTGTCGTCATCCTGATAGGAATCGTGATGGTTTGGAAGCTGCCGTTGGCGCGACTCGCGCAACCGCCGTCGCCAACGCCGCCGCCGCCATACGGCGATAGCGTTTCGGGCATCCAACTCTGAGTGTGTCCCCGCCTGCGGAATGAGCATATAATTTGAAACAATCTGGGTGTTTCCATGAGCCGCCATTGTTTCCCGCTATTCGCTACGGCATTTCTGCTGCTGCTGGCGATGTCCGCATTCGCCGATGACGCCAAGGCGCCGGCCAAGCTACCGTCGGGAAAAATGACACCCCAGACGCGCATGCTGGTGATGCGCGATCTGACGGCCGAGCACGTTTTTGCGCGCCGCTTATTTCCCGTGGGTGAAAAGGGATTGCAGATCAAGAATGGAGTGGTGACTCCCGACGATAAGCAGGTTGCCCGATTAATCGGGGAACACGGAGTTGCGGCCCGGCCCGGCGATCGCATCGTCATTTCCAACGTGGTCATCAGAGAGAACTCAATTGTCCTCGAGGTCAACGGCGGATCGAAGAAGAAGGAGAAGTGGTATCGGCACATTCAGGTAGGCGGCGCCAACGGTACGATCCCGGTGGGCGGAGCCCAACAGGGCCTGGACGCGAAAGGCTCGCAGGTGACGCTCGCGTTCGATAAGTACGTGCCCGAGCTGACCGGCGAGCAAGTTCGCGATTTGCTGTCGCCGGTCTTCGATTTCAAGGCGCTCAATCAGGCTGAGGCCTACGAGAAGACTTTGCCGCCCAAGGTGCAGGACGCAATTAAGAACCACAAGGTCCTGGTGGGTATGGATCGCGACATGGTGATCTACGCCAAAGGACGTCCGCCCAGGAAGGTCCGCGACAAGGACGACAAGGGCCAGGACTACGAGGAATGGATCTACGGCGATCCGCCGGAGGAAGTGGACTTCGTGCGCTTCCAGGGTACGGTGGTCTCGCGACTAGAGATCATGACTGTGGACGGAGAGAAGATTGTCCGCACCGAAAAGGAAGTGGACCTGAAGGCAGCCGGGACGGAAGTTGCCCAGAAGAAGCCGGCCGAGCGACCGGCGAACGCTCCCACCTTGCGCCGTCCGGGGGAGCAACCGGAATATCCGCAGGACAACCGGACGCACCCCAACGCGCCGTATCCTGTCCCTGGCACCGGCGGACCCAATACGACCCCGGGCACGCCGCCGTATCCTGCCCCCGGCACCGGCGGACCGGATCCTACCCCGGGCATGCCGCCGCAGTCGCTGGCGGGCGCTTCATGATGTGCCCTCAATTTGGCGCACGCGTGGGTGCCCCTTTACACTGTTAAAGTGAGGATTGCACTCGGCCAAATCAACCCCACCGTCGGCGATTTTCCGGGCAATTCCGCGAAGATCATCGCTTATGCGCGACGGGCCAAAAGCGCCGGCGTCGATCTCATTCTTTTTCCCGAGCTGAGCGTTTGCGGCTATCCGCCGCGCGATCTGGTGGAGCGCTCGTGGTTTGTGGAGCGCAACCGGCAAGCTGCGGAAGCGATTGCCGTGGAGACCCAGGGCATTGCCGTGATCTGCGGTCTGGTCACTCCGGCAAATGCCGCCACTGGCAAGTCGGTGTTGAACTCGGCGGCGCTGCTGCGTGACGGAAAGATCGCTGCCATCCAATCCAAACGCCTGCTGCCCAGCTACGATGTCTTCGACGAGATGCGCAACTTCGCCCCCGCCGATCGCCAGCAACTGCTGGCCTTTGACGGCAAGCAACTCGCGCTCACGGTTTGCGAGGACGCATGGAACGACAAGAATTTCTGGGACCGTCAGCTCTACGGGGTCGATCCCGTGGAAGACTTGATTGGCGCGGGTGGACAAATCCTTCTGAACATCTCGGCGTCTCCGTTTTATCTTCACAAACGCGAACTGCGACGTGACATGCTGGCCACCATCGCCAGGCACTACCGCATTCCCGTCGCCCTGGTGAACCAGGTTGGCGGAAACGACAGCCTGGTGTTTGACGGATCGAGCTTCGCGCTGGGGCCCGATGGGCGTGTGATCGCGCAAGCCAAGTCCTTCGAGGAGGACCTGGTTTGCTTTGACAGCGAGTCGCTTACCGGTGACCTTCACCCGGGTGAGGAAGGACTGGAGGCGAGCGCTTATTCCGCTCTGGTTTTGGGTACCTGCGATTACGTGCACAAGTGCGGCTTCCATCAGGCCGTGCTGGGACTGAGCGGAGGTATCGATTCGGCGCTCACCGCCTGCATCGCGGTGGACGCGCTGGGTCGCGAGAACGTCATCGGGGTGGGCATGCCGGGGCCGTATTCTTCCCCCGGCAGCATTGAGGACTCTGTGGCGCTGGCCCGCAACCTGGGCATTTCGTTTGACCTGGCGCCGATTGGCGGGATCTTCGATTCGTACTTGCAAGCCCTGAAGCCCATGTTCGCTGGCCGCCCGCCGGACGTGACCGAAGAAAATATTCAGGCGCGTATTCGCGGCTCGTTACTGATGGCGTTGTCCAACAAGTTCGGCGCGCTGCTGCTGACCACCGGAAATAAGTCGGAGATCGGGGTGGGCTACTGCACCCTCTACGGCGACATGTGCGGAGGACTGGCGGTCATCTCCGACGTGCCCAAAACGCTGGTTTACCGCCTGGCACGCTACGTAAATTCTCGTTCGCCGGTGATTCCCGCGTCCACCATAGAAAAACCTCCTTCCGCGGAATTGCGGCCTGACCAGAAGGACAGCGATTCGCTGCCGCCCTACGAAGTTCTCGATACAATCCTGGAAGACTACGTGGAAGACAACCGGTCTCCCGATGCAATTGCAGCGCAGCACAGCTACGATCCAGAACTGGTGCGAAAAGTGGTTCGCATGGTGGACAAGAGCGAATACAAGCGCCAGCAAGCCGCTCCCGGCTTGAAAATTTCCGAGAAGGCATTCGGCTTTGGACGCCGTTATCCCATCGCCGCCAAGGCGGAGATGTAACCGCACCCGCAAGTTAAATTTTGCACTCTTGCTGCAAGACAAGAAAGGAACCATGAACCGTTGCACTGTCGTATTGATGACCGCCAGTCTGGCCTTTGCCAGTCTTTACTCCAACGCGCAGCAAACGCCCAAGCCGACTGCTCCCGGGAAGACCGTATCCGGCGCATCCACCAACTCAGGACCCCTTCCCGGCGAAGCCACTTTCAATGAATTTCTCAAGCACATGTTCGGCTGGAACCAAGACCTCACCTGGAAAGTGGTGGAGATCAAACCGTCGGAGGCGACCGGACTTTCTGAAGCGACCGTCATCTTCAACACGCCCAAGGGTCAGCAGGTAACGCGACTCTATGTGACCGCCGATCAGAAGTATGCCTTTACCGGCGAACTCGTGCCGTTCGGCTCCGATCCGTTTGCCGAAGCACGCCAGCAACTGAAGAGCGTCGATGGTCCGTCAGAAGGACCGAAGGATGCAGTCCTAACCATCGTAGAATTTGGCGATCTGGAATGTCCGGCGTGCAAGGCCGCGCAGCCAAACATCATCAAGCTGATGCAAGAGGAGCCCAGGGTCCGGCTGGTGTTTGAGAACTTTCCCCTGACGCAGATTCATAAGTGGGCGCTGACTGGGGCGAAGTACCTGGATTGCCTGGGGCGGGCGAACAACGACGCCGTGTGGAAGTTCATCGCTACGGTTTACGACCACCAGGCGGAAGTGAACGAGCAAAACGTCGATCAGATGTTAAAAGGTTACGTGAAGGATGCCGGCGGCGACCCGGATGCCATCGTGGCTTGCGTCGCCAAACCGGAGACGGCGAAGCGGGTAGCGGATGCCCAGGCCCTGGGCGAAAAAGTCAATATCGCCAGCACGCCAACCTTCTTCATCAACGGACGCAGAATCGTGGGCTTCAGTGCAAACATTCCCTATGACGCGGTGAAGTCGATGGTCGACTTCGAAATAGCCAACGCAGGAAAGTAGGAGTGGACCACTTCAAGTAGAGCAGACCTTCACCTGCATTATTCATGAACTTGAAGAATGTCATCCTGAGCGCAGCGCCCGCAAAGACTTTCCGACCCGCTTTTTTTGCGAGTCGGGCGGGCGCGGAGTCGAAGGAGCTGCGGTTGTTCCCGACGGCGTAACCGTAACGGCGCGCCTAAAGAGGGTGGTGAAAAAGTCGGAAAAGCAGATCCCTCGCGGGCTAAAGCCCGCTCGTAATGACAAAAACAAAGAGCCTAACGGCACACCTAAAGGTGTGCCCCTTCAAAACACCCGCTGAAGCGGATTTTTCAGCAGCCTCGAAGGGCGCGTCCCCTTCAAAGCCGCCTACGCCGTCGCTGCCGTAAGCCGTGCCGGCTCTTCGTGGAAGCGCACCGACACCAGCTTGGACACTCCTGGTTCCTGCATGGTGACACCGTACAGAACCGGCGCCATGCCCATCGTTCGCTTGCTGTGGGTGATGATGATGAACTGGGTTTGCGAGCTCATCTCGCGAATCAGTTCGGTGAAGCGGCCGATGTTGGCTTCGTCGAGCGGCGCGTCCACCTCATCGAGAATGCAGAACGGGCTGGGCTGATACTGGAAGATGCCGACCAGCAGCGCCAGCGCGGTGAGCGCCTTCTCGCCGCCGGAGAGCAGCAGCACATTTTGCAGCTTCTTGCCCGGAGGCGAGGCCACCACGTCAATGCCGCTCTCCGCCGAGTTCTCGATGTCGGTGAGGCGCATGAAGCCCTGGCCTCCGCCGAACAGCTTGCTGAAGGTGCGCGAGAAGTTCTCGTTGATGATCTTGAAGGCTTCTTCGAACTTCTGCCGCGAGATGGTGTCAATCTCTTTGATTGTGTTCTGCGTGTTCTCAATGGCCTGCAACAAATCCAGGCGCTGCGTTTCCAGAAACTCGTGACGCTGCGCGATTTCTTTGTACTCCTCCAGCGCCATCATGTTTACCGGACCCATGTTGTCGAGCCGCGTGCGCATTTCGCGATACGCTTCTTCCTCGCTGGCGAGCGCCTCGGCGGCGACGCGGGGCAGGGAATCGTTGGCCATCAACTCATGCGGTTGCTGGCTCAGTTCCTGCACGCAGGTTTCTGACATGTGCTGCACATCGGATTGCACGCGCGCCTGCGCGGCTGAAAGTTCGCCGCGACGATCGCGCGCGGCATCGAGCGCTTCGCGGGCAGCCTTAAGGGCCTCTTCCAACTCAACGATGCGCACCCGGACGGTCTGCAACTCAGCTTGTAGTTCGCGATCGCGAGTGTTGGCGAGTTCGCGTTCGGCGGTCCAGCCGACCACCTGCTCCGCGAGGCAAACATTCTCGGCTTCGCGTTGCTGCTTCTCGGCGGCAGCCGACTCAAGTTGTGATTTCAGCTTCGCCAGTTGCGTCGAGACCTCCGACACCATCGCCTCGACGCGCTGCACCGTGGT
>OCZT010003351.1_pt1 | contig 16354 bp, 17 predicted proteins | sample 1539031 | NCBI WGS metagenome assembly OCZT01 (sample SAMEA3539308, study PRJEB22396) | soil metagenome | biome: tundra; feature: field; material: soil | place: USA | collected 2010-05 | depth 0.15 m | reverse complement strand
AAGTGGCGCTGCCCGACCCGCGAATGCAAGCCCGCATCGGTCTGGATCAAGGCCGACCGGCTGCATCCGCTCATCCCGCGTGAGACGCTGCGCTTCAAGAGCCTCTACCGGAACCGGGGCGCGGTGGAGCGCGAGTTCGGCAGACTCAAGCATGAATGGGCGCTCGCCCCGCTCCGCGTGCGTCGCATCGAGCGCGTCCGGCTACACGCCGACCTGACGATCCTCGCCAAGCTCTCCTGCGCGCTCGCCAGGGCGCGAGCCGTGCCGCTCGCGGCTTAGCTCTCCCTCGCCGGCACCGTGCACCATTGTCGCCGGCCATACGCTAATCGCGTGTCCGGCTCGACGCTCAAGCTGATCGCGCTGATCGCGCCGCTCGGGTTCGACACGCTCGGGGTCGCCGTGGTGCTCGGCATCGCAGGCTTCCCGCATCACAAGCGCCTGCAGCTTTCGCTTCTGTTCGCCGCCTTCGAGACGGCGATGCCGCTGATCGGCGTGGCGCTCGGTGTCCCTCTGGGCGACGCGATAGGAGGCGTCGCCAACTACATTGCCGCCGGGGTGATCGGAGCACTCGGTGCCTACCTGCTTCTTTCCCACAGCGACGAGAGCGAAGGCGAGCGACTGCTCTCCATGACCCAACGCGGAGTCTGGAGCGCGATGGCGCTCGGCGCGAGCATCAGCCTCGACGGCCTGGCGATCGGCTTCAGTGCGGGACTCCTCCACCTGCCGATCGCGGCAATGGCCGTTGCGATCGGAGCGCAGGCTTTCGTCGTCACACAGATCGGCGTGCGGATCGGCGCCCGCGTCGGCGAGCGAATGCGCGAGGCTGCCGAGAGACTCGCTGGCGTGGCGCTGATCGCACTCGGGGTCGTACTACTCGTCACCCAGCTAACCGCCTAGAAGCCCCGGCACCAGCCGCCCTGCGACCGCGAGTTTCGCTAGTCGTTTCGCTAGACCCTCCTAGAGGTCGGCGCCGAGAACCCTCGTCTTCGCTGGAGTCCACGGTGGTCTCCGCCAACTCAAGGTGCCATCAGAGCAAGCCGACAATCTCGTGTGTGGGCCCATCACTGGAGGAAGGCGCAGCGGGTCGCCGGCCCTGGGGCCGCTGCGGCGTCAGCCGGGCGCGCCGTGGTAGCCGTAGCACGGCAGCCGATCCTGGACCGAAACGGGAGTCTGCTCGGGTATGAGCTGCTGTTTCGGGAGCTCGGGACCCGGTGACGCCGAAGCCGGCCGGCGCCCAGACATCGTCGCCTTCCTTCCCGGTGGATCGGACGGCTCGCGGTCGCATGAGGTGCGCTGGCACGGCGCTCGGGCCGCTTTGCGCGGCCTCGTTGTAGGTCTTCCGCTTGTGGCCTGCGCGCTGACGGAGGCGTCGAGGTGGCGGGGCAGTCCTCGTTCCGCTGAGAGCGGTGTTCAACGCCCGCCAGCCAAGAAACACAAACGCTGACGGAAGGCGGAGGCCGCCGGCCTGTTTCTAGCCCAAGCGCTGCTTCCCGCCCGGCTTGTCCATCAACTGGCGCCAGCCGCGAACCTCGATATCGACTCCGTGCTTGCGTGCAGCGACTCGGCGAGCAGTGTCGATCGGCGGCGACGCGAGGTCCCTTATGGCGGTCATTGGACCTCTCTTGACTTTGTATCTCCCTTCCCTCCGATCTGGGAGGCCGCGCATGACTAAGCGGGCGTGTCGCAGTCCGCAGGGACGTGGCGCGCTGGTAGCGCCCTGGGGCAGCTCACCCGGAGCAGAAAGCCACCGATCGGCACGACATTCAAGTTCAACCTCGATCAATCCGCGACCGTTCGGTTCAGCTTCACGGCTCTGTCCGTCGGGCGCCGGATCGGCAAGAGGTGCGCTCGCCCCACCCAAAGGCAACACTCACAAACCGCGGTGCACGCTTGGGCTGACCGCCGGCACGCTGAGCGTGCGCGCCCATCCAGGGGCTGACAAGATGCGCTTCCGGGGACGCATCTCCACCGCCAAGAAGCTGAAGCCCGGTCGCTACACGGTCGCGATCACTGCGGGATCCACCTGGGCATGGTCGCCAAGGGATCCTTCAGCTCGGTCATACAGCCGGGACAAACAAGCCCAAGGATCAGACTCGACCAGGCACAGCCGACTCCGCGAGGAGTTGCTCCAGCGCCTCCGGCGTGATTGGCCGGGAGAACATATAGCCCTGGACGTAGTCACAGCGTTCGCGGCGGACGAGGTCGAGCTGGTCCGGCTGCTCGATGCCCTCGGCTACGGTGGCGAGTTTGAGGCTGGTGCTGAGCTGCACGAGCATGTGGATGAGTGCGGCTGAGTCGTGTGGTTGGCCGATGGCTTGGATGAATGAGCGGTCGATCTTGAGTAGATCGGCCGGGAACTGTTGTAGGTAGGCGAGTGAGCTGTAGCCGGTGCCGAAGTCGTCGATGGCGATGCGCACGCCGAGCCGCTTGAGCGTGTGCAGGCGCTTCGCGCTCGCGGCTGAGTCGCACATGAGAGCGGTCTCGGTAACCTCGAGCGTTAGGAGCTCCGGGGGTAGGCGGCTTTCGGCAAGCGCGCTCTTGACGTCGTCCAGTAGCTCGTCGCTGTCGAGCTGTCGCGCCGAGATGTTCACGGCCATGTTGAGTTCGTGCCCGCGTTCGCGCAACCTGGCTGCTTCGTGGCAGGCCTCCTTCAAGACCCAGCGGCCGATGGCCACGATCAGCCCGCTGCGCTCGGCGAGCGGGATGAACACGGCCGGCGCGAGCTCCCCGCGGGTGGGGTGCTGCCACCTGATCAATGCCTCGACGCCGGTTATCGCCTGGCTGGCGAGGTGGAACGTGGGCTGGTAGAGGAGGAAGAGCTGTTTACGCTCGACTGCTTCCGCGAGGTCCATCTCCAGCATCCGGCGGTCTTGCACCACCGCATGCATCTGCTCGCGAAAGATGACATAGCGGTCGCGTCCCGCGGCCTTCGCCTCATACAACGCAATGTCCGCGTCCTGGAGCAGCTCCTCCGCGTTCGCCCGCGACCCTGTCGCCATGCCGATGCTTGACGTGACACGGAGCTGCCGACCGGCTATTTGGTAGGGCTCGCGCAGGACTTCGAGCAGCCGTTCAGCGACCACCTCCGGCCCGACATCGAGCGACGCGCTCTCGATCAGGATCACGAACTCGTCGCCGCCAAGACGAGACGCGGTGTCTCCTTCACGGATCGCGAGCTTTAGACGCTCGGCCACGGCCTTGAGCAGCTCGTCACCAGCCGGGTGACCGTAGGTGTCATTGACGTTCTTGAAGCCGTCTAGATCGATGTACATGGCAGCGACCGACGCCTGGGCCCGACGTGCGCGCGCCAGCAGCTGTTCGGCGCGATCAATCGTGAGCGCGCGATTCGGTAGGTCCGTTAGCGCGTCGTGCAGCGCCCGGTGGGCCAGCTCCTTTTCCGCCGCCATCTGTGCGGTCACGTTGCGAGAATAACCCCAGGTGCCAATGCATCTTCCCTCGTCGTCCAGGAGCGGCAGCTTGGTCGTCGAGACCCAGGCATCGGGTAGATCGTGGTAGGTCTCGGACTCGACCTTGTCGACCTGCGGCTGGCCGGTTAGGAGTACGCGCTGCTCGTCCGCGAATGCAGCAGTCGCGTGCGGACGGCTGAAAATGTCGAAGTCGGTCTTCCCGATCAAGTCCTCTAGCGGTCGTCCCGGCGCCAGGGCCGCACCGAAACCCGCGCTGAGGAGCAGGAAACGGCTCTCCCGATCCTTGAAGAACACCCGCGCCGTTGGGTCGGCAAGGAGATTGCGCATGCACAAGCGTTCGAACTCATCGCGCGAGGACATGGTGCGCTGGATTGCTTTCGCGGTGGTCTGTCGAGTGCTCATCGTCGATTCGGCGTAGTCGAGGCTCTCCTAGAGATCGGCGGATCGCCATTTGGGCGAGAGCGTAGTTTCCCGACGATTTCCTGTGGCCACGCGTTCGGGGGGCGCCGGCTGGCACGAAGGTACGTGTCTTCCGCGCGCGTCTTGATGTCCCTGCAGCGCCCCATGCAGGACGAACACGAGTCCGCCGGCCCGCCCCGTCGCGCCAGATGCGAGGGGCCGGGCACCTGACAGCTATCACCTCGGGAATCCAGGCCCTCTGCGGCCTCGTCGGCTTGCTCGCTAAGGTTGCCCGGTATGACCAGCCTCAACGCAACTCGGGTGGAAGGGTCGGTACACAGCGGTTCCGGCGCCGGGCGGGTCGCAGTCGTCTTCGAGCGCAGCAGCACGGGCGCTGCGGCTCTGCGTGAGGCCGCCGAACTGGCCAACGCGGGGCGCGAGTTGTCCGTCGTGACGCTCGCGCCACAGGCCCGGCCCCCGAGATGGGGCCGCGCCGGCGGGGAGGGTCCGTACAACATCGCGATCAGAGAGGAAGCGGAACTGGAGCTGCAGGAGGCCCGCGAGATCCTCGGGTCCGTTGCCAGCCGCGCCACCTTCAAGGTGCTGGCCGGATGCCCTCAGCCGCCGCTCGCGTCGTGGGTGACCCAGCACGGGTTTGGGCTTGTCCTGCTGCCCCACCAGCGACTGACCCGCGGTGGCAACCTGTTCGCCAGGAGCCTGCGAAAGGAAACCTCGGCGGAAGTCCGGTTGGTCAGGTAGCTGCAGCAGCAGCAGCACGGTGCCGCTGCCTAGAGGACCCGGATCGTGTAGGGCCCGAGGGGCCTGGCTCGCGTAAGCCAGAGGCTCGCGTTCCTCGAGCAGCCGCCGTCACCTTGCTCGGGAATCACGGCCCAGCCCCCGCCTGAGAAGTAGAAGGTCTCCGGGGGCGGCACCCGCGGGTGGGCGAGCAGACCGTTGAAGCCCGTGAACGTCGGGTCATACGCCGCGCTGGCCGTACCCGGCGACACAATCAGGGCCGCGAGAAAGCATGCGATGAGCACCCGATGCTTCATGCCCACTCGCTCGCCCCGACGAGCTAACCCGTGCGGCCGGCTGCGAGCTTCGCCCGCTGGGTGCTCGGTGCGATTCGCACGACGTCCCATGCGAGCCCGAGCCGCTCGAGGCTGTCGATCAGCCAGCCTCCTGGGTCCAGTTGCCAGCGGGTGAGGCCGTGGTGCGCGGACGTCGGGAAGGCGTGGTGGTTGTTGTGCCATGCCTCACCAAACGTGGGTAGCGCGAGCCAGGCGAGGTTGCGCGACTCATCGCCGGTAGCGAAGCGCCGCCGGCCGAAGAAGTGACACAGCGAGTTGATCGAGAAGGTCGCGTGGTGCAGGAAGAGGATGCGCACAGCGCCGCCCCACAGCATGCCGGTCAGGCCGCCCACGAGGGAACCGGTGAGCGCGACCCCGAGTCCGAAGGGAAACGCGAGCCCGAGCAGGACCCAGAGCGGGAAGGTGCGATCGATCGCGCGGATCAGCGGGTCGGCGAGCAGGTCCTTGGCGTAGCGCTCCTCGCTTGCGCGATCAACGCCGCGGAACATCCATCCGACGTGGGCGTGGAGCAGCCCTCGCAGTGCTCCTCGCCAACCGGCACCGTGATCGGTCGTGTGGGGGCTGTGGGGGTCGCCGGGAAGGTCGCTGAAGCGGTGGTGCTTGCGGTGCGTGGATACCCACTCGATCACCGGTCCCTCCACTGCGGCGGAGCCGAACACGGCGAACAGCGCGCGCACCGGGCGGCTGGTCTTGAAGCTGCGGTGGGTGAATAGACGGTGGTAGCCGACGGTTATCCCGACGCCGGTGATGAGATAGCTGACCGCCAAAACCACAAGGTCCTGCCAGTGAAGCGCTCCTCCCCACGCGAGCCAGATCGCGACGCCCAGGAGAACGGCGGGCACAACTGTCACGACGATGTTGGCGAGGCGATCTACGGTCTCGTGCTCGAGCGCCAGAGTGTCATCGCCAGTGGGCTGGTCAGACAAGGTCGTCTCCTCTCAGGGCGAAGGGAACTAGGCGGCCTGGACGTTTGCCGCCTTTGGTCCCTTGTCACCCGCTTCTGAGTCGTAGGTGACCTTTGCGCCCTCGGCGAGTGAGCGATAGCCCTCACCGATGATTGCGCTGTGATGGACGAACAAGTCCTTGGACTCGTCATCGGGCGTTATGAACCCGAATCCCTTGTCGTCGCTGAACCACTTAACGGTTCCTGTAGCCATTGTCTTCCTCCGGCGTTGGTGTGTGCTGCGAACGCGGAGATGCTGTGAGCAAGGCTACGAGCGCTGGCACTACGATGTTGGACAACACGTCCAACCTGATGCATCAACCGTAGCATGCACCTCCCGGCCACAGGCGGCGCGAAAGGTTGTGCCTCTTACCATTGGTCGCTCTTCAGCAGTTGACATGCAGCGATGGAAGCCTGTCGGGGCTGATCCCTTCCTCTATGCACGCCAGGTATGCGATGCCGCGATGTATTCCGTCGATCACGAGCGAGGTATCGTCAAACACGCCTATCCGCATGACCACGTCAGCCCTCCACCTGTCGCTCGCCATATCGTGGATGAAACGGTCAACCCGTAGGTCGTCCGCTCGGTCCTCGGCTGCTTGGAGCGCCTTGCTGCGTTCCCGATATATCGCCAGTAGCTGGCCGAACGTCTTGTGGCTTCTGTCCATGTAGCCCATGAAGCTGGCGAACAGCGTCGGCGTTTCGGCCAGCTCCTTCGCCGATAGGGGCCTGAGCGCCATCCCGAGCATCGTCCGTCGGGGGAGGGCGTGGCGCTATGGGCCGGCGGCCAAAGATGTCCACTCCGCTTGGGACGCTCGTCGGCGAAGTATCGATCCGCACAAGGGAGGTCCCCCGGCGCGCGGTCGGTCGTGGGTCGCTCTTCCGTAGTCCGGCTTGTGGGGGTGTGGCTTTGTCCTGAGGCGAGGGAGTGCAGCCGGGGTGAGACCGGCATGCGCCTACTGACCCGTTCCCTGGCCAGCGCTGCCGCGGCAATGGCGGCGCGGGCGTGCCCGGCGGGGGAGCGGCCCTCAGGCCGAGGGCCGGGAGTTGGGCGCGCCGGCGATCGCGTCCGCGAAGTGCTTGCGACGCGAGTCGATGCGCGCGAAGCGCGCCGTTGCCCTGTGCAGCTTGTGCCCGTCGGCGGGATAGAAGCGGCGCGCCCAGGGTGACCTGGGCGAGGCCAGCCGGCACGCGCCGACGAGCGAGACGACGGGGATGAAGATGCCGATCAGGCCGAGGAACCGCTTGCCCTTGACGATCGCGAGCGCAGCCAGGAGCAGGTCGACGAGGACGGTTAGGGCCAGGGTCGTCACCGAGGAGGTGTCCGCGGGAACGTCCAGCGGGGCGATCCCAAGCATGAGCAGCGCACCGATCGCGCACGCCACCACAACGGCCTCGAGCGAGGAGCGTCCCTCCTCTGTCCAGTACACGTCACGCAGGTAGACCCACAGGGCGAACTCATCCAACGTCAAGCCCGCGCCCACTCCGAAGGCGGCGGCCAGGATCTCGTTCCACGGGCTCTCTGGTCGCGTGGCGAAGCCGAGGAAACCCGTGAGCAGAATGGTGACGATCCCCCACACCAGGTGATGCAGGTGGAGCCCGCTGCTCGTCGTCACGCTCCCCGGCCACCACGGCACCTTCGGGCTGCGGATCAGTCGCGAGCTCGTGCGAATGAACAGGAACGAAAGGAGCATGGCCGCCAGCAGCACGAAGCCCGCGCGCGTCTCCTTGCCCCCCAGGAAATGTGTCGGCAGATCAAAGCGAAGGGTGATCGTGGCCATGGAGCGCAGGGTACGGCCTCATCGCGACATGTACCCCGCCGCCCCCCAGCGCGGGTGTGGCCCTCTGATCGGGCGGTCGCGCGGCGGCACTTAGTGCTTGCGGTGCTTGCTCGTTGTCGGCTTGAGCGTGAATTTGGCGCTGGAGACGGTGATCGTGCCTTTGGTGGTGCGCTGGGTGATCGCGACTCTGACGGGCAGCCTGCGGAAGCGATGCAGGAGCGCGCGGCCCTTGGCGTTCAGCTTGACGTGCAGCGTGATTCTCTGGCCGGCGTTCAGTTTGTAGATCGCGATTCCGACGACCACTGCCACCCTGTCGCGCTTGGGCTTGCCCTTGTGCTTGGCGCTGGAGACTGCGAGCACCTTGGTGCCCTGGACCGTCTCGGTCGTCTTGAGCGTGACGCCACCCGAGCAGGACTGGCCGGACGTTCCCGCGCACGTGACCGTGACGTCAATGCCGCCGGAGGTGGCCCTTGCACCGGACGTGCGTGTGTTGCCCTGGGTAGACGTGGGGCACCCGGGCGGTGGCCGGCATCGTCTGCCGCTGACCCGATTGCCGACTCCACGCGCGAGCGGAGTACGGGTTGATCCGTCTTCAGAGAAGGGCCGCAGCTCGCGGCAGCGCAGCCGCTCCCCCGCCGCGCCCTTCAGCACTATGATGGCGACGCTTGACCAGGGGATGCAGCTAGAGCGATGTGCACAACCAAGGGAGAGGGGATTCGATGCTGAAGATCAGGGCGATGATGTCCGTAGCAGTGGTCGCTGGGCTGCTGGCGGTCGTGGCGCCGGCGACGGCTAGCGCGCACTACTCGGTGCCATATGGCAGCACCGCGCTCGGGGACGCCGTCTGGAATGAGACGTGGGAACCGGAAACGGTGCAAGGCGCAAACAACAACTGCAAACCGAGCTCGGCGCATCCGTATCCTGTGGTGCTCGTGCACGCGACGCTTGCGGACGAGGGATCCAACTGGGTCACCCTCGCGCCGCTGCTCGCCAACGAAGGCTACTGCGTGTATGCGTTCAACTACGGTGCCACGCTTGCCTCGTTTGAACTCTGGCCTTTCATCGGGCCTCGTATCGACGGGCTTGGCCACATCGAAAAGTCGGCTGAAGAACTCAAGACGTTCGTCAACAAAGTGCTCTCGAAAACCGGCGCCGCGAAGGTCGATCTGGTCGGTCACTCCCAGGGCGGGATGATGCCCAACTACTACATCAAGCGGCTTGGCGGTGCCTCCAAGGTGAACGTCCTCGTCGGCCTGTCACCAAGCAACCACGGCACGACTCTCGGCGGGCTGACGAACCTCATCGGAGTGTTCCCGTTTGCGAGCGGGATCGTGGGAGGTCTGCTCGAATTCCTCGGAGCGCCCGCGCTTCCCGAACAGGAGCAGAACTCCGCGTTCATCCAGAAGCTGTTCGGAAGCGGTGACCCCGTCGTCTCCGGAGTGCGCTACGTGGTGATACAGACCACGCACGATGAGGTCGTCACGCCGTACGCCAACGCGTTCCTGAGCGGGTCCAACGTGACCAACATCACCATTCAGAACCAGTGCTCGAACGACCCCGTCGCTCATATCGGCATGTTCGACGACTCGCCCGCGCTGCAGAACGTGCTCAACCAGCTCAGCTCGAGCCCGAACCCGTCGTTCAAAGCGAGCTGCAGCAACTACGGGCAAGGCATCTAGCCGCCGTCATCAGCCGGCAGCCAGCCGGTTGACTGAGAGGATCCCGGCCCGCGCCGAGCGGGCCGGGATCCCAGCCATGATTCAGGATGTGCCGACCCTGAGGCGGACCGCGCCGGCAGCACTCAGGAGCGGGCCTGCAGCTCCTCGGCCGACGGCACGACGATCAGCCCGTCGGGCGGCTGGGTGAAGCGAGCAGGTTCCCGAAGGGATCGCGCCACGCGCAGTCGGTGCCGCAGAAGCGCTCGGTCGTTTCAACCTCGACCTTGGCGTTGAGGACGTAATTGCCCGCCGGCAGGCCGGGGTACATGTCGAGGTTGACCCGCTCGATGACCTGCCCCGGGCGGTCGTCGAGGACGAGTAGCACGCTGGGGTGTGAGAAGTTGGCTCCGCACGCGAGGTCCTCCCAGAACAGCCAGCCGCGCCGGCGCAGTCGCAGGACCGGCATGTGGCGGCGACGGAAGGTCAGCGATCAGGCGCCGATCCGCTGTCCAGCCCGCAACGGCGACGGCAGCCCAAACAGCGCACCGGGACCGGCTACGCCGACGCGTCCCGGTCGAGGCCGCCCGTCTGCCGGTAGAGCGTGGCCAGCCAGATGTGCGACAGGACGCCGATCACCCGCGCCGGGTCGTCCTGTGGCCCGTGGCCGAAGGCCTCCGAGAGGTAGCGCTCGTTGAGCCATACGAGGGGACGGGCGGTCTCCTGCGCGTCGAGGTCGCGGGGCGTGCGCCGCGCGGCCTGCTCCGAGCGGATGTGCTCAGCGGTGGCATCTATGAACGCCTGCACCAGCCCGCGGTAGGCGTCCTCCACCCGCGCGTCGGTGGGAGCCGCGTCCGCCAGCGCCCGCAGGACGCGGCCGTGGGTCGTGTACACCTCGCGAACCCCCTCGAGCGCCGCGGGGAGGTCGCGCTCGGGATCATCGCCCTGCAGCCGGCGGTTCGCCATCACGAGAAGCTCGCCTCCGATGTGCCGCACGACCCTCAGAACGAGGTCGTTGCGATCACGGAAATGCGCATAGAAGGCGGGCCGCTTCAGGCCCGTGCGGCAGCATCACCTGCTCGATCGTGATGTCTCACAGCGGACGCTCGCGGAGCAGTTGCTCAGCCGCCTGGAGGATCTCGCGCTCGGTCTCCTTCGGATCGTGTCGCGGCCGTCTGGGGGTGGAGGACGCTCGGGTGCCTCGCGCCTGGCGCGCGCTTGGGGGGCTTCGAGGGCCGAAGCTCGCTGCGCTCCTGGCTGTACCGCATCGCGACCAACGCGTGCCTGCGGGCGATCGAGCGGCGCCCCCGGCGCGTGCTCCCGCTCGACTACGGCCCCGCGGCCGATCCGCATGACGCGCTCGCGGCGCCGCTGACCGAGTCGACGTGGGTCGAGCCCTTTCCCGATGACGCCGACGGGCCCTCGGTGCCCGAGGCGCGCTACGAGTGGCGCGAGAGCATCGAGCTGGCATTCGTCGCTGCGCTGCAGCACCTTCCGGCCAGGCAGCGCGCAGTGCTCATCCCGCGTGACGTGCTCGGCTTCTCCGCGCGCGAGGTCGCCGAGACGCTCGACACCTCGCCGGCGTCCGTGGACAGCGCCCTGCAGCGCGCGCACCGCTCCGTCGATCAGCGGCTGCCCTCGCAGAGCCAGCAGGCAACGCTGCGAGCGCTCGGCGACGAGCGCCTGAGCGCGCTCGTGGGGGGCTACGTCGACGCCTGGGAGCGCGGCGACGTCGAGGCCGTGGTCGCGATGCTCGCGCAGGACGCCCGGATCACGATGCCGCCCATCCCCACCTGGTACCGCGGCCGCGACGCCGTCGCCGCGTTCCTGGCCGCGCGCGCTGCGCGGCGAGCGGCTCCGGCGCCTGCTGCCCGTGCGTGCGAACGGGGTCGCCTGCGTTCGGTCAGTACGTCTCGGACGAGAGCCAGCGGCGGCTGCTCGCGCACGGGATCACGGTGCTCACGCTGAGGGGCGGGCAGATCGAGGAGATCACGGCGTGCCTGACCCCGCGTGCCTTCGAGCGCTTCGGGCTTCCCGCAGAGCTCGCAGCATGAGCACGCCACGACGCCGCCGGGGAGCTGTTTGGGCGATCATGCAGTCGATGCTTGGAAGGGGCGATCGGCGGCTCTCCGCGATCGCGGCCACGTTCGCGGCGGCCGTTGCGCTGGTGCTCGGACCGGCGGCTGCTCAAGCCGGGTCGATCGCGCCGCTCCCGCCCCGCGCGGCGAAGGTCGGGCGACCGGGGGCAGCGGCCCTCGCGGCGCGGGTCTCCTGCCGCCCCGGCGGCGGCTCTGCGACGATCGCGCAGAGCTCCGCCGCGCGTCTCTTCACCGGCGCCGACGGGAACGACTACGCCTGCCTCTACAGCGTGGGGCGCGCGTTCTACCTCTCGGGCTCCGAGCACTACGAATACGACCGCGTCCACTTCGCCGGCCCCTACGTGGCCTATGTGCAGAACGTCGAGGCCAGCGACGAAAACGTCGGCGAGATGGACCTGCGCAACGGACGCCTGCACACCTTCCAGATCGCCACGCCGATCGAAAACAGCGTGTGCTTCGGGGTGGGGTCACTGGCCCTGCAGGCCGATGGCGCGATCGCCTGGATAGGCACGAACTTCCTCGGCTTCGCGTGCATCTCCCCGCCGGGACCCGAGATCGAGGTGCGCCGCCACGATCGCCGCGGGCTCAGGATCCTCGATAGCGCAACGACGATCGTGCCCGGCTCGCTGCGCCTGCTCAGGGGCGTCCTGTCTTGGACCGACGGCGCGGTCAAGCGGAAGTCGAGGCTGTACTGAGCAGCCTTCCCGGCAGGCGCCCTGCGAGCCGGCCCGCTCCGGCGCTCGGCGCGCGACGTCCGGGCGCGATGCGCGCTCTAGACTCTGACGCGATGGCGCTCCCACCCGGTCCTCGGACCCCCGCAGTGGTGAACCTCGTGCGCTTCGGGCGCAGGCCGCTCGATGTGCTGCGCGGCTGGCACGCGCGCTATGGCGACGTCTTCACGGTGAGGATGAGCGGCTTCGGCACGGGCGTCCACGTCGTCGATCCGGCAGCGATCTGCGAGCTGTTCACGGGCGATCAATCCGATCTGCTCGCGGGCGAGGCGAACTCGTTCATGGAGCCTGTCCTCGGACCGCACTCCGTCCTCATCCTCGACGGCGCCGAGCACCTGCGTCAGCGCAAGCTCCTGCTGCCGCCGTTCCAGGGCTCGCGCGTGGCCGCGTTTCGCGAGGTCATCCGGGACGTGGCCGAGCGGGAGGTCGCGGGCTGGCGCCCGGGCGCGCAGCTCGTGCTGCGCGAGCGGATGCGCTCGCTCACCTTCGAGGTGATCTGCCGGGCGGTATTCGGTGTCACCCGGCCCGATCGGGTCGAGCGCATGCGCCGGAGCCTGGTGGCCGTCATCGACAGCAGCCCGATCTTCATGATCGCGCCCGCCGCCCGCGCCGACCTCGGGCCGCTCAGCCCCGGCGGCAGGTTCGCCCGGCGCCTGCGAGCGGCCGACGCTGTGCTGCACGAGGAAATCGAGCGCCGCCGGGGGGAGCCGGATCTGGAGGAGCGCTCGGACGTGCTCTCGCTGCTGCTGCGCGCACGCGACGAGCAGGGCCGGTCGATGACCGACGCGGAGCTGCGGGACGAGCTGTTCACGATGCTCGGCGCCGGTCACGAGACGACCGCGACCGCCCTGGCGTTCGCCTTCGAGCTGCTGCTGCGCAACCCGCCCGTGCTGGCCCGCCTGCGCGAGGAGCTGGGAGCCGGGGAGGGCGATGAGTACCTCGACGCGGTCGTCAAGGAGACGCTGCGCCTGCGGCCCGTGATCGACGCTGCCGAGCGCACGCTGACGGTGCCCCGGACCGTCGCCGGCTGGGAGCTCCCGGCGGGCGTGAAGGTCTATCCCTCGATCGCGCTCGTGCACCTCCGCGAGGACCTCTACCCGCGCGCGCACGAGTTCCGGCCGGAGCGGTTCGCCGACGACGGCGCGGAGTCCTATTCGTGGCTGCCGTTCGGGGGTGGCATCCGGCGCTGCATAGGCGCCGCGCTCGCGCACGCCGAGATGGCCGAGGTGCTGCGCGTCGTGATCCCGCGGGTCGAGCTGCGACCGCTGCGCGATCGGCCCGACGCGGTCGTGCTGCGCGGGATCACGCTCGCGCCCAAGCGCGGCGTGGAGGTGGCGGTCGAGCGGGTAGCGCCCGCGGCCCGCCGCCAGCTCGCGGCGCTTGCTCGCTAGGACGCGCTCAGAGAACCCGCCGGTGGCCCGAGCTCCCGCGGCGCGTGCGTCTAGCCGTCGCAGTCGCCCCTTTTAGGCGAGTCCAGTTTCGGCCGATACCGACGTGTGCGCCGCAGTGACGAGCCACAGGTCATGGATGTATCGGCGCTCCGCATGCGCGAAGCGACGATCACGGCTGGGATCTGGCTGACCTACGGCGTGGGCGGCCTTGGCATGGCGTATGTCGCATTGACCTGGGAGCGTCCCAACCGCTTCGCTCTCGCTGTGCTCTTCGCCCTCGCGACCGTCGCGGGGGTCCTCGTCTCCCTGCTCCCCCGCGAGCGCATCGTCCGAAGCCGCCTGCGCGAGCCCTTCTTCCTCAGTTGGACCCTTGCGGACTTCGCGATGGTGGTGGTGGGGACGCTCGCAGACGGCGGCACCGCCAGCCCGCTCGTGCTCGTCTTCTTCATCCCGGTCGTCTTCTCCTCGATGTCCTACCCGCTTGGCTTGGTGGTGGCCACCGGCATCGCCAGCGTGCTCAGCTACCTCGCCCTCGTGCTCACTGTGGGAGGGGCGAGCCCGGCATACGAGGCCGCGTTTGCGATCGCGCTCGCCTGCACGGCCGCGATGAGCGCGTGGCAGGCCCAGAATCACAACCGCCAGCACCGGGCCCTGGCCACCGTCTCGCGCACCGATCCACTGACCGGCTGCCTGAATCGTCGCGGCTTCGAGGAGCGAGCCGTGGCCGATATCGTCGCGATGAGTCGACGCGAGCGCCCGGGAGCGGTTGTGGTGCTCGACATAGACCGCTTCAAGCCCGTCAACGACATGTTCGGCCACGCCGCCGGCGACGAGCTGCTGTGCTGGGTCTCCAAGACGATCGAACAGGCGGTCCGCCCCGCGGACGCAGTCGGTCGGATGGGCGGCGATGAGTTCGCCGTGCTCCTCCCCGAGATCGAGGGCGAGCAGGCACGCGTCATCGCGAACCGGATCGGCGAGGCGCTGGCCGAGCGCGCTCCCGCCTCGTTGGGGCTCGCGATCTTCCCCGACGACGGCGCCGACGTCGAGGCGCTGACCCACAAGGCGGACATGCGGCTCTACGCCCTGCGCCAGCACCGCGACGGCGACGCTCAGGCCAATCCCGCGCAGGCGGTGACGCCGGCTGCGGATCCCGCGGCGGCGCGCGCCGCGCTCGACCAGGGCTTCGGGCCGGTCAACCTCTGGCGGGCCGCGCTCGACGCGATGGCCTCGCGCGCGCCCAACGGCCGTCGCGCGCGAGAGCAGACCGACCTGCAGGCCGCCCTGCTCGACCAGATCGACGCTTCGGTGATCGTGACGGACATGTCGGGCCTGGTGATCAGCTGGAACAGCGGCGCGGAGGCCCTCTACGGGTGGAGCAGCAACGAGGCCGTCGGTCGGAGCGCGAGGGACCTGATGGTCCCCGGGGACGCGCAGGCCGCAGAACGGCTGGTGGTCGAGCTGCGTCGCGACGGCCGTTGGGACGGCGAGCTCCTCGTGCGCCGCAAGGACGGCTCCACGTTCACGGCCTACGTCCGCAATCGCCTCATCCTCGACGAGGACGGAAGCCCGTCGGTCATCGTCGGCGTCGCGGTTGACATCTCCGCCCGCGTCGCCGCCGAGACGGAGCTGCTTCAGTCGCGCGACTACGCCCAGGCCGTCACAGAATGCATGGGCGACGGCCTCTTCACGCTCGACGTCGCCGGCCGGGTCACCTACATCAACCGGGCCGGCCAGGCAATGCTCGGCTGGCCCGACGGCGAGCTCTGCGGGCGCGTCGTAGGCGACGTCATGCACCCGCTCCTGCCCGACGGCTCGGTGCGGCCCTCCGAGGGGTCTCCCGTCGCTCGCGCTCTGAGCGACGAGGAGACCGTCCGCGTCGAGGGCGACCGGTTCCTGGCTCGCAGCGGCCGTGAGCTTCCGGTGGCCTACACGGCTGCGCCGTTCCGCACCGAAGGCGGCCTGCAGGGATGTGTCGTCATCTTCCAGGACATCTCCGAGCGCAAGCACCGGGAGGATGAGCACCGGCGGGACGTGGCGACGCTCGCCTGCATCAACCGCGTCGAGGCCGCGCTCGCGGAGGAGCGCTTCGTGCTCTACGCGCAGCCGATCGTGGACCTGCGGACGGGCGAGACCGTCCAGCAGGAGCTGCTCCTGCGCATGCGCGAACGGGACGGGCGGATCGCGGGCCCGGGCGAGTTCCTGCACGTGGCCGAGCAGTACGCCCTGATCGGCGAGATCGACTGGTGGGTGATCAAGCGGGCCACCCAGCTGGCCGGCTCGGGCAGCCCGGTCGAGCTGAACATCTCGGCACGGTCGATCGGCGATCTCGACGTCCTCGGGCACATCGAGCGGTGCATCGAGCGCTACGAGGTGCCGCCGGGAATGCTCGTCTTCGAGATCACGGAGACCGCCATCGTCGAGGACCAGGAGGCCGCCCGCAGGTTTGCCGAGCGCCTGCACGCGCTCGGGTGCAAGGTGGCGCTGGACGATTTCGGGACCGGCTACGGCAGCCTCACCTATCTCAAGCAGATCCCCGTCGACTACCTCAAGCTGGATATCGAGTTCGTCCGCGATCTCGCCAGCAACCGGGCCAGTCACCACGTCGTCCAGGCAATCGTCGCCCTCGCGCGCGACTTCGGCCTGCAGACCGTGGCCGAGGGCGTGGAGGATGCTGAGGTGCTCGATCTGCTCACCCGGCTCGGCGTGGACTTCGCGCAGGGCTACCACATCGCCCGGCCCGCGCCCTTCGCCGAGCGGCCCGGCGACCAGGGGGTGCCCGCGAGCAGATCGGAATAGCGTCGTGTAGGGAAAGAGTGTAGATCTCGGTGGTCGCCGT
>OCZT010003350.1_pt1 | contig 16357 bp, 19 predicted proteins | sample 1539031 | NCBI WGS metagenome assembly OCZT01 (sample SAMEA3539308, study PRJEB22396) | soil metagenome | biome: tundra; feature: field; material: soil | place: USA | collected 2010-05 | depth 0.15 m | reverse complement strand
AGCGACGCCTTCGCCGACATTCTCGGTCCGGAAGTTTTTCGCGCGATGCTCACCGCGATGGAACGCGACCAGTTCAACGAAAAACGCTCGAACCGGCTCCGCGAATTCATTTTGGACGATCATGAATTGCTCGCCGAGTTGACCGCGTCCGCCGACATCGAGGTCGTCAAGGACCTCACCCGCGCATTGCAACTGTCGCCGGTGTTCGATGACATGGACAAGCGTTCGCTCCTTGCACGGCTCGTCAAAAGTCATCCCGCCGTCCAATCGCTCATCAGTGGGGAACAGACCAAACAGGACAGCACGATGCTGGTTTCGTGGGAAAGTCTCGAACGCCGCAAGGCCGAGTATCAGGAATTGGTGCAGAAGAAAATTCCCGCCAACTCCAAGGAAATCGCCATCGCCCGCAGTTACGGCGACCTCAGCGAAAATCACGAATACAAGGCCGCGAAGGAAATGCAGAAAATGCTCATGCGCCACAAGGACGAACTCGAAACGCAGTTCACCCGCGCCCGCGGCACGGATTTTTCCAACGCGCGCACCGACGTTGTCAGCATCGGCACGATTGTGCGGGCCATGGATCTGGGCGCGAACCAGCCGGAAACGTTTACCATTCTCGGCGCCTGGGACTCCGACCCGGACAAGGGCGTCATCAGTTATCTCACGCCCGTCGCGCAGTCATTGCTCAACAACAAAGTCGGCGACGAAGTGGAATTTGAGCTGCACGGCGCGAAGCGCCGGCATCGCATCGAACGCATCGAGGCTTTCAGGGCTGTAGCCACTGCGCCGAATGGAACGGCGGCAACAGTTTAAGCTCCTTAAAAACACAACCGGCGCAAAGTATTTTACCACTTTGCGCCTTTGTGTTTTTTGGGTTGAATCTTTTCAGCCCTTGCCGCCGAAACTCACGTAATCGTCCAGGTCCAGCACGTCGAACCACGTCACAATGTCCGTGCGCTTGGGCGCGCCGTTCTTGTGCAGGCCGTTGAAATACTCGCGTGAATCCGGATTGTCCGGCGCCCGCTGCTCCTGCCACGCCGACCACGCGGCGATTTCCGATGGGGTCCGTTTGTGCTTTGCGTGGGCCTTGATCCATTCGAGAACTTCGGTGTCGCTTTTCTTCAACTCTTTTTTCAACGCCTTGGGGTCAATGCCGGCAAATTCGAGGAATTGCTTGTCGACGGGACAGGCGTAATGATATTCGCCGTTTTTGCCGGCGAGCGTTGCGCGGCCCTTGTCGAGGCAGCGCGGCAGGACCGCGTAGCCACCCAGCCGGACCCGCGCGCTGCGCGGTGGTTGTTTCGTCAAATCAGGAGTGTGTAGGGACATAATCGTTTTAATTTGGTTTTTGTTTCGTCGCGTTGCCGGCCTGCGCCGGATGAGACGACTTGCTTAAATTGCCCCCAAAATGCCGAATTGCAAGTGGGGCGCAAAATTTTTATCATGGTCGCGTGAAACACTCGGGAAAAGCCGCCCTCGCCGCGTTACGCCTCATCGGTTTCGCCGGTGCAGGGGTGCTCGCGCTGCTGGTGGGTGCCTTGCTGGCCAAATTCATCGGGACGTTTGTGCTGGAATATTTGACCTGGACGCTCGTCGGACTTTGGGGGTTGTTCACCGCGTTCACCTTTTATTTCTTCCGTGATCCGAATCCGATGGTGCCCACCGGCCCCAACCTCGTCATTGCGCCCGGCCACGGCAAGGTGGATGTGATTGACACCACGACCGAGGCGGAATTCATGGGCGGTGAATGCCAGCGCGTTTCGATTTTTCTCTCGGTGATTGACATTCATGTGCAATGCGCGCCGGTGACGGGCCGCGTCGCCCTTTTCAAGCACACGCCCGGCCAATATCTCAGCGCGATGAAGACCGATTCCGCGCAGTTCAATGAAAACGTGCTCATCGGCCTCGACACCACCGAGCCGCCGGGCGAAAAAATCGGTGTGCGCCTCATCGCCGGCCTCATTGCGCGCCGCATTGTGCCGTGGATCAATCAAAACGACATCGTCCAGCGCGGCGAACGCATCAGCCTGATTCAATTCGGGTCGCGCGTGGAGGTTTATCTGCCACGCCGCGCCAAAATCAAGGTGAATCTCGGCGACAAGGTGATCGGCGGCGAAACCGTGATTGCTTCGTTTGATTGATTTATGACTGCGCCTGTTATCCAACCACCACTACCCGACGATTCGGACGAAAGCCGGTTGAAAATTTATTTTCTGCCGAACCTGCTGACGGCGGGCAATCTGTTCTGCGGCTTTGTGGCGCTGACCAAAATCGTCGAGGCCGACCCGCTGGGCGATAATTATGTCAGCCAGATTTACCTCGCCCTCATATTCATTTTGTTCGCGTGTGTTTGCGATTTGTTCGACGGGCGCGTGGCGCGTTGGGGTGGCGCGGAAAGTCCGTTCGGGCGCGAATTCGATTCGCTGGCGGATTTGATTTCGTTCGGCGTCGCACCGGCGTTTCTGGTGCACCGGATCGTGCTGCGCGATGTGTTTCCCGAACATCCGGAACTCGGCTGGTTCATCGCCTCCATTTACCTGATCTGCGGCGCCTTTCGCCTGGCGCGGTTCAATGTGCTGTCCACGCACCCGGGTGGCAGCGGTCGGGAATTTGTCGGCTTTCCCATTCCCTCGGCGGCGGCCTTGGTGGCGTCGCTGACGCTCTTCATCATGTGGGTGGAGGAAAAGGATTTCCCCAAAGGCAAATGGCGGTTTCTGCTGCCGGTGCTGTTGCTTTTTTTGTCGTGGATGATGGTCAGCCAGGTGCGGTATCCGAGTTTCAAATCACTTAACTTGCGCGCGACGCGGACATTCACCAAGACGCTGGTGGCGATTTTGTTTGTCGGCTGTGTAGTCATTTTGCGGGAAAAAATCCTGGTGTTCATTCTGCCGCTGTTTTTCACGGCGTATTTGATTTACGGATTTGTGCGGCCGCGCATCTCGCGCGCCTGGCGCCGGGAAATTGAAGAGGAAGACGAGGACGAACCGGAAGTGGGGCAATAGCCATGCCGGAACTGCCGCCCATTTTACTTTCTGCCCTGACGGGCTTCCTCAGCGGAATGCTGCTCTCGATACCCGTTGGTCCCGTGAATCTCACCATCATCAACGAAGGCACGCGGCGTGGTTTCCTGCGAGCCTTGCTGGTCGGCCTCGGCGCGGCAACGATGGATGTGATTTACTGCACGATTGCCTTCACCGGATTTTCGTCGTTCTTTAAGATCCGCATCATCAAAACCTTGATGGAGGTGTTCACCTTCGTCTTCATGCTGTTTCTCGGCGTGAAATTTCTTTTGGCGAAAACGGTGACCGCGCCCACGGAACTCGGCGCGGCAGCCAGCCGGATTGAAGAACGCATCGGTAAAAAACTGCATCCGCACTCGGCGTTCATGACGGGCTTCGCGCGCGTGCTGGGCAACCTCGGCGTGCTCCTGTTCTGGATCGTGGCGGCCGCCTACTTCATGTCGCACGAACCCTATTTCACCTCCTACGTGTGGGTGGAGGACACCATCGCCGCCAAAGCGACGTTCATTACCGGCGTCGCACTGGGCGCGAACCTGTGGTTTCTGGCGTTGAGCTACATGTCGTCGCGCGGCCAGGGGCGGTTGAGCGAGCGAACGCTTCTGCGCATGGAGCATTTCTCCGGCGTTTGCCTGATCGCGCTGGGATTGATCAACGGCGTGCTCATCGCGTTGCAGTTGGCCAGACACAAATATTGATGCCCGGCGGAAATTTTCCGCAAACCAAATTATGTTGAAATCTGGAATCGTCGGTCTGCCCAACGTCGGGAAGTCCACGCTCTTCAACGCCGTCACCCGTTCGCACAAGGCGCCGGCGGAGAATTATCCCTTTTGCACCATCGAGCCGAACCTCGGCGTCGTCACCGTGCCGGAACCGCGGCTCGAACCGCTCGCCAAAATCGCGAAAACCCAGACCCTCATTCCCACGACGATTGAATTCGTGGACATCGCCGGCCTCGTGAAAGGCTCGTCCCACGGCGAAGGTCTGGGCAATAAATTTTTGAGCCATATCCGCGAGGTGGACGCCATCGTGCACGTCGTGCGCTGCTTTGAGGACCCCGACATCGTGCACGTCACGGGCAGCGTGGATCCCGTGCGCGACATCGAAATCGTCACCACCGAACTGGTGCTGGCCGACATCGAGGCGGTCAAAAAGCGGCGGGAGAAAATCGCCAAGGACGTGAAGCGCGGCGACAAACACGCGTTGCTGGAGGAGCACCTGCTGGAAAAGATTGGCGCCCATCTGGACACGGGCAAGCCGGCCAACACGCTGGCGCTCCCGCTGGCGCCGGAGGAGACAACCATCCTGCGCAGCTTCTTCCTCCTGACCGACAAGCCAACCGTCTTCGCCTGCAACGTCAAGGAATCCGACCTCGCCACCGCGGACGACAATCCCTTCGTCCAAAAAGTGCGCGACCACGTGAGGACGCATCTCGCCTGCGAAGCCGTCGTCGTCAGCGCACAGATTGAAAGCGACCTGGTTGATTTGTCGCCGGACGAAGCGAAGGAATTTTTGCAGGAACTCGGCGTCGCCGAATCCAGCGTCGGCCAGCTCATTCGGGCTGCGTATCACGTGCTCGGCTTGCGGACGTTTTTCACCTTCAACGAAAAGGAGGTCCGCGCGTGGACGATTCACGCTGGCGACACGGCGGTGAAAGCCGCCGGCACCATCCACACCGATTTTGAACGCGGATTCATCAAGGCGGAGACGGTGAACTGGGATGACCTGGTGAAGTGCGGGTCGGTTGGCCACGCCCGCGAAACCGGCCACTACCGCATCGAAGGCCGCGATTACGTCGTCAAGGACGGCGATGTGCTGCTGTTCAAATTCAACGTCTGATTTTATTCGGAGGGCGGACTACTGCTCTCTGGGGACAAAGCCCGAAGGCCGAAACCCGAAAGAAACCCCAAAAACCGAAGCCCGAAACGCAACAACTGCCCGTGAGACGCCCTGACCTTCGGATTTCGGGCTTCGGACTTCTTTCGGACCTCGGCTTTCGGCTTTCGGATTTATGCCGTACCAGCGACTTCCATCTTTGTTTAGAGCAGTCCTGCCCTCTTCGCCCTTGCGTACGTGCCACCGCCATGCTTGACGGCATGCCCGGTTCTGCTACCTTTGCCTCGTGAACAGCACGCAAATGAACAACGCAGCCAGCAGCCAGTATTTCTTTTATTGGTTTTGGCCGGTAGGCGCGCACTTGCGGCTGCGATAAAACTTTAACCAAACCAATCGCCGCAGGTCGCCAAGACGCCTGCGGCGTTTTTGTTTTGCGACCTTCGGCCAACCCGTAAACAACCCATGATTATCGTGCTAAAACCCCGGATTTCGAGGAAAGAGGAGCGCTCCGTCCTCAAGGAAATCCGCAAACTCGGCTACATCCCCCACGTCATGCGCGGCGTGGCCCGCACCGTCATCGGCGCCATCGGCGACGAACTCACCCACGCCAACCTCGAAGCGCTGGTCTCGCAATTCCCGCGCGCGGTCGAAAGCGTCACGCCCATCCAGAAACGCTACAAACTCGTCAGCCGCGAGGCGCACCCGGCCAATTCCACCATCCGCGTCCGCGAACACGTCATCGGCGCCAAACAATTCCACGTCATGGCCGGGCCGTGCTCGGTTGAAAGCGAGAAACAACTGCTTTCCACCGCCGAGGCGGTGAAGGCCGCCGGGGCGACCTTCCTGCGCGGTGGGGCGTTCAAGCCGCGCACGTCACCCTACGAATTCCAGGGGCTGGGCGAGAAGGGTTTGAAACTGCTCGACAAGGCGCGGCGCGCCACCGGGCTGGCCGTCATCACCGAACTGCTCTCCGAAAACCACGCCGAAATGGTGGCCGAATACACGGACATCATCCAGATTGGCGCGCGCAATTCGCAGAACTTCCAACTTCTGATTGCTGCCGCAAAGACCGGCAAACCCATCTTGCTCAAGCGCGGCCTCTCGATGAAAATCGAGGAGTGGCTGCTCGCGGGCGAATACGTCCTCGCCAACGAAAATCCGAATCTCCTGTTCTGCGAACGCGGCATCCGCACGTTCGAAACCTACACGCGCAACACGCTCGACCTCTCGACCATCCCCATCATCAAGCGCGAATCGCACTGCCCGATCGTGATTGACCCGAGCCAGGGCGCCGGGCGCGCGGACCTGGTGGCGGCGATGTGCAAGGGCGCGGTGGCCATGGGCGCGGACGCGTTGTTGATTGAAGTGCATCCCAACCCGGCGGAAGCCTGGAGCGACGGCGCGCAACAGGTGTCGTTCGGCATGTTCGCCAAGCTGATGAAGGAATTGAAGCCGTTCATCGCCGCGGCGGGACGCGAGTAAACCGCCCGCCGTGCGTGATTTCATTCGGAGGGCGGAGCTCCGCGAGGCCCACATTTTGCGAAGAGATCAGGGCCTTGTAGCAACCGCCCCGAAATTAAGGTCAGACGACCGCCGTTGACGCCTGATTCATTGGCGATTATCTTGTCGGCGTGAGCACGATTGCTGAAATCGAGGCCGTGTTGCCGAAATTAACCGCCGAGGAACTCGGTCGGGTCGAACGGGCCGTTCACAACCAGTTCCGCCAGCGCGGCGGCGGAATTATTTACGACGACACTTACGGCGTCGAGACGGAAGCGGATCTGATCACTTCCGCCGACGAAGCCTTCCAAGCCTACGATAAAGCCGAGGCCAAAAATGCCAAACGCCCGGCGCGGTGAAGTCTGGTTCGTGGACTTGGGCATGACCACCAAAGTGCGTCCCGCCGTCATCTTCAACATACCCTTTCGTGACGACGAACGCGCGCTTTTTGCCATCGTGCCACACACAACGGCCTTGCGCGGCGGAAGATTTGAGGTGCCGGTGAATGTTCTGTGGCTTGGAAACGGCGCGTTCGACGTGCAAGGATTGCGTCACATTCCCGGTTCAGTGCTGGTGCGCCGGCTCGGCGCGTTGAACGAATCGCAAATGGAAACAATCCTTCGGGCAATTAAAGTCTGGCTGGAAATTCCCTGAAATTTTCAAAGGCAACAGTCATAAATCTTCCGGTTCAAGACCGGTGCGTTTGGCAATGCGCGACAACATTTTCGGCCCGATCTCTTCGCCATCGTGAAATGCGAAAACGAAATCCGGCCAGCCTTCCCGTGCGAGAATCCGATGTGAAGTGCCGCGTTGCCGTTTGATTGTCCAGCCGATGCCAAGCAAGGCGGCGAGGACGCGCCGTGATTTGCAAGAACCCCAATGGCTCATGCGATGGAAAACAGTTCTTCACCCGCAGGCACAGGCTCGCCGTGTTCCAGACGGTCGGCCAGCACGCGCAACGCGAGCGCTTTGACCTTGGCCAAGGCATCGTCGCGCGTTTTGCCGTAAGTCATACAGCCCGGCAAATCCGCGACGTCGGCGAGCCACCGGCCATCCACTTCGCGCTCAACCTCGATTTTCAGGTTCATGCCAAGAAACTAAACCAAACGACTACGGCTGTCGAATGGGAAATTGCGGAATGTGCGTAACAGCCAGCAAGCTGAAGCCTCAATCCTTGACTTAAATCCATATCAAAATTTACCATTCAATTCATGGGGCAATTTATTGATCTGACAAATAAAAAATTTGGGCGCTTTTTTGTTATTGGTCCTCATACCAGTAAGCAAAGAAAGATATTCTGGTTGTGCAAATAGGTTGTTCACTTCAAGAATTAGCGGGCATTTTGGAAAGCAAATTTAAGCTCGGAATGACGTGGGGTAATCACGGCTCTTGGCATATTGATCATATTATTCCTTGCTCGCATTTCGATCTCACGCAACTTGAAGAGCAGAAAAAATGCTTTCATTTTTCAAATCTTCAACCGCTTTGGGCGATTGAAAATATTGTTAAATCAAACAAGCTAGCTTCCGTTTCGACTTGAATGGCCATGTCCGCTGCGCGCCGGGGAAATTTCCCGGCACGGCGTAGCCGCAACCGGCGGATTGCAGCGCAGTGACCACGCAATCCGCATACAAGATCACATTCCTACTTAATTGTCCTTGACGGACTTTTATATTTAAGTCATACTATCGTCAATGAATACGACTGAAACCGCAAACGCCGTCTGGTTCACCACCAAGGGCCAGGTGGTGATTCCCCTGCGGCTGCGCAAACAATTCCACATCGAAGACGGCACCAAGGCCATCGTGGAAGCCACCGCCGACGGCATTCTCCTGAAACCCGTCACCGCCGTCACCATCCGGCGGCTGCGCGGCATCCTGAAGCGCAAACCGGGCGAAAAGCCGTTCGCCGAGCAGATGGCCGAACATAAACGCGAGGAAAAAGAACTGGAGGAAGCCAAATATGCCCGCAGCACCGGTTCTCGATAGTCACGCCCTGCTCGCATTGCTCCGGGATGAACCGGGCGGCGAGAGCGTGGGGCACATCCTCGAACGCGCGGGCCAGCGCGACCAGCCCGTCCACATGACGGAGGTCAACTACGCCGAGGTGCAATACATTGTCCGGCGCAAGGACGGCGACGCCGCGTGGGCCAACATCGCCAACGAACTGAAAGCGGTGCCGATTGAATTTCATCCCGCGACCCGCCGGCTGGCTGATCTGGCTGCTGATTTCAAGACCCGTTTCAAGTTGAGTCTGGCCGACGCCTTCGCCGCCGCGCTCGCGAAGGAAAAGAAAGCGGAACTCGTCACCGGCGACCCGGAATTCAAGGTGCTGGAGAAGGAAATCAAAATCAACTGGTTGAAATAATCCACCTTGAACGGGGCAAGATTTCGAATCAAACCGCGAAAGACGCGGACCACGCGAAACTTTTCAGCCGCAAAAGAATGCAAAAGACGCAGAGAACTTACTCTGAAAACGATGGATTTACACGGTCACGAAATTGCTGTTTTTGGCAATCAGGATAGAAGCGCGATTAGCGCAGCTGCCGACAAACTACTTATTTATCTCGATTCCAATGTCTGGATTGACATAACGGAACGGTTTCCAGAAGTGGCGAAGCAATGTCGCCGTTTAGTCCAAAAAGATAAAGTGGTGTTCCCAGTTTCGTTCTCGGCTATAGACGAAGTTTTCCAACAGCCCACTGTGGCAAAACGCTTGTGTGTGGCTGCGCTCATGGATGATTTGAGCAAAGGCATTTGTTTTCGACCGTCCAAAACGATCCATGAGATGGAGGCGAATCTCGCTCTCCCCATCATGCTTGGAAATGCTACCGCCTCGTTCAAGCGAGAGAAAATTCTCACTTGGATTGTGGAGTTTGCTGGAACGATGGTTCTAAAGTTTCCGCCAAGTTGGAACCAAGTAGACGCTGAAAAATTCCACGGTTTAATTGTAGGCCGACCGGAACTCCGTTCTGTAAAATGGTTTGTTGAACACCTTGATGGAAATCAGATGCGCATCGAGAATGCTGAACGGATGAAACGCTACGTTGAAGGAATAACCGCATCAATTAAAGAATCCAACTGTCGCTTTAAACATTTAGCTAAAGATGTTCGACGGAAGCAGTTCCTTCTCGAAGAACGCATTTCAGTTGTAAACAACCTTATTTCCCCGAAGTTGAGCAGGAATTTGCTCAAAATTGTCGGGCCAGAAAAACTTTTGGATACAATCGCAACAATTTCAAAGCAAGTAGGAGAAGGTGGCAAAAAGCGACTCGACCAAATCATGAAAGTAATGCCGTCTTTGGATCTCAACTGCCACATTCTGGCAGAACGCGCTTGTAACTCCGCCCGGAAAGTGCGTGAGCAGGATTTTTATGACGTCGAACACGCGATTGTCGGTGGCACTTATGCCGACTTCTTCGTCACATCAGATGGAAACCTATTCGATTTATTGACGAACCGTTGCAGCATTTCCGCAGACCAGAATTGCCGCGTCGTGCGAGGAGTCAAAGGACTTGAAGAAGTTTTGGGGGAAATCTCCAGTTGATTTATTGGCCGAAAAACTTCTGGATTTCCTTCACCACTTCCACAAACCGGTCCACCTCGGCCTTGGTGTTGTAAAAATAAAAACTGGCGCAGCCGGCATCAATCAGTCGCAAAAATTTTTTCCAGCGCGGCGCGCGCCTGGGTGCGAACCTTTGGAGACATCCAAAGCGAGGATTGTTCCAAACCGGTTAAAAGTTTTTTAGCTTCGGATTTTTTTACAAGTTTGTTCGCCGCTGTCCAAAGCACGACGCCGATTGAGCCGTGAACTTCGATGCCAAGCGACTCGGCCATCAATCGCGCCGCCGCGTCGTCGGTCAAAAACCAATCAGGCTTGATTTCGAGTGTGAGCGCCAGCGATTCGGCTTCGCCGCCATGCAGCAATCCGGCGCGTTGCCATTGCAAAGCGCGCTGTTGGTTTTCGGGCGAAAGCGTTTGAAGTTTTGTCCATTCAGGAAATGCGCCCGGCCAAAGCGACAGAGAATGAGCGCGCAATTCGGCAACGACCAGCGGTGGCAGAAAAACTTTCCCAATCAGCGGAAGCAGAAGCAACGCTCTGGCCTCGTGCAAATGCAGAATCGGGCCAGTGTCCGCGACGAACCGTTTCATTTCGCGGCGGATTTTTCGCGCAGCGCCCAGGCGATGTCCTGCAATTGCTGCTGTTCCATCAATTCAAACCGGCGGCGGGAAATGAACTCACGCAGCGACGCGCGCACAACTTCGGCGGCGTTTTCAAACGTGCCCACTTTAACGGCGTTTTCCACTTCACGCGCCATTTCGTCGGGCAGTTCCACTTGCAGCGTTTTCATGTTTTCTTTTTAACACATTTCCCGTCCACTTGCCAGCATTTGATTTGCGGCAAATTCACTGCGTGAAGAATTTCTGGATTTCCTTCACCACTTCCACAAACCGGTCCACCTCGGCCCCGGTGTTGTAAAAATAAAAGCTGGCGCGGGCGGTGGATTCCACACCCAGCCGGTGCATGAGCGGTTGCGTGCAATGATGGCCGCCGCGTAACGCCACGCCCGCCTGGTCCGCCAGCGTCACCACGTCGTGCGCGTGAACGTCCTTGAGCAGGAAACTCACCAGCCCGGCGCGTCCGGTCTTTGGGCCAAACAGGCGGATGTTTTTCAGCGCGGCCAGCTTTTCGTAGGCGTAGGTCGCCAGCTCCTGGTCATGTTTCCAGATGTTTTCACGGCCAATGGCGTCGAGATAATCCATCGCGGCGTGCAAACCAATCGGGCCGGAGATGTCTGGCGTGCCGGCCTCGAACCGATGCGGCGCTTTCTTGAACTCGGTCTTTTGATATTCGACCGACAAAATCATTTCGCCGCCGCCCTGGTACGGCGGCATGGCGTCGAGCAGTTCCTGCCGGCCCCACAGCACGCCAATGCCGGTCGGCCCGCAGATTTTGTGGCCGGAGAACGCGAGGAAATCGCAACCGATGGCCTGCACGTTCACGGGGCAATGCCCGGCGCTTTGCGCGGCGTCCACGAGCGTGGTGACGCCCAGCTTGCGCGCGCGGGCGCAAAGGTCGGCGACCGGATTCACCGTGCCCATCGAGTTCGAGATGTGAACCATCGCGAACAGTTTCACCTGCTTTGTCAGCAATGAATCCAGCTTGCTCAAGTCGAGCAGTCCTTCGTCGCCGGTGACAGGCACGTAAGCGAGCTTGGCGCCGGTGCGCTGGGCGAGCAACTGCCACGGCACGAGGTTGCTGTGATGCTCCATCTCCGTGAGCAGGATAATGTCATTGGCTTTGAGGTTTTTTGCGCCCCAGGAACTCGCGACTAGATTGATACCTTCGGTCGTGCCGCGCGTGAAAATAATTTCGTCGGCGCTGCGGGCATTGATGAATCTGGCGGCGCGCGTCCGGGCCGCCTCGTAGCCGGCCGTGGCGCGATTGCTCAACTCGTGAATACCACGATGGACGTTGGCGTTGTCGCGTTCGTAGTAATGCACCAATGCGTCAATCACCGCGCGCGGCTTCTGCGACGTCGCGGCGTTGTCAAAATAAATCAGCGGCTTCCCGTGGACCTGCTGGTCGAGGATGGGGAAGTCGGCGCGCAAGGCGGACCAGTCTGGAGGTTGGGAATTCATTGAGATGCGCGCCTGAAATCCGAACCCCGAAGCTCGAAATCCGAAATCCCGCAATGCGGGACGAAGCCCGAAAACCGAAAGTGTTGGAGTGAGGCGCTCCGATCTCGTACGGCAAGAGACTCAGCCTTGGTCTCGCAGATAATCCGGATGTTTCGGACCTCGGATTTCGGGCTTCTTTCGGATTTCGGCATTCGGGCTTCGGGTTTCTGTTAGAGCCTCCTCACGTCGGCTGCTACATCAATCCCAATTGCAGCTTGGCCGCCTCGGTCATCATGCTCTGGTTCCACGGCGGGTCCCAGACCAGCTCAACGTTTGCCTCGTCAATCGGCTCCATGCTCATCAACTTGTTTTGCACGTCCTGCGCGAGCGCCGGCCCCATGCCGCAACCGGGCGCGGTCAAAGTCATTTTCACGTCGGCCTTGAAACTGTTCTCGCCGACGGACGTGAGATGGCAATCGTAAATCAGGCCGAGGTCCACGATGTTGACGGGTATCTCCGGGTCGTAACATGTCTTGAGCGCTTCCCAGACCTGCTTTTCGAGTCCGTCCTGCGTCACTGGGCCGCTGCCGGCGGCGGCCGCCGGTTTGGCCGGCGCGGCAAACCCAAGCGCGTCGGCGTCCTTGCCGTCAATGCGGAACATGTTGCCGTTGACAACGACGGTGTGGCTGCCGCCGAGCGACTGGGTGATGAAAGCTGACTCGCCCTGTTTGAGCGTAACCTTCGTCCCGACGGGCACCACGAAGGCTTCCACGTCGCGGGTCAAAATTTTTGCTTCAGAACTCATAAACGCGATTAAATTTAATTACTCCAAGTATCTTCGCCGCAATCGCGGCTAAAATCAATCAGGTCTGTTCGTTTTCCGTGCTCACCGGTTTGGCGTCGCCCTTGAGCGCCGCCATGACGGCGTGCCAGGACAAAATCGCACATTTCACCCGCGCGGGAAATTTATGAACGCCGGCGAACACCGCCAGCTTGCCGACGTCGCCCTGGACATTGCCGGTGGTGACCATTTCGTGGACCTGGCCGAACATTTTTTCAACGTCCGCCTTCGTTTTGCCCTTGGCAAATTCCGTGAGCAGCGAGGCCGACGCCTTGGAAATGCAGCAACCGGAGCCGACGAAGCTGATGTCCTTGATGGTGTCGCCGTCCAGCGCGAGAAAGAGTTTCAACTGGTCGCCGCAGAGCGGATTGTGGCCTTGCGCGGAGCAGGTGGCCGCGGGCAGCTCATGGAAATTTCGCGGTTTCTTGCAGTGGTCGAGAATGACCTGCTGATAAAGATCATTTAAGTCTTCGAACATGATGGCAATGACGAATGACAAATGACGAATGACAAATGAAGCACGAATCCACAAAACTCAAATGCGCGCAGCGGAGCGCCGCAGGATTTGATTCGGCATTGGAATTTCGTCATTCTTTCGGATTTCGACATTCGGTTTTCGGGTTTGCTGGCGTCAATTCTTTTGCGCCAGATGGTGGTTCGCTTCCAGCCGGTCCCACACCAGCTTGTCCAGTTTCTCGCGCACGGAATCGTGCTTCACCCGCGCGATGATTTCGCCGGCGAAGGCGTGGATCAGCATCCGCCGCGCGTTGTCCGCGCCGATGCCGCGCGAGCGCAGGTAAAAAATGGATTCATCGTTCAACTGCCCGATCGTCGCGCCGTGCGTGCATTTCACGTCGTCGGCGTAAATCTCCAGTTGCGGCTTGGTGTCCGCCGTTGCGTCGTCGGAGAGCAGCAGGTTTTTATTCGTCTGCTTGGCGTCGGTCTTCTGCGCGATTTCCCGGACCAGAATCCGCCCGTGAAAGACGCCCTTCGATTTGTCATCAAGGATGCCGTTGAAATATTCGTGGCTGGCGCAATGCGGCTGCGCGTGCTCGACAATCATGTGGTGGTCGGCGAGCTGCTCGCCGCGCGTCAGATAAAGGCCGTTGAGAATGCATTCCAGCCCTTCGCCCGCGAGTTTCGCGCGGATGTTGGTGCGCGAGAGGTTCGCGCCGAGCGCAAAGGAATGGACGCTCACGTTGCTCGCGCGGCCAAGCTGTGCAGCAATCGTCGCCAGATGAAACGCGGCGTCGGCTTCGTCCTGAAATTTCACATGCTCCAGCGCGGCGTTGTCGCCAGCGACGATTTCGGTGACGGTGTTGGTGAAGTACGCCACATTGTCCGCCGAAATGTAACTTTCGATGACCGTTGCCTTGCTGTCCGCCCCGGCGACGATCAGGTTGCGCGGCTGGATGGTCTCGCCGCCTTGTTTGGCGGTGGAGATGAAAATAAACTGGATGGGTTCGGCGACCGAAACTCCGGCGGGCACATGAACGAATCCGCCATCGGTGAAGAACGCCTGGTTCAACGCCGCAAAGGCATTGTCGTTCGTCAGGGCGTGAAGACTGAACTGCCTTTTGATGAATTCCGAGTCCGCCACCAGCGCCGCCGCCAGGTTCGACACCCGCACCCCGTCGGGCAATCCCTGCACGGACGAGAGTGCCATCGAGTATTGGCCATTGACAAAAACGAGCCGGGCGCCGGGCAGATGGGCAAAAATATATTTTTCCAATGCGGCTTTGGCGGCGGCATCGTTTGCCGGTTCAGCGACGGGTTGGAGCGGCAGCCGGGCCAGCGGCGCCACGTTGGTGAAACGCCAGTCTTCGTCCTGCAACGTCGGGAAACCGAGTTCGGCAAAGCGCGCAATGCCCGCCCGGCGCAGCGGCAGCAGCCACGCCGGCTGCAACGCCGATTCAAAGCGGCTGAAGGTTTCGAGAAACGGCCTGAGATCCGGTTTTTGCGGCTTTTGTGTCATGATTTGATTATCCACTTTCAACAATTAGACCTCCAATTTCCCATGCCCTACGCCGCTGCGCAAGTCTGGAGCGCGGGTTCCGGGAGCGCTGGCGTCTCGCCGGCGGGTGAATCCGTCCATCGCCAGGCAACGAGCCGGCGGGACCCGTCCTCCACCCTCCGTCCCGCCATCGCGGGACTGCGGAGGACGGGCGTAGCAGCACTGCGGAGGGTGGACGCCGGCGCTCCCAAGGCAAGACCGGCTGAAGCCTGAACTGCAAACGCTGGCGTCCAAGCATCAGTGTGCTAACATGTTGTCGTGCTTACACAAGATGACATCAAGAGCGCGCTGAAGGCCGTCAAGTATCCCGGCTATTCGCGCGACATCGTTTCCTTCGGGCTCATCCAGGAAATTTCCGTCCCGCAAGGCGGGATCAGCGTCGTGATGCAATTGACCACATCGAATCCCGAAGCCGCGCGCCAGATCAAGGAAGACAGCGAGCGGGTTTTGAAGGCGCTGCCCGGAGTGAAACTCGTCAACGTCGAAGTCAAACAGCCCGCTGCCGGACAGACGGCAACGCCGGGTGCGATGGCGAACAAGAATAGTATTCCGGGCGTGAAGCGCATCATCGCCATCGCCAGCGGCAAGGGCGGCGTCGGCAAATCCACCTGCTCGGTGAATCTTGCCTGTGCGCTGAAACAGCTGGGCGCGCGGGTCGGTCTGCTGGATTGCGACATTTACGGTCCGAGCATTCCGCTGATGATGGGCGTTTACGAGCGTCCGACGGTCAGCGAAGACGAGCGGCTCGTGCCGCCGTCCAATCACGGGGTGAAGGTGATGAGCATCGGGTTGTTGCTCGAGGACGGCCAGCCGGTGATCTGGCGCGGGCCGATGATTTCGAAAACGATTCAACAATTCCTGTTCGCGGTGGAATGGGGCGAGACGGATTTCCTGCTCGTGGATCTGCCGCCGGGCACGGGCGACGCGCAACTCTCGCTGTGCCAGGCCGTGCCGCTGGACGGTGGCGTCATCGTGACCACGCCGCAGGAAGCGTCGCTCGGCGTCGTGCGCAAAGGCATCGCGATGTTCAAGAAGGTCAACGTGCCGATTCTCGGTATAGTCGAAAACATGAGTTATTTCACCACGCCAAACGGCGAGCGCGTGGAAATCTTCGGTCACGGCGGCGGCCAGGCCGAGGCCGCGCGGCAGGACATCCCGTTCCTCGGCGAAGTGCCGATTTTCACTGAAATCCGCGAAGGCGGCGATCGCGGAATGCCGATTGTGGTTTCAACGCCAAATCATCCGGCGGGAAAGGCGTTCATTCAAATCGCGGAAACGCTGCGGAAAAAGCTGGGGTGAATAATTTCATTTGAACGAACCGTTCACAGGCGTTAATTTCCTAACATGAGCGCGACAATTCAATTTCTGACGAATGAAAAAGGGCGAAAGACCGCCGCCGTTCTCCCGATTGAAGACTACGAAAAATTGTTGGAAGACTTGGACGATTTGGCCGTGATTGCCGAACGGCGCGAGGAAGAAACAATTCCTCATGCGGAGTTCAAGAAAGGGCTGAAACGCAATGGCCTTT
>OCZT010003349.1_pt1 | contig 16368 bp, 14 predicted proteins | sample 1539031 | NCBI WGS metagenome assembly OCZT01 (sample SAMEA3539308, study PRJEB22396) | soil metagenome | biome: tundra; feature: field; material: soil | place: USA | collected 2010-05 | depth 0.15 m | reverse complement strand
ATACTTCGCTCTATCGGTATCATCTGCGCAGATCGGTGTTAAGTTTTTTGCTCCTTGAAGACGGTCGTGGGCATCCAATCGGAATGGATAAGGAGCCAACCTTATGAACGATACTTCCGTGCGCTCGATGGCGAAACTCGCGGTCCTCCTGGCGTTACCTCTCGCTGCCGGAGCACAGGCACCCAGGCAGACTGGAACTCTCACAATCGCAGGCGAACCGGATCAGGCTGCCGTCGTGCGGATCAACGGCAAGTCTTACGTTGATATCGAGTCGCTTGCGCGTATCACTCACGGGTCGGTCCGATTTCAAGGGAACCAGACGATCCTGACCCTTCCGGCATCCTCCGCGCCGACCGGCTCGACGACGCCGTCGGCACAGCAGAAGCCTCCGCGGCTCTCTGAAGGCTTTCTAACTGCGGAGATCGAAGGCCTGACCCAGATTCGCGAATGGCGTGTGTCCCTCGTAAACGCCATCCAGAGCAATTACCCAGTCACAGAAAATTGGGTGGGCGGCCTTCGCAGGTCTGCCGAAGCCAAGCTGCAACTGGCAGTTGCCGCGGCCACAACCGATCCAGATCAAAAGCTTTTGGAATTGCTCCGGAACGAGTTCACAAACATGCAGCAGATGAGCGATCAATTCCTTGCGATGCGCGCAAAACTGAACTACATCTCTCCGGACACGTTCGATAACAATCCGCTCGACACGAAGATTCTCAGCTGCCAACGCGCTCTCGCTTCGATGGCAGCAACGAAGCAGTTCCAGGACGAGCCATCCTGTCACTGAAATAGGTTGGACGAAGGCGTCTGCTGCTGGAGTTTGGATGGGCTGCGGATTAACTGCTTCTATGGATTGGCGTCCCCAACAGGATTCGAACCTGTGTTGCCGCCGGGAACAGGCGGAGTCCTGGGCCACTAGACGATAGGGACGCAAAAAGACGGCGAACGGCCGAGTCGAAACGCATACCGACTTCACGCAGTTTCAGACCAATCTTACATTAGACAGGCTGCGGAGGAACCGCGTGGTGGTTGGGTCGCGACCGGTTATCTCGGCCCCCGGATTGCAGGCACACATCCCGGCCTGGCACGCATCCAAGTTCTCGGAGGTGCAACATGAAATCATTGTCATGGATAGTTGCAGGTGTGGGTGCGGGAGCAGCGCTCGCGTATGTCATATTGAATCAGCCTCGGCTGCAGGCCGATGCGGGCTGGGATTCCGTGGAGAACACTGCGGACAGAACCTTCGGTTGGGGAAGCAAAACCCGGCTCTCAGGAGCGGGAACCAATGTGGCCGGCAAACTGAAAGAGGGCGTCGGGCGTGTGTTGGGAGATAACAACCTTGCGGGTGAAGGCGCAGCGGACCAGGCAGTCGGATCGGTGAAGAACGCGGTAGGCAAAGTGGCACAAGCTGCCGGCGAGACGATTCACGATCTCAACCGCTAGAATTTTCATTGACGAAACCGTCATACGCTGGACCGTGAGACCCGCTGCCAATAGCGGGTCTCGCTGTTTTGGTTGACGATCGGCAGGGGAAAAGCTATGACTCCCTCGATCGCCACCCCCTCTCAGCACTATCTCTGGGCCGACGTCAGGTGGTATATTTCCCCGACTGCTTCAGCGCGGCGCTTGTGCGCCTCTTAGGCTTAAGACAAGCCGCACGCGTCTGCCGGCAATGAATTGATATACAGGAGTTCTAATGCTGCGTCTTTTGAGCATCACCTTCATGGGCAGCTTGATCGCGGCCGCGTGTCCGGCAAGGGCGCAGCCGCAGAGCGCGATGCCCGCTGCCCCGGGACAAGCTACGGCGGGGCGTCCGGCGCGCCCGCCCGCTCCCACGCGCGACCCGCACGCGCCCGGATATGTTGCGGCCAAAGAACTACCCGACGGAGCCGTTCCTCCTGCGAGCGTGGATGGAAACTTTATCATTGGCCCCACGCACAATCCCGCTCCGGAGATGAAAGCGCAGGAAGGCGTGCCGCAAGGAACGGTGTATGAGTTCACCATGAGTTCGGCCGACAGCAAGATTTATCCGGGCATCGCGCGGGAGGATAATACATTCGGCACGGCCGATCCGACCGATCCGGCCAAGATGGTGGTGACTACGAGCCACCCCGCTCCCTACACTCGCCACCTGGGGGTTTATGTTCCCAAACAATACGTGCCGGGCACGGTCGCGCCATTGATCGTCGGGGCGGACGGAATCGACCGCGGGCTGTTCACGGTGCTCGACAACCTGATCGCGCAGCACCGCGTGCCTGTGATGATCGCCATCTCCATAGGCAATGGCGGCGGCGATGCCCAGGGCAGCGAGCGTGGTCTGGAATATGACATGATGTCGGGCGCGTATGCGGAGTTCGTCGAGAAAGAAGTGCTGCCACTGGTGGAGAAGCAATACCAGGTCAGGCTTACCAAAGATCCGGACGGCCGCGCGACGATGGGCGCCAGTTCGGGCGGATCCTGCGCGCTGGCTATGGCGTGGTATCACCCTGAGTGGTATCACCGGGTGCTTACACGTTCGGGGACTTTCGTGAACCAGCAGTGGCCACATAGCGACGCGGCTCCCCACGGTGCGTGGGAGTTCCACGAACACCTGATCCCAAATAGTCCGGCCAAGCCGCTGCGCATTTGGATGGAAGTCGGCGACAGAGACAACTTCAATGGGAATGCCATGCGCGACAATATGCATGACTGGGTTATCGCAAACGAGAACATGGCCAAAGTGCTGGTGGCCAAGGGATATCACTATCAATTTGTGTTCGCCCGCAACGCCGGCCACACTGACCGCGCGGTGCAGTCGCAAATCCTGCCTGAAGCTCTGGAGTATGTATGGCAGGGATATCCCATTGCGGGCGCGAAGAATTGATTTTACTGCTGTAAGCTCGGGCGCAACCGGCGGCAAGAGTCTTGCAGAGGTTCAACAGTTCAGCGCCACTTGGTTAAACCTTCTAGCCTGCTACTCGTACCGGAGTGCCTCGATGGGATCGAGGTTAGCGGCTCGGATGGCTGGGATCATGCCACTGACCAGACCGGTAATGGCGAGTACGACGGTGGCGATAATCACCGAGGCGGGCGAGATGAGAAGCCGTATATCTGCCGCGTCCGCATGTTGGGCCAGCGCGCTGTAGAACGTGATCCGGCCCACCAGCGCGGAGATCAGATACGCTAGCCCGATGCCGCACGCTCCGCCTACGCCGGTGATGGCCATGGCCTCGGCCATAAATTGCAGCAGGATGTGCTTGCGCCGCGCGCCCAACGCTTTCTCGATGCCGATCTCGCGGGTGCGCTGCTGCACCGCAACCAGCATGATGTTCATCAGGCCGATACCGGCGATGCCCAGCGTTAGCGCACCCACCATCGACAGCAGCACTTGCAAAGCGAGCGAAAGAATCTTGAATTGACGCAACTCCGTCATCAGGTTGGCGACGTAGACTGCATTGTGGTCGGTAGGCCTGAAGTGGTGCGCCGCGCCCATGGTCTGACGCAGGCTCTTCTCGACCAGTTGATTGTCACCGGTGTAATTGAACCAGATGCCGTCCAGATATTCCGTGTCCTTGATGTCGCTCATGGTGTTGAAGGGAATATAGACCTGGCGATTGCGGTCGCTGTCCTCCCCCTCCTGCATCTTGGGGCTGAGGACCCCGACGATGGTGAAAGACTCTCCGTTCAGGCGGATGCTTCCGCCCAGCGCCCAGCCGCCCGAGAAGAGCTTGGTCTTCGCTTCAGAGCCAATTACGCAGACATGGGCGCGCTGCTGGTCCTCCTCGCCGTTGAAGAAACGCCCCTGGTCGGTATCCATCTTCCAGATGTCCTGGAATTCCGGCCGGACCCCGTTAACGGTCCATGTGTAAGTGTGCAAATCGTTCTGCACGGGCACGTCTTTTTGCACGGTGGGGGAGATGTGAAATATTCCGGGAACGCCGGCGGCGGTACGATCCACATCGTCGAGGGTGAAACGGACTTTCACGCCCGCCTTGTCCCCGCCTGCCTGTTGGCTGGTTCGGCCGGGAAAGACGCCGACGACATTTGTGCCCCATTGCGCGAAGATGGCCTCAATTGCATGGCTGAATCCGGCGCCATAGGCGAGCAGAAGCACGACCGTAGCGATGCCCCATGCCATGCCGATCATGGTGATGGCGGTGCGGCGGCGGTTATAGAGCATCGCCTCCCAGGCCTGGCCGAGAATATCTTGGAACATACGCGCGTCCCTTCCAAATCAGCTTATGCTCTACTCGCGCCGCAAGGCCTCGATCGGATCCAACTGCGCGGCCTTGCTGGCCGGATAGAGTCCGGCGACCACGCCGCTCAACACCAGCGATCCCAGCGCCAGCGCCGCCGACCATGGCACCAGGCGTGGCGGATCCCATCCCGGCATCTTGCCGGTAAGGAAGTGTTGCAGAAGCCACATGAAGCCGGCGGACACTCCAATTCCGATCAACCCGCTGATGCCGGTCAGCAGCAATCCTTCCCAGAAGAACTGCGCGAGGATGCTACGCCGGGTGGCGCCGATTGCTTTGAGCAGACCAATTTCGCGGGTCCGCTCGGTGACCGAGACCAGCATGATGTTGACGATTCCCACGGCGCCCAACCCCAGCGTCACGATTCCCACGCCGCCGAGGAAGACGTCCATGGCGTTGAAGATCGCCCCAATCATTTTCTCCTCTTCAATCGTGTCGAACTGTTCAAAGGCGTCTTTGAGCGAGGGATCGAAGCCATGCCGCTCGGCGATGACGCGATCCACCGCCGCTACTGCTGTCCCCGAATCGTCTCTCCTTACCGGTTGGTATTGGATAGATGTCAGCGCGTCGCGGGGAACGTTTTCCCCTTTCAGCGCGAAGAGTTGGAGCATGGTGCTGACAGGGATGTAGACCCTTTGGTCGTTGCCGTCGTTGTCGCCGCGGCTGATCTTTCCGACCTGGCCAATCACGATAAACCCGGTCCCATTGATTGTGAGAGCCTCACCCAGCAAGGGGCGGCCTGGGAATAGCAGAGTAGCCGCCTTGGAACCCAGCACCGCGACCCGCCGCCGGTCGGCAAGGTCGGCATCATTGAGAAAGCGGCCTTGGACCATGGGCATGAACTTTACCGTGGAGTAGTTGGGCTCGACACCGATCACACGGCTGGAAGTGTTGCTCCATTGACTGACTTCGTAGAGATCCGACCGGGCCATCTCGACGGTGACAGCGCGCAGTTCGGGCAGGTTGCGCAAGGCAGCCTCGTCTCCCATCGTGAGCTTGTACGGGCGCATTCCACTGTGCTGGTTAGCGAGCGCGGGAATGGTGCCGTTGAACATCATGATGATGTCGTTGCCCAGGGTCGAGAGTTGACGGTGCTGGCCAGACCGGAAGCCTTCGCCGAGCCCCACCAGCACCAGCAGGGAGCCAACCCCCCAGGCGATCCCGAACATAGTCAGGAAGGTGCGCAATTTGTTGGCCACGATGGCGCGGAAGACCTGGCCGAGGATGTCCGAGAAAGTCTGCATAAGGCTTAGACGGCGGGGTGAAACCGCTCAGGTGAATGATACGCGGTCGCCTGGGGTTCGGTTCCGCAAGCGCGGTCGGAGCGGCTGGAACCGAATGGGAGTGGTTTGCGTAGATCCAACCAGCGGGCGATTGTCATGCGGTCGCGCCGCAAGAGTTGGTAACCTATTACATCGGTCTATTTGCGCCTGGGACGGCTCCGGCTTTCTTCGCGTATGGGAGGTACTTGTGGCGGCGTCGCGAAAGGGCAAACGTTTTTGGATTTTTCTTGGCATTGGGTTGATTTTGATTGTGGCGGTGGCCGGGGTCGCCCTGGCGCGACTGGTCAAGGGGTCATCCATCGATCCCAATCGAATCGGCAAAGTGACGCGAGGCGATGTGGCGCGATCCGTGGTGGCAACGGGCAAAATTCAGCCGATTACCAAGGTTGAGGTGAAAAGCAAGGCATCAGGCATCGTGGAAAGGCTCTATGTAGACATCAATTCCAAGGTCACCAAGGGTCAGCAGTTGGCGCAACTCGACCAACAGGAAATTCTCGCCCAGGTGGACGCACAGCGGGCGCAACTTGCTTCGGCCGAGGCGAACGTCGGCGCCTATGAAGCCAATATCGACCAGGACAAGGTGAACGCCGCGGCCCCCGATCTGCCGATGTACAAGGCCACGCTGGATCGCAGCCAGGAGATGAAAAAGGCTGGAATCGTAAGTCAGCAGGCATACGACGACACCAACAGGGACTACCTGGCTGCGCTGACGCGACGCAATTCGTCCAGGGCGCAGGTCGGCGTAGATACCGCCAAGCTCAAACAGGCTCGCGCCCAAGTGCTGCAGAGCAAGGCGGGCCTGAAACAACTGGAGGAGCAGCTAAGCTACACCACCGTTGTCGCGCCGATGGACGGTGTAATTCTGTCCCGCGACGTGGAGATCGGCGACGCCGTGAGTTCGATTCTGGTGCTTGGTTCGACCGCCACGCTGGTGATGACCGAGGGCGATATCAATCAGGTCTATGTGCAGGGCAAAGTGGACGAAGCGGATATCGCGCACGTCTACATGAGCCAGCCTGCACGCATCAAAGTGGAGAGTTTCCGCGACCGCGTCTTCAACGGCAAGGTGACCAAGATCGCTCCACTGGGGGTGGAGAAAGACAACGTGACAACGTTCGAGGTGCGCGTCTCGATCGACAATCCTGGCGGAGAGTTGAAGGCCAACATGACCGCCAACGCCGAGATTCTGCTGGACGAGCACAAAGGCGTGCTGACGGTTCCGGAGAACGCCGTCAGTTACGACAATCAAAAGAATGCGTCGGTGCAGGTTCCGGACAGCAAGCAGAAGGATGGGAGCCGCAAGGTGCCGGTAAAGGTGGGACTTTCGAACGGCTCGGTGACTGAAATTGTGAGTGGGTTGAAGGAAGGCGACCAGGTCGTGTTGCAGCAGTAAAGCCCAAGAAATATTGCATGCCTAACAAGAGTTCGCAAGCCTTCAAGGAGCGGCATCTGCCAACAGGATGCGGAGATCACGCAGGTTGTGACCGGTGGGACCTGTCACCACGGTAGCTCCGATTCCGCCCAGCCACGTGGACGAGTCGAACTCTTCCAGCGCACGTTGAGCACTTTCGCGGCGTGGCAGCGGAAGGGCCGATCCGGAATTCAAGGCAGCGTTGCGGGGATATTCTCCATCGAGAGTGTGTTCGTCGACGATAGCGCCCGCCGCAATGCTGTTGCCGTCGATGCCGTCGGAGCCGGCGGACAGCACCGCGATTGGCCCATCAGCCGGGTGGAGTCGGGTTGCAATGTGGAGAGCGAAATGTTGATTGCGTCCTCCGGCTCTCGCGGCAGGGGCCGATGCGAGACCGCTCAAGGACGCGGAAGAATCGGGCAATCGCACCGTTACTTCGCCGGCCGAGATCAGGCAGACCCTGCGATGCTTGCGGCGAAGCTCGCATAGTCGGCCAAGCAGGTAGTCTGCGGCGGCATCATAGCTCCAGTCGTCGCAAGCATTGTCGACGATGGCGTGGAAGCCGAGTGCAGCGGCATGACTGCGCGCGGCCTCGGCAAGCTCATCACTGTCAAGCAGTTTCCAGCTTCGCGAATTCACTTCACCGGGCTTGGGCGTTTCCGGCAGGTCGGGCGATACAAAGAAGCGCCGCACCGATGCGGGAAATTGTTCGAGCAAATCGTAGCGCGCGAGAATCTCGCGGCACTGGGCGACGGTTGTGGGATCCGCCACGGTGGGGCCGGAGGCGAGTGCGTCGATGTGCGCAGGAGGCACGTCCGAGACCAGCAGCGAAATTTGTGCGGCGCTGTCGGCGGCCAAAGCGAGCCGACCTCCTTTGACCGCGGAGAAATGCTTGCGCACACAGTTCATCTCGACGATCGTTGCGCCGCTGTGGACCAGCGCCCGGTGGAACGCGATTGTGTCATCGAGCGAGATCGAGGCATCAAGCGGAAGCTCCATCATCGCGGACGCGCCGCCGCTGATGAGAAAGACGCAGAGCGTGTCTTCCACCGATGCGTCCCAGAGAGCTTGCAGCATGGATAGCACCGCGGATGCTCCGGCAAACGACGCTGCATTGGGGACGGGATGGCCGCCGCGGAAAAACTCGATTGTCGCAGGTAGATCTTGAGCGCGTTCGCCTGCGATCAGCACGCCCTTGAGGTCGCATGATGGCGGGAGCGGCAGTCGCGCAAGCAGGGAACTGAGCATTGCAGCGGCGGCCTTCCCGGCAGCGACAACTCGCACTCGCCTAAGACGATCGATAGCGACGACGTCGTGGCCGTCAAGAATCAGACGAGCACCCTGGTCATCGATGGTTGTGTGCAGCATGCGGTCGAAAGACTGTTCAATGCTGCAGTCTGCAAGCGCCTGATCGAAGATCGTGCGAACGATTTGTTTGAGGTTTGCCACTTACCGTTCTCTCGAATGCCTAGTCTGGATTTATTCTGCTTCGGCGCGATAGTCGATGGACGCCCTGCTTCCGCTGAAAATCAGTCTGGCCCGCTCACCGTCGAATGCGTGCTCCCACTTCGCGATCACAATGGTGGCTACGCTGCTGCCGATTACATTGACGACTGCTCGTGCAATATTGGTCAGGCGCTCCACTCCAAGTAGAAGCACAAGCCCGGCTACCGGGATGCGATGCATCGATGCAAGCGTTGCTGCCAACGTCACAAAGCCCGCGCCGGCTACCCCGGCCGATCCCTTCGAAGTGATCATCAGAACGAGCATCAACGTGATTTGTTCGCGCAGGCTCAGATGCGTATTGGTCGCCTGCGCGATGAAGATCGCACCCATGCTGAGATAGATTGCAGTGCCGTCGGCGTTGAATGTGTAGCCTGCGGGCATCACCATGCCGACTACTGGCTCGGCGCATCCGAGTTGCTCCAGCTTCAGCATCAGCGGTGCAAGGACAGCCTCGGATGACGATGTTCCCGCGGTGATCAAGATCTCGTCGCGGAGATAGACCAGCAAACGAGTCAGGCTGAATCCGGCGAGTCGCGCGATACCGCCCAGCACAATGGTGACGAACAGTATCGAGACGATCCAGACCTCGCTTGTGAAGCGCGCGAGTTGCAGCAGGCTCGCCACGCCATACTGGCCGACGGTGTATGCCATCGCGCCCAACGCCGCAAGCGGCGCCAGATACATCACAAGCTTGACGATGCCGAACATTCCCTTGAGCAGCAGGTCCAGAAAATCGACGAGCGGTTGCGCGGAGGATCGAATGGGCGTCAGCGCCAGGCCAAACAACACGCCCAGCAGAATGATCTGCAAGATGTTGCCGGTGACGAATGGCTCGCCGATACTCGACGGGATGATCCCGAGCACGAATCCCACGAACCCCACATGCTGCACGGCCGACGCATAACTCGCGATGGACGTCGGATCGAGCGTCGCCGCGTCGATGTTCATCCCGCTTCCTGGGCGCAGAATATCGACCGCAGCCAGCCCGATCAGCAACGCCAGCGACGAAACCACCTCGAAGTAGACGAGAGCCTTCGCGCCCACTCGGCCCACCTCGCGCATATCACCCATGCGCGCGATGCCCACCACCACCGTGGCAAAGATGATGGGCGCGAGCGTCATGCGGATCAGCTTGACGAAGCCGTCACCGAGCGGCTTCAGCGCGACGGCGGCATGCGGAAACAGCACGCCAACCACCACGCCCAGCATGATCCCAACCATCACCTGCAACCACAGCGGGCCGAGCACGGGGCGCTGTTCGGGCGTGCGATCCTGTTCGACTGATCTCCCAGCGACCATGCCTTACTCCGCGAGTTGCCGCATCACTTTGATCAAATCGGTCTTGCCTTCGAAGCCGATGCCCGGCAGCTCCGGCATCGTGACGTAGCCGGTCTGCACGCGTACCCCGTCGGGAAATCCGCCGAAGGGCTGGAAGAGATCGGGATAGCTCTCGTTGCCTCCAAGCCCCAGGCCTGCGGCGATATTCAATGACATCTGATGGCCGCCATGGGGAATGCAGCGTCGCGGCGACCAGCCAGCCGCGCGGACGACTTCGAGCGTTCGCAGGTACTCACACAGCCCATAGGACAGCGCGCAGTCGAACTGTAGCCAGTCGCGGTCCGCGCGCATGCCTCCATAGCGCAGCAGATTACGCACGTCCTGGTGGCTGAAGATGTTTTCGCCTGTGGCCATCGGACCGGGGTAGAACTCGGCGAGCGCGGCCTGCAGTGCAAAGTCCAGCGGGTCACCCGCCTCCTCGTACCAGAACAGCGGATACTCGCGCAGCATCTTCGCATACGCGATCGCCTGCTCCAGATCGAAGCGCCCGTTCGCGTCGACGGCAAGCTGGGCGTCTCTGCCAATCTCCGCCAGGACGGCTTCGATGCGCGTGCGGTCTTCGGCGATCTCGGCGCCGCCGATCTTCATCTTGACTACGGTGTAGCCGCGATCGAGATAGCTGCGCATCTCGGCACGCAGTGCGCCCAGATTTTTACCGGGATAGTAATATCCGCCCGCAGCATACACGAAAACGCGCGGATCGGCCTCGCATCCATATCGCTCCGCGAGCAGCCGGAACAGCGGCTTTCCGGCGATCTTCGCGACCGCGTCCCAGACCGCCATGTCGATGGTCCCCACGGCGACGGAGCGTTCGCCATGGCCGCCGGGCTTCTCGTTCCGCATCAGCGCTCGCCAGATGCGGTCCGGATCGAGATTGTCCCCGGCTTCAGTGACGAGAGACGCCGCGTCAGCTTCGCGCAGACGCGGAGCAAAGCGTTCGCAGATCAGCCCACCCTGGCCGTAACGGCCATTGGAGTTGAATCCATAGCCAATCACGGGCCTGCCATCGCGCACCACGTCCGTCACCACGGCGACCAGCGAGCACGTCATCTTCGAGAAGTCGATGTAAGCATTCGCAATCGCGGATGCAATGGGCAAAGTCACTTCTCGGATGTCAACGATACGCATGGCGCAACTGTTCCTCTGGAGTTGAAGTCCCTTACGACCATAACTCAAAGTAACAGTCTAGCGGCTTACGCCGTCTCCGGCGATGACCTACGCTCCGGCTTCCAGATGGAGCGCACGCGGGAACAGGATGTTGTTCTCCAGATGAATGTGCTGGTGAAGGTCCCGCTCGAATTCTTTCAGGCCGTCATAGAACGCGTGATACGTGGGACACGCGCCGACAGGCGTAGTGAAATCATGGCTGAGTTGACGAATCTCGGCCAACAATAAACCCGCCTCATCATGCTCCGCCGTCATCATGGCGATCGGGTTAGCCACCGTTCCGAAGCACCCATGCGGCTTCTCGTTGCCGCCATTTGCAGCACGCTCTAGCTTCGTAACATAGGGGAACAAGACAACCTCTTCTTTCCCCAGGTGCTGGATAAGTTCCTCGTCCAGTTGTGCGAGCTTTGTCTGAATCAGGGGCAACTCGGACTGGGTATCCCCATGGCGGCGAACCACCTTCTCTGCCAGAATAGCGAGTCGAGGCAATTCACTCTTCACATACGCATGGTGCGTGTCGACGATATGCCCGCTCAGCTTCTCCAGCGAGGCATTTGACCAGTCCTCGACGTTTGGAGCCGGACCCTGTGCTGCGGCTTCCAATGCAGCAAGCACCGCATCCACTTCAATATTGTTGGCAGCACATGCCTCTGCGAGCGGCTTGCGTCCACCGCAGCAATAGTCAATCCCGTATTGTTCAAACACCCGGATCGAAGCCGGCTGCTCCAGTGCAATCTCGCGAACCGTCTGTGTTGTGGCTGTCATGAATTTCTCCTTGCAATCACCTTAGAAGCCGCCGCGCTCGATCGCAGCGACTTTGGTCACTGCAAGCGAAGATAAGTGGAAACTGAAGTTTCCCGGCCTCTATCCATCAGACCGCACGCTGCTAGACTTTTCCCAATGAGCATTGAACGCATGGATCTCGCGGCCGTTCTCGGAAAGACCGCTTTGCTATCGGGCCTCACTGCGGCTGAACTGAACCTGCTTGCAGCGCGCACGGTGCGAAAGTCGTTCCAATCCGGGAAACTTCTTTTCTCCGAGGGCGAACCCTGCCATGGCCTGCACATCATTGCGCGGGGCAAGGTGCGCATCTTCAAGTCATCGCCGGGCGGCCGCGAACAGGTTCTGGCAGTGAACAATCCCGGCGAGTGCGTCGCCGAGCTGCCCGTCTTTGATGGCGGCACATATCCCGCGTCCGCGGTGGCGATTGAAGATGCGCAGATCGCCTTCATCTCGCGGCGCGACTTCCAGGCCTACTGCATGGAGCATCCCGAGGTTGCGCTCAAAGTGTTAGCCGTTGTTGGCGCAAGATTGCGGCGCCTGGTCGGAATTATCGAGGAGCTTTCGTTCACCACCATTCGCCAGCGGCTCATCTCCGCGCTGTTGCGACTTGCCGAAAGCGAAGGCAGGCATACCGAACGCGGCATTGAGTTCCAATTGCCCGCCAGCCACCAGGAGTTGGCCAACCAGCTTGGGACCGTGCGTGAACTTATCTCACGCAATCTGATGAGATTGCAAGCCGAAGGTCTTCTGGATGTCGACGCGCGCCAGATCGTGGTGAAGGACATGAAAGGTCTGAGCGCGCTGTTGACTGCAACGAATTAGGGAAGCTGCTCCTGGTGACCGTACTCATCCGCGTGCGGCACAAGCCTCATATACACATCGCGCGGGATATTGGTTTGCCAGTGGCCGGTTGCCCGCGCGGCCCCAATTAGCCCAAAGAAGAGGATCGCGAGCGCCGCTGCAATCATGCGGGGCTGTATCGCGCGATTGCGCCAGCGAGCAGTTGTGGCCTGGGCGCTGTCGCCAGCGTGCATCGCTCGTGGCGGCAGGGAGAATTGCAGCGCGTTCTCCGCCGGACAGACCGCGACGCACTCCATGCAACTGGTGCACTCCAGGGACCGAATCTGTATCAGCCGATCTACCGGAAGGTTGGATGGGCAGGCCTTGGCGCATTTGGCGCAGTCGATGCAGGCGTTCGCGTCGCGGCGGATTCTCACCGGGCTCAATGTGGACACGATACCCATCAAGGCGCCGTAGGGGCAGAGAAAGCGGCACCAGAAATTCTGAATGAAGACCGAGAGAACAACGAGCGATCCAATCACGGCCATTCCGATCACGCTCATGTTGCGGAAGAAGTTGAGCATCTTTACGTCCGCAATGATGCCAAAGGGAGCCACCATGAAATCGTTCAGCGTCTCAGCCGTCATGCTGAGAACGATGAAGAGGAAGAAGGCCATCAGGATATATTTCAGACTGCGCAGAGCGACATCGAGCCAGCGCGGCACGGTGAGGTTGCGGCGAAATAGCTTGCGACCAAGCTTCCACAGATACTCGGAGACTGTTCCCACCGGGCACAACCAGGAGCAGAACGTCTTCTTCAGCAGCAGGCTCGATAGCAGAAAGATTGCGGCCAGCACCATCGCCGCCGGATGGATCGTCGGAGCTTGGTGGGTCACCAGGAAATACTTCAAATTCATCAGGCCGGCGATAGGAAGCCAGCCGTCGACCCCGGCGGGGCGTTCGATGTAGAGGGTTCTACCGTGGCTTTCGAAGTAACGAGTCCACAGCAGGAACTCGATCGCAAGCCAGCCATTCAACGCCAGAAACGCAAACTGCACCCAACGGCGAACCTGCTGTGAGCGGTCGCGCAGGGCCCGGCGTACAAGAGGCTTCTTCTGTCTTGCGGGAGCCTTGCCGGATGTGGCAACGGCAGTGACGGTTCCAGGCAACATGGCATCCTTCCACCATTCACGATAGCCAGCCGAAGACGCCAACGGATATGACTTATGTCACAGTGCTTTGCGAACGCAGAACGGCTACGAACCGCCAGTGCATTTCAATCCCTATAGAGAGTGTTTCCCTAATGGAAAATCGTAGACCGCAGCCCTCTATTGGATTGACGAAACCCGATTTATCAAATTATGCTGTGTCCTAGACCAAGTCCCCGGTGAGAGGTGTCCCGATGATCTCAATGGATAATGATCAATTCCTTCATAGGGTCAACTACGACGGGTCAGTCGATTCGATTTGCATGTGCTGCTTTCAAACCATAGCGTCGCTCCGTAGCGGAGCGGTGCTGGCAGACGCAGAGCATCAGCACAAGTGCGACGGGCCGCCACTATTTATTTCTCCGCGACCTGAGCACTCTTTCGCCCTGACTGCTGCACACATCGAAAGGGAGGCATGATGGCAAACAGCTCGACATTCTATGCACATAGGCGCAATGAAGACGGGTCGTACGACACGATTTGCCGGACATGTTTTGCAGCCCTCGCCCGGTTTAAGCCGGAACGGGAACTCGCAGCGTACGAAAAAGCTCACGACTGCGATTCGTCTTTCCTGGCTGAGCGTGGCCATTTCCACCAGGCGGAGTCCTTGAGGCTTCAGGCGCTTGCCCGATCGATAACCAACTAACTGGCTATTTTGATCGACTTCGGATTCGGCCTGTCGAAGACAACGATCCCGAGTCCCACCTGTCCAGGGCGGGCTGGTCGGCCCTGGTAGGCGATTTTCGAACTTTTCACGCCTCCGGGGCCGTCTTCGAGAGCCTCAAAGTGCATGGCTGAACGGGTTGCAACTAATATTATCTGGAAGGTTGATCGATCGGCAATTGCTGCGCAGAGTTCAGAGTTCGCGCGCTCGCGGTGGTATCCCAGCCTCCATGTAGTCATACGGGATAACTATGCAGATGACATTGGGGGAGACGGCATCGTGCCCTGGGCGACAGATGGCGCACTGATAGAACATAATATAGTTTTGCATTGTAACCAACGTGCGGGGAGCTACAACGCCGGTATCTGGCCGTGGAGCACGGACAACTCCCTTTTTCAGCTTAACGAAGCGGCCTTCACTCATTCGACTCGCGATGGTGAGGGGTTCGACTCGGATTTCAATTCCAGGAATACCCACTTTATCTATAACTACAGTCATGACAACGATGGCGGCTTCATGTTCATCTGTATGCCTGGCAAGCGCAATCCGGTTGAGAACATTGGCAATACTGGAACGGTCATTGAGTACAACATAAGTAGAAGCGATCACGCGCGGATCTTCAATCTGAGCGGCGCCGACCGAACTACGGTGGAGCACAATGCGATTTACATTGCGCCGGGCGACGACGTACAGGTGTTACTCGTGAGTAACTGGGACGGCTGGTCAGACGACGCGGTCTTCCGCTCCAAGACCTTCAATGTTGCCGGAGTCGGACGCTACGGTCATCAATTGAAAGGCAACCCGGATGGTACCTACCAGATCGCCGGAGGCTGGGGGGGCGCGACAAATATTCGCTTTGAAGGGAACAGCTATTTCGGGAGGAACATGGGTCTGGCCGACGATCCAAAGGCTGCTGTCGACGTCCATGTCCACAAAACAAAGATAGATTTGAGCGAACCAGCCTTTGATCCGGCGAATCCGGAGAAATTCCCGTCCTTCATCGCAACGCATCGCAAGTGGATGCTTGATTTGTTCACCAGCTAGTTTGGACGGTCTCCACAACTAAAGGTGCCGCAGCCGCTTTCCATCGTAGAAGTCGTGGACGGAACTCAGTAACGGGGTTCTTGACGTCATGACGAGCGCGGCATCGGTGCTGTTAAGGAATCTCTGCACAAGTTCTGTGTTCACAGCCTGATTGATTAATACTGTTGTCAGGGGTGAAGGACGGTGAAGCAGCAGAGTTTGGCGTCGCAGGCGGTGTTTGAGAAGTATGGGCGGAAGAGTCGGCGGGAGCTGTTTCTGGACGAGATGGAGCGGGCGGTTCCGTGGGCCGAGTTATCGGCTCTAGTCGAGCCGCACTACGCGAAGGCGGGCAACGGCCGCCGTCCGGTGGGCCTGGCGATCATGCTGCGAACCTACTTTGTGCAGCAATGGTTCAATCTGTCGGATCCCGGTGTGGAAGAGGCGTTGTACGAGTCTGCTGCGCTGCGGCGATTCGTTGGCGTGGATCTGGGGGTTGCGCCTGCGCCGGACGAGACCACCATCTGCCGCTTCCGCCATCTGCTGGAGAAACACTCCCTGGGCGAGGAGATGCTGGAGGCGGTGAACCATCATCTGGAAGCCAAGGGCATCCAGATCGCAACCGGCACGATCGTGGATGCGACCATTATTCATGCGCCTTCGTCGACCAAGAACTCGAGCGGCGAGCGCGACCCGGAGATGCACCAGACCAGGAAGGGCAAGCAATGGTACTTCGGGCTGAAGGCGCATATCGGGGTGGACAGCAAGCAGGGCGTGGTGCATTCGGTATGCACGTCCGCTGCCTCGGTGGCGGACTGTCACATGCTGCCCGACTTACTGCACGGCGAGGAGCGCAAGGTGTGGGGCGACGGCGGCTATCAAGGCCAGACGGAAGCGATCCGCGAGGCCGCGCCGCACGCTCAGGACATGACCTGCCGCAGGACGAAGTTCAAGAACTATGTCGACGAAGAAGCCC
>OCZT010003347.1_pt1 | contig 16375 bp, 13 predicted proteins | sample 1539031 | NCBI WGS metagenome assembly OCZT01 (sample SAMEA3539308, study PRJEB22396) | soil metagenome | biome: tundra; feature: field; material: soil | place: USA | collected 2010-05 | depth 0.15 m | reverse complement strand
GACGAGCTTCGGCTTTATTATCTTCATTATCGGGTGGGTCTGACTGAATAAGGCTTATTTCATATTTTGCAGGAACAACAGGGAGGCTGTCCTTTGGGAGCGAATTATAAAACTTCTTAAGAGCTGCCGGTGTGATTGTGATATTTTTAGAGATCTTGTTCTGGACTTCCCCGACTACCTGCTGTTCTAAAAGTTTTTTCTTTATATCCCTTCTTATCTCAGGCATGCTCTTCTTAAAGTATGTAACAAGAGCCTCTTCACTACCTGCTGTCCTGATGGCATCATTCATCCTCATGTTCAGATCACCTTCAACAGCATCATCGGTAACAATAATACTATCTATCCTGGCCTGATTCATGAAAAGTTTTGAAACAAGCATCTGCTGAAATACCCTGCAGGTAAGATCATCTAAAGGAGTTTTATCTCCATTTCTTTTCAGATCAGTGATGGCATTCTCCACATCGGAAAGATAGATAACCTCATTTCCGACAACAGCTGCTACTGATTCAACAAGTACCTGAGAATTAGCAATAAATACTCCTGGCAAAAACAAACAAATCAGTGTCAGGCAAAATTTTAATTTTCTTTTCATCGTTATTATTGTATCAATATATCTTAAAACTGTTATCCTTAAGCGCATCATTATAAATTCCATTCTCAAGTGATTGAATAAATTCGAATCTCCTTGCATTCCAGATTATTCTCTTTATATCATCTTTTACATATTCAAAAGGGGCAAGGGAAGATCTTAACCTGTAATCAAGTATGGAGATCAGGTATAATGAGGTGGAATCACTGGTTTCAAAAAAAGTATTTCTTTTCAGGAAATTTTCCTCATTTTCAATATTTTGAGGCAATTCAACCGATAGCTTGTCCATTGGAACCCATGCTTCGTTGAAATCATCGAATTTTTCAGCAAACTGATAGCAATAAGTTTCAAGTCGCTGAAGATCATTGTGATCATTTGACCGTGCTAGTGTTCTAATTTTATTCAGATCAGGAGTTTCCAATGGTATTTTTATGAAAAGAGCTTTTACAATATTTGATGTGAGAACAAAACTGTTTTCGTTGGCAGCATAATAATTTTCAATTTCTGCATCGGTTAAAACTGTATCCAGTTTTTCAAGAATCATCTGTCGCTGATATTGATAAATGACCAGATTTGACCTTGTTTCTTCAAGTTGTTTAGTAATTTCATCTTTAAGTGCAGGAGAGAGATTTTCTTCAGCTTTCTGCAACAATAACTGTCTCTTGGCCCATTTGTTTATGTAATTCTGAAACAATGCTGCGGAGTCAGCTTCATTAATGCCTCGCTGAACAAGCTTTGGCATTTCATCATAATACAGAACAACCCGACCTACTTCCGCAATAGCAATCCTTTTAGACTGGCTATGTTTATTTCTACAACCCACTAAAAGGAAAATGCTGAATAATATGATAATTGATTTATTCATTTTTCAAATTCCTCTTCACTTCCTCTATTACTGAGTTATCAATCTTAACGCTATATTTTTTATTTAATTGTCTTATCCATTCACTCTCCAGGAACTCCTGGTATCCGGTCATCACTTCACCCTGAACTCTTTCAAATTTAAGAGGAGCAGGTTCTATGACTCTTTTAATAAGGATTATTGACGGAAAACCATCAATGGTAACAGGCTGTGAACCACTGATCCATCCAATTTTATCTAAATCAGGATTGTCTCCCTTGTACCACGTGCCTTTTTTAATGATAAGCAAAGTATCATTTTTTTTGTTGAATTTATTAAAAAGTATATCATCCAAATCGGGTTTCTGAGAATATTTTTTTAATGCTGATGATAACAATTTCTCTTCGTCAGGAACTTTCAGAGTATAAATTTCTGCCTCAATTCCTCTTCCCGAAAGCCAGTTGTTTTTATGCTCATTGTAATAATTGCGCATACCTGATGAATCATTGCTCACCCTGTTCCATACTTTCTTGCCCGAGATTTCAAAAAGAAGCATCCCATCGTGGAATTCGTTCATGAGATACCTGAATTCCGGATATTTTATTTCAAGCACTGAATTCTCGTAACTGATTAAATGATCAGATGCTCTTGTTTCAACCAATCGGTTAATGAATTCTGATGAATCTTTAGTAACAAGCAAAGATCCTCTCTTTTCAACGTAATCTGCGAATTCATTTGTTGTAATATGTTGATTTACAAATGAGTACAAGTTTTCGTCGGGTATTGAAGTCCTGTCATATTTTTTTATTCCTTGAATGATAAGTGTATCGGTATGACCAACAAACCAATTATATGCAGCCGGGTTGACCTGAAAATTGTACTCTTTTTTCAATTTCTCGACAAATGTTTTTTTGCTTATGGAGTTGAGATACGACTGGTTGATTTTGCTTTCGAGGAAGGATCTTGATTCTTCAAAAGTACCCGGTGATTTTTTATCTAGCAGTTTAATAATATGCCATCCGTATATAGTATGAAGAGGCTTTGTATACTTTCCGGTATCTGTAATGGCGAATGCTGCCTCAGAAAATTCACTTATAATTTCGCCTGTTCCAAACCAATTGAGTTCACCTCCTTTTACAGCTGATTCTTTATGATCTGAATACTTTTTAGCAAGTTCAGCAAAAGAAGCTCCTTCCTGCAACATTTTATAAATACTGTCTATTTCCTCTTCTGCCTTTTGAGCCTCTTTATCATCCGTTCCTGGCGGGACAGCCTTCATTATGTGAGCTACTTTTATTTTACCTTTTGATGGCCGTTTATCTGTAATTTTAATAATATGATATCCGAAGGGTGTTCTTACAGGCATTGAAATATTGCCTTTCTTCAATGAATATGCAGCATCTTCAAACGGCATTATCATCTGAAAGACTGAAAAATATCCAAGGTTTCCTCCATTTATCTTCACTGATTTATCATCGGAACTTCCTCTAGCAACAATTTCGAAAGGTTCGCCTTTTATTATTCTTTCCCTTATATCAATGGCTTTTTGCCATGCCCTCAATGTATCTGCAGATAAAGCTTCATGTGGTATAGCAATCAGAATATGCCAGGCGTTAATTTCAGTCAGGGATCTCTGGTATGTTTTCTGCAGGAGTTTCTCTTTTGTTTGTGAATCGGTCAGATAATTTTGTGCAAGCTGGGTACGGTAACCATTCAGCTCATTTCTGAACGATCTTGTTGTATCATAACCTTCATTTAGCGCATCGGCCACTTTAAGTTTAAAAATTATAAATTGCTGCAAATAACTATCGATATCCAGGGTTTTTCCCGGCTCAACACTTTTTTTATACATCCTGATGAATTCACCTGCCTGTATCTTGTTTTCGTCCACAGTCATCAGTGTTTTCGTATTCAAATCCTGTGCCTGGCATAAAACCGGGAACAGATATATCAAAGTGATTAAATAATATGATCTGAACTTCATCAGGATTTTCTGATACCGGTTATTCAAATGATTTTCTGCTGTAATTAGGTGCTTCCCTTGTTATGGATACATCATGAGGGTGGCTTTCTATAATGCCTGAATGTGTTATCCTTACAAATTTGCCTTCTTTTTTAAGAACAGTTATATTTTTGGCTCCCAGGTATCCCATTCCGGCTCTTAAACCTCCGGTCATCTGGTAAATTACTTCAGCGAGTGTTCCTTTGTACGGCACCCTTGCTTCAATTCCTTCCGGAACCAGTTTTTTTATATCATCCTCAATATCCTGAAAATACCTGTCCTTTGAGCCTTGTTGCATTGCTTCAATAGATCCCATTCCTCTGTATGCTTTGAACTTACGTCCGTTATAAATAATGGTATCTCCAGGAGATTCTTCAACACCTGCAAAAAGTGAACCTGCCATAATTGAATCGGCGCCGGCAGCAATTGCTTTGATTATATCACCTGAATACCTTATTCCTCCATCAGCGATTACCGGAATACCTGAACCTTCAATAGCTTTTGCAACATTATATATAGCAGATAGTTGTGGTATGCCTACACCTGCAATTATCCTGGTCGTACATATTGATCCCGGCCCTATTCCTACTTTAACTGCATCGGCGCCTTCATCGACAAGCTTTTTAGCAGCTTCAGATGTAACAATGTTCCCGGCAACAACTTCAATCTTAGGATAATTTCTTTTTATTTCTTTCAGAATATTTATAACGCTTTTTGTATGAGCATGTGATGTATCAATGGAAATTGCATCGACATTTGCATTTATCAGAGCTTCAACTCTCTCCATGGTATCAGCAGCAATCCCTACCGCACCGGCCACTCTGAGCCTCCCTTTGTCATCCTTGCATGAATTCGGACGATCCTTTGTTTTTGTTATGTCTTTATAAGTAATCAATCCAATCAGCTTACCTGATTCATCAATCATCGGGAGCTTTTCAATCTTATGTTTCTGAAGTATCCTTGCGGCAGATTCAAGGTTTGTCTGATGGTTTGTTGTGATCAGATTAGTTGTCATTACCTCGGTTATCTTCCGGGAGGGATTGTTTTCAAATCTCAGATCCCTGTTAGTAACAATTCCTTTCAGAATTCCATTATTATCAATTACCGGAATACCACCGATCTTATATTCGCTCATTAAATTCATTGCTTCAGCCACAGTGGCTTCGAGGTTGATAGTTATTGGATCAAAAATCATAACATTTTCAGCCCTTTTGACGCGTTTGACCTGTGAAGCCTGCTTTTCAATGGACATATTTTTATGAATAACTCCTATACCGCCTTCCCGCGAAATAGCAATTGCCAATTCATCTTCAGTAACTGAGTCCATGGCTGCAGATACAACCGGCGTATTGATACGGATGTTTCTTGTGAACATGGAGCTGAGATCAACTTCCCTTGGCAGAACCTCAGAATATGCAGGAACCAGAAGGACATCGTCGAATGTTAATCCTTCATAAAGTATCTTATCTTTTAAGAATGACATCAGATGAGATTTTAAGTTTTTAATGGCGCAAATTACGAAAAAAAACAGAACTGGAAATACACCTGGTTCACTGGATTTTTTAAACCTTCCCCCCAACCCCTTCCCTTAAGTCTAAAGGAAGGGGAGTAATCTCTTGTCTAATAGTGTATTCACCCTTCCCTTATTGTTTAATGGAAGGGCAGGGGAAGGGTTAAGAAATAGTTATTACATTTGTATTAAGTGCAACCCGGAATGAATATTGAATCGTACAGACAGGTTTTAACAAAGTACTGGGGATATACCACCTTTAAACCACTGCAGGAAGATATAATAAGATCTGTTGCAGAGGGCAGGGATACGCTCGGACTTATGCCAACCGGTGGAGGAAAGTCCATAACTTTTCAGGTACCTGCGCTTGCACAGGAAGGAATCTGCCTGGTAATCACTCCGTTAATTGCCTTGATGAAAGATCAGGTAAATCGCCTTAATGATCTGGAAATAAGATCTATAGCTATTCATTCAGGGATGTCAGGTGAAGAAATAGATAATGCACTCGAAAACTGCATCTTTGGAGATTATAAGTTTCTGTACATCTCGCCTGAAAGAATATCAACCAGGGTTTTCCAGGCCAAGGTAGCAAGGCTTAACCTCTCGCTGGTTGCAATCGACGAAGCACATTGTATTTCACAATGGGGATATGATTTCAGGCCATCTTATCTGAAAATTGCATCACTGAGGGATCATATTTCCGAGAAGGTTCCATTCCTGGCTTTGACTGCTTCAGCTACACGCCAGGTAATTGATGACATCATGAAGAAACTGGCCTTCAGGGAGAAGAATGTTCTCAGAACCAGTTTCGACAGGAAAAATATTTCCTATCTGGTTCGGAAAGTGGAAGAAAAAGGTACTTACCTGGTCAAGACACTGAAAAAAACAAAAGGAAGCGGTATAGTCTATGTCAGAAGCAGAAAACGATGCAAAGAGGTAGCCGAACTTCTCGTTGCAAATGGAATAAGCGCTGATTTCTATCATGCAGGATTAACTAATGACCTTCGTGACAGGAAACAAGCTTCATGGACGATGGGAGAGACCAGAATTATCGTAGCCACAAATGCTTTCGGAATGGGTATCGACAAATCTGAGGTAAGGTTTGTGATTCACTGGGATATACCTGATTGTATTGAGAGTTATTTTCAGGAGAGCGGGAGAGCTGGACGTGATGGGAAACCTGCTTTCGCTGTTCTTTTATATTCACCTGCTGATAAAGCCCGCCTGAAAGACAATATAAGGAAGAAATATCCGCCAATAGAAAAGATCAAAGACACTTATGAGGCATTATGCAATTACCTTCAGGTGCCACTTGGTTCAGGGAAAGACAACGTATTTGACTTCAATATGTATGATTTTGTTGCAAAATACAGGCTGCCGGTAATCGAAACTTACAACAGTCTTCAGTTCCTTCAGAGAGAAGGTTATATGGAATTCACTGAAGAAATAAATAATCCGTCAAGGGTACATTTTATTGTCAGCCGTGATGATTTGTATAAATTCCAGGTAGCCAACGAATCATTTGACGGATTTATTAAACTTCTGCTGAGATCTTATACAGGGATGTTCAGCGAATTCGTTCCTGTCAACGAAGAGACGCTTTCCCTCAAATCAGCAGCAACACGCGACACTATATATCAATATCTTGTGAAGTTGTCATCATTAAATATTATCCGTTACATTCCCGGAAAAAAGACAGCGCTGGTGATCTTTACAGAAGAACGGTTAGTTCGGAAAGCATTAATGATCTCACCTGACAATTATCTTCATGTAAAGGAAAAATATGAAATCCGCCTGAACAAAATGATTGAATATGCAGATTCGGACAGCCATTGCAGGTCGGTATATCTGCTTGATTATTTTGGTGAAGAATCGGACCGATGCGGAATCTGCGATGTGTGCCGTGAAAGGAATGAACTGGAACTGAGTAAGTATGAATTCGATATCATTCTTGAAGATATAAAAAGTATCCTGAGTGGAAAAAATCCTGATGCCGAAGAACTGGTAAAACTGATAGATTACCCGGAAGACCGGGTCATTAAAGTTATCCGCTGGCTACTCGATCATAACAAAATAATTCAGGATAAGGATTATAAACTTACCTGGAAATCCTAAAATAGATGAACATATTTTAAATACCTGTATTTAAGCTGCAAACAATTGTTATTAATAGCAACTAATTCTGCCGGGACAGTTTGAACGCGGCCATTTCCTGATTGTTACGAACCACCAATAGATCTCCAACCAATACAGGGTGGTTCCATGTTTTGCCCTTTATCGCCGGAAACCTTGCAAGTTCTTTGAATTTTTCAGGAGTTGCCATAACCAATGCCAGTTCACCTTTTTCCGACAATACCACCAACAAATCCTGATCGGCAAGCAAAAGAATTTCTCCTGCATAGCGTCCCCCTCTCCATCGGAGATTGCCTTTCTCGATATCAATGCATGTCAGAGTAGGACCTTCAAAGCCGAAAACATAACCTTTGTGAACCACGAAGTCGTTAAAGTAGGGTTTTAACTTGTCTGAGGTCCATCGTTCCTCGAAAGCCCATCCATTGGACCCATTTTTGATTGTGATATACCGCATAGCTTTACCTGCACCGTTGCCAACATCGCTGATCAGAATATCGTTTTTAGTAATAAAGGCTGGCTGGACAATTGGGCTGCCTTTCATTGGGATTTTCCATAGAACTTTGCCATCAGCAGGTGCAAAGCTGGTTAACCCTGAATTGTTCATGAATAAAATCTGTTTGACATTGTCGATAGTAAATAATTGTGGAGAGCTATAGCTTTCTCCCCCATCAGAACCGGACCATCGTTTAAGGCCTGTAACAAGATCATAAGCAATAAGTTCGCCTGAAATTGCGACGATGACGAGGTTGTCAACTACTAAAGGTGAACTTGTGTATCCCCAGCCTGGGATCTTTACATCAGTGTCTTTTGCTGCATTACGTGACCAAAAAACAGTGCCATCACGAGCATCAAGAACGTTAAGAATTCCAGTCGCACCTAATGTGTACACCCGGCCATTGCTGAGAGCAGGCGTAGAACGCGGACCAGCTCCGGCATGTGAATCCCAGAAACGGGCAGAATCGTTGTGTCTCCAAACTGGTTCACCGGTATTCAAATTGTAACAGGTAACCATTTCAAAATCACCGCGCTGTTCCTGAGTATAGATCAGGGTACCATGAATTGCAAAGGATGAGCAACCTGGTCCGACAGGCTTTCGCCACATCACAACCGGAGGTGTTTTGATCCAGTCGGTGTTGATATGGACACCATGAATTATACCATCGCGATTTACCCCACGGAAGCCTGGCCATTCAGCTTCTTTTTCCACTGCAGCTGAATCCAGAGGCATTGCTGTCAGCTTATTGTTGGTCTGAGCAATCAAACGATCCTCGGCTGTTTTAGACCACCTCCATGCAAAATAATGATGAGCTTGTCCATTCATTCCATCTGAACGCAGAAATGCCCAGAAGCCAGATGCGAGCAAAATAGCAGCAACCATAGTTGCACGTCTGAGCTTGTTGGAGAGATTACGGCTTACCACAGCCCATATAACAAAAACAAGGCTTAATACCGGGATTGAATATACGATAAACATTAAACCCATCATCGAAGTTGCAATCGACTTGTCAATGATTTGCGAGGTCACTACAAGAGCTATTATCATAAGAACAACAGAGGTCCATCGTTCGAATCGTGGCGCCCTGCTAAAGAAGACCCACCAGATAACGACTGCCAACCCCAGAATAATTCCGCCAAATATACCGGCTGCGATAGCACCAGGTACAAAAACAGGTATAACAAATCTGAGCAACCACTGAATTACTACGATGACCACACCCGGCCATAGCCTCAGCGGTTTTTGTTGAATTGAACCAATAGTATTTTTTTCAGCATTCATGTTTTCTGTTTTTTGATGGACTAATTTTTAGATATGATTATATTATAATGTTCTAAGTTGTTGGATTTCAGAACCTTTTTTGATTCACTTTGAAATGAAGTAAGCTCACCGACTCTTTGATCCAGGATAGAATAAGTATCTAAACGGAGTAATCCAGAGTTTTTTGTAACAGGGATATATCATTCCGGGAATGATGTATTATATACTGTTCTCTTATTTAGTTGCGTGTGCAATTCGTATAATTTCTTTGGCAATATCTTCAGGTGAAAGAATAAAATCTATACATCCGCTGGCTATTGCACTCTTCGGCATATCAGGTTGATTTGCTGTATCAGGCTTTTGTGCTATTGTTATACCACCCGTTTCTCTTATCCCACACAGCGCTTCTGCGCCATCCCCGTCATATCCCGAGACGATGACTGCAATAAGTTTGCCATCCCAGTTCTCTGTCAGGGAACGGAGAAAAACCGTAATCACATCGGGCCATCCTCTCGGTTTTGAAATAGGCTTTAGCCGGAACTCATCACCAAGAACGTGTAAGTCGCGTTTTTCAGGAATGATAAAAACATGGTTGGGCCGGATATCAAGTCTTTCCGTGATAAGTTCAACCGGCATCTTTGTATAACGTGGAAGAATCTCATGGAGTAGGGTTGCTGCAGATCTCAGGTGATTGACGATTACTATAGCAACACCCATATTGTTTGGTAGATGCTTTAACAATCGTATATAGGCATCCAGTCCCCCTGCTGAACCACCCACGCAAACGATTGGAAAGTCTTTTACACCACTCTTTGCTTTCATAATTAATAATATTGAAGCCTGAAAGAATTGATTAATACAAAGATAATGGATCTGATTATCATTATGCCAATTAAGTTAAGTTTAAATTGTGAAAAAATCTGCCGCGAGGAAACATAGATGGTCGCCGCAATTTTATTGTTGTTATACGGCTATTTTTTTGCTTTTATATAATATCCTTTCTTAAAATAGTATTCGGTCTTTTTGAATCCTGCTGATTTCAGAGCTTCCGTTACTTGCTCAATTGAGCGTTTGTTGAAAATATTATCTTTAGTAAACTTTACTTTAGACAAATCATCTTTACTTTCCATATAGCAGCAAAATATACCATCATCCCTGAGAAGCGATTTAATTTTTTCGAATGGTTTTTGAAGATTATCCCAAAAGTAAACAACATTTACACAAAATATTTTATCAAAACCGCAGGCACTGATTTCAGTTTCAACAAAATCACCAAATAACAAATGAACTCTGTTGTTTTCAATAAGCTTTTCATAGTAGCTCTTCTATATATCAGTTCGGAAAAATCAATTCCATAGATATCAGTTGTTTCAAATCTCTTTGAAATTAAATGAATTCCTATACCTGGCCCAAAGCCTATTTCTAAGATTTTATCATTTGAATTTATAGTTAAGTCTTTAATCATCCTTTCATAGGCAGGTCTGTTTCCTTTACTCATAAGGATTGAAACTATCTTACCAGGAAATCCTGTTGGTTTTTTAAATTGCATTCCAATTTTTCTAAGTATAGCCATATTAAATTGATATAATGAACAATAAGATCTTAATCAAGTTACACTTTCTATAATCTTATTTGAACCTTTCAAGAATTTCCTTAGGTACCTTATCGGGTGATCCGCAATCAAAAGGAGGTTTGGGATCATACTCAATTGCAAGCTGAAACATCATGGCGATCTGATCTTCGGCAATTTTACTCACTAAATACAATGCCATATCTATTCCGGCAGACACTCCCGCTGAAGTAATATATTTCCCGTCCTGAATATATCTCTCATCCTTAACCGTGACGTTAAACTTCCGTAACTGATCTTTTCGTCTCCAATGTGTTGTGCAATTTTTTCCATCCAGTAATCCGGTTTGGGCTAGAAGAAGAGAACCTGAACAAACCGAAACGGTCCATTTTGTTGTGGCGTCAATTTTTTGAATCCAATCGAGTATTTCTCTGTTCTTTAATAAATTATCTATTCCTGGTCCACCCGGGATTAATAAAATGTCAGCTTCAGAAATCTCATCAATCGAACTGTTGGCAAAGATTTTTAATCCATGCGGGTCTTTGTATGCTCTCTTTTCAGTACCAACAAGATAGATTTCAGAGTTTGGAAGTTTATTTAATACTTCATAAGGTCCTACAATATCAAGAGCTGTGTAATTGTCAAAAAGAAGAATTATTATTTTCATAGCTATGTTCAATTTTAGGTAATTAAAATGAGGATCAGGTCAAATTTATACGGATTTAATCAATTAGCCGTTTCTCAGATCTTTACTAAATGTAAAATCACCACTTGTCCGGCCTTTCCTGATAACGAATTTCAAATGCTTTTCGGGTTTATTATCTGCATTTATTAAATCGGCATACAAAATTTTACTTATTAAAGTTGAATCCATGTATAGGTTGTCGAACACAAAGCGTTGAAACATTTATTGTCTCCAGCCAGGTAATCGTGGCGATCGGTTTCAACTTACACATTTTCAAAAGCTATTTTTTTCTGGTCCAGATTCCTGATAGTCCGCTACTCCTGCCATCACAACTGTCATTAATTAGTTTAAAGCTTAGCTTATTATCAAGTAAACTATACTCATAGAGCCCCGGGTTATTACATGCAGCGCCCCCGACATCCCGGAATTCAATCTGATTTCCATTAATTTGATAGTATCCCCAAATATCAATCTCAGGATCGCCGGAAAAGTCTGATTGCACCTTATTATTTGGCATAAAAGTCCGTGTTATAATTCGCCCGGAGTTTTGTTTTTGCCAGACCCCAAAAATGGTTGTATCAGATTTTATAAGTTGCAGAATAGAGTCATTCTTATTTGTCCCCCAGCCTTTAGTTAATGCGATCTCCAGAAATGGCGCTTCACAAAATGAGGAGTTATTTTTTGTTTGAGTGATGAATATTTGTTTCAATAAGTCGTGGCAAAGTTTGTCTATATTTTCATTCTGGGGATGAGAAGCGGATAAGTTTGACAAAATAATGACCGAACTTTTTGTGCTTAAATCCATAAATAATGATGATCTGTAACCATCCATACCTCCATTGTGGAAATACCAATTACATGTATTTCCACCAAACTTTAAAATATGCCAACCAAGAGCTAAATCCATGTAGTCGCCAGTGTAGGTTTTTTGCCTTTGAAAAGAGAGGATTGAATCGTCGGAAAAGTTTGCAAACACATATTTTGATAAGTCAGTAACATTAGATAATATTCCCCCGGCAGCTTTTAGAATATCTGATCGCCAGTTTGGAATGATATTGCCGGAAGAATCCCGACCCGGAAGAACCAGGTCTTTAACTTTATTTAATTCTGAAGTAGAAGAGTTCATCCTGTACTTTGAGAATATCTTCTCTTGCAACAATTCCTCATAAGATTTACCTGTCTTTATTTCTAATAAATAACCTAGTATCCCAACTCCAAGGTTTGAATATTGATATTTTTCGCCAGGAACCGAATTTAGCTTCAATTGTTTCTGTAAAAAATACCTAAGTAAAACAGAATCGTATCCGGTTATATAATTATCCGGCATCCTTGGAAGTCCTGAAGTATGATTGGCTAATGTCTTATATGTTATTAACATTCTGTCTTTTACTGACTGTTTTAATTCATAAGGTAAAGCGGTTTCAATAGGATCATTTAAATTTAAAACATTCTCCTTTACCAAATTAGCAAGTAAAGTCGAAGTAAACAATTTGGTGATTGATCCGATTTCAAATACAGAATCCCTATTGTTAATTGATAAGAATATACCCTTAACCTTCTCTATTCCAACATATTTAACATTATTATCCGCAATAAAGGCGATTGAAAGCTGAGTATTATCTGGAAATACAGAGATATATTTGGTAATCAAATCTATCTGAGATTGAGACAGATATTTATCACTGTTAATGCTGGTCTGGGAAACCAAAATATTATCGATACTTAGGAACAAAGTCGGGAAAAGAATGAATGCCAGTAGTTTACTTTTTATCATGTATAATTAGTTTCTTAAAATTCTGATCAACAGAAATCTTCTCTAATTTATCATATTTTCAGCAGGAAATTTTATTGATAATAAACTTTTATCAGGCAGTGCTTGCACCCAACTTCAATTATCGCCTTTGGAATAAAATATTTTATGAGTATCGGTTACCAATAATAATCTAAGGATAATTAATTATGAGATTCCTCGCTAACGCTCGGAATGACAGGACTTTTGGGGAGACAAAGGGAAAAGAGAGGTGGTTCGCCACTGGAGAACCACCTCTCTTTTCCCTTAGATTAAAAAATACCCTGTCATTCCGAATGCAGTCACGCTTGGCGTGACGAAATGAGGAATCTCTGGTAGGAAGAACCCGACTATAATTATTTAACAATACTGTACTAATATGCATGATTCCCGATACTCATATAATATTTTACACTAAAAAAGGAGTGTATCGCTAAATATTTATTACCTATAATTAACAAAATAACTTCTCAAATCAGTGAGCTTAATCTCAATCCGTTTCTAAGAAAAAAAATAAAAAAATGACCTTTTTATATTTCCATTTTTACTCACATTGTGTTAAAGCAAAGCCCCGTCAGTCACAAGGGCATGATTATAATAATGTATTGTAACAGACAATAATACTTTGCTATACCCTGTTTTCACTATCAACAAATCATACTAAAGTTAGAAAATAATATTGATTTGATTTCTTAAAAAATAATCAAAGTTTGGTTTCCGATGAAATCACTGACTTATGCTATGTGTGAAGGTAAATTTAACCATATTCAGATCAGACAGGTGTTTCTTTTACCTGTCAATTTTTATTACTTTTGACATCTGGCAGAATGAATTTGACCGTATACTTATCAGACATCTTGCTTGTTTATTAAAATTTCGAGAACTGGCAAAAAATAAGGGTGTAAATTGACAAAGCTTAAATGTGCCACGCTTTAATTACGTGTTATGGATACTAATTCAGATCCCGTCTATTCAAGAAATGTAGTTGAATTTGTTGCTGTTGCAAATGAATTCTGTAAATATGCAGAACATGCTTCTGAACTGAAAGGTGATGAGCTGTTGAAGATACTGCAACGTATTTTACCTCTTATGTATCTGAAAGCCTCTCTTTTGCCACAACTTGATCCATTTTTTGAAGATGGTAATGAAAAATTCGTAACGGAAGCTGATTGGACTGACATAAATGAATCTCTGAAAGAGAAATTCGGTACAGCGAATGATTATCTTGAGGTATTCGATGAAAAAATAAATGAAACGGAAGGGCCGGTCATTTCAAGTATCTCGGAGAATATGGCGGATATCTACCAGGATATAAAGGATTTTCTTCTTCTCTATCAGACCGGCACCGGAGAGGTTATGAATGACGCTGTATGGGAATGCAGGATGAATTTTGAAAACTTCTGGGGCCAGAAGCTAGTAAATTCGATGAGGGCGATTCATAAATTTATCTATTCAGGAGAAGAAATCGGAAAAGTTGAAAAAGTTGACAAAACAGATGATGAAACCAGAAACACTGCCGATTGGTTTATAACAAGAAGGCAAAAAGATTTAAGAGGAGATAGTGAATAATATGTATAAAGAGAATATTACAGCTGAGGAGCTTGCGGAACATGAACTCTCATGGTTTAAAGGTGAAATAGTTTTAGTTGATAATCTTAAAACGTTTTATAAGGTTTTTCCAAGGCTTCTGAAATCAGACCTGCTTGGTTTTGACACTGAAACAAGGCCTACATTTAAAAAGGGAAAGAAGAATTCAGTATCTCTTATCCAGCTCTCTACAGAAGACCTTGCATGTCTTTTCCGGATCAATAAAATAGGCATACCAAATGAACTGGTTGATCTGTTATCCGATCCCGCTATTATAAAAGCCGGTGTAGCAGTACATGATGATGTACGATTTTTAAAAGTGGTCAGGAAATTTACCCCTGAAGGATTTGTTGATCTTCAAACCCTGGTTAAAGATTTTGGCATTCAGAGCTCAGGATTGAAAAAACTGGCTGCAATAGTATTAGGATTCAGGATATCCAAGCGTCAGCAGGTGACAGACTGGGAAGCAGAACAACTTTCTGAAGCCCAGCAGATATATGCAGCTACGGATGCCTGGGTCTGCCATCAGATTTATAAGAAACTAGTAAATGGGAGTCTGAAGATTCTCTAGATAAAAGGCATAAATCAATAAGAAGTATATTCGAAAATGCAAGATAAAGTGGAGCGAATTAAAATAGTGTTGAAATCCGGTAAAGAGCAATCCATTCGCCGTTTTCATCCCTGGGTATTTTCGGGCGCAATTAAAAAAATTTATGGTAATCCTGTTGAAGGAGATCTGGTGGATGTATATGATAATAAAGATACGTTTCTTGCAGTAGGTCACTATCAGCCAAGCTCAATCGCAGTCAGGATACTCTCGTTTAAAGAGGAAACACCTGATATTGATTTTTTCAGGCAAAAGATAAAAAGTGCAATTGAATACAGGAAAGCAATTGGAATTTTAGCTAATCCTCAACTAAATGTTTTCAGACTTATACATGGTGAAGGAGATGGATTACCAGGACTGATAGTTGATTTCTATAATGGAGTGGCTGTTATGCAGATGCATTCTATTGGTTTTTACAGGATCAGGAATGAGATTGCATCGATTTTGTCTGAAGTCCTTGAAAACAGGATTAATGCTGTTTATGATAAAAGTGAAGGAACTATTCCTCATATGTCAGGCATTACGGCTACTAATGAGTTCCTTTTTGGAGATTCCGAACCAGTTATTGTTACTGAAAACGGGTTCAAGTTTAAAATAGACTGGATAACCGGGCAGAAAACCGGTTTCTTTATTGACCAGCGTGAGAACAGGAAATTACTGGAGAAATATACTGAGGGGAGATCAGTACTGAACATGTTCGGCTATACAGGAGGATTTTCGGTCTATGCAATGAAAAATGCGGCACTTGTACATACTGTTGATAGCTCCTTCCCGGCTATTGAACTGGCAAATGAGAACATAAAGCTCAACTTTGGAGACGATAAGAGACACGAATCATTTCAGGTTGATGCATTTGATTATCTGAATCATATAAAAGATCAATACGATCTGATTATACTCGATCCCCCTGCATTTGCAAAGCACAATAACGTTCTGGCAAATGCTTTGCAGGGATATAAAAGGCTGAATATTAAGGCAATTGAACAAATTAAACCGGGCGGAATTATTTTCACCTTCTCGTGTTCCCAGGTTGTCACAAAAGAAAATTTCAGAAAATCGGTATTTGCAGCTGCAGCCAACACCGGTCGTAGCGTCAGGATATTGCATCAGATGAGTCAGCCTCCCGATCATCCTGTAAATATTTATCACCCCGAAAGCGAATACCTGAAAGGTTTGGTTATTTATGTGGAATAGGTGTCAGGTTGGAAAGTTGATGGAAAGAACAGAGAACAGAGAACAGAGAACAGAGAGCAGAGAACAGAGAACAGAGAACAGAGAACAGAGAACAGAGAACAGAGAACAGAGA
>OCZT010003345.1_pt1 | contig 16379 bp, 13 predicted proteins | sample 1539031 | NCBI WGS metagenome assembly OCZT01 (sample SAMEA3539308, study PRJEB22396) | soil metagenome | biome: tundra; feature: field; material: soil | place: USA | collected 2010-05 | depth 0.15 m | reverse complement strand
CTACTACCGGATACCCGTTTGCCGCCGATCTCGACACCTCGCAACCGCCATCAGCACAGTGCGAACGAGATCGGCTGCGCAGATTGTGAAGTGACCTGTTGATCAACCAGTTGCTTAAGGGTGGGCGGTTATTCAGGAGTGAACCGCGAAGCGCAACGAGGCATTACATACCTCAGTTGGCGGCCGGGGCCCGGAATTTGCGACACAAACGCGGCTGAACATTTCGAATGCGTTCAGGAGCCGCCCAAATAACATCCGTCCGCTGCCATTCCACTTCGAGATCGGAAAGTGGTTGCGGCGGCATCAGCCATCCTTAACGCCGCTCGTGCATTTCTGACCTGTGAGATAGGCCATGGAGTTTGGAAACCACAGGCCGGATCGAGCGGCCGACTGTCGGATCTTGGAAGGTCAAAGCGGCGAGATTACGATCCGATCGAAAGAGCGCAGCCTACATTCAACCAAAGCCGCCGAATACGCAGATAACCAGGAGCAGGGAGTTGACTGACCACAATCGGTGTGAATTACCACGCGACCCTCATGGATCGTGTGAGTTCTCAGTGCTTTGTCCAGGTTATTGTGATTGGGTGCTCATGCAATTCCTGAAACGTATCCAGATAAGCATTCCAATCTGCCTGCGTCGGCATGTCGGCTTTTGACCATCCCGATCCAGCAAAGTATGTGAAGGGCTCGCCTGAGTGCCGCTCAAACAGCATCAAAGCGTGATTGGCAGCATTAAGTACCTTGGCATGTTCAGCGCGTGGCGACACCATACCCGTTGCAATTCTTCCCGCGGATGGGTCTTGGGGAGTGTCCCATACGGCTGCAATGCCTTTCCCGTCTCGCAACGTAACATCGGCGCCGTCGTGAATCGCGAGACCAGCGGCGAGACTCAATGGTAGGGCTCCGTCGAACGTGTAAGTTGAGACGATCTTGTTGAGATGAGAGCCCGCATCGAGGCTGATCCGTTTGGTTTCGGTAACTGATCTTCCCACCGCCGCCCAGGGAGCATAGGTGATCTCAAATTCGAAGCGTATCGGTCCGGTCGCAATGATTCTGACCGCAGTATAGTTTTTTGAGACACTCAGATTTCCATCAGCCCAGACGCCGGTTCCCCCACAGCCCCGGGTTTTGCCCACATCATAGGAATCGCGTCCAATCCCGTTGTCCTTGTGGTATGACAAGGCCGGATTGTGGGTGAGGGCTGCTTGACGGTCTTGCTCGTAAAAGCTGTTCACAACCAAATTCGGAATCCGCTTTGACCACACATCGATTCCGGATGAGATCTCGCCAGTCGCTTCCAAGGCCGGCCCGTAGATCCGATATGCCACATCTTCATTCTCCCAGGAGAAATCGTCCTTGCGCTCTGGGATAGCCCGCCCGAAAACCAACGCTTTTTGAGGCGGCGCAGCGGGATCGAGGTGAACCGCCACATTCACAGATCCGTTGGGAGGCAGACTGACAAGAAGCAAGAGCGTGTCTGGTTCGGCGCCCTGTCGATGGGTGAAGAGCTGACTTGGAATGCGTTCCCTCGTCTTGACATCAGTGGCCACAAGGTCATCCAACTTCGCGACGCTGAAGTGTAGTTGACCTGCGACTTGCGCGAGCGGGACCTCAACAACCTCGTTTGCTCGGTCGATACCTGCCGGGTTCGTCAAAAGCAAATGCTGGGCCGCCAACACTGGCTGAATCCCGGCCACCATGAACAGCAAAGCGCCAAGAGAACAAAGCAATGTCAAGCTGAGCAGTCTCCTTCGGCAGCTCGAAGGGGCTGCGAGATTTCCTGCGGCCATAAGAAGACCTCGTGGTGTGATAACGTTATTGATTGGTACCGATGTTATAACACGCGACGCAGCCGTGTCAATGGAAAGAAGCGAGAGTTTCAATTCATACGAATCAATCCCTGTATATCGATGGTGGCAATTTATAAATTATCGATAACGTTCACTATAATCATGGTATCGTTATTCTTTATGAAAAATCTGATGGAAGCTTTGCAGCCGCTTTTGAAGGCCCCCGGAACTGCCCGCTGGGATTGTGTGAGCCTGGGTGAGGTGATGCTGCGGTTCGACCCGGCCGATGATCGAATTCACACAGCGCGCACGATGCGGGTTTCAGAGGGCGGCGGCGAGTACAACGTGGCTCGTGGCCTTCGTCGCTGTTTTCGATTGCGCACGGCCATTGCCACAGCTCTGGCGGAGAATCCCGTAGGTCGGCTTGTCGAGGACCTCATGCTGCAAGGTGGCGTTGATCAGGATCTGGTCCGCTGGGTGCCCTTTGACGGCGTAGGCCGCGATGTCAGAAACGGCATCAACTTCACCGAGCGTGGCTATGGCGTTCGTGCCGGACTGGGTTGCTCTGATCGTGGCAACACCGCCGCTTCTCAAATCAACATCGGTGATTTTAACTGGAAGTCGATCTTCGGCTCGGAGTTCGGGTCAAGGTGGTTTCACACGGGTGGCATCTTTGCTGCCCTGTCCGAGTCCACTATCGGCGTTGCAGCTGAGGCCATGGACGCTGCGCGTGAAGAGGGCACGGTAATTTCTTATGATCTGAACTATCGGGAGTCGCTCTGGAAATCCATTGGCGGCAAGGTCAGAGCGCAAGAGGTGAACCGGGATCTGGTGCGCAAGGTCGATGTTCTCTTCGGCAATGAGGAAGACTTCTCCGCCATGCTCGGTGTGGAGATTGAAGGGGTGAGTCAGGATTATGACGAATTGCCTGTGGAGAGCTACGCGAAGATGCTTCGCGAACTTGCGATGGCCTACCCAAACCTGAAAGTGATTGCATCGACGCTTCGGACAGCGCATACAGCGTCTGAGAATGCCTGGGGAGCTATTGCGTTGCACAGCGGTGGCATCGCCCATGTCGCGCAGCGGAACGTGGACATTCTCGATCGAGTGGGCGGGGGGGACTCTTTCGCTTCAGGCCTCATCTACGGATTGCTCGCAGGCAAAGATGTGGATTGGGCTGTACGGTGCGGCGTTGCTCATGGCGCACTCGCGATGACGACGCCCGGAGACACGAGTACCGCAAGTTTGGCCGAGGTGTTGCGCGTCATGGGCGGCGGTGCGGCCCGCATTTCACGTTAATGCAAGTTTTGGCTTTTTAAGTATCGGGAAAGAGTGAGTCTGATGAAGATACTGCAAATGGCGGACGCCATCCGTTATCGCACGATGACCACGAAAGAGTTGCGCGACACGTTTCTGATTGACGATCTCTTTCAGCCTGGCCAGGTTGGGCTAACCTATGTCGATCTTGATCGCACTGTGATTGGTTCAGCGGTCCCGACCGGCGAATCGCTGCAGTTGCCAACCGACAATGCGCTACGGGCCTCGTATTTTGCCGAGCGGCGCGAGCTAGGCGTTCTCAATATTGGCGGTAGTGGAACAGTAATCGTGAACGGCGTTCCGTTCGACCTCAATAAACTGGATGCTTTGTATGTCGGCCGCGGAAATGAGGAGGTCATCTTTTCCAGCGCCGATGAAACTCAGCCGGCAGAGTTCTACCTGCTGAGTTATCCCGCGCACACCGCTTACCCAACCCAGCTCATCCTTTCGAGTGAACAAGCCAAGACCACGCTCGGAACCCCCGAAACTGCAAACCTGCGCGAGATCACGAGGGTGATCCACTTAGAGGGAACCCGCAGTTGCCAGTTGGTGATGGGATTCACTCAGCTCGCTTCCGGCAGTGTATGGAACACGATGCCGCCTCACACGCACATGCGGCGTTCGGAGATTTACATGTATTTCAACCTTGAGTCCGATCAAAGAGTCATTCACCTGATGGGTCCGGGAAACGAAACTCGTAACATCGTCGTGGCCAACAAACAAGTGGTCATTTCTCCCGGTTGGTCAATCCATGCCGGCGTCGGAACCGCGAATTACACATTTTGCTGGGGAATGGGCGGTGAGAACCAGGTCTACAGCGATATGGATGCCTTGGCCATTGCAGATCTGCTGTAGCCCGAGAGGATGGGAAGTCGATCATGGACAGATTCAGTCTGAAAGGCAAGACGGCATTGGTCACAGGATCGTCACGCGGACTCGGCGCGGGCATTGCCGCGGCACTGGCCGAAGCGGGCGCAAACGTGGCGATCCATGGCTCACGCGCGGTACCTCAAGCCACGCAGAAATCGTTGAGCGCTCTAGGTGCGAATCACTTCTCGGTAGTTGGAGACGTGAGCGATGCAGCAGCCTGCGAGCATCTGGTCGAAGAGGTGGTCCATCACTTCGGCACCATCGATATTCTCGTCAACAACGCCGGAACGATACGACGAGCGCCCGCTATCGACCACCCTGATGAAGATTGGCAGGCAGTCATCGACACGAACCTTACCAGTGTGTTCCGCCTGACGAAACACGCGGGTAAGCACATGTTGCTCAGGGGTTCGGGCAAGGTCATCAACATCGCGTCCTTGCTCACATTCCAGGGCGGAGTGTTCGTTCCCTCCTATGCAGCGGCCAAAGGCGGCGTCGGACAACTTACCAAGGCATTCGCCAATGAATGGGCTGCACGGGGCGTCAACGTGAATGCGATCGCGCCCGGCTACATGGCAACAGATAATACCGAGGCCCTGCGAGCGAACCCGGAGCGATCGCGCCAGATCATGGAACGCATCCCGGCAGGCCGATGGGGTTGCCCCGAGGACCTTGCCGGTGCCGTCATCTTCCTTGCATCGAACGCTAGCGATTACGTGCACGGACACGTCTTGGTTGTCGATGGCGGATGGTTAAGCCGATGAGCGAGACAAGTCATGACAATGTGCGCAAACCACCAGTTTTGCCTATCCAACTCCGAGGTGACTTATGCGAATGACGATTGCGTCCCTGGTTATTGCTGCGTCGGCGCTGCCAATGGCCGCTGCTCAAACACTCACCGTTGATCACTTGACGCAAAGCGAGTTGGTCAAGAAGGCTCAAGCGCTCGAAGCGAAAGCACAAGGCGCTGACGGGGCTGCAAGCGCAAAGCTGGATGAATATCCAAACCATTTCACGATGATCTCTCTGCGCCACAAGAATGGCGGCGCCGAAATCCACCAGGACTACTCGGACCTGTTTTTTGTGGTTCAAGGACAGGCGACGCTTTTGACGGGCGGCGATGTGCAGAATGCCAAAACCGTAAGCCCGGGCGAGATTCGGGGCACAGCCTTGAAGGGCGAGAACTCAACGATCTTGAACCAGGGGGACTTTGTTCATATCCCAGCCTCCGTTCCTCATCAACTGCTTGTGGCGGAAGGCAGTACGTTTGTTTATTTCGTTGTCAAGGTGAAAGAGAAATAAGGCTCACGCAGGAGCCCGATGCGGGGTAGCATGCGTGAGTGCTGAGCAGTTAGCAAATGAGGCACTGCAATGAGTAAAACAGAAGTTTTGAAGCACATTCAAGAAGCAGGCCTGCTACCAGTGCTGCGGGCTGATTCGGCAGTACAAGCCTTGGCGTTGGCAAAGGCAATTGAAGCCGGAGGGATCACCGCGCTGGAAGTAACGATGACGGTTCCCGACGCGATCGAGGTGATTCGCTCGCTTGTACGCCTGACTGGCGATCGCATTCTTATTGGAGCCGGCACGGTTCTCGATCCTGAAACTGCGCGGGCCTGCATCCTCGCGGGTGCTGTCTTCATCGTGAGCCCAGCACTTAACCTGAAAACGATTGAGGTCTGCCACCGATATAGCGTCCCAGTGATTCCAGGTGCTCTTACTCCAACCGAAGTGGTGACCGCATGGGAAGCCGGCGCAGACGTGGTCAAGGTATTTCCCTGCAGCGCCATGGGCGGAGCAAAGTATCTCAAGGCGTTGAAGGCGCCATTGCCGCAAATCGATCTGATTCCCACGGGAGGAGTTTCGCTGTCAACAGCGGCAGAGTTCTTGTCTGCGGGCGCTTTCGCGTTGGGAGTTGGAGCAGACCTGGTCAATCCGCGGGCCATTGCTGAAGGCAAGCCCGAGTTGATCACGCAAACTGCAAGGGAGTACCTGGAGATCATTCGCCAAGCAAGACAGAAAGACAATGCCTGACGCGCGCCCCACGCAAATTCGCATCAAGGCTTCATTCAACGAAATGATACGCGTATCGGCCGCAAGGAGAACACAATGGCTGGCTCTACAATTCCCGCTTCCGGGGCTGAACCCGAAATGACCGCGGGCGCGCGGATCGGGAACGTGCGCTGGACAATTTGCGCGATGCTCTTCGTTGCGACGTCGATCAACTACATGGACCGCCAGGTTGTCTCGATCCTGAAGCCGACCCTCGAGCACAGTATCGGCATGACCGAAGTCGGATACAGCTACATTGTCGACGCCTTCACCATCGCCTATGCGGTTGGTCTGGTCGCCGCAGGGCGATTCGTCGACAAGGTCGGCACGCGCATTGGCTACATGGTCATCATGGCTGTCTGGAGCATCTCTGCCATGGGCCACGCGCTTGCATCCACCGTGCTTGAATTTGGCATTGCTCGCTTCTCTCTTGGACTTGGAGAATCCGGCAACTTTCCCGCTGCACTCAAGACTACGGCCGAGTGGTTCCCCCAACGCGAACGCTCGCTGGCAACTGGCATATTCAACTCCGGAGCCAATGTGGGAGCCATCCTGGCGCCGATCGTTGTGCCCTGGGTGACACTGCGCTATGGCTGGCATGCGGCGTTTCTGGTCACTGGAGTGTTCAGTACGTTATGGATCGTCGTGTGGTACAGCAAATACCGCAAGCCCGCTGATCATCCCATGGTTTCCGCCAGCGAATTGCGCTATATCAACAGGGATCCCGCTGAGAAGAAGACGCCGCCCACTCCGTGGATCAAGCTGCTGAGTCACCGCCAGACATGGGCGTTTGCCTCGGGTAAGTTCCTGACTGACCCGATCTGGTGGTTCTATCTTTTCTGGCTGCCGTCCTACTTCAGCGCGAAGTTCAATCTCAATCTTTCGCACCTCGGACTACCGATCATCATCATCTACAACGCCTCGGCGATCGGCAGCATTTGCGGCGGTTGGTTGCCTGTGCCCTTCAGCAAGCTCGGCTTGTCTGCCACTCATGCGCGATTGGCTGCCATGCTCCTCTGCTCATTCCTTGTCGTTCCAATCTTCACGGTCAGCTACGTGCAATCGGAGTGGACAGCCATTGCGCTGCTCAGCCTTGCGGCAGCAGCACACCAGGGTTGGTCCGCCAACCTCCTCACCACGCCGTCTGACATGTTTCCGCGTTCCGCGGTTGGTTCAGTCGCCGGAATCGGAGGCATGGCGGGATCAGTTGGCCTCTTTCTGTTATCCACCTACGCGGGTCACATCCTGCATCGGACGCATAGCTATGCCAGCTTATTCGCCATCGCAGCCAGTGCTTACCTCGTGGCGCTCGGTTTCATTCTGTTGCTAGCTCCAGGGCTCAAGAAGGTGGAACTAGCCGCGTAGGATGTCTCAAGCTCTCTAAGTGCAGATTTCTATCGAACCAAGGAGTGAGCGAATAATGAGTCTCGGGTTACATATCCGCGAGAATGCGGAGCTGGATTTCTTATCATTGGGAGCGCTTGTGCACCGGCTTGATCCGGGAGTCATCCCCTTCCGCAAAGCAACCGAATGCCACATTCATGTCAGCGGGGGCGAGTTCAATGTAGCGGCCAACCTTGCAGACTGCTTCGGCCTGAAGACTGCGTCGCGTCGGCAATGTCCGACTATCCAATTGGCGACCTCATCAACGAGCGCGTGCGCGCGATGGGTGTCAAGCCTTTCTACAAGCACTTTAAGCACGATGGCGTCACCGGCCCGAACATGGCCACTGTCTATAGCGATCGTGGCTACGGCCTGCGCGCCCCAGTTGTTTTTTATAACCGCTGCAATGAAGCGGCTGCGCAACTAAAGCCGGGCGACTTCGACTGGAAGGCTATCTTCTCCGGTGGCGTGCGATGGGTACACAGTGGCGGCATTTTTGCAGCGCTTTCGTCGACGACCGCCGAGTTGGCTGCGGAGATGATGAAAGAAGCCAAGGCTGCCGGCGCCATCACATCCTTTGACCTCAACTTTCGCGAGAAGCTTTGGAAGGTCTCCGGCGGCGATGAAAAGGCGGTCGAAACAATCGCGAGGATTGTCGAGAACGTCGATGTGTTGGTTGGCAACGAAGAGGACCTGCAAAAGGGCCTTGGTATTCCAGGACCGGAAGTGACGGCCAAGTCAAAGCTCGATCCGAGTGTCTTCTTCGGCATGATTGATCAGGTCACGAAGAAGCATCCCAAGGTGAAGGTCGTCGCCACCACACTGCGCGAGGTCCACTCCACGAATTGTCATAGCTGGAGCGCGGTTGCTTGGATCAACGGCAAGACGTATACCGCGCCCGCAGCGGAGTTGGAGGTGATTGATCGTGTCGGCGGCGGGGACGGATTCGCGGCTGGCTTCATATACGGCCTGCTCAAGAACGAAGCTCCCGAGGAGGCCATCAAGCTTGGCTGGGCCCACGGCGCTTTGCTTACAACTTTTCCAGGAGACACGACCATGGCTACCGTCGATCAGGTGCGAGCCTTCGCAAAGGGCGGATCGGCACGAATTCAGCGGTAGATCTCTCGGCATCGCATCACTGTAAGCGATGCCTAGAGTAGCAGATTCCTCGAACGGTGTTGAGACAGACCAATGCCTAATCCTTACCGGGGCAGCCGCATGACTGCCTGATGATTAGTTCGGTGGGGAAGAACATCTTCGCCGTCTGGGACTCCGCCACTCCTTCCTGGATATTGGTGATCTTCTTGAAGAGAAGCTCGGCTGCGGCTCGTGCAATTTCAGTTGGAGATTGGCGGACGACCGTAAGCGGTGTAGCGAGCACCTCTGCTAGTTCGAAGTCGTCGAATCCGACAACTGCAATATCCTCAGGGATTCGCATCTTGTGAAGGTGCAGCGCCTGGATGAGATATGCCGAGGAGATTCGTTTCACTGAGAAGGCTGCGGTAGGCCGGTCTTTCGCTGTCGACCAGCGATGGACAAGCGCCTGCATCGCATCCATGCCATTCACGTCCGTGTGGACAAGAGGCTCGAGACCAGCACCGCGCATGGCAAGGTTATAGCCCTCAATACGCTCACGAACGGTATAACTTCCCGAGTCGAAACCGACGCAGGCAATCTTCGTATGGCCATGCTCGATCAGATGCCGAACGCCTCGTTCCGCACCTTCTCTGTTCTCGACAAGCACTGCGTCCGTTTGCAATCCGGAAACGGGCCTGTCGAGAGCGACAACGGGAATTCCGCTGTCTCGAAGGGTTCTCAATTGCGTTCCATCACTGCCTAAAGTAACGATGAGTAGACCAGCGATTCGATGTTTTTGAATCGACTCAAGCTGGCTCTCCTCGACAGCCACGCTTCTCCCAGTGGCTACCACAAGAGTCTGGTAGTCGTGGCGAATCGCGACTTCCTGGACGGCGTGAAAGCAACTCGCGAAAAAGTCAGATAGATCCGGAACCATCAATCCGATGGTCCGGCCCATCCGGCCTTTCAACATTCGCGCCGCATCGTTGGGTGAATAGCCGGTCTTGGCGATCGCCTTCATCACTTTCGCGCGCGTCGAGGCTTTTATGCTCGGGTGGTTGTTAATGACGCGTGAGACAGACATCACGCCAACCCCCGCCTCTTTTGCGACATCGATGATTGTGGGTGGTCTGGCGCGTCCTTTTGCATTTGTCATTTTGCGTGTTGTAACCATTTCCGTCTTCAGGATAATGCCGTGAAATAGACGCCTGGTGCGGAGTGCATCGCACGCAGGCCGAAGAAGCCAGCGGATATTACTCGTGAGTAGGCAACTGCGCAGTTGAAGAAGGGACAGATTTGCCGTCAGTAGTGCGAGGTTCCATCAGTTCCACACGAGTTCCGTCGGGATCGAAGAGGTTAACTTGTCGCTTGCCGTTCTTGCCCACGCGGATCTCGAGCGGTTTGCCATAAGTCTTATATGCGGGGCGAACCTCCAACGCAGATACAGACTTCTGAATGTCGGGGACTACGAGCGAGATATGGTTTTTGGTTCCGAAGGTCGTAGGGTACTTGTCGTAGAGCATGAACTCGATGTAATCGTTCCCATCAGGAACTTTTAGGTTGATCCAACTCAGTTCACTTGGCGTACTGCTGCCGCGCCATGTCTCAGTGAAGCCAAGCAAGTCATGATAGAAAGCCATCGACTTGGCTACATCTCCAACGATATAGCCGATGTGATAGATATCCGTTGAGATGCGGCTTGCAGGCATGAATGTGCCGGCAGCCTGTGCCTCCATGCCGGTGGGCAGACCCTGGGCAAACTCCACGAGCGTTCCGTCCGGGTCCTTAATCTCGAAGGCATAGTCGCCGGCGCGAGTTTTGGCGGCCTTTCCCGAACCGACATTGATGCCATTGGAACGGAGATAGGCGCGCATCTGTTCGATGTCGTCAACGGTGAAGCAGACGTGGCTCATCATGTTTGGTGGATGACTAGAGGCTTCGTTGAATAACTCAACATGCTGATGATCGTTGATCTTGACAAAGGCGATGCGGACTTTGTCGGAGCCTTGATCTTTCAGAAGATAAGATTCATCGAATCCGAGTAAGTCGTGCCAGAATCCGAGTGCCTTCGGTAGATCGGAGACGAAGTAGCCCACGTGGGAAATGCCGGTGATGCGTGGGCGCTTTGGCTCGGCGTTGCTCGCAAGCGCGTCAACTTCTGAAGCTGCCAAAAGAAAGCCGCCAACGCCATACACATAGCTTGCCGATGGCTTGAACTGACCCGGCTGTCCATCGATCGGTTGAATTGAACCGAGCCGTCCATCGGCGTAGATGTGCGTCAGCATTCCAGCCCAAGCCCTTGTCACCACGGGCTCAAACTTGGCGCGGTCCAGAATGCCTTGATTGATGCCCCAGGCAAGCGAATAGGTGAAGAACGCCGATCCTGACACTTCAGGTAGATCGTAGGCAGCCGGATCCAGCAGGCCGCTGCGCCAGAGGCCGTCTCCGCCCTGGATCGAAGCGATCCGGTCAGCCATCTCCCTGTACTGGGCGATGTATTTGCCGCGGCTCGGGTAGTCCTTCGGCATCAATTCGAGCACCTTAACAAAGGCGCCCATCACCCAGCCGTTGCCTCGCGACCAGAAGATCTTCTGGCCGTTATGTTGCTTCTGGGTGAAGTAGCGGCTGTCGCGAAAGTAAAGGTATTCCACTGGGTCATACAGGCTGGCTGACGTTTGCCACCACTCGTGATCCATGTAATCCAGATATTTTCGGTCACCGGTCACGGCATACATCCTGGTCAGCACAGGCGGCGCCATGAAAAGTGCATCGCACCACCACCAGAGCAATTTCGATGGATCGTCAGGGCGAATGACCAGCTGGTCGAGGACTGCCTTGCTATCCGCCATTCTAGCCGCATCGCGCGTCTCAAGGTACATATCCATGTACGACTGCCCCAACGCCATGTCGTCTGCATGCGGGAACCGCGCATTCACCAGTTTCCAGTCGAAGCCCGACGCCACCTTCACCATGGCGTCGTGGTAGCGTGGGTCTCCGGTCGTCTTCGATGCTGCGAGCAGACCATCGTACAAAGCAGCATACGTCCATTGCTGGTTAAACGTTGCTTGCGCGTGAGCGAGCTGCCAGTCGGCCACCTTGCGTGCAACCTTGCGAATGGCAGCATGCGTCAATGCCGGCGAAAGATCAGTAGCAAGCGGTCCAGCATCGTCTGGCGCATCCCCTGATGTCGCCCGATCGACTGTCGAAGGCGCCTGTGTGGGGGCATTCGTCTGGACTGCCTGCGCGTTCGCCATCAAGCCCGCGAGCCCCACCAGAGCTGCCAATCCCATAAAGACCCGCAATGCGTGATCCTTTACTGCTTGTGTCATTTCTTGTCCTGTCATTGGTGATGCTTACAATTCTCGGCTGTGCTCAAAATCGCAGCGCAATCCACGTCCGCTCCGACGAAGCCCTCCGGCAATCATCGCAGTACTGAAAGCACCATCATACAACTTCAAAATGATGTACGTTATCGAAAATATGTGATAATCAACACGCATGATGACATCGCTCAACAGGCGAACGTTCTTGAAAGCAGTCGTATCCACGAGTTTTGCGACGGCTGTCGATGGCGCATGGAGTTCCCCGCGCAAACCAGCGGAGACGGCCTCTTACAAATTGGTGGCCGCATCCGATCGCGAGCGTATTCTCGCGCCGGCAACGAGGTACGTTTCGTTGACGCCAGCTACAATCACGTCGTTCCCCACAAGCCGCAGTGCGGGCGGTCCACACGATTTCTACTCGCAGGCGGACTATTTTTGGCCAAATCCCAAAGATCCGGACGGGCCTTATATCAATCGGGATGGGCAGAGCAATCCGGATAATTTCGACGATCATCGCAAGGTCATGATTGCGCTCTCAATCCAGATGCCGGCTCTTACCGCCGCATGGCTCCTCACCGGCGAAAGCCGCTACGCGCACAAGGCTTGCGATCATCTTCGCGCCTGGTTTGTCACGCCTGAGACGCGAATGAACCCCAATTTGCAGTATGCGCAGGCTGTGAAGGGTGTCACGACGGGCCGATCCTACGGCATCATCGACACTCTCCATCTCGTGGAGGTGGCGCGGGCTGCAAGCCTTCTCGCTCCAAAAGTGCTCGGTGCAAGGAATACGGCGGTAGTAAAAGAATGGTTCACCAGTTACCTCGACTGGCTCACGCAAAGTGAGCATGGAATCAAGGAGCGCGACGCGACGAACAACCACGCTATCTGCTGGGCCTTGCAAGCCGCCGAGTTTGCTCGCCTTGCCGGCGACGAACTCGCTCGGAAAGAGGTGTACCGGCGCTACCAGGAGATTATGTTGCCGAACCAGATGGCCGCGAACGGATCGTTTCCCCGAGAACTGGAACGCACCAAGCCGTATAGCTACTCGATCTTTAACTTCGACGTGATTGCAGGACTCTGCCAATCCTTGAAGGGATTAGCTCCCGATCCCCCCTCCTTTCAACTCCCGGATGGGCGCGGACTTTGCAGGGCAGCCAAGTTTATCTATCCCTATCTCAAGGATAAGAGCACGTGGAAATGGGCAAAGGATGTTGAGCACTTCGACGCGTTGCCGGTTCGTTCTCCGGGCTTGTTATTTGCGGGAATCGCCTGTCATGAGCAAAGCTACATCGATCTCTGGAAGACGCTTAATCCCGATCCAAATGACAAAGAGATCATCCGCAACTACCCAATCCGGCAGCCAATTCTTTGGGTTTGACGCGCCTTTTTAAAGAAGAGCTTTAGTTGAGGATCATTGTGTTGTTCACCAGGAGTGAACAGCGAGAATCGAGGGCGCCCCGGTCTTTCCATCGATGACCCGCACCTTCAACACAACCTCGATATTGTGATTCGAAAAGTCATTTCCAATCTGATCCTTGACCAATTGCAGATAGTGAGGACTTGCGACAAATTGAGCGGCAGCCTCCGAGCCGTTTCGCCCAATTCCGGCCAAAACGACTACCCAGCCGTCGGTTGTCGTATCGCGAAACCGTGCCACGAGAGCGTAGTCGTCAGCGCTCGAGTAGGGGAGAGATTTATCGCGGAACCACCGAGTCTGAGGGTGCATGCGATCAGCTATCGTCTCTCCTGGTTCCGGCGTAAAGTAAAAGCGCAGTGGCTCCAACAAGCGCATCGTCCACTGGTTGTTGTACCCGCCCATCAGAACGAGGGAGTGTTCGCGGAGTTCCGTCAACGGCGTGGATGGGGCTGCCTGCAACTGTGTCGTCGCCCCAAGACGATCCAGCAGGCTGCTGATCTGCGAGATTGCTGACGCAATCTGCATGGAAACAAACGGGTATTCAATATCTTTACCGGCGGTTATGACGCCAGAGAATTTGTTGTTTTGGAAAATCACGCCTCCGGTGCAAAGCACAACCAGATGTTGATCGCGAATAACGGGCGCCCAGAAATCATCCACCACTGTTTGCGGTCGCACCCCATCTCTCCACTTGATTCCGACGATGATGGACAATGCCGCTATCACCGCCAGAGCAAGCCATAAGAGGCTCCTGGTGAGGGGAGTTGTTTGTTTGGGCTGCGGTTTCGGGCCAGTCTCCTTCAGCGGGACTGAGGGTGACGGACGGCCCCCGACGTCGAGCCGTGACGCAAATCCAGCCTCAGGCACCTCAACCGGAGTGTCCACGACGTTGGCGTCGGGAGAGTGCTCTTCCGAATTCCCCAGTCCCTTTACGGTCGATTCGGCCTTGTCTTGCTCAAGCAAGAACTCGGGGATGTATGACCCTGCAGGCAAAGAGATCCGGATGCTGGAATCTCTTCCGTGCTCGGAGTAGTAGAGCAAAAGTCGCTTGCGAACCTCGCCCGCGGTGTAGCGCACGACTGTATCTGTATTGGTGTCGTAGGTGGGTGGCCGGTCGAAGACCTCAACGCCGAGGGTCCGCTCCTTCAACAGTTCCGATTTGCCGGCCAATGTGGATTCCACGATGAACTGAAGTAGCGCAGGGTAGCGCTTGCTGTTGCAGAAATGAGGGCTTGCCACAACTTCGCGCAACTCATGCAGAATCGCCTCTCGGTCCTGGCTAGACTGAGGTTGCCACGTATCCCAGGTTGAGATCGTTCCATTCATTCGGTTCCCCGATGATACTCGCGCCAACAAATCGCTTGCAAGCACGTTTGTCACAACAAAAACAGGAACGTTAACACGCACATTTCAGGGTACATATGGAAAGCCCGATGAACCAAACGGTGAGTCACTTGTATGTGTTGGATTAAAGGTACGAGCATTGGCCCGTTTTCATTCAGAACTTTAAAAAATGTGTTCGCGTCCCGGATCGGATCATCGTTCCTTTCTCCTCCTCGCTAGAAACAGCCGGACGGAGGAATATCCCTGGGTGAACAAAGAGCGAAAGCCGATGCGCGCGAAAGGGGCCTCTCTTGCTTGACATGTCACGACGGCAGTTCTTGTTGAATGCATCAGGTTCAGCCGTTGCCGCGCTCCTTACCACGCCGCTTCGCGCGGCTGATATGTGGTCGATTTCGACTGAAGGCGGGGATGTCATCTCTCCCATGCGACTGGACTCCGACTGGCAGTTTCGCAAGGGTACGGTGGGCGGAATCGAACAGGTTTGGGAGTCTGGAGATGCCGCACTGTGGGAGTGGGTAAATCTGCCCCACAGTTTCAACGGATATGACGCTTGCGATCCAGACAAACCGTACTTTCGTGGTCAGGGCTGGTATCGCACCCGGCTTCCTTTGAACAACCCCTTTGCCAATGGCCGAACCATATTGAACTTCCAGGGCGCAGGTCAAACAAGCACACTCTGGGTAGGGTCGGTTCTGGTGGGGACGCACAAGGGCGGATACGACGAGTTTTCGTTCGACATTACAGAAGCCCTGCAGCGCTTGTCGCTTTCCAAGACAAACGGAGGCGTCCCAGTCACTGTCTGCTGCGACAACTCTCCGGATCTGGATCGCGTACCGTCTGACCTGAGCGACTTCTGCCTGTATGGAGGCCTGTATCGGCACGTGAACCTGCTGTACGTGCCCGCGGTCGCTCTCGAGACCGTTCATATCGTGCCGGTGATATCGCGGGACGGGTCAGCGCATGTTTCCGTAATGGGCAGACTCTATAACCCCTCTAACCAAGAAACTCCCCTCAAAGTATCCGTTCAGGTCAGTGATGCCAGCAGTCGCGTAGTGCATGAGTCTTCGCAAGCACTTTCAGGGTGGAGCGATTTCTCCGAGCTTGCTCAGTTTCACGTGTCAGCGCCTGAGTTATGGTCGCCGGATTCGCCTCATCTTTATCGCTGCCGGGTTACGCTTTCGAGCCCTGATGGCAAGACCTGTCAGGATGAGCGGTTCGGTATACGCCAGATCGAATTCCTTGAGGACGGCCCTTTCAAGCTGAACGGAAAGCGCGTCCTGTTGCGCGGAACACAGCGCCATGCCGATCACGCTGGTGTGGCTGCTGCAATGAGCGACGACCAGGTGCGCGAAGAGATGCGGCTGATTCGCGGAATGGGCGCGAACTTCATCCGTCTTGCACACTATCAGCAGGACCGGCTGGTGCTCGACCTGTGCGATGAATTGGGCCTCATGGTCTGGGAAGAGGCTCCATGGTGCCGTGCCGGAGTGGGCGGTGATGCGTTTCAGCAGAATGCGAAGGACATGCTTACCCACATGATCGAGCAGCACTATAACCACCCTTCCGTCATTCTCTGGGGGCTCGGCAACGAAGACGATTGGCCAGAAGAGTATCCGAGCGTGGATAAAAATGCGATCCGCGGCTTTATGACCGAAATGCGAGACTTGGCTCATCGCCTCGACGGCGGCCGCCTCACGTCTTTTCGACGTTGCGACTTCGCGCGCGATATCCCGGATGTCTATTCTCCGTCAATCTGGGCTGGATGGTATCGAGGCAATTATCACGAATATGAACAGAGCCTCCTGGCAG
>OCZT010003344.1_pt1 | contig 16379 bp, 8 predicted proteins | sample 1539031 | NCBI WGS metagenome assembly OCZT01 (sample SAMEA3539308, study PRJEB22396) | soil metagenome | biome: tundra; feature: field; material: soil | place: USA | collected 2010-05 | depth 0.15 m | reverse complement strand
GTGGGGATCGCGATCGACCGCGATGCGCCGCACGGGCGGCGGCATCAACGGGTCCATGCCATCCTCGCTCCCAGGGCGCCCAGGCGGCGAGGGCCGGCTCGCGTGCTCCCGCTTGTCAGGCGGGTCACCAGGGCGTTGAGGGCCAGCACGATCATCATCAGCACGAACGCCGCCGCGTAGGCCTTCTGCGGGGCGTTGCCTTCGCCGGCGGGCGAGTTGCTGTAGACGTAGCTCGTCAGCGTCGAGCCTGTCCCGCGCAGGGTGCCGAGCAGCGGAGTGCCGCCGACCGGTTCGTTCTTCAGCGTGGTGCCGAGCAGGATCACGATGATCGCGGTGTCGCCGATGATGCGACCCATGCCGAGGACGATCCCCGTGGCGATCCCCGGCCTGATCGAGGGCAGCAGCACCCGCCGGATCGTGGTCGCGCGTGTCTTGCCGAGGGCGTATGAGGCCTCGCGCAGGCGGGCGGGCAGCTGGGCGAGCGCCTCGCGCGTGGCTCCGAAGACCAGCGGGAGGGCCAGGACCGCCATGATCGCGCCCGCCACCAGAAAGGACTGGCCGGTCACTGCGCCGTCGCTGGCCTGCGAGGAGAGGAAGCCGAGGTAGCCGTGCGAGAAGATCAGCAACCCGAAGATCGCCAGCACGATGCTCGGGACCCCCGCGATCATCTCGATGCCCAGCTCCACGGCTCGGGCCAGGCCCGAAGGGCGTCCGTACTCGGACATCCATGCCGCCAGCGCCACCCCCGCGGGCGCGGCGATGAGCGTGCCGAGGAGCGTCACGATCAGCGTGCCGATGAGCGGGTCGAGGAAGCCGCCGGCCTCGTTCTGGTGCTGGGTGGGTAGCGGCGATTCCAGGAACAGGCTCAGCCGCAGGGCGGAGACGCCCTTCACGAACATGTACAGGACGATCGCCGCGGCGATCACGCACAGGCCGATGCCGGTGATCCAGCAGAGCAGATAGCCCAGCCGGTCCACCAGCGGCCAGGAGGCGGTGCCGGCCCGCGGAGGGCTGACGATCGCGGGTGGCGTCTGCGGGGAACCGAGCTCGGCCGTCGCCATCAGACGCCGATCCCATAGCGCTTGAGCGGCCGCTTGGCCGCCCAGCCCGCCAAGGAGAGCAGCGCGGCGGAGAACAGCAGCACCGCGGCGATCGCGTAGATCGTGTGGGCGACCGCTCCCGTCGTCTGGCCGCCGAACTCCTGGACGATCGTGGCTCCAAGCGGCTGCACCGGCTCGAACAGGAACGTGAGCCCATCGAGCGGATTGGCGGCGAAGGGGCTACCGCCGGAGACCATCGCGAGCATGATCGCCTCGCCCAGCGCGCGCGCCGTGGCGAGCACGACGGCGGCCGCGATCGCGGGGCGGGCCGTGCGCAGGGAGACCCGCCAGATGGTCCGCCAGCGGTTCACGCCCAGCGCCGCGGACCCTTCGCGCCAGGAGACCGGCACGGCCGTCAGGGCGTTCGCGGTGAGCGCGACCATGATCGGCAGGATCATCACTGTGAGGATCAGGGCGGCCGTCATCAGGTCGGCGCCGTTGAGCTGCACGACGTAGGCGACCGACTGCTTGCGCGCATTGCTGATGAGGTGTTCGTTGACCCATGGCGCGATCGCGAGGATCCCGATCAGGCCGTAGACGACGGAGGGCACGCCGGCGAGCAGCCGCACGACCGGCTCGAGGATGCGCCGCACGGCCCGGGGCGCGAACTCGGTCAGGAAGATCGCCGCGAGCGTGGAGACCACGAGCGCCATCGCGACGGCGAGCACCGTGACGACGAGCGTTCCCCAGATCAGGGGCCACGCGCGGAAGTAGAGCAGCGAGTGCCCGGGAAGCGGCGTGTCCGCGTGCATCGCGCGGAACTGCGTCACCACATTCCCTCCCGGGCCGAACCAGCTCAACCCGTTGGCTGAGAAGGACGGCCACGCGTTGATCGCGACCGTGACGAGCATCACGCCGATCAGCGCGAGCACCGAAACGGCAAGCGTGCCGAGCATGAGCTCTGCACGCCTGTCACTCCCGACGCCGGCCCGCCGGCCCGCGGGGATGTTGGCGCCGGGTGACACCTTCTAGTGAATCGCTATCCAGCTCGAGTTGACGATCGAGCGGACGGTCTGATTGCCGGGCCGCGTCACCCATTCCAGGAACTTCTTTGCTTCACCTTTCGGAGTGCCCTTGGTGACCATCCAGAAGTTACGCACGCCGCCGTACTGGCCGGACTTCGCGTTGCGGAGGTTGCAGGGGATGCCCTGATAGCCGACCGCGTTCACGCCGGCCGTGTAGGCGAAGGACACGAAGCCGATCGCCTGCTTGTCGCTGGAGACCGCGTTCTGCTCGAGGCCGTTGGAGGTCTCGGCTGTGGCGCTCGGGGAGATCCGCAGGTTTTCGTTGAGGAATATGTGCTGGAAGGCGTCCTGGGTGCCCGACGCCCCGTCGCGGTCGAACAGGTCGATCGGCCCGCTGACGCTCGCCCCCGGCACCTGGCTCCAGTCGCGGACGCGGCCCGTGAAGATCGCTTCCACGCTTTCCGGGGAGAGGTTGGAGATCGGGTTCTGCGGGTTGGTCACCACGCAGACACCGTCGCGGGCGATCTTTGTGAAGACGAGCCCATGGGGATCCACACCCCTGACCGGGTCGCGCGAGGAGTCGCCGATGTCGAAGCGCCCGCTCGCCGCGCCGCTGATGCCGATGTCGGACTGCCCGCCGCCCACCTTCGGCGTGGGGATCCTGGGATAAGCGTGGTGGTAGGCGTTGGCGAGTTTCTGGGCGAGGGGGAGGACCGAGGTCGAGCCTCCGATGATCAGTTGCCTGGCTGTCGCGGCCGCCGGGACGGCGAGCGCGAGCGCGAGAATTGCGGAGACGACGAGGGGGCGGTGCACGCGCACGGTTGTTGCTCCTTTGCTATTTGCGGGTGTCTGCAACCTTGGGCGTCGGATGACGCTGCGGGAGGGAACAACGCGAGTTGCGATTCGATGCGGTCGGCGCGGCGGACTCGGTCACCCCGCGGCAAGAGTGGCGAGCATCCGTTCGGTTGTTGTTTTGTTTTTGTGAACGTGACCCGCGGCGGGATGTGTAAGAGATGTCACGATCTTGTGAACGCCGACCGATCCCATGTGTTGTTCTTGTGAACGGCGTTGAATTTCCGATCGCGCCGTGTGACGCTGGCGGTCGTTCGCTCGGTGAGGACGCCCGACGACGCCCTCAGCCCTGCATCACCTCGCCATGACCGACGACCCGACTCCAGCCCAGCCACCGGCCACCAACGGCGGCGCGCCCAGCCCCGCAGCCAAGGCGAGCGTGCGCTCGGGGCTGGCCAAGAAGCGCAACCCCGCGCTGGCGAAGGCCGGCGAGATCGCCTCCGGCGCGCGCCGCATCGCCCTGCGCGACCCCCTCTCGCTGTTCCTTCTGCTCGCGTCGATCGGCCTCGCGATCACGTTCTCCGTGCTCCTCGGGGCGATCAAGCCGAGCAGCTCGGGCCGCCAGGTGCCGCTGAGCACGGTCCAGACGCTCGCCAAGAACCATCAGCTCGCCGCCGCCCTGATCCTCGACCACGACAACCGCGTCGAGGCCACGACGACCACGACCGCCCCGGCCATCGGCTCGGGCGGCGGCATCGTCGCCGGGAACAGGAACAACAACGCCGAACTCACCGCGCCCACCGGCCAGATGCAGCGCGTGTGGGCGGCCTACCCCGGGTCGGGCGCCCTGACCCAGCAGCTGCTGCGCGAACTCTCCGCCAGCGGCGCCACCGTGGCCGTCGACCAGCAGGCGGGCAAGCCGACGAAGACGATCATCGTGCAGTTCCTGATCCCGATCCTGCTGCTCGTGTGCCTGTTCTCGCTGTTCACGCGTGTGGGCGCCGAGGGCGCCGGCGGAGGTCTCGCGGCGTTCTCCCAGTTCACCGGCAAGGGCCGGCGCAAGGGCAAGGGCACACGGGACCGGATCACGTTCGCCGACGTCGCGGGTGCCGGCGAGGCGCTGGCCGAGCTCAAGGAGATCCGCGACTACCTCTCGGACCCGAGCAAGTACCTCGAGGTCGGCGCCGCCGCGCCGAAGGGGGTGCTGCTCGTCGGGCCCCCTGGCACCGGCAAGACGCTGCTCGCCAAGGCCGTCGCCGGCGAAGCCGATGCCGCCTTCTTCTCGGTCTCCGGCTCGGACTTCGTCGAGTCGCTCGTCGGCGTCGGCGCCGCGCGCGTCCGCGACCTGTTCCGCAAGGCCCGCAAGGCGGCGCCCGCGATCATCTTCATCGACGAGCTCGACGCCGCCGGGCGCAAGCGCGGCGCGGGCATCGGCCAGGGCAACGACGAGCGCGAGCAGACGCTCAACCAGATCCTCGTGGAGATGGACGGCTTCGCCGGCGACGGCGGCCTCGTCGTGATGGGCGCGACCAACCGCCCCGACATCCTCGATCCCGCGCTGCTGCGCCCCGGGCGCTTCGACCGGCAGGTCGTCGTCGATGTGCCCGACGTCCACGGGCGCCTGGAGATCCTGCGCCTCCATGGCAACAAGCGCCCGATGGCCGCCGACGCCTCCCTGGAGGAGGTCGCCCGCCAGACGCCGGGCTTCAGCGGCGCCGAGCTCGCCAACGTCGTCAACGAGGCGGCGCTGCTCAGCGTCCGCGACGGACGCGGGGAAATCGACCAGGCCACGCTCGAGGAGGCGATCGACCGCGTCGTGGCGGGTCCCGCCAAGCGCCACATCCTCACCGAGCAGGAGCGCTGGCTGATCGCGATCCACGAGGCCTCCCACGCAGTCGTCACCGACGCGCTCGGGCACACGACCTCGACACGCAAGCTCTCGATCGTCGCGCGCGGGCGCCAGCTCGGGACCGCGGCCCACATGCTCTCCGATCGCGATCAGACGATCATGAGCAAGCCCGACCTGCAGAGCCAGCTGGTCGTCATCACCGCGGGCCTCGCGGGTGAGCGGATTGCATTCGGCCACACCTCCACGAGCGTCAACGACGACCTGCACGCGGCCACCGCGCTCGCACGCAGCATGGTCACCTCATTCGGCATGTCGGAGGCGCTCGGGCTCGTGACGATCGGCGAGAAGGGCGGCGAGGTCTTCCTCGGCGCCTCGCTGCAGGACCTCGGCTCGGTCGGCCCCGAGACGCTCAACCTGATCGACGGCGAGATCGAGCGGCTCGTCGGCGACGCCGAGGCTCGCGCCGCGGTCATCCTCGACCGCAACTGGAGCACCGTCGAGGAGACGGCCGCGGCGCTGCTCGAGCAGGAGACCCTGTCGGGCCTCGCACTCGACGCTGTCCTCTCGACGGTTCAGGAGATCACGCTGGAGGAGCTGCGCGACGTGAGGCGCGCCGCGCCCACCCGCAACTTCAAGCAGGCGCCGTGAGGCCGCGTATGCCCTCGCCGGCGATGGTCATCGCGGTGATCGCGCTGATCCTCTCGACGACGGGACTCGCGGACGCCGCGCGCCACGCGGTCGTGAGCGCCTTCGCCGGGCATCCGGTCAGCACCAAGCCCTATCCCGGCGGCGTGCTCCTGCTCGGCAGGAACAAGAAGTTCACCCCCGCCGCGATTCCCACCGTCAGGAACGCGAGCAGGGTCGGCGGGAAAACGGCCGAAGAACTCGCCGGCACGTGCCCGCCGCAGACCGTCGACCTCGGCAGCTGGTGCCTGGACACGGCGCCGTATCCGCTGACGAACGCACAGCTCGGCAAGAACAACTACCTCTTCGCCACGAAGGCGTGCGTCGCGGAAGGCGGATGGCTACCGAGCGCGGGCCAGCTGATCGGGGCGGCCGACCGCGTCAAGCTCGAGTCCACGATCCACGACTCGCAGCTGACCGCGACCGTGCCACTGGACCCGAGCCGCGGCCTGCTCGACCAGCGCGAGATGAGCTCGACGCTGATCACGACCGAGGCGGGCTCCGCGGCGGCGGGGTCGGAGGGCGTCAGCGAAGGGTCGACGGGCAACCCGCGCCAGGGCCAGGCGAACCCGGCACCGCTGCCCGCGAACCCGCTCCCCGAATCGCTGCAGTACGTGACGGTCTACAGCAACGGTCAGAAGGGCGGCTTCGCGGGCTCGGAGCCCGTGAGCGCGCCGGAGAACTTCCGCTGCGCCTTCAACAAGACCCCGGGCGCGCTGAACAAACGCGAAGCGTGACTGTTCAGCTGCGTCGCCGCACCAGGACCGCGCTGATCGCGGCGCTGCTGGCGGCACTCCCGACGCTCTTCCTCGTGGATGCGCAGCCTTCCCATGCCGTCATCCTCCCCGCCCGCACGATCGACGGTCCCAGCGAGGACATCGTCGGCTTCGGCGGCGTCGCGATGGCCGAAGACGGCACCGGCGGGCTCGTCTACCTCAAGCGCGTCGCCGGGGTGGCGCACGTGTTCGTCGCCCGCTACGCGCACGGGCAGTGGCAGGCGCCGATTCGGGTCGACACCGAACAGCCCTTCGCCGCCAGCTGGCCGCGCATCGGCGCCGCCAACGGCGGCGAGCTCGTGGTCGTGTGGGCGACGCCGTTCGCCTCCGAAAACCAGCGACCCGTCGATGAGCTGCTGAGCGCCACGCTCGGCTCGGGCTCCTCGAGCTTCGGGCCCGGGCTGATCGTCGACGGCGACATCCGCCAGGGCACCGGCACGAGCCCCGAAATCGCGATGAGCTCCAGCGGCCAGGCCGACGTCGTCTACCGGGTCGTCCAGGAAATCGAAGGCCGCCAGACGAGCATCCCGCTGCTGCGGCCCGGCGATGTCATCGAGCAGGTGCGCGTCGCTCACTACAACGGCGAACGCTGGTCGGCGCTGGGCGCGATCAACCGCAACGGCGGCGCCTCGATGCGCCCGCCGAGCGCCGCCAACGCCCCGCGGATCGCGATCGGCCCGACGGGGGCGGGCGTCGTCGTCTGGCAGGAGCCCGACATCGAAGGGGTCGCCCGCATCTGGGCGCGGCGCATCTTCGGCGCGACGCTCGACTACGTGATGCCTGTCAGCGCCACCAGCTTCCCGGGGGGTCTCATCCAGGACGACGCCGACGCGCCCAGCGTGGCCTTCTCGCGCCTGGGCCAGGCCGAGGTCGCCTACCGGCAGGTCGCAACCGCGGGCTCGCCGCTGCCCGGGCCGCGCATCTTCCTGAACGTCCTTCCGGACGGCGAATCGGCGAGCGGGGCCGAGTTCGCGGGCGCCGCCGTCGTGGACGCCGTGGTCTCCGGCGGCAGGAGCGCCTCGGTCGGCCGGCCGAGCATCGACATCGACGAACACCAGGACATGCGCCTGCTCTATGACAGCAACGGGACTCCCCGTGTCGTGCAGGGCAACGACAAAGGGCTCGCCGGCGTCCTCTCTCTCGGGCCCGGCTTCGTCGGCTCCGAACTGACGCCTGCAAGCGAAGTCCCCTCGGCCAGCGTGATGAACCCCGAAGGCGGCGGCCTCTCGGCGTGGCCGAGCGCCGATCGCGCGGGACGCCCGGCTGTCGCCGTCCGCGAGGACTTCCCCGGCGGGGCGGTGCAGACGGCGCTCCTCAGCGGCGGCACGGGTGGCCTGATCGGCGAACTGGCGGTGGGGCGATCGAGCCTAGGCGACGGCCTCGTGGCCTTTCAGCAGGGCCCAATCGGCAGCGCTGCGATAGTCGCGGCGCAGGCGACGGCGCCGCCCTTCCGCTTCGTGATCAGCGTGCCGCGCGTGTTCGTCAAACCGGCGCAGGCACAGGTTGCCTGGGAAGCGGCCTCCAGCGCCGGAAGCCCGCTCGCCTACACGGTCGTGCTCGACGGGCGCCGCCTGCCGACGCCGCCGGGTGCGCGCGTGCTGCGCTTCGACCCCCGCGGCCTCGGCGACGGCAGCCACAAGGTTCAGCTGCTCGCCACCGACATCTACGGCCAGTCGACCCTCACCGCGCCCTCGAAGCTGCGGATCGACGGCCAGCCGCCCCTTGTGAGCATCGCGCTCCTCCGCCGCGGGCACACGATCGCCGTGCGCGTCAGCGACCGCTATTCGGGCGTTGCGACCCACGGCGTCAGCGTGAGCTTCGGCGACGGAGGCCGGGAGAGCGGGCGGGCGCGCTTCCGACACGCCTACGCCCATGCCGGCGTGTATGCCGTTGTCGTCCAGGTTCGCGACAAACTGGGCAACGAGGGTGTCGTGCGCCGCCTGGTGAGCGTCCCGTGAGCCCCCGCCCGGCGATACTCGCCGCCATCGGCTGCGCCGCCGCCACGATCGCGCTGGCCGCAGCAGGGTTGGCCGATGCAGATGTTTTCGGGCCGATCAGCATCGGTTCCGCGGGTGACCTCGCCGGCGGCGGCGGCGAACAGCAGCAGGCGCTCTACGGGCATGACCCCGCGATCTCGGGCAGCGGGCGCTACGTCGTCTTCGACGGCTACTTCGCCGGGCGCTCGGGCGTGTGGCGGCGGGAACTGCGACCCGGGGAAGCCTCCGGCCCGATCGAACCCGTCGCCGTCGGCGCTCAGGTCCCGGGGAGCGAAGGCTGCGCGGGGGCGGTGCCGTGCGACGCGGTGCTGCCGTCCGTGAGCGCCAACGGGCAGTTCGTCAGCTTCACGACGGCCGCGCGCCTGGATCCGGTCAACGACAGCAACGAAGCGCCCGACGTCTACGTGCGCAACATGGCGCTTGGCGAATCCCAGCCGGGCGCCTTCACGCTGGTCTCCGCGGCGGACGGGACGAGCGCAGGCCTCACCTACGAAGGACCGCTCACCCACGGCGCCGTCGCCTCCGGGCGCACCGCGATCAGCGCCGACGGCAACGAGGTCGCCTTCGTGACGACGGCGATATCGGATCTGACCGACCCGGGAACGCCGGGTGAACCGCGGACCCCCGCGCTGCAGGTCGCAGTGCGCAACCTCAGCGCGCGCACGACCGAGCTCGTCAGCGCCGAATACGACCCGGCCACCGGCCAGGCCAAGCCCGGGATCCCCGTCTCCGCCTTCGAAGCCAACGAAACATGGGGGGCCGTCTACACGACGGCGGCCGCGGGGCCCTCGTTCCCGTTCAACAACCGCGCCTATGATCTCCCCCCCGTCGTCGGCGCCTCGATCAGCGCCGACGGGACGACCGTCGCCTGGATGGGGCGCGTGGTCCACAAGCAGGCGAGGATGCTCCCGGGCGAAGCCGGCGCCCGCTACGCCGAGCCGCTCTGGCGGCGCATCGCCGACGGCCCGCTGGCCCCTACGCGACGCGTGACCGGCGGATCGGAACCGGAGAACCCCGCGTGCGCCGCCTCGGGGGAGCAGAACGTGCCCGCCCCCGGGAGCGCGTCGCTGTCGGACCCCTGCCAGGGCCCCTTCGCCGTGACCGCCGAATCGGGGGTCTGGGCCGGCTCCCGAGGCAACGCCGACACCGTCCCGCAGCTGAGCGGCGACGGCTACACGGTCGTGTTTTTCGCCGGGGCCCAGCTCGTCGCGCTCGGCAGCAACTTCGGGCGCAGCGGCGAAGAACTCGCCGATCTCTACATCGCCAACATGCATCCCGGTCTCACGCGAAGGGCAGCGCTGCGGCCGCTCACCGAGCTCGCCACGGGTCATGAAACCGAACGCGCGGGTGACGCCCCGGTCGTCGACGCGAGCATCTCTGTCGATGGGGGCCAGGTCGCGTTCGTCACACAGCGCACGCTGTTCCCGCTCGGCTCGCCGTCCTATGTGACGCAGCCGGCCGCCGCCGCCGGGATCGGCGAGCTGTTCGACGTGGATCTCGCAAACGACACGCTCACCCGGGTCAGCACCGGCTACGCGGGGGGACCGAGCGAACACCCGGGCGTGACCAGCCAGACACCTCCGGCCCTGCCGACGGACGGGGCGCTCTCGCCGTCGTTCTCGGCTGACGGGAACACGCTCGCGTTCGCGTCCACCGCCTCGAACCTCATCTACGGGGACGGCAACACGCCGGCCGCGGGCGGGGAGATCTGCACATGCTCCTCCGACGGCAGCGACGTCTTCGACGTCGAACGCAGGCAGTTCCCGCCGACCACCGTCGAACAGTACGTCTCGGCCGCGCCGGCCAACCCGGAAGTGGCACCCGAATGGCGCCTGGGGGTAACGGCCGTCTCCTCATCCAACGGGACGGTGCGGCTGTACGTCTCGGTCCCGGGCGCCGGGACGCTGAGCGCCAGTGCCCTGGGCACAGTGCCGGTGGCCCGCGCCCGACGAGGCCGGCGCGCGCGTGTCGCGCAGCGACGCGTCTCGGCGACGCCCGCCCGCGCCGTAGCGCCACCAGGCGGGCTCGTGCAGATCACGCTCAAGCTCGCGCCCGCCTACCGCGCCCTGGCCTCGCGGCTCGCGGGCCTCTCTGCGACGGCCAACATCACGTTCACCGCGCCGGGGCGGCGCGCCCTCAAACAGGCCATCGCTGTCGACTTCCGCGTGACGGCAAAGCGCTCGAAGTCCTCGCGCCGCGCTCCCGCGAAGGGGAGGCGTCACCGATGAGCGTGCTCGGGGGACGCCTGGCCGGGGTGCTGGTCGCGCTCGGTGCGCTGCTCGCGCTGCTCGCGGGTACGCACGCGCAGCAGGCGCGGGGGGCCGAAGCCCCCGAATGGCGCCTGGAACAGCCGAAGCCGCCGCCGCCGCCGGCGGGTGTGGAAGGCTCCGGCACGCCGAGCGGGCTCGGCCGCGTCGGCGACGTGCAGTTCTTCAAGAACAACCTCGGGCTCCTGATCACGGCCGGCAACGGCAGCGCGATCAAGCCCGGGGTGTGGGCCTACAACGGCGAAGGCTGGCACGAGCTCGCCGAAGTCTGCGGCGCCACCGACGGCCGGATCGCGTGGGCCGCCGAAAAAGAATTCTGGACGGTCTCCGACGGTCGCCCGGGCCAGAGCGCCAACGGGCAGGGGCAGTTCCCCCCGTTGGAAGACAACACGCTCTGCCGCTTCGCCGGCGGCGCCGTCGCCGCGTCCTACGCCTCCCTGGGCTTCCAGGCCAGCTCCTACCAGGCGATGCACGCCGCCGCCTGCCTGGGCCCGAGCGAATGCTGGTTCGGCGGCGATCCGCTGCCGCTGCCCCTGCCGGGCTCGTTCCACCTGCACTGGAACGGCGCCGCGCTGGAGGCCGAACCGAACACCCGCGCCTACTCGGTGCGCGACATGAAGGCCGTCGAAGGCCATCTCCTGGAGAGCATCGGCCTGCGGCTCGAAGAAGCGGGCGAAGTCGAACGCTCCGGCGAAGAAATCCTGCACCCCGCGCTCCTCAGCGAAGTCTCTCCGGCGGGCTTCCAGCCGCTCCATCCACGGTCCTCGCCGAACAGGGTGCACCTGCCCGAATACGCCAGGGAATCGCTCCCGCAGGCGTTGGACTACCTGCATCTCTCCTCCGGCAGCGGCTCGCTGTGGGCGGCGGCCGGACCCGTGCCGAACCCGCCCCGGGAAGACCCCACGCCGGGCGGGCTCACGGTGCTCCGCCGTGACGCCGAAGGGACGTGGACCCAGGTCCTCGGACCGGAAAGCGAAGGCGGGGAAAGCGTCAGGCTCGATCCGCCCGGCCTCGTCAGCCAGGGGGTCGCCTCGATCGCCGCCGAACCCGGCACCTCGAGCGCGTGGCTGGCGCTCGACAGCACGAGCGACATCAAAAACCCCAGCCCCACCTCCTCGGCGCTCGTCGTGCACGTCGGCGCCGACGGCTCGATCGCCGAACAGGAACTGCCCACGGCGACGGAACGCAGCGAAGGGGTCGATCCGAAGGGGGCGGCATCGCGGATCGTCTGCCCCGAAGAAGCCGACTGCTGGGTGGCAACGACGCAGGGCTGGCTGTTCCATCTCAGCGTGCCGGCCAAGCGCAAACTCGAAGTCGACTCCGACCCCGCGTTCAACGGGCCGCTGATCACCGCGCGGCCCCAGGATCAAGGGCTCCCGCAGCAGCCGCCGGACACGATCCCGATCGACAACTCAGGCTCTGAAGAACAGCCCAGGAGCGAACCCCTCCCTGAAGGAAAACCGCAGCCCCGCAAGGTTCAGGTGCCGCTGCTCTCCCACGTGCACTCGCGCCTGATCCACGGCTCGACGCTCGAACTCCGCTTCCGACTGGCCGTGATGACGCGCGTCCGCCTAATAGCCCAGCGGCACAGGACGGTGGTTGCGCGCACAGCCACGCGCACCTTCAAGGCGGGCAATCGCAGCCTCACCCTGCGCCTGGACCCCCGTCGCTGGCCGACGAAGCTGAACCTCGAGACCCACCCGCTCGTCCCGCTGCCGACGGTCACCCAGACGGGGCCGATCCAGGAAACCGTGACCTCGACATCGCTGGTCTTCCCGTTCGCGCTCGGCCGCGCCTGGCCAGGTCCCTCGCTGTGAGCCGGCCGTCCAGGGCATCGCGCCGGCTGCGCCGGCTGCTGTTGGGGATCGCGCTGCTCGCCGGCGCTGCGGGCGCGCTGGCGCTGCTCGGCGGGGCCACGGGCCCGGGCGTCTCCCGTGCCGCCGGCCCGTCCGGGAGCGGGGAACCGGTCGCGCAGACCGACGACTCCGTGCCCGCCAGGGAAGTCACGATGATCGGGTCCACTCCCGCAGAAGCGGGAGGGGGCCGGAACGAGACGTGGGGCCTCGGCCGGGGCGCCTCTGGAGCGCTGCTCGTCCGCTACACGGCCGAGACGGGATGGTCGCTGGGGCCCGGGCTCCAGGATGAAGCGGGCCACCCCCTCGCGGGCTTCGTGCTCGACACGCCCGAATCGTTCACGTCCACCTCGACTCCGAGCCCGCTCGCCGGGCAGGTGACCGCGCACGGCAGCGGCGCGCTCGCCGGCCTGGTCGAAGGCAAGCCGTTGCTGCTGGTGCGCGATCCGGACAATCCGGCCAACCCGTTCCGCCAGACGAAGCCCGTGCCCGCGGAAGACCTGGGCGCCGGAGAACGGCTGTTCGGCTTCAGCCGCGCGCCGTTGATGGCGCCGCTGGATGAGAGCGGCGGTCACGGTGGCGCCCTCGTGGTGCCCGTCCGCGAACACGGCTCGGGCATCGAAGAACACGTCCTGCACTGGAACGGGGACACCCAGGAATGGGTGCGCGAGCCGATCGAACTGCCGAGCGGGGCCAGCGAAACCGAATTCCGCGTGCTCGGCATCGGCGCAAGCTCGCCGGGCAACGCGTGGCTGCTGGCCCAGCTCTCGGCCGGCAACGTCGCCCTCTTCCACCGCAAGCTCGGAAGCGGTGGCGAACCGCCGAGCTGGCACGCCGTGGCGTTCAAAGGCGGCGGCGAACCGGGTGAACCGCTGAAGATCGGCGAAGAAGCGCTCACGGTCCCCGGCGCCCACAAAGAACGCACCCGGATCCAGGTCCTGACGGTGACCTCGCAGGGTGTCTGGATCGACACCGAACGCCCCGAAGTGCGCGGGACGGCGACGATCTTCTACAGGCCCGAAGGCGAAGGGCACGGCTCGATCACGAGCTGGTGCACCGCCGAAAACCCGGGGCCGGGAACCCCGGCATGCGACCACGCGCTCCCCGAAGCGCTGCCGAGCGGCCCGTCGCGCAGCATCGCCTGGGCCAATGGCTCGGCGCCGTTCGGCGATCGCGTCATCACGGGACTCCCCAACGGCGTGAGCCTGCGGCTGGACGGCACGACCTTCACGCGCGTGCTGTCCCTCGGGGGCTCCGAAGGCGAGGAGCCGGGCGCGCAGTACGGCGCCGCCTTCTCCGGCCCGCGCGAGGGCTGGCTCGGCAAGGACCAGCTTCCCGTTCATCTGACGCCCGAACCGGCTCCCAACCGGCTCTCGCAGTGGCCGGTCTCCTTCCGGCACGCGCTCGTCGCCGTCGCCCCGCAGCCGGGGGCGATCGTCGGCGCGCTCGCCAGCCAGGCGCTCGCGGTGGGCGACCTGGGGGAGGTCGCGCGCTACCTGCCGGGCCTGGGCTGGGTCCCGGAAAGCCTGTTCGGCGCCGGCGGCAGGCGCAAGACGCCGCGGCTGCGCGCGGTGGCGTGGCCGACTCCCACACGCGCCTATGCGGTGGGCGACCCCGGACAGGGGGCGGAAAGCGCGGTGCCAAGGATGTGGCTGTGGCGCGGTGAGACGGGTCTGTGGGAACCGGACCCGGCGGAACCGTACAACTTCCGCGGCAACCTGCTCGGCGTCGCCTTCGACCCGGGCAACCCGGCTCGCGGCTACGCGGTGGGCGAGAGCGGCGTGCTCCTGAGCTATGGCAAGAGCTGGACCCAGGAACCTGCCGCGAACCTGCCCCCGCAGGTCGCCGGCGCGAGCTTCACCTCGATCGCCTTCGCCGGCTCGGAGGCGCTCGTGGCCTATCGGATCCTGCCGGACCCGTCGAGGAACCACTACGTCGGCGGGATCATCGTCAACGACGGCTCGGGCTGGCGCATCGACACGGGCGCCGCCGCGGCGATGGGCTCGAGCGTGCCCTGGGCGGTCGCGGGCCTGTCCGACGGCGGCGCGGCCTTCGCGGGCTCCGGCAGCGTCTACGAGCGCGAAGCGGCGGGCGCGCCATGGCAGGTCGTTCCGACCCCCTTCCCCGGTGGCGGTGAACCGGGGTCCGTGGCGCTGTTCCGCGAAGGGGGAGCGCTGCGCGCGATCGCCGCGGGCAGCGCACCCGACACCTTCAGCGTCGAAAGCGCCTCCCAGGCCCCGCCGGGATTCCCGCCCGCGCTGATCGCGCCATACCCGCTCGGGACGAACGTCGAACGCGGCGTGCTGCGCCAGGCCGCCACCGGGTGGAGCGACGAGGAGCACAACCTCAACAACGTCAAGGGGCCGGCGGGCAACTGGAGCGGCTACGACATCGTCTTCCAGCCGGACCCCATCTCGACGGTGCTGATCGACCCGAGCGGCTCGCAGGGCTGGGCCGTGGGCGGGCTCGTCGAACCTCCCGGAGAAGAACACGGCGGCGTCCTTGCGACCTCTGACATCAGCCGCTACCCCGCCGACGGCTCGGTGCCGCCCGGAGTCCAGGCGTCACCGGTCGCCACCGATCCCTCCCAGGCGACGTTCGCGATCGGCGGGAATGCCGCCTGCGCCGCGCCCTGTGCGGACCGCGCCGGGGCCGGCATCGGCCCCGATGTATGGCTGGCGGGCGCGCTCGAACGCGCCCACGTGCCCGGCGTGCGCGCCTTCTTCTACACCGGCCCGCGGGTCGTGGACCCGCACGCGATCAGCGGCCCCAAAGAAGCGGCCGACAGCTTCTCCTACGCGGCCGAGCTCGGCCGCTACGCCTCGATCCTGGCCGCCAGCCCGCTGCCCGCCTTCGCCGCCGGTACGCCGTCGGATCTCGAAGAAGGGGGCAGTGAGGCCGCCTTCCGCAGTGCGTTCGGAGGCTTCCCGGCGCCGTTCGGCGCGGGCGGCGCTGCGGGCGGGCTCACACCGGCCGGCGAACGCCCGCCCGAATGCGGAGCCGGCTGCGCCTCGGCCTACTACGCCTTCGAATCGGCCGGGTCGGGAGGGACGGTGCGCGTGATCGTGCTTGACGACAGCTCCGAAGTGCAAGCCACACAGCTCGGATGGCTCGAAGGCCAGCTCGCCGGTGCCGCCGCAGCCGGGCAGCCGGCGATCGTGATCGGCAACGCGGATCTCGCTGCCGAGGTGCGCGCCGGCCGCCCCGGCGCCGCGGCCGTCGTCCGGGCGCTCGTCAAAGACGCGGGCGGCGCGTCGGCCTACTTCTACGACTCGCCCGAACAGAACATCCAGACGGCGCTGAGCCTCGCAGGCGCGGCGATCCCGAGCTTTGGCTCGGGCACGCTCGGATACGTCAAGTACACCGCCGAAAGCAGCGGCGCGTTCCTCGGCGCCAGCGGCTTCCTGCTCGCGCAGGTCAATGTCGCCCGGCGCGACGCGCGCACCAACCGCGCCCCCGTCTCCGCGCGCCTGATCCCGAACATCGGCGAACTCGCGATGGAAGCCAAGGACGGAACCCTGCTGCGGCGCAGCCAGCCCGCGCTGTTCGCCGCGCTCGCGCGCCGCCAACGCGCGGGCAACCGCTCGGTCGTCGGCAAAGGCTCGGTCATCCCGGACACGGATCTCTACGTGCCGATCCCCTCCAACTGCGTGGGTGTGGCGTGCAGCTCGGGGCTCTTCCCGGAGTACACGTTCACGTCCTCGCGTCCGGACATCGGCAACTTCGTGGCGCCCAACCTCGCGTCGCCCGATCCCCACGCGGTTCAGCTGGGAGCCGACGAAGCGCCGATCCCCGATGCGCAGTCCGGCCTGTTCTGCGCGTTCAACGCCGGGACCACGATCGTGACGATCACCGCCGGCGGGCTCTCGGCGTCGCTCCCCGTCACCGTCCAGGCGGGGAGCGTGCGGCGCCCGTGCGGCACCACCAAACTCCTCGAAAAACCGATGCCGGAATCGAATCGGATCGAACCCCCGGAAGTCAAACCGCAGCCCACGGAACCGGCGCCGACCGGCGACAGCCCGCTGCCCCTGCCGGCGCCGGCAGGGGCAGCAGATCGGAAGAGCACACGTCTGAACTCCAGTCACGCCAATATCTC
>OCZT010003343.1_pt1 | contig 16381 bp, 14 predicted proteins | sample 1539031 | NCBI WGS metagenome assembly OCZT01 (sample SAMEA3539308, study PRJEB22396) | soil metagenome | biome: tundra; feature: field; material: soil | place: USA | collected 2010-05 | depth 0.15 m | reverse complement strand
ACAATGAAAGCTGATTACTATAAGCATCACGGAATTTACGCCTACCGCCGGGATTTTCTCGATATCTTCACCAAACTGCCCGAAGGAAAACTAGAAAAGCTCGAAGCGCTGGAACAGTTGCGCGCTCTGGAATACGGCTACAAGATTAAAGTCGTCATCACGCCGTACGATTCTGTCGAAGTCGACAATCAGCAGGAGCTGGAAAGAGTTCGCCAAATTCTTACTGCAAGAACTTAGACAAACGCGCTGATACTACGTAAGGTGTGGCGCTAGTCCTTAAAAATTGCTCCCGTCGAAGCGGAAGTCACCAGTTTTGCGTAGCGCGCTAAATAGCCAGTAGTGATCTTCGGCTGGCGTGGCTTGAGAGCTTTTTTGCGCTTGGCCAATTCTTCGTTACTTACTTTCAAATTAAGCTTTTTGGCCGGGATATCGATGGCGATGATATCGCCTTCTTTCACCAAAGCGATAGGTCCGCTTTCCGCGGCTTCGGGCGATATATGACCAATTGCCGCGCCTTGCGTGCCGCCGCTAAAGCGTCCATCAGTCAAAAGCGCCACTGTCTTATCCAGACCCATACCCACGATCGCTGAGGTGGGCGAGAGCATTTCTCTCATACCCGGGCCACCTTTGGGTCCTTCATAGCGGATAACCACAACATCACCGGATTTAATTTTTTCGTCCATAATTGCGGCAATGGCGTCATCTTCACAATCAAACACGCGGGCTTTGCCTTCGTTTACCTGCATCTCCTGGGCGACTGCGGATTGTTTCACCACCGCTCCGTCCGGTGCGAGGTTGCCGCGCAAAATTGCAATGCCGCCTTGCTGTGAATAGGGATTTTTCAATGGCCGGATGACATCAGTATTCAAAACACGGGCGCTTTTTAAATTGGCGCCGACAATTTTGCCGGTTACTGTAATTGCCTTCTCATCGATGACGCCCAGGGAGCTGATTACTTTCATTATGGCCTGAATACCTCCTGCCGTATCTAAATCTTCAATATGATGAAGGCCGGCAGGACTTAGCTTACAGAGGTTGGGAGTTTTCTCGCTGATTTTATTAAAGAGGTTCAAATCGAGCTTGATTCCCGCCTCATGGGCGATGGCGGGAATATGTAAAACGGTATTGGTGGAACAACCCAGCGCCATATCCACAGCGATGGCGTTTTTAAAAGCTGCAAGCGTAGCGATGTCGCGCGGCTTGATTCCCTTCTTGAGCAAATCCATTATTTTCATCCCGGCATGCTTGGCGAGCCGATGACGGGAAGCCAGCACAGCCGGAATAGTTCCATGGCCGGGTAACCCCAGACCCAATGCTTCCGTGACACAGTTCATGGAATTCGCCGTGTACATGCCGGAGCAGGAACCGCAGCCCGGACAGGCGCAATCTTCCAGTTGTTTCAATTCGGCGGCAGTCATCTTTTTGGCTTTGACGGCACCGACGCCTTCAAAGACACTGATGAGGTCAACGGCTTTACCTTGGAGTTTTCCCGCCAGCATAGGACCGCCGCTGATAAAAATGGCCGGTATATTGAGGCGCAATGCGGCCATGAGCATGCCCGGAATGATTTTGTCGCAGTTGGGAATGAAAACCAGAGCGTCAAAGGGATGAGCGGTGGCCATGATTTCGATGGAATCGGCAATCAGCTCGCGGCTGGCGAGCGAATATTTCATGCCGACATGTCCCATAGCTATACCGTCGCAAACACCGATGACGGGAAATTCTACCGGTGTTCCTCCGGCCATGCGGATTCCCGCTTTGACATCCTGTGCAATTAAATCCAGATGGATGTGTCCGGGAATGATTTCATTGGCCGAATTGACCACACCGATCAGTGGCCGCGCAATTTCTTCGTCGGTATAGCCCATCGCTTTAAAAAGCGAACGATGCGGCGCCCGCTCCAAACCTTTTTTCATGAGATCGCTTCTCATTGTTTTCTCTCCCTTGGTTTTAAAGTAGGGAACGGTCGCGACCGTTCCCTACAAAGTTTGTAAATATGGAAAGATTGCCACATTCACTGTCGTGAACTGGCAATGACAAATCATGATTGTGAAAGCCCCTGCGTAGGCGGGAACTTTTTATACAAATGGCTATTTTTTCCTTTTTTCCGGCCGCAACGCCCGAACGGCGGCTCCTGCCTGCCACAGTTCCGAATCATGCATTTCTTTGAGTTCAGCTTCCAGTTTAACTTTGTAGTCCGGAGCGCTATTTACTTTCAGCACGACGGCCGTTTCTTTACCGGTTATGACTGAATCATAGAGTTCGGCAAATACAGGTTCCACCGCCTTGCGGAACTTATGGCGCCAGTCCAGAGCTCCACGTTGAGCCGTGGCAGAGCAATTGGCGTACATCCAATCCATACCGTTTTCCGCAACTAAACGAATAAGGCTTTGCGTAAGCTCTTCCACCGTTTCGTTAAAAGATTCGCTGGGACTGTGACCACGCTTACGTAATTCATTGTACTGCGCTTCCATCATTCCGGCCAGCGCGCCCATGAGCACGCCGCGTTCGCCGGTTAAATCACTGTAAACTTCCATCTGGAAAGTGGTCGGAAATATAAACCCGGAGCCGATGGCAATACCCAGAGCAATTGTCCGCTCCATGGCGCGGCCGGTGGCATCCTGATGCACGGCAAAGCTGGAGTTTATGCCGCTGCCGTCCAGAAAATTTCTGCGGACACTGGTTCCCGATCCTTTAGGCGCAACCATGATAACGTCTACAAAATCAGGTGGAACGACACCGGTTTGATCCTTATACACAATGGAGAAACCGTGTGAGAAGTAAAGGGCATCACCCTTTTTCAAATTGGCCTTAACTTTGGGCCAGAGAATCTTTTGGGCAGCATCGGAAACAAGATATTGAATAACCGTGCCGCGCTGGACTGCTTCTTCAATGGGGAAAAGCGTTTTACCGGGCACCCAACCATCGGCGATGGCCTTGTCCCAGTATCGCTTATCTTCCTTTGCCTGACCGATAATTACATTAATGCCGTTATCTTTCAGATTAAAAGCTTGTGCCGGGCCCTGAACGCCGTAACCGAGAACAGCCACAACTTCATTTTTTAAAACTTCCCGGGCTTTTTTTAGAGAAAACTCTTCCGCTGTGATGACATCTTCAATGACACCGCCAAAATTAATTTTTGCCATAATAACCCCCTATAATTAATGTTGATAAAATTTATTATTTTTAACCAAGTTATCAATTTTCCAAGTTTAATGCAATAATGCCGGTTCTTGTTATATCAGCGATACCCAGAGGCTCCAGACGGACAAGAGCAAAATCAATTTGTGAATGATCGCCGGTTATTTCTAAGATCATATATGTATCGGCGGACACTAGTACTTTCCATTTATTTGTGTCAACAGCTTTCTTTATTTGCTCTTTTTTGTCCGCTGTTAAATTCAAGCGGACGAGAATCAGTTCACGGTGAATTGATTCTACATTGGTTAAATCATCCACTTGAATGACATCGACGAGCCTTTGCAATTGATTTTCAATACGAGTGACAGTTTCCTGACTGCCCACGGTGGTCATAACTATTTTTGATATTTCGTATTGCGTGGTCGTATTTACGCTCAGGCTTTCAATGTTGTATCCCTTCCCGCCCAGTGTTCCGGCGATTCTCGCCAATACGTCCGGCTTGTTGTGAACAAGTATCGATAGTATGTGCTCTTTTTTTTCCATATTTTTTAACCTTTCTTTATATAAGTTTTAATTAATCATTTCTCTGCTCCCCAACGACATGTTGCTGATCGATTCACCTGGATGCACCATGGGATATACGCATTCTTCACGCGACACCCTGAAATCCATCAGCACCGGCTTATCGAGGGAAAGCCCTAGTTTTAGAATAGATTCTACTTCTTGGGGTTTAGTCGCACGCAGGCCGACGATGCCGAATGCTTCCGCTAATTTCACAAAGTCAGGGGCGTAAGTCATATCTGTGTGCGAATAGCGTTTTTCGTAAAACAATTCCTGCCACTGGCGAACCATTCCCAGGTAGCCATTGTTCAAAAGAACTATTTTTACGTTAATTTTGTATTGCGCGGCGGTGGCCAGCTCCTGGATATTCATCTGGATGCTGCCGTCGCCGGCGATATCCACGACCTGCTTATCCGGGAAAGCGTATTTGACACCAATGGCTGCTGGCAGGCCAAACCCCATTGTTCCCAATCCGCCCGAAGAAATGAAAGTATTGGGATGATCAAAATGGAAAAACTGCGCGGTCCACATCTGATTTTGACCGACTTCAGTTGTAATAATTGCGTTGCCTTTAGTTAATTTGTGCAGCGTTTCAATTACATACTGCGGCTTAATTTCCTTGCCGTTTTGACAATATGTCAGTGGCACTTTTTCCTTCCACTCGGCAATCTGTCCCAGCCATTCCTGCCGGTCTGCGGGTGAATATGTATAATTGTGCTCAGCTAAAAAATTGATCATATCCGTGAGTGTTGCTTTGGTATCGCCGATTATCGGCAAATCAACAACAACATTTTTATTAATGGAAGAAGGATCAATATCAATTTGGACAATTTTGGCGTTGGCGGCAAATGTTTTAATAGTGCCGGTGACTCTGTCGTCAAATCTTACACCCACGGCAAGAAGCAAATCACAGTGGCTGATGGCCATATTGGCATAGTAAGTGCCGTGCATTCCCAGCATGCCCAGCCAGAGCGGATCGGTTCCCGGAAAAGAACCAAGCCCCATCAAGGTCCCGGTAACGGGAATCTGATATTTTCTGGCCAGTTGGGTCAGCTGTGCTGAGGCCTTTCCGAGGATAACACCGCCACCGGTCATAATTAAAGGTCTTTTAGCAGAAGTCAACATTTCGAAGACGTTGGCCATTTTCTTGGGGGCCGGTTTATGCGTCACTTCGTGATTTCGAATTTTTATATTGGCGGGATCATAGTCTGTTTTCGCTGCCATCACATTTTTCGGCAAATCAACCAGAACAGGACCTGGCCTTCCCGATCGGGCAATATGAAAAGCTTCCTTAATAGTCGGCGCAAGATCCTCAATGCTGCGTACCAGAAAATTATGCTTGGTGCAGGGACGTGTTATGCCCGTAATATCGCATTCCTGAAAAGCATCATTGCCGATAAGTCCCGTGGGAACCTGTCCTGTAAAAACGACAAGAGGGATGGAATCCATATTCGCCGTGGCAATGCCGGTAACGGTATTGGTGGCGCCGGGACCGGACGTAACCAGACACACGCCCACTTTTCCTGTGGCGCGGGCATAGCCGTCAGCAGCATGTACGGCCCCTTGCTCATGCCGGACTAAAATGTGTTTCATGGTGCTTTTATAAAGCTCATCGTAAATATCCAGGACGGCACCACCGGGGTATCCAAATATAACATCAACGTTTTCTTCTTCCAGCGCCTTCAGCAGTATTTGTGTGCCTTTCAACTTCATTTTAAATATCCCCCTATTTATCATAGTATAATATATAGGCTCAAAGCCGGTAAAACTAAAAAAGCCGCCAGTTTCTTTTGGGAAAAGCGGCTTTGTTCCTAAAACAACAAAGCCGCGGGCTTTAGGGGCCCGCGGCTTGTATCTTTTATTTTTATTTCCTAAAGATACAGAGCGGCAGACCCCGTAAGTACTACTACTACCAGTACGCTGGTTAGTATCTGTATGATTCCGCCCTCTAAAGCTTTAAGAAACATAATTTCTTCCCGTTAATTTTTCTATCCTTTTAGCGAAAAACAAATTGTTTGTCAAGCTTCTTTATAGCAGCTTATATTACTCTATCGGAATAAATCTTCTTTTTCTTCAGTCAGACCGTCAGCTTTTTCTTTTGACGGCGCACTAGCCAGGAAGGCTTCGTAAATTGCTCCCTTGTCTGAGCCGCCAGAGGCCAGACCGGTTTTGGGATCAACCTTGACAAAGATTATTCCTTCCGGCGTGGGGAAATCCTCTACAGGTGTATGTTGCGTAACCTTTTCCATAAAATAAAGCCAAACAGGCGCTGCCGCCCTTCCGCCCACCTCGTTTTTTCCCAGAGTTGTTTCCTGATCAAATCCGATCCAAACTCCCGCAATCAGGGAAGGAGTAAAACCGATAAACCAGGCATCGCGGATATCGTTGGTTGTTCCGGTCTTTCCGGCTACCGGACGACCTAAGCTTTTGACCCGACGGCCGGTGCCGCTTTCCACAACATCGCGCATAACGTAAGACGTCATGAAGGCAATACGCGGATCAATAACTTGCTCTGATTTTACTTTCGTCTCTTCAAAAACGTTGCCGGTGCGATCAACAATTTTCTTGATGAAAAAAGGAGTAACTTTTTTACCTCCGTTAGCCAAAACACCGTAGGCGTTTACAAGTTCCTGCAAAGTAACTCCTGATGCTCCCAGGGCCAGTGACAAGTTTCGGGCGATCGGGGAGGATATGCCCATGTTCATTGCGTAAGATGCGGCATAATCGATACCGATTTCCCGTAATATTTTGATAGTCACAATATTCCGGGATTGAACAAGAGCTGTGCGCATCGTAATCGGCCCTAAGAATTTTTCATCGAAATTTTTCGGTTTCCAGAGCCCGTCTTCCTGGGATGGATCTTCAAAGACAATAGGTGAATCAACAAATCTCGTTGACGGATTCATTCCCTTATCAAATGCGGCTGTATAGATAAGCGGCTTAAAGGCGGAACCGGCCTGGCGGCGGGACTGTGTAGCGCGGTTGAATTCACTTTTATTGAAATCACGGCCGCCAACCATAGCGCGAATGGCTCCTGTTTTCACATCCATGCAATAAAGCGCGCCCTGAACAAGCCCGCGTTTATACTTTTCTCTGCCCTCCAGTTCTGTAAGGCCTTTTTCCAGGGCGTCCCGCGCAGCTTTTTGCGCTGTTAAATTCAAGGTTGTATAAATAGAAAGGCCTTCCTTGTATAAGACGTCCGCGCCGTATTTTTCCTGAACATAGCGGCGGATGTGTTCCACAAAATAAGCGGCTATTTTATCTTTCGGTTTAATGTCGCGTAACTTTAGTCGTACGTTGACAGCCTTGTCCATTTCTGCCTGCGTAATGTATTTGTCTTCCACCATGCGCGAAAGAACGTAAGCTTGCCTTTGCTTTGCTTTTTCAAAATGGAGAAACGGAGAATAAGTATTGGGCGCTTTGGGCAGTCCGGCGAGCAGCGCTGCTTCCGGCAGGGTCAGCTCTTTTGCGCTTTTTCCAAAGTAACCAATCGATGCCGATTCTATTCCGTAAGTACCATGCCCGAGATAAATTTGGTTCAAATATAAATTTAAGATTTCATCTTTAGTCAGATATTTATCGATTTTATAAGAGAGAATCGCTTCTTTGACTTTTCTAATGTATTTTTTTTCGGGTGATAAATACATGAGTTTGGCCACTTGTTGTGTAATGGTACTGCCGCCTTGCACAATATGTCCGGCTTCAAAATTTTTAAACAGCGCGCGAAAAATGCTTTGTATGTCAAAGCCCTGATGCTGGTAAAAACGTGAATCTTCCGCGGCGACAAAAGCATAGTGAACTATTTTCGGAATCTCGGCTATTTTGACAATTTTTCTGTCTTCCAGAAAAAAATCATCAATCAGTTCGTTGTTGTCGTCGTATACGCTGGAAGCAATACTGGGTCGGTAATCTTTCAACGTGTCAATTCCCGGTAAATCAATTGTCAGTGCGTAGTAGGTGATAGTTCCACCTATAGTCACAACCAAGATTAAAACAATTAGCCCAAATAACATGGTAACAATCTTGGAGTGTTTTTTTCCTTCTTGTAATTCATCATCTGCTTGTTGTCGTCTTACAGGCACAATTTCACCATTTATTATTCGTTATCTTTGCTTTCAGAATCAACTTTTTTCTTTCCGGCAAATTTTGTGATAAATATACTCACTTCATAAAGAAACAGCAATGGTATTGCCATTAATATCTGGCTTAACGCATCGGGTGAAGGAGTCAAAATCGCCGCTACTATAAAAATAACTAAAATCGCATACTTTCTTTGCTTGGAAAGCATTTGAGCATTTACTATTCCCAGCTTAGCCAGAAAAAATATAAATACAGGTAATTCAAAGGATAAGCCAAATCCGAGTAAAAATGTCACGAAAAGAGAAATATAATCACTAAAGGAAATCATTGACTGCAGATATCGGTTATTAAAGCTGACAAAAAATTCAAAGGCCGGCGGTAGAGCGATAAAATAACCGAACAAAACACCACTGACGAAGAGTAATGTAGAGAAAAACACAAAAGGCAACACATATTTTTTTTCCGTCGAATGCAGCGCCGGTGATATAAATTTCCATATTTGATAAATAATGAAGGGGCAGGTAATTATCAGGGAAGCAAAAAATGCTAACTTCATATAGACGAAAAATGCTTCTGTCAGGCCGGTATAAATCAAATAACTGTTTTTGGGCAGGACTTGCACCAGTGGTCTGGTTACAATATCGAAAATGAAGTCTTTATAATAATAACAGGCGCCAAAACCGATAAACAGTATAATTACGCAGCGGACAAGTCTTTTGCGTAGCTCCATCAGATGGTCAGTCAGGGACATTTTGTAATCTTCAATAGTTTTCATAAATATGTTGAGTTATATTTCTTAATTTAAAAAGTTGGGGAAGATTCTTTGAGGATTATTTATTTGTTCGCTTCGTTATCGGTTGAATTCGGTTTGGTTTCTTCTTCAACAGTCTTCTTCAACAAAAGCGAATCTTTCAGGCCGTCATCATCTTGTTTTTTATCTTCTTTCAGGGTTTCTTTGAGATCATCGGTTATTCCCTCAGTTGCTTTTTTGAATTCGCTGAAGCCTTTGCCCAAAGTTTTGGCCAAGTCCGGCAGTTTTTTAGGACCAACGACGATTAAAGCTATTACAGCAATTATAATAAGCTCCTGCATACCGATGCCAAACATTGATTATCAACTCCTATTAAAAATGTATTGTTAACCTATATATTGAATCCTGTTTTTGTCAATGTTTTTTGCGAGTGCTATCAATGAAGGGTTGATCGAATATATTATACCAATTCTAAATCAAAGCGCTATCTTTGTTGGCAGCGTCGTCGGCTTCCTCAACGTATTAGTAATACGTTGAGGAGCCTCCTCCTTGCCGCCTTGTTATCCTTTGAAAGCGAAATGGTATCACTCCTAAAAAAAAGAATTAAGGTGTTCTAAGATATCGTTTAAATATTCATCAGAAACTCGATCAGCACACTTTGCATTGCGAGAAGAATAGTCCAAGGCTTTTATTTGTTCCAACATTACAATGCCGGTAACTTTTTTACATCCCTTCAATTCAATATGTAGCGGATAATCTTTTCTTTGGGAAGTGATTGGACAAACTATAGCGAAACCAGTTAAGCGATTAAAGTCATCTTTACTGACCACTAATGCTGGTTGATGACCCGCTTGCTCGTGGCCTTTTTGCGGATTAAAATCAATCCAAATAATATCGCCCTGTTTTGGAATATACATTACCACTCCTCACGTACTTTTGGACCATCCCAAAACTCTTCTGGAGTTTCTCCTGTATAACCGGAAAATAAGGTTTTAAGATCATATTTTTTAGGTTTCTGAATTATAATCCTATTTCTATCAACAATTAATTCCACCGAGTCGTTAACCTGAATTCCCATCATATCAATTAATTTTTTAGGTAGTCTTATTCCCTGACTTCCGCCCCAACTTTGAACTTTGGTATACATATTCACACCTCCCGATATCGTAAAGTATATATAAATATATACTTTACGTCAAGGAAAATATCTATAGGGTGAGGATAAAACAAATGTTATTTTCGCAGCCACTATAAAGAAAATTGCCAAATATAGTTTATTGGTATCACCTACCTATACGTAACAAAATATGTTTTCTCTATTGAGATTAAGATGTTATACCTTGTTTAAGATTTCATAGTTTCATTCTTTCGTCAAGGATTATTTTGATTGCCAACCGTTCTTTGCATGGGCACATTAACGGTTAATAGTCATGAATGATTTTGTCTGCTGCCGGGATAACTTCAGGCCGCATTAAGCATGAATTGCCAGAACACAATTGTTTCATTCGCTTCGCCAGAACACAATTATGTATTGTTGGTAGCATATTTTTTTAAAATCAATTTGGGGAAATACATTTTCGTCACATAACATTTCTTTGATATATTTCAGTGGCTTACATTGTATCAGTAACATGATTTCCGCAATAAAAAGCGCAGTTTCCTTTCTTTGGCAGACTACTTGCTCTCTCAATAAATGTTTAATCTTTCACTATTCTTTTATACAAAGGAGGGTTCATGAACGAGACATTACAAAACCTTCAATTTTCCAGCAATACTCTGTTTCTCATGCTCGGCGCGATCATGATTTTTGCTATGCATGCAGGCTTTGCTTTTCTCGAGGTGGGAACAGTCCGGCAAAAAAATCAGGTTAATGCCCTGGTAAAGATCATAACAGATTGGTCCATATCAACCGTTGTTTACTTTTTGATTGGTTTCCCTATTGCTTACGGCATCAGCTTCTGGATGGATGCGGGAAGCCTGTCTAATCTGTTCAATGGTAAGATTGTAGTCGGCGCGCGCGGATTTGATCTGGTTCACTGCTTTTTTCTGACCACTTTTGCCGCCTGCGTACCAGCGATAATTTCGGGAGGAATTGCCGAACGCGCCAAGTTCTGGCCGCAGTTGTTTGCCGGGGCAATTCTTGCGGGATTGTGTTATCCTCTGTTTGAATCAATCATCTGGGGAAGGTTTACTTTTTTTCAGGATTGGCTGGCTCTCAATACCGGAGCTAAATTTCATGATTATGCGGGCTCTGTAGTTGTCCATTCGATGGGCGGTTGGCTGGCTCTGCCGGCGATCATTACCCTCGGACAGAGGATTGGGCGCTGGACAAACGGTGTCAGTCAGGGGATTCCGGTTTCCAGCATTCCTTTTCTTTCTCTGGGCAGCTGGATCCTGGCTATCGGTTGGTTCGGGTTTAATGTTATGAGCGCCCAGAATATTGCGGGCATCAGCGGATTGGTAGCCGTTAATTCTCTTTTTGCCATGGTTGGCGGAATTATCTTTGCGCTGATTTTCTCTAAAAATGATCCCGGATTTATTCACAATGGCGCGCTTGCCGGATTGATTGCCATCTGTTCCGGGTCCGATGTTGTTCATCCCTTTGGGGCGCTCTTTATCGGCGGTATCGCCTCGATAATTTTTATTTTCGGTTTCCAGCTGGAAACCGAAAAATTAAAAATAGATGATGTTTTAGGCGTCTGGCCGTTGCATGGAATTACCGGTTCCTGGGGTGGAATAGCCACCGGCATATTCGGACAAAAATTTATGGGTGGTACAGGCGATGTTTCGTTGGCAGCTCAAATCGCCGGGACTTTTGCCGCCATTATTGTCGCTCTTGTTGCGGGGACGTTCGTCTATATGACCCTGAAGCATACCGTTGGAATCCGCTTAAGCCAGGAAGACGAAATGCGCGGCGCGGATTTGAGTATTCATAATATTGGCGCTTATCCCGAGCAGGATATTAACGGATAAAAAGTGAATGAATGATTAAATTTATATATGCTCCCAACATAAAGGAGGAAAGACAATGAAATATATTATTGCCATTATTCAACCAACTCGGCTGGAAGCGGTAAAAAGCGCACTGAGCAATATCGAAGTTTTTCGTTTAACTGTTTCCGATGTACAAGGCATTGGCCGTCAAAAAGGTCATACTGAAACATATCGCGGTCATGAATATCAGATCAATTTTATCCGAAAGGTAAAGCTGGAAATTGCGGTTGACGATAAATTTGCTGAACCGACAATCAAGGCCATCTCGCAGGCGGCGCGCAGCGGCGCCGAAGGTAAAATTGGTGACGGGAAAATATTCATGCTGCCGCTGGAAGACGTCATGCGTATCAGCACCGGTGAACGCGGGACGGAGGCGATTTAGTCCTGATCCATGAATGATCTGGCTTCCATATACAAAGCGAAACTAATCGAAAAGCGTGATGCTCACTTCGGTTCGAAGGACAGTTGGATATCACCGCTTGCGGCTGTGCATGCGTATTGCCGTGATGTGGACAATATCCTGCGGGATATTTACCAAACCTGTATCAATGTTCAAAAGCCCGATACAACTTTTTGCCTTGTTGCGTCAGGCGGATATGGCCGCAGAGAGTTGTGGCCATATTCCGATGTTGATATTCTTATCATTCATCAGAATCAGCATAAATCCGCAAAGCTATCTTCTGCCGTTCGGCTTTTTTGGAATATCGGTCTGACGATGGGCTGTGTTGTGCGCACCATTTCCGAATGCGCGGCCATTATCGGAAAGGATTTGGCCACCGATACCGCGTTTCTCGAAAGCCGCTTCATCTGCGGGAACCGTGACTTATTTAACAAACTTCAAAATGTCTGCATCAAACCATATTTTGAAAGGCATAAGAAGGACTATATTGAAGGGATATCCGCCGATCTGCGCGAGGGGATTTATTCTTCAGAAAATTCACTTTACCGCATCGAGCCTGATATTAAAAACGGCATTTGTACTCTTCGCGATTGCCAGCGTCTGCTTTGGGCGGAACGGGTAAAATGCGGCACGAAAAATTTTGCCCAGCTGCATACGAAATCAGGATTTTCACTGGCGGAAACCAGGAGATTTGAAGCGAATTACGCTTTCCTTACCGGTCTGCGCGCAGAGCTGCACATGATTAGCGGGCAGCGCATGGATGTTCTGGAGACTGATTATCAAAATGCTATCGCGAAGCGCTGCGGTTTCGGTCAGGATGGCGCGGGACGCCTTCTGGAGGTCTTCTTTAAAACAGTTCGTGATATCCGGCTTTCACTCCTTACTTTTCTCGAAAAGGATCTTTCCGGCAAAAGTATCTGGAACAATGTCCGCAGGCGGTTCAGCGCCATTGAAATCGCCTCCGGCATTGCCGTTCTTGATGGCATTATTTTTTCCCGGCATAAGAAAGACATTCATCTCGATACAGGTGAGGCGATAATCAGGATTTTCAAAAATGCGCTGACTTGCCAGGCAACATTAAGCGTGGAACTGCGCAACAAAATCCGTCATACTATCGATACAATTAATCCTGATGATTTCAAATCAAAAGTTGTGGGAGAAATTTTCCTCAATATTTTGACCTGGCCCGGTTCCATAGGGCAGATTTTGCTGGTGATGCATGAAACCGGCTTTTTAGGGGAATTAATACCAGCGTTCAATTCGCTGATCTGTAAAGTGGAATACGACCAGTACCACGAGTTCACGATTGATCAGCATATTTTGCTGGCTCTGTGCGCCTGTGATGAATTGGCGCAAGATCCCGATGCCAGGATCAAAAACATATATCAATCAGCAAATAAACCGGTTTTACGTTTGGCCGTTCTGATGCATGATATCGGCAAGTTTCAACCAGGCGATCATGCTCAAAATGGAGCGATTATTGCCGAAAATATTTGTGAACGTTTGGGACTAAGTGATAGTCAAACCGATCAGGTTCGTTTCCTAGTTTATCATCATTTGGATATGTCCAATATGTCGCTTCAGCGTGAACCTGATGATAATAATATTGCTGCCTTTGCCAGAGATATTGGCGATCGCGATACCCTTGATCTTCTTTACCTGCTCACTATAGTCGATATCCGCAGTGTGGGGCCGCATACCTGGACCGGTTGGAAGGCATATCAATTAGAACAGCTGCATTACCGTATTCATCAGTTTCTTGATAATCACGGGGCATATCGGAAGGCTTCTATTTCTCCTGCGGATGGAGCAATTCCCGGCAGCTCATATTTACGCGATAATCTTCCGAAAGATAGAGAGAAACATAGCCGATGGTTGTCGGAAATTGGTGATAAAGGGCTGCAACTCCATTATGAACCATTTGCCGGTTTTGAACGTTTAACGGTTTGTGATTATGACAGAACCGGATTCTTAAGCGATATTATCAGTTGCTTTACCGCTGAGGGATACGATATCTTGAGCGCCCGCATCTACTCCACAGTTGATAGAAAAGTATTGGATATATTCAACTTGGAGCCGCCGGATAAGCCGCGCCTCTCAGCACAAAAACGAATCAGTAATATCTATTCGAAATGGAATTTGCTTAAAACAGAGCAGATGTCTGCTGATGATCTGGTGCGTGAGCGAATGAAAAAATACCCTCCTTCCGTGCTTCGCCTAGGTCAACAAAAGCAAACCGTTGATGTTCGTGTTAATAACACTGAATCTCAACTGGCTACGATTATCGAAATCGATACCGCGGATAATTTCGGCCTGTTACACAAAATAACCCGGTGTTTTCATGAAAATCAAGTCAATGTTGTATCGGCTAAATTATCGACACGAAATGACCGGGCTGTCGATGTTTTCTATGTAACGGATATGGCCAAAAGAAAAATTATCAGTCAGGAATATACTAATCGTTTAATTAAGAATTTAACCGTAGCCTTGAAAGCATGATCGAGATAAATCTTGGATAAGACATTGCTTGTTCATGGTTGAACTATAAGAACCTCGGTCTTGTATGTCAAGGAAATCTTGGCCGTAAAATGTGAGATGTGGTGACGATGTTTGTCGTCGAGCGTGAATTGTGTTTATTACGGATTGAAGTCCTGCATTTTCGTCGAGGTTGGATTTTTGTGTAGTAGGGAGCACGTATCAACCGGATGAACCATATATTATATAAAAAATTAGAAGAAGAACTAATACCACTTCTAAATCAAAGATGATATCGAGGCGGCAAGGAGGAGGCGACGATGCGTATTGTACATACGTTGAGGAAACCGACGACGCTGCCAACAAAGATAGCGCTTTGATTTAGAAGTGGAATAACTTCAATGCTGATTCTTGGGCCTCCATTTCAGTATCCAGGGAAATATTTTGCGCTTTAAAACCATTTGTGATAAACGACCCAATGTTACAAGTAGGGAAGGAAGGGGTGCATGTCCAGGAAAACAGGCATTGTCGAAGATAAGCGTTACCTATTGCATTCGGCCGGTTTCTCCCATCCGGAAAGTCCAGAGAGGCTGGCGGGAATTTACGAAATGCTGGATAATCCGGCAATGTCCTGGAAGTTTACCCATATCGAGGCGCGTGAAGCAACACATGATGAAATAGCCACTGTTCATTCACCTTCCTATATTGATTTTATTGCCAGCACTGCCGGCAAAGATTACGTAATGCTTGATCCCGATACGGTAACAAGCCCGGAAACTTATTCCATTGCCAAACTTGCTGCCGGCGGCGTGTGTAACGCCGTTGATAATGTGATCGATGGTTCTGTGGACAATGCTTTTGCCTTTGTCCGTCCTCCTGGTCATCACGCGGGAAGGGATGCCGCGGCCGGTTTTTGTGTTTTTAATAATGTTGCCATTGGAGCGATGCATGCCATTTTGAAGCATCGCCTGAAAAGAGTTATGATTGTCGATTGGGATTTACATCACGGCAATGGTACTCAGAGTATTTTTTACAGGGAACCGCGGGTCTTATATTTTTCCACGCATCAGTATCCACACTATCCGGGTACGGGAAGTTTGCAGGAAATTGGCCAGGGTAAGGGAGAGGGTTACACGATCAACGTTCCCATGCGGGCAGGTGCGACAGACGCGTCCTATGTAAACATATTCCGTAAAATTTTAGAACCGGTAGCTTTGGAGTATCAACCGGAATTAGTGCTTTTATCTGCTGGTTTTGATGCTTATTTTAAGGATCCTTTGGGCGGCATGCGGATAACGCCGGATGGGTTTGCTGCTTTGACGCGGATATTGCTGAATATTGCCGATGTCTGCTGCCGGGGACATCTTGTAGCCGTGCTGGAAGGCGGTTATCATGTTGCTGGTTTAGCCAAATCAGCAAAAAGTGTTTTGGAAGAGATGTTGGATGAAAATCATTTTTCTCAAGAAAGGTTTTTTGCCATGGAGCAGGATATTGATGAAAACACCGATCAACTCATCAGGCAGGTTACTTCTGCAGTCAGACCTTTTTGGAAGGTATTTTAAGGAGGGGCACCATTGAAACTTAGTATTCAGGAAGTTGAGAATGTGGCGCGCTTGGCGCGTCTGGAAATAACGGATAAAGAAACCGAAAAGTTTACAGCCCAGCTAAATGATATTTTGGGCTACATTGACAAGCTCAATGAGCTTAATACCGCAGGTGTGGAACCGATGAGTCATGCGATTGCTGTTACTAATGCTTTTCGCGAGGATAAGATAGTAGATTCGATTGGCACCGAGAAGTCTCTGGCCAATGCGCCGGACGCGCGAGGAGAATTCTTTCGCGTACCAAAGGTCATTGACTGACGGCATTGGAAAAAGTTCATCTACTGCGTTGCGCTTTTCTCCAAAAAGGTACGAATTTGTATAAATTAAAAAAGTGTTATTTGAGGAATTTATGGAGCTAAATCAGTTAACAATTCA
>OCZT010003342.1_pt1 | contig 16385 bp, 9 predicted proteins | sample 1539031 | NCBI WGS metagenome assembly OCZT01 (sample SAMEA3539308, study PRJEB22396) | soil metagenome | biome: tundra; feature: field; material: soil | place: USA | collected 2010-05 | depth 0.15 m | reverse complement strand
CGGCTCGGCGGCTCGGCGGCCGGCTCGGCGGCTACAGCCCGAGAATCTTGCGCGGCATCAGCAAGAGATCGAGAAGCGTCGCCACGACGCTGATGACGATGGACGCGACGACCGCCGCCCCGATGGCTTCGTAGCTCCAGATCGGAGGGAACTTGCCGATCGTGAAGACGATGTTGACCGTGTCATGGGCCTGGTTGACCAGCCAGGCCGTGCCCAGAAGCATCCCGGCGTTGATGACGAACGCCACCAGGCCCATGGTCAGGAACCCGATCGGCATCGCCAGCACCTTCAGGATGGGCTTCAGGTAGCTGTTGACGAGGGCGAAGACCAGCGCGATCAGGACAATCTTTGCCCAGTCGTCGGGCTTGCCCGTATCGAAAATGAGCCTGAACTCAGGGACCACGTTGGCCGCGGCGAGAAGCGCGACGGCGTTCACGCCTATCTTGACGAGGAGATCGATCACTTGCGATTCCTCCGAGGGCTGAGCGCCGCGTGACGGAGCGGCATGTGCAGGCCGATGCTAACGCGCCCTCAATGTCGCTGCCGCGATTTCGCGCGAGCCGGGTCCGCATTCCGACCTGATTCGGTCCCGCATTTGCCCGATGGGTCGCTACACTCGACCCATCGCAAAAAGAGGCGGAACGATGGCCGTGTTCCCGGATCGAGTGGACGCATTCTTGGAGCAGTTCTTCCGCCTTTATCCCGTGGCGGCCACAGCGACCGGCAATCACGCCCACGACGGGGACTGGCCCGACCTGACCGAATCGGGTCGCGCCGCACGTCTGGACTTCGCCGATCGCTGGCAGTCGGAGCTGCGGACGATGCCCGAGGCGGCCCTTTCCCCCGACGATCTGATCGATCGCGACCTGCTCCTCTCCGAGCTGGCGGCGATGCGCTTCGACGAGACGGAGCTTCGCGAATCGGCATGGGACGCACTGAGCTACGTCTACCTGCTTGGCGGCGGGATCTTCCCGTTGCTCGCCCGTGAGTTCGCCCCGCTGGTTGTTCGCCTCAAGTCCGTAGCGTCGAGGCTGGAGGGCGCGCGGGCCGTCGTAACGGAGGCGCGACACGAGCTGGGGAGCCTGCCCGGGCGACCTCCATCTCGTCTTCACGCGGAAATGGCGAGGAGGCAGCTCCCCGGGATCGTTGCCCTCGTCGAGGACGCCGTCGCCCAGGCCGAAGCGGCCGTCGAGCAGCCGGACGTTGCCGAACTCATGCCGCGGCTGCGGGCGGCCGCTGCGGATGCAATCGATGCCATCGCCGCCTTCGACCGGTTCTTGCACGACGTTCTCATCCGCGCCGAAGGGGAGGGTCGACTCGGGCCCGAGTTGTTCGCGCAGAAGCTTCGCCACACGCTCCGGTCCGAGCTGACGGGCGAGGAGATCCTGGCGCAGGCGAACGTCGAGTACGGCGCGGTTCGGGACGAGATGATCCGCATCGCGCGCCAGATCTGGGGCGAGTGGGTCCCCGGCGAGCCGCTCCCCACGGCCGGGAGCGATGGCAGCCAGGACGCGGCCGACTCGCGGACCGTGGCCGCAGTGACCGCCGCGATCGGACGCGCCCACCACCCGGCCGCGCAGCTCGTCGAGTACTGCCGCGAGAGCTATCGCGACATCGTCGAGTTCTGCCAGAGCCACGACGTCATCACTGTCCCCCACGAGCCGCTCGAGATCGACTGGACACCGCCGTTCCTGCGCGAATTAGCCGGCGCCATGCTCGACTCTCCGGGCCCGCTCGACAAAGGGCAGAAGACGTTCTACTTCGTAACGCCGCCGCCCGACGAGTGGTCGGCTGAGCAGGTGGAATCGTTCCTGGCCGAAGAGAACGACCGCCAGATCGACCTGACGACCATCCACGAAGGATCGCCCGGCCACTACCTGCAACTCGTCTACTCCAACCGCTGCCCGTCGATGGCGCGCGCGGTCTTCGGCAGCGGCGTGTTCATCGAAGGCTGGGCGGTCTACGTGACGCAGGTCATGATGGACCTGGGGTTCCACGCGGGCGATCCGGCGCTGATGCTGATCCACTGGAAGTTCTATCTGCGCGCGATCACCAACGCCATGATCGACGTGGGGATCCATGCGGGCTCGATGACCGAAGCCGAGGCGATGGATCTGATGGTCCGGGGCGGCTTCCAGGAAGAATCGGAGGCGCGCAAGAAGTGGGACCGGGCCCGGCTCACTTCCACGCAACTGTCCACATATTTCGTGGGCTCGATGGAGATGTGGCGGCTTGAGCGGGAGCAGCGGGAGCGAGCGGCGATGGCGGCGGGCGATCCGCGGGGAGCTGGCGCCGTTCCGGCGCCGCGGGTCGTGGGCGGTTTCGGCGAGACGCCCGGGTTCTCGTACAAGGAGCACCTCGAATCGGTGATCGCCCACGGCTCGCCGCCCGTGCCACTCATCCGGCGGATCCTGCTGGGGGAGTAGCGGCGGGGGAGAGCCGCAGCCGGCGCCCGGGGGGAGAGGCGGGGCCGCCGGAGCGTGCGGGGCCGCCGGAGCGTGCGAGGCGCCGCGATCGTGCGTTTGTCCGCTGACAGCGGACAGGATCCCGGTTCTCGGCGCGTTCCCGATGTGAGCCGCATGGATGGGCGCCGAATCGCCGTCGGTCCACGCTCGCGGCTCGGCCTTCGCGACACTGGCTGCCCGATTCTCACCCGGATGTAGCGTGAAAGACGCCTCGAGCTTGTCGAACGGCCCAATCTTGTCCGCTCCCAGCGGACAACTGCGGGATCTCGGTAGTTCGAGGGCACGGTCGGCGATGGCCGAGCCGCCATTCGGTCCTGTGCCGGCGTGAAGCCGCTTGTCAGGCTGCCCTGGGCGACCGAGCCTGGGCGAGGAGCGGTGAGCCGACGAGGATCGTGGCCAGCACGACGAGGGCGAACGCGGATGGGTTCGAGTACAAGGCCGTCGCGGGGCTGGGCATCCCAGCGTTAGGTGCGCCGGACCCGGCGAAGACGAGCGAGAGCCACACCAGCGCGGCTACGAGCAGCGGCGGGACCGCGACCAAGCGAAGCCGTCCGATCGGCGCAACGGCAAGGAGTGCAAGAGCGGCGACCGCGGAAGCCACGAGGCCGATAACGGTGATGTTCGGCCCGTAATCGATCCACGGTTCCGGCGCCAGATACCAATCGCCGCCAGCGACCGCCGCGGCCAGCGTTAACGTCGCGCCGAGGGCAAGGACCGCGAGCGATGCGAGGTAGAACAGGCGAATTCCCCGTGTAATGCCGGTCACTCCGACCCTCCCTGTGACGCGAAATCCCGCTCTCCGGGGCGTTCGTGACGCTGTCCGGCGCTAGTGCGCGGCCGCTGCCGCTTCGAGCTTGTCGACCTGGTAGCCGGAGGTTTCGCCGGCACGTGCCAGGACGGCAGTGAGGCGATCAGCCTCGGCCAGGCGGGCTTCCCGCGCAGCTACCGTAAGGCTCGTGTCGGCGATGGCCGCCAGCGAGTCGAGGGCGAGCATCCACCACAGGATCTGCTCGAACGATTCGCGATGGAACCAGCTCACGCCCTCCCAGGCGTTGACCCTGATGTAGGGCCGGACGGCTTCGTCGGCGAGCAGAGCCCGGACAAGGGCCGGCGCGCGATCGCTCGCGGGGAGCGCGGCCACGGAGCTGGGCAGCGGCAGCCGGCGCAGCAAGCGGATCAGCGCCACTTGCTTCCACGCCGCTCCCTCGTCCAGGCCGAGCTCGCGGAATACGTTGGCGATGATGGGGCCGAGCTGCAGCTCCTCGATCGGGGACGCAGCGCCGCCGGCCGCCTCGCCGCCGGCCTCCGACGTGGTCTCGGGCGCAGTCACGGCAGCCATCGCCTCGGATACGAGATGACCGAACAGAGCCACCCACGCCTCCGGCTCGGCGAGACCCGCGCACAGGCGACCGGCCTCGGCCAGTTCGGGGAGGCGGAGTGCCGCGTCCAGGGCCCCGCGGAACGCCGCCGTAGCCGCTGCCACGTCGCCGCTCGCCGCCGCAACTTCGACCAGAGCCGCCAGAACCAGCGCGACCGCCGCCTCGACATCGTCGACGAGCGCGCGGAGCTCCGCCGCGGTCGGCGGCTTGGGTACGGCAGTCTTGCTCTTGCCCCGACCCCGGGCCGCGCGCGCCACGCCCACTTCCGTCAATCGCCTAAGCGCTCCGCTCTCCGCAAGCGCACGCACTGCCGCGTGGATAGGCGCCAGCTGCATGTCACGCAGGGCCGCGCCCACGCTCGGGACTCCTGCTCCGCCCAACCGATCGGCCAGCCGGCCAAGCTGCCCCGAAGGCCCGTCGGCCATTTCGTGGATGTCCAGGAAGACCTGGCAGCCGTAGGCGTGCAGCTCCACGAAGAAGCCGTCGCGGCACAGGTCGGCCGAGCTGCGGATGAACTCGAGCCCCGACCGCTGCTCGCGCATCAACGTGAACCAGTCGCCGTCGGGATGGAGGCCGAGTCCCTCGCCCAGCGTCCGCTGTACCTGGCGCCGTCCGCCGCTCCCGTCGGGCACGGAGTATCCCGCCGAGTTCTTGATCCAGCCGCGGGCTTCGGCATAGCGGTTGTGGTAAACGACCAGGCCGCGCTCCTCGCCGACCCGGTTCGAGTACGCAAAGACGTCTTCGTTGACCCAGCCGCCCGGGTCGTAGAAGTCGTAGAGCAGGAATTCGCGAACGTCTGCGAAAAGCCAGCGCCGGTGGAGTAGCGGGAAGATCTCACGCTCGTGGCGCTCGACCAGCCACGAATCCGGCACCTCGTCGCGATACGCCCGCCGGTATTCCATGCCGTACTTCTCGGCGAAGCCCTCGATCTGGCCGTGCCCGATCATCGGCAGCCCCGGCATCGTCGCCAGCAGAGTCGCGACGCCGAAATACTTGTCGCCCTTGCCGAACTGGTCGACCGCCGTCCGCTCGTCGGGATTGCTCATGAAGTTGACGAAGCGCTTCAGGACTTCCGGATCGAATTCGATCGTGTCCTTGATCACGTGCCGGTAGTTCGAGTTTTCCTCGTCGCGGAGCATGTTCATGAAGGCGCTGTTGTAGACGCGATGCATGCCGAGCGTCCGGACGAAGTAGCCCTCCAGCAGCCAGAACGCTTCGGCGAGGAGCAGCGTGTCCGGCACTTCCTTGGCCACCCGGTCCACGACTTCGCGCCAGAACTCGTTGGGCATCGCGGCTTCGAAGGCGGCGCGCGTCACGGCGTGCTCGGCTCGCGACGGGATCGCTCCACCCTGGCCGGGTTCCGGGAACCACAGCCGCTGGATGTGTTTTCGGGCGAGGGTCATAGCCGCGTCGAAACGGATGATGGGGAACTTGCGCGCGACGTGGAGGATGGTCTGGATGACTGCCTCGCGGACCTCGGCCTTTAGGTAGTCGAGCTGCGCCGTGTCGTTCCAGGGCATGCTCGTGCCATCGTTGCCGTGGTAGATGAAGCGCGCCTCCCCGGACCAGTTGTCGGTCCGCTTGAAGACGACCGCGGCGTCGGACGCGTCCCAGTAGTGATCGTCGATCTGGATCGTCACGCGATCGTCGTCGGAGAGGTTCCCGCCGCTGAACGAATACGACGGGTACGGCGAGTCCGGCAGCTGGAGGAACCAGTCGGGATGTTCGATAACCCACTGGGAGTCGATGCCCATGTGGTTCGGCACCATGTCGCTGGACAAGCGGATGCCGCGCGACCAGCATCGGCTGCGCAGGTTTTCGAAGGCGCCCTCGCCGCCCAGGTCCTCGGCGATCGAATAATCCATGAGCGAATAGGCCGAAGCCGCAGCGTCCGGGTTGCCGCGCCACTGCTTGATCTTCTGGCTGGCGCGACTGCGCTCCCACAGGCCGATCAGCCACAAGCCTGTGAAGCCGCGCCGCGCCAGGGAGTCCAGCTCTTCGTCGGGGATCTCGTCGAGGCGGCTGATCCCGCGGCCGTAGCGCTTGGACAGCTGGTCCAGCCAGACGTATGTGGTCTTGGCCATCAGCACGACCCGCGGCATCCATTCGCGGTCCTGGCTGAAGCGCTCGTACTCGTTCTCGATGCCGCCCAGACCGGGGCCGTGGTCCGGCGCGCCGGGGCCCGGCATGGGGTGCATGCGCATCCACATCGCGACTTCCTCTTCGTGGAGGACGTCGAGCGAGACGACCAGCCGGTCCATGAATCGGGCGAGAAGCAGGCCCCAGCGCTGGCGCATGAAGCGCAGCTGGCCGGCCAGCGAATCGGGTTCGGCGAGGGCCGGTGCGCGCAGGAACGCGATGAGCGACAGGTTGTCCGGCCCGAAGCGCGGCTGAGTGTCGAAGAACGCCTGCAGGCCCGCGACCAGGTCGTCGTAGGCGGTCTTCTCGGCGAGCGCTGCGTCGTCGAACAGTTCGTCGAAGGTGGCGAAGGCCGGGTTGGCGTTGGCCAGCCACAGCATCAGCAGCTCTTCGAGGGCGATCTCGCGGTTGGGCCGGCCTTCGGTCTCGCCGGCGAGATAGGCCGCTCCATCCTTACCGTCGAGATAGACGGCCAGTGGCGGGAAATGCTCGACGAATACCGCCAGCGCGAGGTCGAGTCGGGCCGGCTCCAGACGAGCCGCGAGAGCTTGAAGGGCGGCTGTCATCGCGGTCGGGTTGACCGTCGTGCGGTACAGCTCGACGGCGTAGTGGAGGATCTCGTCGATCAGCCCCATGGCGTTGAGCTGCGCGGCCTGGATCACCGGCTCGGGGAAGCGCGCTGTATCGCGGCGGTCGTTCATGCGCTTGGCGAAGAGACGCGCCGCGGGGAAGTTCGGGATGATTGCGTTGCCGCTGCTCTGGAAGAGCGCCTGATCGAATTCGTAGCGGTCTCGCGCCGCCTTCGAGACGTGGAACTCGAATGCCACGGGATGCTCCGAACTGCGAGCGAAGGTGCTGCGGAGCGAGTCTAGCAGGCCGACGGCGCCGAGCGGCTCAGGCCAGCGGTTGGCCGGCTTCGGCCAGTGCTTCGAAGTAGATCGATGCCCCGTCGATCCGCCGCGATGGGGACGACAGCAGCGCTAGATCATCCACGAATCGCTCCTCGAGCCTCGTGCCGGCGGCGCCGTCCATCATCCGCGCAGCCCTGGCAGCGCACATCAGGACCTGCTTGGTCTCCGGGCGGATCGGGTCGTCCCAGAACCAGCCGTCGCTTGCGAACATTGCCAGCCGCCAGTGCTGGGCCTCGAGCAGGGTCAGGAACCCGTTCCGCTGCTCGGGGGTCGCAAGCGGCAGGCGTCGCGAGACGAAGTCTTCGCCGGTCGCCGCCCCGGATACCACGTCCACGTACTCTTCGCGCGCCCGCCAGAAGCCGGTCGTGTCCATGAAGTCGGCCGACAGGCCTTCGGCGACGGTGTCGATCGATGCGGCCAGCCGCTCCATGGCCGCTCGAAGCGGACCCTTCCACCGCCCGTCGGCCGCGTCCGGGCATTCGGCCGTCCACCGGAGCACGCCGTGATGGCAGCTCCACGAAGTCCGCTCCGCGATGTGCGTTGCCGGGAACCTGCTCGGATGCGTGCCGCCGATGAACTGGCCGATGGTGGTCACGTCGAAGCCGCGATCGGGCACGCCGTCGCCGGGGTTGACGAGGCGGGCCAGGAAGAGATCCCTGAACTTCTGGTGGTGGCCGTACAGCTCGCCGTCGGTGGCGATGACCGCGAGCGTCGGCGTTCCGTCGGCGAAACCCGGGCCGTCGAACCTCGGCAATACCCGGTTTCGGGCGAATGCGTCGGCGTCCATCGTGGCGTCGGCCTCGAACGAGGCCGCGGCGGAGAGCGCGGCGTCGTAGAAGACGATCACTATCGCCTGCCCGTCGCCCAGGTCCACGCGATAGGGTCGGCCGGTGTCGATTCGCCAGTCCGCGGCCTGCCACGGAGCCAGAATCGTGTACTGGATCCGCTCCTCGGCGAGGATCCGGAGCGTGGGCATGTCCACGGCAGTCTCCGGGAGCCAGATTCCCGTGGGGCGCCGGCCGAAGCGGAGCCCGAAGTCGCGCAGCCCCCAGCGGATTTCAGTCCGGCGGTCGGCGAGCGACGCGAGTGGCAGGATGGCGTGGTGGTAGGCCTGAGCCATTGCGTTGCCCGCCTCGGGGTCCAAGCCGCTGTTCGGCAGGTCCGAGGCCGCGAACTTGTCCAGGACGGCGGGGTCGTTGTCGGCGAGCCAGGTCGCCAGGGTGGGCCCGAGGTCGTAGGAGATGTGGCGCAGATTGCCGCGTTCCGCGTTGGGCTTATAGCACTCAGCGTCGATGCGCGCGTTCCAGTCGGAGTACGGGGCCGCGGCCGGCTGCGGCGCGATCTGACCGCTGAAGGGATCGCGGCGCTCGGGCTGATAGAAGTGGCCGTGTACGGCGAGCTTTGGGCGACTCACTCGGCGGATGGTAGCGGACGGCGCCTCCCAGGGTAGGCTCGGGCCGGCGGCCAAGTCTCGCCGCCAGCGGCGGTCGGCTCCCGGCCGCGACCGTCGATGTGTCGTATATGCAGCCCGTGACTACTGTCCAAGCCCGAAGCTCTCGTTGGCCCCGTCGCGCTGGATACGGTCATCCGGCTGAGCGTGGATCCTGGCAGTTCGAGCCCGCCGTGACCACAACGTGCGGTTGAACCTCGATAGCAGTCCCGCCTTGACTGGATCGAAAGTCGCCGGGCCGCTTCGCCGAACTCGCGGCGCGCACGATGCCGCGCGCCGGCTAGCCCGCCTCTTCGGCCGAGCGGTCGCGGGTCTGGTGAGCGGCGAAGCTCACTGTGAAGGTGCGGTACTCCCCGGGAGCGAGCGAGACCGGCCATCGGAACAGCAGCGAGCTGCCCTGGTACGAGCGCTCGAAACCGCCCTCCGAGTTGGAGACGGTCTCGACCGGATACCACGTCAGGTCGGCGGCGGGCTCGATTGCGGCTTCGATACGGACGCCCTCGAAATCGTTGCCGAAAGCGATGCTCGACGCCGATACGAGGCCGCCGGCGACGTCGTGGTGCGTCCGCTCGCCATCTGCCACCTCGTAGAACGCCGCCGGATTGTGGCCGCCGCCGAGGAGATTCACGTTCCACTCGACCGCGAGCTCGAATTCGAGCGTGCGGTCGGCGCGACTCACCACGGTGGTAACCAGCTCCAGGATCGGGTCCAGGCGACCGCCGGCGAATCGGAACGTCTTCTCGACCTCGAGCGCTTGCGGCTCCCCGTCCACTAGAACCGCGCCAACCCTTCGGGCCGCAACCTTGCCGTCGGAGAGGGTGTCCAGAACGTAGGGCTCGTCCACGAAGTCGCCGAGCTCCCGGTATGTCGCCGCGGCGAACTGAGCGCCGCTCGTGGCGCCGTCAGCGGGCAGCAGGTGCACGAGCCCGCTTCGCCGCTCGTGGCGGTCGTACCTGAGGAACGCCGCGAGGCCCGGTTCCTTGGAAGTGGCGATGTCATGGATCGTCTTGGGTCCGCCCGCTGCTGCGGCCACGGCATCGGCGGCCACCATCTCCGCGGCCGGCGCGTCATCGCCCAGGGCCGCCACCTCCGCCTCGCGTTCGCTGGCGACGAGGCGGGCGTGGTAGGACTCCGGCCGTCGGCGCAAGACGGAGCCCAGCGCCACGCGGCTCGCCCGCAAGTCCCAGGCGGAGAGCCCGGCACCTTCGGCCAGGTCCACCACGACCGTCTGGCCGGGCGTCGTGACGAGCACTTCGTCGATCGCGTCCAGGTCGGTGTCCACGAGCCGCGCGCCATAGGGCCGACCGCCGGTCGCAACGCCCGCACCGGCCGCCGCCTCCGCCAGATCGGCGAGATCCTCGGCCGCGATCAGGTGCGACAGTGTGGCCATGCGCATGTGGACGATGTAGATCCCGCCGAAGAGGCCGTGCCAGTAGCAGTCGTTCGACTGGCCCTGGTAGAGGTGATCGACGGCGCGCGCAAGCGTCGGGCCGTTCGGCATCGCGTCCACTTTCCCGGACGCGCGCAGCATCTGCTTGTGGAGCTCGTTGATCTCGCGGTATCGGGCCGCGTAGTTGCGCCAGAAGCCACCGCGCAAGTAGCGCGCATCGGGCAGGCCCTTTTCGCGCGCTTCCTCCAGCAGGCGGACGAAGACGGGCGCTTCGTCGGGCGGGAGAACCCACTCCGTCATTTCCACGTACGAGGAAGTCGGCACGTAGACGCGCGTCGTCGGCGGCTGCCGCTCGAGCCACTCGGAGGGAGTCACGGTGGCGAGCCACTCTGCGTTGGCCTCGATGGCCTCGAAGAGCCGGTCGACCCAGTGCTCGCGACTCCAGCAGTACTCGAACGTCCCGGGCCACGCCCCGAACTTCTCGCCGTCGTCGCCCATCATGCCGACGAACCGGCCGTCCGGAGTCGTTCGGTCGCGGAGGTAGGAGATCACATCGGCCACGGGCTTGAACGGGATGCGGTAGCGCAGGCCCTGCTCGGTCCCGAAGATCGTCAGCCGCAGGCCCCGGTCGTCGGTCGTGAACGTGGTCCACATCTCGTCTTCGCGGATCGAGGCGGCGCGCAGATGATTGTCGTCCAGCACCGTCCAGCGGTAGCCGGCCGCGGCCAGGTCGTAGACGAGCGACGGCTCCCAGACCCGTTCCGCGAGCCAGGCCCCGACCGGCCGCCGCCCGAACAACGTTTCCAGCTCGTCGGCCATGCGGACCAGCTGGCCGTTGCGGTCCCGGTCCGGGAGCGTGACGAGGATCGGCTCGTAGTAGCCCCCGCCGACGATCTCGACCTGGCCGCGCGCGATGAGCCGCCGGATCTGGGCAATCGCCTCGGGCCGATTGGCCGCCATCCACTGCAGGAGCGGGCCGGTGTAGTGGAGGCCGAGTCGGATTCCCGGATGGCGCTCCAGCGCGCCGAGCATCGGCGAGTAGGCGTGCTCGTAGACGTCCTCGATGACCCAGCCGAAATTGCCGACCGGCTGATGGTTGTGCAGGACGAGAGCCAGCGAGACGCGGCCGCCCAATCCGGTGTCAGCCGGCTTCGGTATGTACGCGGCGGGCAGCCGGCCGCCTCACGTCGATCCCGGCGGCTGGCAAGTACATCCGCTCGGCGTACTCGTGCAGCATCCGGAGGGTCGAAAACCGCCAGATCGTGCTGGCGATCGAACGCTTCATCTCGGCGGACCAGCCGACCGGAAGGTCGTCCTCGTCTCGGTTGTAGTAGAGCGGCACGACCTCCTGCTCCAGGAGCCGGTACAGGTCCTGCGCGTCGGCGTAGTCCTGCGCGCCCTCGTCGGGGTTGGTCTCGCGACCGCCGATGGCCCAGCCGTTGTCGCCGATCCAGCCCTCGTCCCACCAGCCGTCGAGCACGGACAGGTTCACGACGCCGTTGGCCGAAGCCTTCATGCCGCTGGTGCCGGACGCTTCGAGCGGACGGCGCGGGTTGTTCAGCCACACGTCCACGCCCTGGACCATGAACCGGGCCACGCGCATGTCGTAGTCCTCCAGGATGAAGACTCGACCGCGCAGCTGGGGCGAGCGCGAGCGGGCGAAAATCTCCTGGATCACGCCCTGGCCGGGGCGGTCGGCGGGATGGGCCTTGCCGGCGAAGATGATCTGGACGGGCCGGTCCTTGTCCCACAGCAACCGCGAGATGCGGTCCATGTCGGAGAAGAGCAGGCTGGCCCGCTTGTAGGTCGCGAACCGGCGAGCGAAACCGATCGTCAGCGCTCCGACGTCCAGGACCGACTCGAGCTCCTCGAGCACGCTCGGTGCCTCGCCGTGGCGGGCGAACTGGTGGCGCAGGCGGTTGCGGGCGAAGATCATCAGCTCGAGCTTCTGGCGCTGGTGAGCGCTCCACAGCTCGACGTCGGGGATCTGATTGGTCCGCTCCCAGAAGCGGTCAGAACCGTTGTGCGCGTCCAGGTTGTCGAGCTTGGCTCCGAGATAGCGATCGAACAGCTCGCCCACCGGCTGGCCGACCCAGGTGGGCATGTGGACGCCGTTCGTGACGGCGAGGATCTGTTTATCGCCCAGGCCCTGCCACGTGTTGTTGGCGGTCACGCTGTGGAGCTTGCTGACGGCATTCGCCGCATTGGAGAGCCGCAGCGATAGGGCCGTCATGTCGAACTGGCGGGGATCGCCGTCCGCGCCACGCGCAAGCTCCAGGACCCGCTCGATCGGGACGCCGCCCGTGTCCTTCTGCCCGTCGCCGTCGTACAGCGGGCCGGCGACGCGTCGGACCAGGTCCGCATCGAAACGTTCGTTGCCCGCCGACACGGGCGTGTGGATCGTGAAGACGCTGTTGGCGCGGGTGCGCTTGAAAGCCTCCTCCAGCGGCACTCCCTTCTCCACGAGGACGCGGGTGCGCTCGACGAGCTGGAAAGCCGAGTGGCCTTCGTTGAGGTGCCAGATGGACGGCTCGATGCCCAGGGCTTTGATCGCCCGCACGCCGCCGGCTCCCAGGACCAGCTCCTGATGGAGGCGCATCTCGCGGCCCCGGACGTACAGGATGTGCGTGATCGGGCGATCGGACTCGTCGTTGTCGGAGATGTCCGTGTCGAGCAGCAGGACCGGCACGCGCCCGACCTGGACGCACCACACGGCCGCGGCGAGGGACCGGCCCGGCAGCTTGAGATGGATCGTGAGCGGGTCGCCCTCGACGCCAACGACCCGGAGGATCGGCAGCCTCGTCAGGTCGTAGTCGGGGTAGGCGTGCTCCTGGTGGCCGTCCGCATCGATCGTCTGGCGGAAGTAGCCGTGCTTGTAGAGCAGGCCCACGCCCACGAACGGCAGCGCCATGTCGCTGGCGGACTTGACGTGATCGCCGGCCAGCACTCCCAGGCCGCCCGAGTAGATGCCGAGCGACTCGTGGAACCCGTACTCGGCACAGAAGTAGGCAATCGGGCCGTCGAGGGCGGAGCCGTACTCGCGGTTGAACCAGTGCTCACTGCCGCTCGCCATGTAGCGGTCGAACTCGGCCAGGACCTGGCTGCACTCGGCCATGAAGACCGGGTCGTCGAGCAGTTCCAGCCAAGCGATGGGCTGCGACAGGACCTCGACGGGGTTGCGGTAGCGCGACCAGGCGAGGCCGTCCATGCGGCTGAAGAGTGCGCGGGCTCGCGGGTTCCAGCTCCACCACATGTTGTAGGCGAGCCGACGCAGGCCTTCGAGCTGCGGTGGGAGACGGAACGATGCCCCGGCAAGAGTGGGAACTCGAACGAGAGGCTCCATCTGCCGCATGATAGCGGACGCCGAAGTACATCTCGTCGGCCGCCCCGGCGGTGCAGATGTCGGCCCGCCGGACCCCGCCGTCGATGTCCTCTGTCGTGCCTCCGACTACCATGGAGGAGGACCGTCGCCCGGTCCGACCGAACTGCGGGAGCTAGGTACATGCGCGTCGTCTGCATTGCCGCCGAATGCGAGCCCTGGGCCAAGACCGGGGGCCTCGGCGACGTCGTAGATGCCCTGGCTCGAGCGGTTGCGTCGGTGGGCGAACCCGGGGGCGGCGAGCCCGGGGCGGGCGGCGAAACCGGGGCTGGCGAGCCCCAAGCGTCCCGCTCCCAGGTGCTCCAGTCGCAGGTGTGGCCCGGAACCGGCGGCGTCATGGGGGTCGGAGTCAGCGAACTGGCCGGACTCGTGGAGTCGCCGGTCGATGTCTTCTTGCCGCGCTATCGCGGAGTGGAGGTTCCGGCCAACGCGACCACGACCCCGCTGTGCGTGCCGGACCCGCTGGCCGCGGATGGCGTGACGGAGGTTTCGCTCGTCGAGTTCGACGCGCGAGGTTACCGGGTTCGGCTCATCGACCACCCGCCCGCATTCGACCGGGACGGCTTCTACGGCGATGCGGATGGCGACTACCCCGACAACGGCTGGCGGTTCGGTCTCTTGTGCCGAGCTGCCCTCGAGGCGTTGCTGGCGGACGAGCGACCCGTCGACGTCCTGCATCTCCACGACTGGCAGGCCATGCCGGCGGTAGTGCTGCGCGACATCGCCTACGCGGCTTATCCGCTCATTTCGCGGGCCGCGGTCATGGTCACGATCCACAACCTCGCCTACCAGGGCTGGCTGTCGCGGGCCCAGATGGCCGGTCTCGCATTCCCCGACGAGATCAAAGCCCTCATGAAGCCCGCAGCGGATGGGGTGCTCCTGCTGCGCGAAGGAATCGAGCGGGCCGAGCTGGTCAATACCGTCAGCCCCGGTTACGCCCGCGAAATCCTGACGCCCGCCTTCGGGATGGCTCTGGATCCCGTGCTCAAAACGCTCGGCCACCGGTTCGGCGGAATCCTCAACGGCCTCGACATGAGCGTGTGGGATCCTGCGACAGACGCCGCTTTGCCGGCCACCTACTCACGGGCGGATCTCGCGGGCAAGGCAGTTTGCAGGCGGGCGCTGCTCGCCGAGATAGGTTTCGACCCGGACGACGACGGACCGGTCCTGGGGATGATCGGCCGGCTCGATCCGCAGAAGGGCTTCGACCTGCTCGCCGCGGCCGCCGCCGAGCTGCTCGACGACGGAGCCCGCATCGTCGCCCTTGGAACCGGCGATCTCGAGCTGGTCGCCGAGCTGCATCGGATCGCTCGCAGGCACCCGCGCCAGGTGGCCGTCCTGGAGCGATTCGACCGGTCGCTTGCCCGACGCATCTACGCGGGGTCCGATTTCTACCTGATGCCGTCGCGTTTCGAGCCGTGCGGACAGGGCCAGATGATCGCCCTCCGCTACGGGACGCCGGCGATCGTGCATCGAACCGGCGGGCTGGCCGACACGGTCCTCGACGTCGACGATCGCCCGGCGGACGGGACCGGCTTCGTCTTCTCGAACCCCACGACGCCGTCGCTGGCCGACGCGTGCATGCGGGCCATGGCGCACTTCCGGCGCGGGGGCGAGGAGTGGGCGGAGCTGCTCGATCGCGGCATGGCCATCGACTGGTCGTGGGAATGCGGCCCGGCGGAGCAGTATGCGGCGTCGTACAGACGGGCCGTCTCGCTCCGTCGTGAGCGGTAAGCCCGTGCCCGAAACCACAATCGATCTGCTCGTAGTCGGAGCCGGGGCGGCGGGACTGACAGCGGCGCTGACCGCGGCCGGCCAGGGCGCACGTGTCCTCATGCTCACCAAGGGTCACGCGCCCGATTCGGCGAGCTGGCACGCCCAGGGTGGGATCGCCGGCGCGGTGGGCGACGACGACACGGCGACGCTCCATGCGGTGGATACGGAGCGGGCGGGCCGCGACCTGTGCCGGCAGAGCGCCGTGCGCGTGCTCACCGAGGAGGGCCCCGAGCGAGTCCGCGACCTGATCGCGCTGGGAGTGCCTTTCGACGCGGAGCTGAGCCTCGAGGGCGGGCACTCGCGCCGGCGGGTCTCCAGCGTCGAGGGCGCCACCACGGGCTGGGCGGTCACGAGCCTGCTGAGCCGGCACGCGGCCGAAGCCGAGGGGCTGGCGATCCGCGAAGCCACCAGTGCTCTCGGGTTGTGGGTCGAGGGGGCCGGCGCGGCCCGAGGCGCCAGCGCGGGGAGCGGCGCGGCCGCGGCCCCGGGGAGCCGCCGTTGCCTCGGAGTCCTCACGCCGGACGGTCCGATCAGGGCGCGTGCCACCGTGCTCGCGATGGGTGGGGCCGCAGCCCTGTGGGCCCGCACGACCAACCCCGAAGGCCAGATCGGCGACGCCATTGCGATCTGCTATGCGGCCGGCGCATCCATCGCCGATCTCGAGTTCATGCAATTCCATCCCACTGTGCTGGCGGGCTCCCGGTTGCTCCTGACCGAAGCTCTGCGAGGCGACGGTGCCACGCTGCTGGACGCGGCGGGGGAGCGGTTCGTCGACGAGCTGGCGCCTCGGGACGAGGTCGCCCGCGCAATCGTCCGGAAGGGCGGCGCCTTCCTGGACCTGCGTTCCATCGACCGCGCGCGCTTCCCATGGCTGATGGCCGAGATCGAGAAGTCGGGCTTCGATCCGGCGCGGGAGCCCGTTCCCGTTTCTCCTGCGGCGCACTACACGATAGGCGGCGTGGTCACCGACCTCGATGGCCGCACCGACATTCCGGGGCTCTACGCCGCCGGCGAAAGCGCGGCGACGGGAGTTCATGGGGCCAACAGGCTGGCTTCGAACTCGCTGCTCGAATGCCTGGTCTTCGGCCGGCGTGCCGCTCTGGCTGCGCTCGACGAACCGGCCCTCCCCGCGTGGCCGAGAGAAACGTCCGAACCGCTTCCGCGGTCCGAGTATCCGCCCGCCCGAGTGGCGTCCGAGGAGCTGCGCCGACAGGTATGGCTCGACGCCGGGGTCATTCGCGATCCGGCGGGTCTCGCCGATCTCGCTGCGAGCCCCGATCCGTTAGCATCGCTCGTGGCCCGCTTTGCGCTGGCCCGTACCGAGAGCCGCGGCGTCCACTACCGCACCGATGCCCCCGTCCCGGATCCGGCGCTCGAAGGCCATTTCGTCCTGAGGTCCGGCGGGGAGCTGACACTGGAGCACTGGACTTGATCTCGCGCGCAACTCCGCCCCTGGGCCGCGCCACCGCCGCCGCCACGCCGCTCCCCGGCGCCAC
>OCZT010003341.1_pt1 | contig 16388 bp, 12 predicted proteins | sample 1539031 | NCBI WGS metagenome assembly OCZT01 (sample SAMEA3539308, study PRJEB22396) | soil metagenome | biome: tundra; feature: field; material: soil | place: USA | collected 2010-05 | depth 0.15 m | reverse complement strand
ATTAGGACATTTCGCATTATGTCTCGTAGACCTAATGCTGGAATTCGCGCAAGTTGGCGGTCGGTTTGTCTCGCACTTAAGGCCATGTCTGAAATCTGTAGGTCCAATTCGGTCCCTGAGAAGCGTCTCAGCATTTCAGTTTCACACCGCGTCCGGCACCACTCCTGATACGTGCACTCGAGCGTTTGCATTCGGTAGATACGATCGTCTTCTTTTCGCCTGGCCGCTTCTTGAGCTTCTCTTTGTCTTGTAGTCGCAAAACTGGTTGGAACTGGCACACGTTCCCGCAGACGGTATATCAACATACCTTGAGGATTGCGAATATGACTGCTCCCAGCAGACGCAAGGTGCGTGACGTATTCGAGGTTGTCTTGGATTATTGCAGGAGCCGAGTTTTCAACTAGATTCTCTGCTTCCTCCGGAGCGATTCCGAAGTCCAGCAGCTTTGAAAACGCACTTTGCTGCTCCGTGCTGAAGTTGGTAGGCCACGTTTGCGTGTTGCTTATGCTTGTTTGATGGACCGGCGCGGCTGCCGACTCCGCGCGAGAATCCTTTGATTCGTCGCCGCTCATTTTGGCATTGCCCTGTCCAGACAGATGCGGTTCCCTAACATGTTGCGACTTAACGTATGGCCAAAACCGATCACAGATCTCAACTCGAACCCGCTTGTACTGATTTGAGCCGACGTCTGTGGTGCAGACTCCGTGCCTCCTGAGCTCTTCGAAGTCCTTGCCTAAGGAATTGTCGCATCTGTCCACAAGCTCAATGAGCTCGGCATATCGTGCATCCACGCAGCCAGTTTCGGGGTCCGCCAGCAGCATGAGATTCAAATACAATTTCAAGGCGGGGGCGGGCAATGTTCTAATTGCTAGTTTTCCTCCAGGGCCTAAAGCGAGGAATTCTTTTTCTTTCAGCTTCATTTTGGCAATTCCATTTCAGTGCATGGCGTTGACAGCAGCGGCAGTATTTTTACCCATCCTTGCAGGTCAGCGTTCAACGGCATTCTGTTTGAAGCTTCAGTGAATTGCATCTTCTCCTCCGTCTTCACCTTCCCTGCGGCGGGGACATCCGATTCCTGTCCGCTTCAATCCGCCGGATTCCACTCCTGCCTTGCGTCTAACCCGGCTTCAAAAAGACTTGTTCCCGCGCACGTCTTCTTTCCATCGCGTCAAATGCCGGCGGTAACGTTTCTGCGGCACGGACAATCTGCTGTAGCCCATCAAGTAAGCAAGCTCATATGGGTCGATGCCACCGGCTAGGGCATTGGCCTCAAAAGTGGCGCGCAGTACAACCGCCTTCGCGTCGTGAAGGCCAGATGCGGCGAAATAACGCTCCAAAACGGTGTCGATTTGCTGTCTCGTCAGGGCACCGGCTCGGCCTGGAAATATGAACGCGTCTTCATTGCTTTCGACCATCGATTTCAGGAGTCGCAATGCATCGAATGCGGGCGCACTGAGTGGAAAAGTGATGGCCCTGCCAGATTTGGAGTTCGAAATCGTGATGGATCCTCGATCCTCCTCCAAACGCACATCCCTCCAGGTGAGGCTTCCAATCTCGGAGGCTCGAACACCAGTACTGAGCATTAACGACATTAGGGCATACGCAGTCGCCTCTCTGTTACGGCTTGCGCTCTCAAGTAAACGGTTTTGCTCGCGTTCCGAGAGAACTCGGATGTCCTTATTTTTCCGCGGCTTAGGAGCAACTTGCGGAAGTCTTGGTATCTCCTCCTGTCGAATCCAACCAGAATGCGCAGCAAAACCGAAAAACGAGTTCAAAGATGCCATCTTTCGATTGAAAGTGGCCGTGCTGCAGGCTCGAATGAGCTTCTGCCTGAAGGGGAGGGCTCGATCGGCCGCGGCAATACAAAGCGCGTGGAGACTCTGCTTCGGAACATCCTGATCTCGCAAAAAGGCCTGAACATCATATCGGTAATTCGCGATCGTAGTGGCTTTCTTCTCCTGTTTCTGAAGAAAGTCGCAAAACCGGTCCAACAGAATCGAGATCGTCGAGGCGCTTTCCGGATGAACCATGAGCAAATTTTACTTGCCAAGTTTTTACATAATGCGCACATTATGTATTATAGAGTCTTGAAATGCAAGTGTTGGCGCCCTCGTGCCCGACGGGCAGTAACAACTCCAGGAGCCCATGCAGCAAACGCGACAATCCAGTTTTTCCACAAGGAGGATCAATGGGAGTTCTCGAAACTCATTCAGCCGCACTGAACCGAACCCGAGTCAAACGATTAATGGACAAACCGATCCCGCTCGAGACATTGATGCGGTTCGTGAGTCGCCGCCACATCATGATGTGTCTGTACTACTCCAAGTCAGACTCCACGCAGAGCGACCCAATGGCATCTTCTAAACAGTCAGACAAAGCCTAAAACGCTCGGCCTCTCGTGCACAGACACCTCGCGGGCCATCTGGCCGACTTCGCGCGAACTCTCGTCAACGGGCTTTCGCCCCCGCGATTCTCGACTAGGGCAGACGACTGAGTTGGTAATGGGCATCAGCAGGACAATATGAAGCCTAGATTCCACGTAACCGTCACTCTCCCAATCTCTGGCCGGTCCGCGGGATTGCGGGTTATCTTGACCGAGACAGGTGTCTTCTGGCCCTTAGTCATGTTCATGAATTCGCGGGCCCACAAACACAAATCGCTCTCTTGGCAGAACAAGTGTTCCCACGCAATCGGAGCCCTTCTTGATTACACGCATTCGGTCCCGTTTCCGGAACAGCTGGCTCGCCGACAACAATATCTCAGCGGTTTCGTGCAAAAGCTTCAGTCCGGAACAACGAGTGACGGCGACGATGCTACGGGGCTTTATTGGCACAAGATGAGCTCGATGAGCCTGGCTGAGGTGCTGAAATATGTGAACAAGTTCAGCGACTTCTGCGTGCAGAAGTTTGAGGTGCCGTCGCTGAACCCAATGACAGAAGCGACCTTTGAACAAAGATTGGCAGCATACCGGCATTTCGATCTCAAGAATGAGAACTCGCTGCTCAAACATCTCGGAAATAGAAAAGCATTTTGGCGGGACGCATCGGTAGCAAGGGAGACAGTCGGTCCGCGGAAACCAAAGGTCGCTGAACGGAGGCCGCCCTTCTTTCCGCGCGACCAGATTCTGCCCCTACTACAACGGGGCCTCTGTTCAAAATCCAGTGGCCCGATGTGGTCCCGATATAACGTCCGCGACCTGATGATTGTGATCCTTCAGCGCTTCGGCGGCCTTCGCGAGAGTGAACCGTTTCACTTGTACGTTACGGATATCCATGAGAATCGCGAGAAGCCTGGACACGCGGAGGTTCGTCTTTATCATCCAGAAACTGGTCGATTCACTTCATTAAATCGTCTGACTGGCAAACTCGACCATCAAAAACGATCGGAATTTTTGAAACAGCGTTATGGGCGCGTCCCGAGAAACCTTATGCATGGCAAGGAGCGTGCAGGTTGGAAAGATCTACTGCTCGATTTCGATGAGCCACATAACTACTGTCTCGTGCGCTGGTTCCCCGAATTCTGGGGCAAGATCTTCTGGGACCTCTACAAAGTATATTGCGACCACCTTCTCCCTTCTGGGCTCGCACATCCTTACTTATTCATAAACCTAAGTGGCGCGGCCAATCACGGTGCACCCTACCAACTTTCCGCATACAACTCCAATCTCCGAGCGGCCGTTGTCCGAATCGGGCTTGAGCCGGAAAAGCGCCAGGGAACAACCAGCCATGGCCTGCGACATGGATATGCCCAAGATCTGACCGAAGCGAAATCTAAGGACGAAATAATTCAAATCTGCATGCACCATAACTCGATATTCTCGCAGGAACCTTATAAGTGTCCCTCGTACGAAAAGATTAACCGTGAACTCAATCGCGGATTCCGGATTCTCCAGGAATGCCATCCCATCGTGAGCACAATTGCAGATGAAGCTGGACATCTATGGAAGGGGTAAAAATGTTTCCAATGCGGGATTTGAACGAACTTGCCACGCCAATCTTAGGAGCCATCAGAGATCTGGTCGAGTGCCCCGACGAGCACGGCAAACCGACATACACTTGGCCGATGAAGCTGAAGGCCGACTACGCCGCCAGCGCAGCTGCCCGCAAAGGTGAAGCCTTGATTTGGTCGCCTGTTCGGGCGATTTACTTCCTCCTCTGGACTGAATTGGCTCCCCTCGATGTCGACCTGCAACTGTTCCGCATGGACGAGACAGAACGCGAAGGCCACCAAGCAAACCTTGAAAGGGTTTTCGACCCAGATTTGCAAGTTGCACCTGCGGAAATCAATTGCAATGCGGTCAGAGTTATTCGGGAAATGGAACATCTAGTCAAGAGCGAGCCAATGGCAGATCCGCTTCGCGGATCTCGCGAGCACCTGTCCCACGAAGAGCCGGCGAGCACATGGATTGATTCTTGGTGCTTGAACGCCAGGACTGCAGATCTGTTTCGTCAGATTCGCGATTGGCAGCAGCAATACAACCCTCTTTTTCCGGGCAAGGGAATCGCAGCTCGCAATGCGGGGTGTTTTCTCTTTCGTGATGCGGCGAGTGCTGCGCCGCAGATGCCGATCTCTGCTGGTCGGGTGCTTTCTTTTTGGCTGCTGATGCTGGACGCACTGCAGCCGAGGTTTGCGAGGACTGAGGTTGGTCCATTGTTTTCAAGACTGCGCAAGATTGCGGTGCTCCAAACCATGTGCGAACACGGTGTTTCTCCGGCTCTCCTGAAAAAGGTATTTGGCAACTTTACCGTCAAGAGGGCGTTTCGGCCTCACGTGAAGAAATGCTTTGCGGACGAGTATGATGCCGAATTACTTGAGCCTAACTAAGCGCCTCTCAACCAAAAGAGGAAAGGAAAGAGCAGGTGTGGCAAAGAATCTGACTGAGTCTCTCGATGCTGAGCACCGTTCACGTCGACCAGTCTAGCAGCCTATCCCTGACAAGCGTCTCAACGCTTCGACAGACTTGTTACCTGAAGTCATCGCCGGAATCCTTGACACAATTGTCTCGAAATGACTCTGAATTAATCCAAGCGTGGTTGAACTAACCGCTCCAGGAGACGAGGAGTTGGAGGTCAGCAATGAGTTTATCTGACGGGACGGAATACATCTCCACGCGGGAGCCGTCGCAATTTGTCTCGCGGCTTACCGGACGTGCGATCTATTTGAACGACTCAAAGCAGTTTGTTGTGCCACCAACGTTCGAGGTGGTGCGACTCCAGTCCGCACGTCTCGAATGGAAAAGACATATCGACGGTCTCATGGCGCACAGGTCAACTACGGTGACGGCGAGAACCGCATCGGCACTTGCGGCGGGAGTGGGCTACCACGAGGAGAACGCTCGTTTGATAGAGGAATGCTTTAAAGCAACGACCAAGGAGGAATTTGCGCTCAATGTTGGTGGTGTCATCCAACGGCTTCACGCAATTGAACGGATTGCAAAAGATAGTCCCGCGAGCGAGGCGGGGAAGGGGAGGACCGACCGTCGTTCTGGGGAGTCCAAAAGGGTCCTGGAGGCTCTGATCTTGCTATGGAAGAATGGACAATTGCTCTTTCCCGCAGCTGAACTCTGGAACGAGCATCTCATTCCAAACCTATCAATTACACAGATTCCTAAAGAAGCACTCGGCACCATCTGGCAGTACTCTCCTGAGATGGAAGGTGCGCACTCGCTGGGGCAGAGTCGTGCGATGATGCTTCTTCCATTATCGATTGGGGGCCTCATTGAGATCGGCGATTTAGATGAACAGGTGATCACCGCAGTCAAACCCTTCGCACCGAGCCCTGCAAACTACAGAGTGTATGCCCTTTGCGATCTGCTTCTTTTGACTCAAAAGCGTTGCTATGCATCCAACGCATCGATATTGCCGTTGCTTCCGAACTCGTATCGCGTGATCTTTACCCAGAGAGCACGGCCCCGGCAAGTTGATCCGCAGATCTTGTGGGGGCCTCAAGGCGAAAAGAATAGCGAGAGCTCAACAATGAACTCCTATCAGATGGCGGTGTGCGAGCCCTTGGTATTCGTCTCCCGTGTGACCGGACGAACAATCTACCTCAATGCCACCAGAGAGTTCGCTGTGTCTCCATTGTTCGAGCCAGCGCGACTCTTGTCGGCATGTGTGGAATGGAATCAACATATCGACGGTCTACGAAAGTCCAGTAGAAACAAACGGAAAAGTGTGTCGTTTCTCCCAACGAGTTTGGGTTACTTCAAGGGCAACGCCGACTTAATTGACCAATGCTTCAAGGCGACGACACGAGAAGAGTTTGCGCTAAAGCTTGATGGGGTTATCCATCGACTTCGCACAATTGAACAGACCGCTGCAAATAGTCCTACGATTGGGAGTAGAAAGTTAGGCCGTCGTTCGGGTGAGGCCAAAAGGATTCTGGAAGCGCTGCTCTTGTTGTGGAGGAATGGGAACCTGCTCTTCCCCGCAGGTGAGTTGTGGGAGGGGAGCCTGATTCAATCTCAGGCACTCACGGAGATTTCCGATGAGCTGTTCGGCTCCATTCGGCAATACTTTGCCGAGATGGAACGTGCGGTGCATTGGGCAGGGCAGAGGCGTCCAATAAAGCTTCTTCCAACAACGATCGGGGGACTTAAAGAAATTGGCGACATAGACGAGCAGATAATTGCCGCTATCAAGCCATTTGCTCCAAGTCCCGCAAACAATGTGGTGTATGGCTTATGCGATCAACTCCTCTTGGCTCAACGTCGCTTCTATGCGGAGGATCCAAGTTCAACTGGGTTGCTTTCCCAGTCGTACCGCACCATTTTTCTTCGTGAAGCCGAGCGCGCAGATGCACGATTCTTATGGGCTCCTCAGCAAGGCGGAGAACGGCTCGTAGCTTGGACGCAGCAAGTCAGTGAATATGTTCTAAGTCTTCCAAACCGGATAGGGTTGAAATATGAGATAAACCCGTTCAATGCTCTGCTGGACTATGTAATAGCAAATGAGTCTATCCCAGACCGGCCGCTACTTTACTGCCGTCGCGATTTCGATCCCAGTCCGACCTTCGTTGAGTTTCTTGATATTGCGAGGAATCTTAATCCGACAGGGGTTTCATCTCACCTACGAATTGTCCAACGCTTCTTCGACTCAATCCTTCAGGGGGAAGCGCGCGATGAGGAGGGAGTTGTCTCTCGTGAGTATATCAATCCCATACTCCCGGAGGACATACCATCGCAGTCAGGGAATAGGGGCAAGACGAGTCGATGGCCGATTCCGATCCGCTTTATGCGCATGCTCCGGGAAATCATCGAGGGGCCCTATGAAAATGGAAAACCTACATTTGCGTGGCCCAAGACGCTTACAGCAGATTATTTCGATTGGCTCAATTTGAAGACCGGAAAGACCGAAAGTATCTGGTCGCCAGCTCGAGCTTGTTTCTTTCTTTTAAGATTCCTGTTACCAATTCGGACGCTTCAATGCCGGCTTCTCAGTACAGATGAAGCTGATCCTGAAACGTACAGTCGGCATTCTGGTTGGTCACAGAATACAACAATTCTGGCGCCACAGAAGGGTGACAAGAAACGAGCCACTGGGCTCATTAGAAGAATCTGGGATGCGGATATCGGGCGTTGGTTCAATGGGCTGTACATCACGACCAACAAAACGGATGATCGTAAAGATCTTTTCAACAATCCGGGACAGGAGATTCCTTGGGAGAACCCAGAGATACTTGAGCTCTTCTGTTTTATAAGGGATTGGCAGTTGAAGTTCAATCCGTGCATTCGCCCCCTGTCGCGGGCTGAACTGATGAGCGACTCTCATTTTAGAGTTTCTTCTGATTTGGCAGGGCGCCTCGATAAGCTTTGTTTTCTGTTTCGGGACGCATCGAGCCTGGATTTCCCGCAAGAGCCCCCGACAGACGGGCGACTAAAGCTTTTTTGGGTTGCATTAATTGCCGAACTGGAAAACAGGCTCGCAAAAATGAATGAGACGAATTTGGACGGGAGCCCAATCCGGCTCATCGCCGGTTGGAGACAGGAAAGGAATGGGAAGCTAAAACCTAGCTCTGCTATTTTTGACATGCACACGCTTCGCGTCACGGGTTTGACTGCCTTGATCGATGCGGGTGTGCCAATCGCTATTGTGAGTGAATTTGTGGCTGGACACGCAACTGTCCTGATGACCTGGTATTACTACAAACCATGGGCCGCGAAAGTGACGCGGGCTCTCAACGACGGGATGCAAAACAGGGTCACCCTAGAAGAGGAGGACTGGGAGGACTTCCTTTCCAACCAACCGACCGAGCTAATCCACGACCTCTCCGTATGGAACAGCGAGGATGGACGTCTCGGGATCGAAGCATCGCAATCCGCTCTCAGAGCCAAGATGGACGATGGGGAATGTCCTAATGGGGGTACCCTCTGCCAAATAGGAGGGCCTTTGCTCAACAGTGCACGGAAAGTCTATGGGCCAGTGCCAGGAGGCAGCCGAAATTGCGTACTTTGCCGTTTTTTTGTCACCGGTCCCAGATTTCTCGGCGGACTCTCAGCAAAATGTAATGCAAACGCCGGCAAACTTCGGGAAATGTCCTTAAGGCTAAAGGATGCGGAGGCGCGCCGCCGTGAGGCAGCAGCTGCCGCGATGGGCTCTGGAGAGACTCGGATCTTGTCTCGCATGAAGAGGGGAGCTGCGGATGAGACTGTTGAGTCTATAGGTAAAGAGCTAGAGGCTCTGTCCATTACTTGGACCGCTCAACTGAGGCTAATTAGAAAAATCAAAAACGTCATGACGGAATACCGCAGCAAGGTCTCGAACGGGAAGCTTCCGATGTTGCTGAACGGCGATGAATCTGATTTCGGGCTTGCACTCAAACATTGTTCTGAATTTGAGATGTGGGATCGAATATGTCGCTCCTCTGAGTTCTACACGTCTGTAGATTCGCGTTTGCCGGCAATTCAACGAGCTCGATTGTTCGATGTTTTCCTGAGTCGAGCGGGGCGCCCTGCCGTCTTCGCCACCCTGAATGACCAAGAACTACTCGAGGTCGGGAATGCATGGTCAGCGTACCTCCGCAATCTTGTTGGAGAGGATGCCTTGGGCGAAGCAATCGAGGGCAGCGTGACCCTAGAGGAGTTGGGAATCGAGGCAGATCTGGACGTTCTGGTCGCGACCTTTCAATCGGATCCGAGAACGATCTTAGAGGCGCCGAAGGGTGCGATAAAAAAGAGGGAAGAGGATGACACTTCGATCGACGGATGGCCTCGTAGAGCCTAGGAGTAAGGGACCGAAAGTAATGAAACCTGAAGCACAGCTCCCGCCCGCCAGCAAGTCGGCACAACTCTTTTCCGAGACACTGCTAAGGACGAGTAGCAAACGCAAACAAAGGAACCTTACCAACGTATGGAACGCGCTCGAACATTTACGCGACGTAAAATCGCGCGATTTCACTGCCGCGTCCGTTGCGCGCACTATCGAGGCAATGAAACTGTCAGGGCCCAAGGCGCAATCAATCAGGAATGCCGAAGGGCGAGATTTTCGAGAGATCATCCGTGCATACTCTGCCGAATACGGAGACTCAAAGAGCAAAAAAGGCCAGTGCCCAGAATCCGATGAGTTCCTGTTTGGGATCTCAGATCTGCGCACTGCTGCAAAAGTGAGGGAGCTTCTGGCCGACAACAGGAGCATGGAGCGCCAAATCAACTTGCTCAAGAACTTCATATCGAAACTTGCGCCGGTTGAACTGAATCCTGAGGGGTCTTTCGCTCCGCCAGTTGTGAAGGAGCTCACCGAGTCAGGAGTTCAGCAGGAATTCAGCCCGATGGAGATCGACTCCGTGGTAAGCTTCCTCAAGGCAATCGAAGAATCGGGCGAAAGTCTGAGCATACGGTTCGATCCTTCCTCCGGGGCATTATTGTTGCAGGAAGGTATTCTGGAATTGGCAGGCCCTGGATTCCTTCATGCCCTATCAAAGATTGCTGGCAAGAGGAGCTGAGATTGGCCTTTGATTCATCAAGCCCAGCCGAATACGAGGCCGTTATTGGATGCGACGAGGTCGGCAGAGGCAGTCTTTGCGGTCCGGTTCTGGTCGCGGCAGTGTGGTTTGAACCCACTGAAATCCCAACTTGTCTGTTGGGAGAACTGGATGACAGCAAGCTCTTGACTCGGAAGGTGCGCACGAGGCTTGCGATTGAGATCCGGCGTATAGCACGAGTTGCGGTTGCCTGGTCAACTCCTGCAATGATCGACGAACACGGGATTCGGAACATGACGCTAGATGCGATGTCACGAGCGATTTTGCGGTTGAACGTCCACGCTCCGGTTCGAGTCGACGGCTTGGACGTTCCACCCGGAATCTCGTTGCCCACCCTGGCAATCGTAAAGGGAGACGCTAAGGTTCCACAGATTGCTGCTGCTTCGATCGTTGCGAAGGTAACGCGAGATAAGATGATGGCTCAACTTTCCAGTCGCTACCCCGGATACGGGTGGGAGAAGAATGCTGGGTATGGAACACCGGAGCATTTGGCAGCGATCGAAAGGCTAGGGACGACAGTGCACCACAGGATGTCTTTCGCGCCTATGTCCCTGCGGGCCTTACCTTGGCTATTCCCAACGACAGAGGTAGAACTTGCAGACACGAATAATGCCGAGATCACCACACGGAGACTACTTCGTTCCACCTGCGAAATGGCGCAGCCGCGGAGATGACGAAACTGCAGAAGCCTCCGATACGCGGATGTCAGGGTTACTTCCCGAAAACGCCATAGCATCCGGGGACCGATTTTCTATCGGACTGGTTCTCCAAATTCTCAGCACACCTGTTGCACACCAGGCGACGCGCGGCTTCAGAATGCTCGCAACCAAAGATCTGGGGTTGGCCGATGCCGGATCAGTCACTGCATTTCTGTTTCCACCATTGGAACTGTGGTTTACGAAAGGCAACCTTCCCGACCATTTTCTGCATGAATGGTTCCACTATCCCGGCACACCTATCGCACAGCATACCCAACAAAAAGTAAAGCAGCAGGTGGATTTGAGCCGGAAGAACAGCGGTAGGTGGCCCGTAGTGAGGAAGATCGTCGATGTCTTGCGATACGCAGGGAATCCGACCGTCTGACGGCGACAGGGTTGCGACGGAATCCCGGACGGTATCGTTTCGCCGCTAGGGCTTATCCATATCGTCCTCGGGAACAGTAAATGGGGATACAGCAGGATCCGGCCTGCCGAAGGTGAAGACGATTTCATCTTCATCCTCATCCGGTTTTCTCTCGACACGAGAACTTTCAATCGAAGAGCCCGCCTTTGCCAGCTGCTCGAACGGACCTTTCCCTTTGCCGACGCGGAAAGACTCGTTCAATCGCGCCGCTGGGAGCCGACCCGAGAGCACATCGAGCAACGTCCGAGTCGACATGCGGACTTCCCGGATTCCGTTCATTCCGATGGACAATTTGAATCCTCCGAGACGTGTGTGCGGCTTGCCTTCCCAAAACTGCAATTCATTCTTCGCGTTCTCGGCCGATTGCAGGACCTGGGGCAATGCCGCGGTGATGCGCGAAAACAATTCGCTCAAATCCCTGTGCCACGGCTCCTCCTTTTCGACGTAGACTCGTGATTCCACCCGCTGGCGAACCGTGGCCGGACTGAAGTTTCTGAGCGCAAATACGACGACAAAATCGACCGACGTGTGACGCCTCAGGAATTCATGAATGACTTCCCTGGTCGAAATGCTGCCGGAAAAACTCTCCCGGAGAACCTCCGCCCCTCCGTCACAGACGACGATGCCCAACGGACCGGTATACCCGCTGTGTTTCAGTTGAGAAGCTTTGGCCGCCAGCGCATTGTGAAGCGGGTTATGCCGGAGCGACTTCGTGACCCTGTAGTTCGTGTACCCGCTGCACCAGACCCCATTTCTTCCCGGGACATAGGTGAAAAGGATGAGGCTGAGAGGGTTGCGGTAGATGATCTGGTGTTTCGACGTCTGATGGGGGCGTGCCTTCAGCGTGGATACCCATTGGTCAAAGGAATCGTTGAAGATCAAGTTCTCGAATTCGCTGACCGGGGGCACGATTGAGCTTCCTTTGGGCGCTCGTCCCATTGGCCGCGAGGTATCCGTCACGCTGAGGGCAATGCCGCCTGTTGAGATTCCAACAGCTTGATAGGCAACCCTCAACCGCTCTTCCAGCTCGCGGACGGGATTCCTCTCGTCCAGGCCCCGGTCTGAAATGGTGGTGACGTCTGCTCCAAAGGAGATTGTCGAGTCTTCGAAGACAATATCGAGTTTACTGGTGCCCTCGAGGAGGGGTTCGTGGCGCAAGGTCCCGAGTTGTGCAATCGTATGCAGAGTGACAACTTCCCACTCCGTTGCCGCATAGGCCGATTCGCTTGAGCTATTCAGCTTCTTAACCCAGACGCGGCGGGCGCCTTGAGGGGCATAGGGAAGGCTCTCGTTGATACAACGTTGCAACACCCGTCGAGCGAACATTGCCATCTGCGTTTACCCCTTACCCAACGCTCCTAATTCTTTTCCTGGCTTCTGGCCCGAACCGGAATCATTCACACCGTCGGCGCTCGTCCCGCCGGCCGGGGGCCTTTCGCGTATTCCGTGTGTGTAATCGTATTCGTCACGGTCCAGGAACTTCTCCCATGGGTACGGCGCACGCCCAATTTGTGCGCGCATGACGTTCCACGCGTTGAAGGTATCGACATAATGGTATTGAAGATTCTCATCGGTCAGGCCAGCCATCCATCGCAGTGAATCGAACTGGATGCAGTCGTCGAAGTCAGGCCCCGAAAAGTTTTCCTCCGTATCAAGGTAATTGACTTCGGAGATCACGTTGAGGCGCATTCTTTCGCTCGGTTTCACCGGGACAATGCGCAAGGTGTTCTTGTCGAGCAATGGCTCCAGGTCCGGATGCAACAGGATTCGGAGACCTGGAACTCCGCACTGTTCGGTCTTGTATGCGCGAACGATGCCGGTCCCTAGGAACTGCGACATGTGAAAGGACACTTGAGCAGACGAATCCGTGAGGAAGCGCAGCATTCGGTACGACCCGCGTGCGATCCCCATGCGAGCAGGCACTTCGCTGGTGACCAATTCGAACATCAACGCCCGCGCAAGATTGATCGCCGCTTCGAGGCTGTCGATTCGGAAGAACGCCGAATCGGAAAACACGATCCCGGTGCCCGCGCCCAGCTCCTGGAGGCGCACACGGGCTTGATTGAGGCATCGGTGAAAGTTGATGAAGCGATATCCAAGCAGGCTTTCCGAGGCTGTCGGGTTGTATAGCTCAACCCCGGTAAAGACAGGGCTGAGCTCGTCGAGCTCGTCACCTTCCTCTTCCACGAGAGAGGCGAAGCCGAGCATATCCACGAACAGAACGAATGTCGACTCGAATGGTTGTGCCATTGAAATAGCCGGTTGAAGCGCTTTCAAGCTTACCATGACCCGCCGATGCCTTCGGCGAGTTCCTGGACAACACTCATTGAGTGGCTCCGGCTTCTTTCTAACAAAGGGCACGGCGCGGCCGTGCCATTAACGAAGTTCTTCGTTGTCGCGAAAAAAAGTTGACGGGTTAGGAACTAGATTGTAGGAAGCGATCTGGAAAACTGCGAAATCTTCCTGAGGGGTGCTACAGCCGTCGAAACGCTTTCAATTGCCGTGTTGATCCTTTCTCGAATTCAGTGCCGCCAATTATGGGTAGCCGACCGACTGGAAAGCAGATAATATCTGAGAGCCACAGACCCACAAGAAAGGACTGCGTAAGCCCACGAGATGCCTCTACTGCAATACTCCACTTCAAAAGACACGATTGACGCGATCGCAGCCAGGCTTCGGTCGACCCATCGTCCATTCGCAGGCGCCCAAATTCGAGTAGCAAGCGTCAAGAGCCTCGATGGCCCCTTGTTTCTTACCGGAACTGCCGTATTTGCGGAACGCGAAGTAGCCAGTCGGGCCGTTGCGAACTATCAGAGTCTGCAACTCCTTGAGACATGGATCGGCGGCCAGGATGCTGCTCTGGACTCGATTTCAAGAATTTTCCTTGGCGAGGAGTCATTGCGAGGGCACAAAATCCCAAATACGTTTGGTCATTCACTCCTTCATCGCGATGCAGAAGGGGAGCTGGTATCGGGCTGGCCATGCTGGGTTTTTACAAGCAGTGTGGACTACCAGAGTGATCGCCAGCGCCTTTTTCTGCCACCCGAACCCACTGTCAACAAAGGTCTGGAACCATTTTGTTCTCCTGGAGATGCGGTCCGCAGCTGGATCTTCAACTCGTCCCGGTCGATGAATTCGATAAACGAAATTCCTAACCAGGAACGGTTCCTTACGGTTGTTCCGGACACACGCGCCTGCTTCCAAAGCGGCAAGTGGGAGCCCGGGCGGCTCACCCTTCAGGTATCGCTCAACATTCCAACCGGGGATCTCGAACTGCAAGTGATTCATGTCGGAGCATTCGAAAGAAGCGCGATTCATCCCGTCGTAGAAGGGACTATGACAATTGACGTTCCGGAGGACGCGCAGCAGTTGATTCTCCATCTTGTCCACCAGAACGGCGATCTCATCTGTCACAAACCGCTCCATCCCGGCTATCGCTCCTTTGGGGATTCCGAGCAGGATTTAGGAGAGGAGGATTTTGCGGGCGATTTGAGTAACGGTGAAAATGAGATCCGGGAATTTAAGCCCTTCATTGCGCCGAAACACGAGAAGGAAGCCGAGCTGGTCAGGTCCGTAGTTGCGTTCGCCAACACCGCCGGGGGCCGATTATTTATTGGGGTCAATGACGAAGGTGCGCCGCTTGGATTACCGGCAGCCCAACGGCTGTTCAAGCAGCAGATTGACCCGATTGAGGCTCAACTCGGTTGCGTCAGGAAACTGATTGCCGACAATGTAAAGCCAGTCCCCAATATTGCCTATCGGGTCGTAAAGGTCCGCGGCAATCCGATCATCGTCGCCGAAGTCAGCAAGCTCTCTCGCATTTGCTCAACTCAGCAAAATCTCATCTACATCAGAAAAGGCGCCACCAATCGCCTCGCGGATCCGCTTACCGAGATTCCATCCATGCTGCCGCCGCAGGATTGGATCAGCGGACAGAACTTCTGAGTATTGGCGGACAGCCCAGGAAAATCCAACTAGAATCGGTAAAGTCCTCCTTGGGAATAGCCGGAACATGAGCATCAGCCGATCGGACATCGAGAAGGCACTGGACGACCTTATCTCCAACGTCGAGGGGATACGGTTTCAGCGCCTCGCTGTGGTCCAGGATCACTCAATATTCCGGGCTCCTAAGGTTTCGATTCGGCATGATCCGGTATACGGCATAGCGACGGAGGTCATGGGGCGCCAGAGCTGGAATCTCACAGATCTTTGCCTTCTCCCTCACCACGCCCCAGATGACCTTCGGGCTGAAGCCGCAACCCCAGACTCGACCAGCTTTGTTGATTGACCGGAGCAGAATGCCATCCGCGATCCCGGAGGCCGCCATCCATGCATCGATTCCAGCTTTAACCCAGTCCGGAATCGGAATGGTGCGTATATGGCCGCCCTTGCCAATGAGATCGGCAATGACCCAGTGCTCCTCTCTTTGCTGAATATCTTCAACTCTCAAAGCGGTCAGCTCGGCGCGCCGCAGACCGCAGCCCAAAAGAATGGCAAGGGTAGCGTAGTCACGCTTGCCGCGAAGGCTGGTAATGTCTACTGTCCGCAGAAGACGCTTACCCTGCTCCGCGGAAAGCCAATTGCCTACAGGCATACCCAATCGTTTGGCACCCTTCACGCGGCGAATACCCGCAGCCAGATCGGCGCTCAGGAGCCCGCAATCCGCTGCTTCATAAGCAAGCCTACGGACTGCCGCGAGCCGCAAATTGATAGTCGTCGATGCGTAATGCTGCTGTTCGAGAGAGATTCTGTGCCTGGTAACTACGGTCTTGTTGAAGGCTAACCTCGGTTCCGAACAGTACCACTCGATGAATTCTCTGATTGCATGGTCGTAGGTTCGCTGAGAACTCGGTGAAGTCAGGCTGTTTAGAACGGCGGACTTCGACTGCTCGAGATCCGGGAGCTTGAGGACGGACTTCGGCGCCCTTTTACGCTTCATCTTGCTCTTTGCCATAGAAACGGCCTCCAATCGCCGTGGCAAATAGCATGATCCGATTCTCAATCTCGAACCCTAGCGCGTTTTTAAGCACTAATCGTTCCGGCCCGCCGCAACTACTGAGCTCTTAAGAGTTCAGGGTAAGGTTCACACGATCTGACTGGGAGCCTTTGGTCCCCGGCGCCAGCGGTGAAATAGGTGGCCGACTCCTTCCGGTCCGCCTCCGTTCATGAATGAAGCCTTCGGCGGCCAGGTGATCCACTCTTTTTCAATCGGCCAAATCTGAAGCAGCTTCGTTTCCCACGGTCCAGGCTTCGGCTCGATCCGCGGGTCGAGGTCCCTGAATTCGGGC
>OCZT010003339.1_pt1 | contig 16392 bp, 16 predicted proteins | sample 1539031 | NCBI WGS metagenome assembly OCZT01 (sample SAMEA3539308, study PRJEB22396) | soil metagenome | biome: tundra; feature: field; material: soil | place: USA | collected 2010-05 | depth 0.15 m | reverse complement strand
GTTTCGTGGTGGAGACCTTCTGCCAGGTACCCGCTGCGCTGCCACTGATCGACCTGCCGATCTTCATGCGCGGAGCGGGCGGCATGCGCTTTCTGCCGCCGCATTTGGAAGCGGCGGAGTAATTCTTGTTAATTGTGCTGCCCGCCAAGCGGCTGGAGGTACATAATCACATTCGCATGCTAACAAGATCATAGCACTGCAAACGGTGGAGATTGTATGAAGGGTAAAATTTTGCATGGCGTCGTGATCGCGGTGAGCCTGGGCGCGGAGCATCAGTTCAGCAAGCCAGTGCAGAAGAGCATCCGGCTCCTAGTCGGGTTAGGAGTCGAGGGCGACGCCCACCTAGGAGTGACCGTCCAGCACCGTTCGCGCGTTGCCAAGGACCCAACCCGGCCAAATCTCCGCCAGGTGCACCTGATCCACGAGGAGCTGCATGATGAGCTCCTTGCCGATGGCTTTCAGATTACGCCCGGGGTGATTGGAGAGAACATCACCACGCGCGGCATCGACCTGCTCGCGCTACCACGCGAAGCGCGGCTACACATTGGTGATGCCGCAGTCGTAGGTGTGACTGGCCTTCGAGACCCTTGCAGGCAGCTGAACGATTACCAGCCTGGCCTGATGGCGGCGGTTCTGGGCCGCGACGAGCAAGGCAACCTAGTCCGCAAGGCCGGTATCATGGGTATCGTCCTGGTTGCCGGCGAAGTCCGAGCTGGCGACTCGATCCGTGTCGAGCTGCTGCCAGAGCATAATCAGCGCCTAGAGCCGGTCTGAACATCGCCCGGCGATCGGTAGGTCTTGAGACACTACCCGACGATGGGGATCGCGCCCACACCAGCAAATGTACGCAGTAAGTTTGCCAAACGGTTGCAATGGTTTGATCCGATATTTCCTAGATGACGACTGGATCCAGGTGAATAATCGTAGTTTGCTGGCGTACCCGGAAACAACAATGGGGCAACGTGGGGTCTTGGTTTTCATGGCCAATAGATTTGAATGCCAACGCGGTGCCAGCGGATCACGGCTGTTGTGAACCTCACCAAAGGGGTCGAGGCAAAGCTGACGATTGCGAAATATTATCTCATTACAACGCCGTGTACTTTAACGACCGTTAGCTCGGAGGGCCTCCTATGATCGCTGTTATTTTTGAAGTCTGGCCAGCTCAGGGCCGCAAGGACGATTATCTCAGAATCGCAGCGGCGTTGCGTGCTGATCTCGATCGCATCGATGGATTCATTTCGATTGAGCGTTTCCAAAGTCTGTCAGATCCGGAAAAGCTGTTATCGCTTTCGTTTTGGCGGGATGAGGAGGCCGTAAAGAACTGGCGAAACCATTCCAAACACCGCGAGAGCCAGACAAAAGGGCGCGGTGGTATTTTCTCCGACTACCGACTGCGGGTGGCCACAGTGATGCGTGATTACGGTCTAACCGAACGCGCCGAAGTGCCCGAGGATTCACGCGGTATTCATGACGAGTAGCATTCTCGTTGAGTGCGTCACCGAGATGAACGCGAGCTGTTGAGACTTTTTCTGCGCTTGATGCGAATTGGCTCAGCGCCGCACCACGCGCATCCGCTGTCCGATCAGAACCGTTGCTACAACGGCGGCAGCAAATAAAATTGTTTCAACATTTATAGGCTCGCCGTTTACCGGCAGTGCGAGCGCCACAATCACAAACGGCTGCAACAGCATGACCTGCCCGACACGGGCAATGCCGCCGATCGCCAGCGCCGCGTTGAAAACGAAGAACGCCGTGTATTGGCTTACAAAACCGACATAGCCAAGGCCGGCCCAGGACGAAATCGACACGTTCGCGATATCGGCCGGCCAGAGCGCAAATGTCGCCAGGGCCGCGAGCGGAAGGAAGATTACGACTTGCCAGGATATAACCTCCCATCCAGGCATCCGCGCCGCGAGGCGGCCTGAAAACGTGTATCCGAGCGCGCCGGAGGCGACCGTACCAAGCAGGAATAGGTCACCGGCAGAGAATGTTTCTCCTCCATTCCGCCGAAGCATAAAGGTCAAAACGATAATCGCGCCTATAGCGCTCGCCAGCCAAAATCCGCGACTCGGCCGCTCATGGGCAAAGACCGCAGCCGCGGCCGCGGTCGCGAGCGGCAGAATACCGAGCACGACGCCGCCATGAGCGGCGGGCACCGTCATCATCGCAAGCGCTGCGAACAGTGGAAACCCGACCACCGTGCACAACGCGGCGACGAACATTTCGAACCAGAGCGATCGCGGCGGTACTCGCCGCTGCAGGACGAGGAGAACAACGAGCCCCGCTGATCCGGCGAGCGCGGCGCGCGCGACAGTCAGGAACCATGGGTCGAACCCGGATATGGCAAGCCGCGTCGCCGGCAGCGTGCCGGCGAACAGACACATGCCGATGAAGCCGAGCAATAGTCCAAGCTTTTTGTGGGAAGAAGTCATGGGTAGATAGTGCTGTTGCTTAGTGTTGCAAATATTTTATCAAGAGACTGAATTGGAGGAAGGTCAGAACAAGAATCGTATTCCCGGCCCAGGCCACGGTTAAGAAGCGCGCGAGTGTAGCCCAGCGTTTATCCTTAGTGTTGTTTGCGCATCGCCACAACGAGACGAGGATCCAGGCTGTGTAGGTGGCGATGGCTTGCGTTCGTTGCCGGACCAGAAGCTCGCGCGTCTTCAACACCATCGCAGCCGCCTGCTGATCAGCCGATTTGATGGGCACAAATCGCATTGTCTTGCGGATAACCGCTTCGCAGATTGCTTCCGCATCGGCGGCATCGGTTTTACCGCGTTTCACGAACGGCTTCACGTATGACGGCGGTACCAAGCGCACATCGTGACCGAACTTGGCGATCTCGCGCGCCCAATAATACGCTCCCCCGCAGGCTTCCATCCCGACCATGCACGGTGACAGCTTTTTGAAGAAAGGCAGGACATCGCCCCGACGTAACTTCCGGCTTACGACAGGACTGCCGTCTGCCTCAGCGCCATGGACTTGAAATACTTGCTTGGCCAAATCCAGACCGATGGTGGTAATCTGCTGCATGGAACGGCTCCCTTTCATGTGGTTGTCGCAACGACCACACTTTGGCACAGTGATGCCGCGATAGCGGGGCCGTTCCACACATCAAAAAAGCCAGGTCAGGTCAGCCTGGAAATCTCATTCACATGCGACACAAATCCTCGCGGACGGAGTTTTCGGCACAAGGCCGTAAAATGGCCGCTGGCTCAGGGGTTGACATTTTTTACCTCGGGAATTGATCCAAATCAGCACCGCTCTCGCCGGATGTGAGCATCACTATACAAGTCATTGGATATCCTCCATGCGCGTCAAGGATACCGGATGAATTATACAGAGGGGGCAAATTGAAGCCCGCCCCATTCGACTATGCCAAGCCGAACTCGGTTGAAGAGGTCTTCGACCTGCTTGACCGCTATGGTGACGACGCACGTCTGCTCGCCGGCGGGCAAAGTCTGCTTCCCAGTCTCAACATGCGCCTGTCGGCGCCTGCAATTCTGATCGACATCACTGGGCAGGACGCATTGCGCGGCATCGACATCGGCGACGGCGTGTTGCGGATCGGCGCGCTTACCACTTATGCGGAGGTCAAGGCCTCGGTGGAGGTTGCACGTGCCGCACCGATGCTCAGCCAGGCAATACCCTGGATTGCGCACCCCGCCATCCGTAACCGTGGGACCGTTGGCGGCAGCCTCGCCCATGCCGATCCGGCGGCGGAACTGCCGGCCTGCATGCTCGCGCTCGATGCCCAACTGGAAATCGCGGCCAAGGGCGGCCGCCGCAAGGTCGCGGCCGCCGACTTCTTCCGTGACCTTTACGAGACCGACCTCAAGCCGGGCGAGATGCTGACGGCGATCGAGGTGCCAGTGATCCGGGCCGATTACCGCTCTGGTTTTTCCGAATTCTCGCGGCGTAGCGGCGATTTCGCCATGTCCGGCTTGGCGGCCCATGCGCGGTTTGACGGCGAGGTGCTCAGCGACGTGCGGCTCGCCTATTGCGGCGTGGATACCCGGCCGGTGCGTGCCCGGATCGCCGAGCGGGTCCTGGAGGGCCGGCCCTTCGGCAGTGCGGTGCTGGCCGAGGCCAAGGCCGCGCTGGCTAAGGATTTGGACCCGCCCGATGACCTCCAGGCGACGGGACAAATGAAACTCCATTTGTCGCAAGTGCTGGCGGGGCGGGTGCTAACGACGATGGGAAGGGCTGCCGGCGAATGATCGCAGATCGGGAAATTACGTTGACCGTCAACGGTGAGCGGGTGACCCAACGGGTCGAGCCGCGTCAAAACCTGGTTGATTTCCTTCGTGAAAAACTTGGTCTGACCGGATCGCATGTGGGGTGCGAGCACGGCGTCTGCGGCGCCTGCACGATCCGCCTGAACGGGTTGCTGGTGCGTGGCTGCCTGACACTCGCTGTCCAGGCCGACGGCGCTGAGGTCCAGACCATCGAGGGTATCTCCGACAGCGGCGAAATCGCAGTGCTGCAGGCGGCGTTTCTCGAACGCAATGCCTTGCAGTGTGGCTTCTGCACGCCCGCAATGCTTTTGACCGCAGCAGAACTGCTTAAGGAAAATCCGTCCCCGAGCCGCGAGGAGATTCGCCAATATCTCTCCGGCAATTACTGCCGGTGCACCGGTTACCAGTCGATCGTCGATGCGGTCGAGGACGTCGCCGGCACGATGGCAGGCGGTTCGTCATGAGCGGGGCGAAGGACATGCCGCTGTCGATCCAGGATTTGCCGAACTCCTATATCGGGCGCAGCGTGCCACGCCCGAATGCGCGCCGCCTGATGGAAGGCCGCGGCACCTATGTCGACGACATCCAATTACCGCGCTTGGTGCATGTCGCCTTCCTGCGCAGTCCCTATGCCCATGCGGCGATCGGATCGATCGACGTGTCGGCGGCGCAGCGGAGTCCCGGCGTGGTGCGCGTTGTCACCGGCGCCGAGATGGCGAAGCACTGCACGCCCTGGGTCGGTGTGTTGACCCACCTGAAGGGCCTGAAATCGGCGCCACAATACGCGCTGGCAGTGGGCCGCGCGCGCTGGCAGGGCGAGCCTGTCGTTGCCGTTGTCGCGCAGACCCGCGCCCAGGCCGAGGATGCGGTGGCACTTGTCGAGGTTGCGTTCGAAGAACTGGTCCCCGTCGTCGACATGGAGACCGCGCTCGACCCCGCAACTCCGGTGATCCACCCAGATCTCGGCGACAACTTGGCGTTCGAGCGCCGAGTCGAGGCGGGCGACGTGGATGCGGCCTTCGCGACGGCTGACGTCGTGGTCGAGGAAACCTTCCATTTCGGCCGCCATACCGGCGTTACGCTTGAGCCGCGTATCACGCTAGCCGACTACAACGCGGGCGATGGCAAGCTCACCGTCTACATGTCCAGCCAGGCGCCGCACATGACGAAGCACATCCTGGCGGAGCATCTTGGCCTTGACGAGGACGACGTGCGCGTCATCTGCACCGATGTCGGCGGGTCGTTCGGCATCAAGATTCATACTTATCCGGACGAAATGTCCGCTGCCGCGCTCAGCATCATGCTGAAGCGGCCGGTCAAGTTCCTCGCCGACCGGCTGGAATCCTTCGTCTCCGACATCCATGCCCGCGACCACCGGGTCAAGGGGCGTCTAGCAGTGAACCGTGAGAACCGCATAACCGCCATCGAGATCGACGATCTGACCGGCATCGGCCCCTATTCGGTCTATCCGCGCACCAGCGGGGTCGAGGCCAACCAGGTCGTGAACCTGACCGGGGGGGCCTACGATTTCGCCAACTACCGCGCGCACTGCCGCGTCGTGTTCCAGAACAAGAATATGATGAGCCAGTACCGCGCGGTCGGCCATCCGATCGCGTTTAGCGTGACTGAGGGGCTGGTCGATGCGGCAGCCGGCAAGCTGGGCATGGACCCGGCAGAATTTCGTCGTCTCAATCTCATCGCCGACGACGCCTATCCCTATACTGCCGCGAGCGGTCTCCGATTTGAGAAGCTGTCGCACCAGAAAAGCCTCGCGAAGATACTCGCGATGATGGATTACCACGGGTTGCGGCGCGAACAGGCGGCGCTGCGCAAGACCGGAATTTATCGCGGTATCGGGCTCGCTGCGATGATCGAGGTGACCAACCCCAGCGCGGCCTTCTACGGCGTGGGCGGGGCGCATATCGCCGCGCAGGACGGCTGCACCATTCGCATGGATCCGACCGGCGGGATCACTTGTGCAACTGGTGTCACCGAGCAGGGCCAGGGCACCGAGACGATGGTTGCGCAGATCGCGGCGAGCGCCGTCGGCGTGCCGATTGGGAAGGTCCGTGTCATTACCGGCGACACCGACACCACGCCCTATGGCGGCGGTACGTGGGCGTCGCGCGGTACCGGTATCGCCGGCGAGGCGACGCTGCAGGCCGGGCGGGCGCTGCGCGCCAATATTCTGGAGGTCGCAGGGGCGCTGTTGCAGTCGGCCCCGGCAGGCCTGGATATCCGAAACGGCGCGGTAGTAGACGCCGGCACCGGAGCCGAGCGCATGACGCTCTCCGATCTGGGCAAGATCGTGTATTTCCGTGGCAACGAGTTGCCGGATGGAGTCAGGCCAGAATTGGTGGCGACACGCCATTACGCGCCGCGCGCCTATCCCTTCGCCTTCACCAACGGCATCCAGGCTTGCTGGCTCGAGGTCGATGTCGAGACCGGCTTCGTCAAACTGCTCAAATACTGGGTGGTCGAGGATTGTGGCACCGTCGTCAATCCGCGCCTGGTCGACGAGCAGATCCGCGGCGGCGTAGTCCAGGGCATCGGGGCGGCGCTGTATGAGCACTGCATCTACGACGATCAGGGCCAAATGCTGAACGCCAGTATGGCGGATTACCTGGTACCAATGGCGGCGGAAATGCCGGATATCGAGATCGGCCATGTCGCAACGCCGACCGCAGAATCGGTGCTCGGCGCCAAGGGTGCGGGCGAGGCGGGGACGGCCGGCGCGCCGGCGGCGGTGGCCAACGCGATCAACGATGCGATTGGCGTCCTGGGAGCGAAGGTGACAGCGATCCCGGCGACCCCGCAGCGAATTCTGCAAGCCTTGGAAAAAATTGATAAGGTGTAATGACTTCTCTGCTCCGGCCCGGACCGGGGGAATATGGGAAGCTTTTGGGAGGCTATCATGAACAGGCTGAGCGGACATAACCACAGCGGTAAAGCTGGGACATCCCGGCGTAGTGTGCTGAAGACTGCGGCGGCGGGCGTCGCGGTGGCGACGATGTCGCCGTTCATGTTCAACATCGCGCGGGCCGCGTCCGACCCTGTTAGGATCGGCTTGCCCGTCCCATTGACCGGGCCCTATGGGTCGGAGGCGCGCGAGCAGGGGCGCTGTGCCCAGATCGCCGTCGACGAGTTCAACGCGGCGGGTGGTCTCAACGGCCGCATGGCCGAACTGCTAATTCGCGACGACAAGCTGAATCCTGGCGAGGCGGCAACTCGCACCCAGGAACTGATCGAGAAGGATAAGGTGCAGTTCGTGTGCGGTTCGCTGTCGGCCTCGGTGCAACTTGCCGTGAACGAGGTCTGCAAAGCGCGCGGCGTGATCTACATGTCGATCAGCCAATCGGACCAGATCAACGAAGTCAAGGACTTCTCGAAATACACCTTCCACGAGGCGATGAACCCGCACATGACGACGGGGCCGGTCGGCCGCTACGTGTTTCCGAAGCACGGCAAGCGAATCGCATTTCTGATCGCCGACTATGCCTTCGGGCACGAACTGACGAGTGGCCTCAAGCGCGAGGGCAAGCAGCACGGCATCGAGGTTGTTGCCGAGGTCAAGCATCCGATCGCGGCCAAGGATTTTTCGGCCTTCCTGCCGCAGATCCAAGCCGCGAAGCCGGATGTGCTCTTCCTCTGCAACTTCGGTTATGACCAGTTGAACTCGATCAAGCAGGCGATCGAATTCGGCTTCAAAAATAGCATGCGGATCGTCATCCCGGTGCTGCTGTACACCCAGCGCCTAGTCGGTGGTGCGGCTTATGACGGAGTGATAGGCGGCACGAACTACTATTGGGAACTCGAGAACAGTATTCCGTCGGCCAAGGCGTTCAACGATACCTATCGCAAGCAGAACAACGGCAGTCCGCCGTCCGATTACGGCGCATATGGCTATTCCGGTGTCGGCGCATTGTTGGCTGCCACGAAGGCCGCTGGCAGCACCGACGCTGATAAGGTCATCGCGGCGCTCGAGAGCCTGAAGTACGACAAGTACAAAGGCGTGCAGTATTTCCGCAAATGCGACCATCAGTCGGTGCAGTCAGTGTACATCATCGAGTCCAAGGCGCAGGCCGAGGTCAAGAACACATACGACGTATTCAAGATCGTGCACAGCGAACCGGCCGGCGAGGGTATTTTGCGGACGTGCAGCGAACTGGGTTTTTGACCTCGGTCCTGTAAGTGTTCAGCCGCCCCGGTCAGGATCGGGCGGGGCGGACTCTCTTCTGCTAGAGATAACGCTGGAGTATGTTCCGTTCCGTTTGGAATCGGAACATGCTCCTGTTTCTTTGCGTATACGCGTTCGGCGGCGAACCGCTTCACACTTCGTCGGAAAATGCTCTAGCGTAGGAACTGATTTTGGCCGTTTTCGACATTCCATTGCAGCTGTGGGCGCTGCAGATTTTCACCGGCCTCGCGCTGGGTTCAGTACTGGTTCTGCTCGCCGTCGGCCTGTCGCTAATCTTCGGCATGCTGGCGGTCGTGAACTTCGCGCATGGCGCCTTCTACACGGTCGGCGCCTATGCGGGCGTATTCGTCTTCGGCCTCACCGGCAATTTCTGGCTGGGCCTGGTGGCGGTGCCGCTGATCGTGGGCACTATTGGGCTGGCGGTCGAACGGGTGTTGATCAGGCCGCTCTATGGCCGTGGCATCGACTATCCGCTGCTGCTGACCTTCGGCCTGTCCTACGTGTTCGTCGACGTCATCAAGATGATTTTCGGCAAGGTCGGCCTGCCGCTCAGCGCGCCCGCGGTACTGCAGGGCGCGGTCAATATCGGCATCGGATATTTTCCGCTCTACCGGCTGTTCTTGATCGGCGCGATGGCGGTGATCGTCACCGGGCTGTGGCTGTTCCTGGAGAAGACGTCCTACGGCCTGGTCATCCGGGCCGGGGCGCGGGATTCCGAGATTGTCCGTGTGCTTGGCATAGACGTTTCGCGCGTCTGGATGGTGGTGTTCGGAATCGGGACCGGGGCGGCGGGTATCGCCGGTTACCTGTCTGCGCCGATGCAAAGCGTAATTCCAGAGATGGGAATCCCAGTACTGGTCCAGGCTTTCGTGGTGACCGTGGTCGGAGGCATGGGCTCGCTGGCCGGCGCGGTGGTCGCTGGCCTGCTGGTCGGCGTGGTGACCAGCATCACTGTGATGATCGCGCCGCAATTGGCGGATGCCGCGATGTTCGGATTGATGGCGGTGGTCTTGCTGTTGCGCCCGCAGGGTTTGTTCGGTCGCCGCGGTCTGATGGAATGAGGTGGCCATGAGCGACACCGGCATCAGGGTTTCCGGAAAGCGGCTGACAAATACGATTCGCGGCGTTGCCCGCCATCGCGTGGCCGCGGCTATCGCAGCCTTGGTGCTGCTGCCCTGGGTCGCGCCCTATGAGGCTCTGTCCGTCAATATCCTGCTGTTCGGCCTTTATGCCGTCGGCTTTAACCTGGTCTTCGGCTACACCGGCATGCTGTCTTTCGGACATGCGGCGTTCTTCGGGGTTGGGGCTTATGCCTGTGGCATCGCGATCGCGACATTCCACGTCAACTGGCTGCTCGCGATCCTGCTGGGCACAATCGTTGCCGGCTTCGTCGCGATGATCATCGGTGCGCTAGCGATTCGCACCCGCGGCATCTATTTCGCGATGGTGACGCTCGCGCTGGCTCAGTGCGTCTATTACATCCTCTACCAGTGGCGCGATCTGACCGGCGGCGAGGATGGCCTGCGCGGCGTCAGCGTGCAGGCGGTCAATATCCTCGGTGTTAAGCTGAACCTGCTCAACCCGATGACGAAGTACTACGTCATGCTGGTCTTCGTCGCGCTGGCGTTGTGGATTTTTTCGCGCATCCTCGAATCCCCCTTCGGCGCGGTGCTGGAGGCGATCCGCGAGAACGAGAACCGGGCGCGCGCCTGTGGTTACGACACGCTGCGCACCAAGTGGCTCGCCTTCGTTCTGTCCGGAATGTTCTGCGGTCTCGCTGGGGCGCTCTATGCGATCCACCTGTCGATCGTCCCGATCGAGACCGCGCATTACATCATGTCGGGCCAGGCGGTGATGATGGCGCTGCTGGGCGGGATGGGCACCTTCTTCGGCCCGTTCATCGGCGCGGCGACCTTCCTATTGCTGGAGGACGTGCTGACGCTGTGGACCGAATACTGGCAGTTTTTCGTCGGCGCGCTTTTCGTGCTCTTCGTGCTGTTCTTTCCGCGCGGCATCTGGGGCTCGCTGCTGCACTGGGTTGGACGATGAAGGGAGCGGTGATGAGCGGCAACGCTATCCTCGGCGAAACGGTCCTCAGTGCCCATGGTGTCGGCATGAGATTCGGCGGGTTCCGCGCGCTCGTCAATGTCACACTCGATATCCGCAAGGGCGACCTGACCGCGATCATCGGACCGAATGGCGCCGGCAAGAGCACCTTCTTCAATATCCTGTCCGGCGCCTTCCCACCCAGCGAGGGGCGCATCGCCTTCGAGGGATGCGATATCACCGGCCGGCGCCAGCACGAGTTCGCCCGCATGGGCATTGCTAAGTCGTTTCAGATCACCAACGTTTTCCCGCAACTGACGGCGGCGGAGAATGTGCGCATCGCAGTCCAGGCGATGAAAATCCGTTACGACATCTGGACGCCACGCCGCCGCCTGACCGAATTCGCCGCGAAGGCGGCCGAGTTGCTAAATCTCGTCGGGTTGCACCAGCACCGCGAGCGCCACGCGGAAAATCTGGCGCATGGCGAGCAGCGTGCGCTGGAGATTGCGATGGCACTGGCTAGCGACCCGCGCTTGCTGCTGCTTGACGAACCTACCGCGGGGATGAGCCCAGAAGAGACCATGACGATGATAGGCCTCATTACTAAACTGGCCGAGGACCGCACCGTGGTGCTGGTCGAACACAAGATGAAACTGGTTATGGGGGTCAGCGATCGGATCATCGTGTTGCATCACGGTGAATTGCTGGCCGACGGCGCGCCCGACGACATCCGCGCCAATGACGAGGTGCGACGCGTCTATCTTGGGCAGGGGGGCTAATCGCATGTTGACGCTTTCAGGCCTGAACGCCTGGTATCAGCGCAGCCACGTCCTGCAGGGAGTCAACCTGGATATACGCGAGGGCGAGATCGTCTCGTTGATAGGCCGCAACGGTGCCGGCAAGAGTACGACGCTGAAGACGATCATGGGGCTGATCGCTAAACGCACTGGCAGTGTCACGTTCCGCGGCGAGGAGATCCTCAGCAAAGCCACACACATCCGCTTCCACCGCGGGCTCGGGTACGTGCCGGAGGACCGGCGCGTCGTTCCCGGCCTGACGGTACGCGAGAACCTGCGCCTCGGCCTGGTCGCCGCGCCCAACCGTACCCGCGAGGCAGAGGCGATCGACCGCATCGCCGAGACCTTCCCGCGATTGAAAGAGCGCCTTGACCAGATCGGCGAGACGCTATCGGGCGGTGAACAGCAGATGCTGGCGATCGCCCGCGCCATGGTCTCCAAGCCCGCGCTGATCATGCTTGACGAACCCTCCGAGGGCATCATGCCGGTGCTGGTCGACGAAATGTTCGAGCTATTTGCTGGCCTCAAGACACAGGGGATCACCATCCTTCTGGTCGAACAGAACGTCGAACGCGCGTTAAAAATCTCCGATCGCGCCTACATCATGGACCAAGGCGTAATCGTTCATTCCGCTGACGCCAGGAGCCTGCTCGCCGACAAGGACATTCAGGACCGGTATTGCTCGGTGTGATCGCTTTAGGGGTAATGTCGCTTAATTCCCTGTTATCTGCACCGACGATAACGAACGGTTATGCGTCGCATGCGGCCGGGTGAGGGCGTGCCGGAGCGTCTGATCGTCTGATCGCGTCGTCTACCGGCACGCCCAACAACGTCATGGCCGGTCGCATATCGATAGGCCATGTAGTCGGCAATATGAACGCCGACCTGGTGGGCTCCGAACGGGTTCGCCGCCATCCCCACCACCGCGCTTGATCCGCCTCACAGTGCGGCTTCTCCTGCGGTCCCCGCGCTTTCGGGTCCGGGTCCCCATTAGCTGCCAAATCGATGTGATTAAACAAACGAGCAGCAGGTATTTAGGCCGCGGCCGATTCAATCTCGGCCAGCTTCTGGAATTCAACCAGGATCTCTCGTTGATGCTGCGCGAGATAACGAACAACCCGCGCATTACCGAGTAGCGCACCGAGGTAGCCATTTGTGAGCACGAGATCGAGATGGTCGGTCCCGTAAGACTGCTCGGCGATTCTGAACTCGCGTTCGAGATTGACCGATTCACGCTCCATCAGCGCCACTTGTTCGTCGGTCAGGCCTTTCACGCGTTTAGGCTTATCGGACTCGACAAGCTGCGTTTGCGGTGTCGCGGCGAGCAGCGACTTGGCGTAACTGACCGTATATTTGTTCATCGCAACCATCAGTTCTGCTGCCTCGATCTGTCGCATCGGCACCATCTTCTTGAGGTCCGTGAAAGTGTTCATTCCGATGTGCTTATCTTTAAGAATTTCGGCAGCCTCCGCGCAGATTCCCTCCAGGAGACGTCGCTTTCGCTTTATGTGAGCGATGTCGACATTGAGGGCTCTGGCAATGCGCTCTTCAGAGACGCCTCGCTCAACCGCCTTGAGGATCATTTTGTGCTCTTGGATCATCGCGAGACGATTGACGCGCTTGTTGTAGGTGAAGGCCTCATCGTCCGTAGACACCAGGCACACAACATCGGTCTCGCCCATCTCTTTGAGGACATCGATCCGCAAATGACCATCGAGGAGCAGGTACTTGCCCGCGTCAGTACGGTCGCGCGCTACGACCGGCGGTTCGACAATGCCAACCTCAGGGATGGAGGAGGCGATCTGGGCATACTTTGGGGTCTTTCTCAGGGCATCGGACACGAGCCTGAGTGGCTGAATGTCAGCGATGGCGATGCGCACGGGGACATCCTCAAAGCCCCGCTTCACCGACTCGATGGTGATTTTGCGTGCCATGGTCAGGCCTGTGTCCCGGCCTGCATGCGTTCGGCAAGGTTGCGGGGAAGGGTATCGAGCCCCTCCGCTCGCAAAAGCGTCACGAAATTCTCATCGACGAGGAGTTTTCGCACCGCCTCGGTTACAAAGATCAGCCGATCTCGCGTCGTTCCTGCTTTTTTAATCAGCAGACGCTTCCGATCTACATCCTCACGATAGGCGCGTACGAGTGCATTCGAAGATAGGGCCCGTTCACGTCTCTTCCCGTTCCCGTTTATCTGAACTCCTTTGCCTCTACGTCGTCTCTGTTCGATTAGGCGTCTTGCTGCGATCAGTTTGTGGCCACGCAAGAGCTTTTTTTCGTATGCCTGTTGGAGGATGATCTGAACGTCTTCATCATCGGCCGCCGCGATGTCGACTGCGATGCTGACTGGAATCTGACCAGCCTCGACAGCACGCAACAGGCGATGCTCACTCTTCTCGAGCAGACGAATGACGACCTTTGACATATTCGGTGGTGAGATCTGTCTTACGAGCAATTGCAGCATCGCTATAGCCCCGTCGCTTCAAACCCTCGATGTCGTGGAGCAAATCGATGGCGCGGTGCTGGCGACGGGCTAGGTTCTCCCCCAGGCTCATCACCAAGCAGTCCTCAGTGTCGGCCTCGACGACAAGGGCAGGTATCTCGCGTTGGCCGAGCACTTGATAGGCCTCAAGTCGACCCTGGCCGCAGACGAGGTCGTAGCGCGGACCGTCTGTATCTTCTCGACGTGTGACCGTGATCGGCCTCTTCAGACCGAGTTCGGCGATGTTTGATGTGATCTGCTTGAAAATCTTCTTGTTGCGGACCCGTGGATTGATCACGGTGATGCGTTCGATTGAGATCATCTCGACGGCTTCAGCCTGGTTCGGCTTCTTCATGCGACCTCCAAAAGTTCAACTCGCGCCGCTAAATCAAAAAGGCCGTCAAGGGTGTCGAACCGATAGGCGTCAAGCGAAACCCCATTGTTTTCAGCGAGCCGCAGGCGGAGTTTGGTCATATCGATTCGAGGCAGAAGGTAATAATCCAGCGGCGCGCGATTTTGCTGGTCCATTCGGACGGCTACGGTAATGTCCGGCCACAGGCCGACGTCAAAGCGTATTTGCCAACGAAGCGCACCGGCGGCCGTAGCCCCGCATCGAACCACCACGATTGATGCCTTGAATTCACCGTTGATGGTCAAAAGGTCGGTAGCAGAATCCTGCTCCACCCATCCTCCTGCGTTCTTGATCCCGGCGATCGTGTCCGTAACGATTTGCGGATGCATGCGGCGGAGCGTGCGGTTGATTTCTATGTACTGATAGTCATGGTCCGGCGTGAAGCCGACCAACTCATAGGCGCGCAGCAAACTGCCGAAACGGCCCTGATAGGCACTGCTGGAAGGCAAACGTTCGGTTTCGTCTATTACCAGGCCAGAAAGATATCCGCGGTTTTGCAACAGTTGCTGCAGGGCCTCCAGCATTTCTTCGTCCGAGAGCTTGTACGAGCGCTCACGGATGATCACCTGGGCGGCCTCGAACAGTGACCGGTCCACAATGGATTCAAACGCACCTTCCGAACGGATCCACATGTCGGTACTGTTTCGCACTCGCTTTTTCTTGAGCTTGAAAGAACCACGGTTCCAGACGTTGTTGCCGATGTATTTCTCGTTGATCAGGATCTGGTGAACGGTTCCGCGTGTCCACGGCCGCCCAAGATCAGACGTGAGGCCCCGTTCATTGAGAGAGTTCGCAATTTCGCGCTCAATCTTGCCGTCAACAAACGACCGATACATCCACCGCACGGCGTCCACTTCCTCGGGAGGACCGGGGATCAGCACCACGCGGTCGGTTTGGATGCTCTTGTGCTCACCCCGAGCAAGCTCACTTTTGGTGGCGCCGGCCTGGTCAACAAGTCTGCGGCGCAACCCATATCCCGCCGGACCGCCTTGGCGAAAACCGAGCTCGATCAGACGGCATTGACCCGTGAAGACCTTGACAGAAAGTTCCCGGCTGTATTCGCCGGCCATCGCACGTTTAACGCCCTTGACGATGGTTGAGACCGGGCTTCCGTCATTCTCGAACTGCTCAGCGCAATATTGCACGCTGATGCCGGCGCGCTTGCAGATATATTCGTAGTAGGCGCTCTCGTCCGCATCCTGAAACCGGCCCCAGCGGCTAATATCGTAGACAAGGATGGTCGTGAAGTCGGCCGTTTTATTCTGGACGTCTTCGATCAGTTGCTTTAGCCCATCGCGTCCATCGAGGCTCAGGCCGCTCTTTCCCGCATCGGCATAAGTGCGCACGATTTCGATGCCGCGCCGGGCGGCGTATTGCTGCATCGCCTCGGCTTGGTTCTCCGTGGAGTATTTTTGATGCTCCGTTGACATTCGGACGTATTCGGCAGCGCGCGCGAGCATTGCTGGCGCCACTCTGCCACGTTCGCCGGCGCTTTCAGTCCAACCAACAGCCACAATGATCCCTCGTCGGTCGCCAAACGGGGACCGATGTAAGGACGACTAGGGTGCCAAGCGTTGAGTGGTCGTCACGGCTTTGGCATCACCTTACGACACGGTTTCCGTCTCTTCTGGTTCAGTCTAACTGCGGAGATGCGGAAAGATGTTTCCGAAAAAGGGCAAGTATTTTCCGAATGGCACCCGAAGGGGTAAAGACAAGATAAAATACCCCGAAGCCATCGCTGCCGCGTTGCGAGCCGAACTGGGCGACAGCCATCGGGCAGTGAAGTCCGTCATGCGGTGGACCGGAGCCAACGAGCGGACGGCCAAGAATTGGCTCGCAGGGAGGAGGGGGCCTCGTGGAGAGCATTTGCTTGCTCTCATGCGGCACTCAAATGTGGTGCTGGAGATTGTCCTCCAGTTGGCCGGTCGAGAGCAGATCATTGCTGGGAAGGCGCTCTTCGATGCGCGCAACGCGCTCGCAGACATGCTTGCGCAAATTGATTCATGGATGAATGGTGCGGGGCGCCCACCGTGATGACGGCGCTGCGGATATTGCCCACCGACAAGCACATCTACTAGCGGGTCGGTTGGGCGCCGTCGTCTTGTCCTTGAACTCATCGGCTGCCTTCATAACGATGTAGGCTGGACTAGTAATCAGGTCATGCGCCTTAGCGACCGTCGTTGCGGCTACTTCTCGATGGGGCGGAATCCTCGCGGCCCAAA
>OCZT010003338.1_pt1 | contig 16394 bp, 12 predicted proteins | sample 1539031 | NCBI WGS metagenome assembly OCZT01 (sample SAMEA3539308, study PRJEB22396) | soil metagenome | biome: tundra; feature: field; material: soil | place: USA | collected 2010-05 | depth 0.15 m | reverse complement strand
CCGTGCATGTCGGGCATGACCACGTCGGCCAGCAACAGATCGAAGGGATCCTGGGTTTCCGCGATCCTGAGTGCCTCGGGACCATCGGCCGCCATCGCCGTCTCGTACAGGCTGACGAGAAGAGCCCTCCTATTTCCATGCCGAGTAGACCGGTTTTCCGATCAGGAACGCCGGGTTGGCGCCCGGCTTGGGGCGGAACTTCTGCGCCCGCCCGTTGGCGACTTCGGCGACGTACACGTTCCCCTCCTGGTCCACGCTGATCTGGTGCACGCCCCACATCCCGCCCGGGTAATGGCCGAAGGTGCCCCAGGTGTAGAGGAGGTGTCCTTGCTCGTCCCACTTCACCATCTTCGACGTGCCGTAATCCGCGCCCCACAGGAAATGATCGGCGCCCATGTAGAGCGTGTAGATCTGCGCCGGCTCGGGGCCGACACTCCACTCGTCCAGGTGCTTGCCGTTCTCGTCGAACACCTGAATGCGCTTGTTCGATCGGTCGTTCACGAAGACGCGCCGCGTATCGGGATCGACGGCGATGCCGTGGACGTTGTTGAAATAGCCCGGGCGCGTGTCCCACGGGGGCGCCGTGCCATTGCCGACCGCCACGCCTTTCTGGCCCCAGTCCAGCAGGAACTTCCCAGTCTTGTCGAACTTCGCGACCCGAGTGCCGTTGTAGCCATCCGCGACGAAGAAGGTGCCGTCGGGTAGCCAGTCGATAAAGGTCGGCCGGTCGAAGTGCGTGGCGTCCGCGCCGTGCACGCCCGGCGTGCCGATCGTCTGCAACAGCTTCTTGCCGTCGTTGGTGAACTTGAAGATCGCGTGCTGATGATCGTCCACCAGCCACACGTTCTTTTCCGGATCGTAGGGGCTGATGAAGACCGAGTGCGGCCGCTTCCACATCGAATCCCACTGGGTCCACGCGTCGATGATCTTGCCGTTGGCGTCGACGATCACGAGGTTGTGCTCCCAGAGGGCGTCGACGCCGAACTTGCCGGTGTACAGCCGGAGGCCATCTTCCGCGAGTTGGCCAGTGCCGCCGTTGGCGGGAGGGCTCGCGGTGGTGGCGTTTCGCATTGGCACCCGTCCTTCTCCGAGCGGGTACGCGAGGCTCGGCCCGAACTCGGGAGTTCGTCTGGTCTTGGGCATGGGAATGTTCGGCAGCTCGCCGCGCTGGAAGATGAAGACCCGGTTCGGGCTCTCGGCGAAGACGCCCTCCACCGATCCCCACGTCCACTTCTCATTCCCCGGCAGCTCGCTGAGGTCCTGCGGCCAGTTCGCGACCGGCTCGTAGGCGCCGAAAATGTCCTGATCACCTTTTTGGCCCGCCACCGCCGCAACGCTGCCGGGCACCTGCGCCGAGCGGCTCTGCGCCGTCGCCGATATCAGCATCCTGCTGCCAAGCAGGAACATGGCGATGAGGCCGAGAGCGGAGGTCACGAGCACGACTCTGCGTTTCTCCATACATCTCCCTTCGGGCTGCGTCCTTCTGCGGCGCACGGTTGTCACGAAGACCCGGTCAGTCGGCAGTGATTCTACATCACCGGCCGAGCTTCGAACCGCCGAGGCCGTTCGGCCGAGTCGTGGAACACTAAGGGGATGAAGCGGGGTGTTCCACCGACTTTCACGCTGGGTGTATGCTCGCGCGAAGCGAACTGAACACTCTTCGGGTGCAGGCTCATGCTGATCAAGCGGCCGTCCGGCATCAAGTCATCCGAGATTACCGATCGCGGCCTCTATGTGCGGCGGCGCGATTTCCTGCGTACCGCGATCGGGACCGCCGCGCTGGCTGGTGCTGCAATGGACGCGGCGAAGGCGGCTTCCAATGACGTGCCTGGCGGACGAGGCCGGAGGCTGGAGGGGGTGACGAAGGGGCCATTTCGCACGGATGAAGAACTGACGCCGTATAAAGCCATCACCACGTACAACAACTTCTTCGAGTTCGGCACCGACAAAGATCAACCGTCGCGGAATGCGGCGCGACTCAAGACCAGCCCCTGGACGATCGCCGTCGAAGGAGAAGCCGGCAGGAAGGGCGCCTATCAGCTGGAGGACTTCATCAAGCCCTTCGCCCTCGAAGAGCGCGTCTACCGGATGCGGTGCGTCGAAGGGTGGTCGATGGTCATTCCGTGGGTCGGCTTTCCGTTGTCCGACTTGATCAAGAAATGCGAGCCGACCTCGAACGCCAGATTCGTCGAGTTCACCACCCTGTACGACCGGAAGCAAATGATCAACCAGCGCCCGCGCCTACTCGACTGGCTCGGCGACCTGGGATTAGACGAGGCGACGCAAGTGCTCGAGTGGCCGTACCTGGAGGCGTTGCGCCTGGACGAGGCGATGCATCCGCTGACGATTCTTGCGGTCGGCCTTTACGGCGAGGTGCTGCCGAACCAGAATGGGGCGCCGATTCGCCTCGTGCTGCCGTGGAAGTACGGATTCAAGAGCATTAAATCGATCGTCAAGATCCGTTTCGTCAAGACCCAGCCCTTCACGACATGGCAGCGTCAGGATCCGTCTCGATACGGCTTCTACTCGAACGTGAACCCCGACCCGGTGGATTCACGCTGGGACCAGGCGACTGAGCGTCGGATCGGCGAGTTCTTCAAGCGGAAGACACTGCTGTTCAACGGCTACGCCGAACAAGTCGCCAGCCTCTACGCCGGCTTGGACCTGAAGAGCAACTTCTAAGTGCGTGTCGATCAGGACGGGTACTGTCTTTTACAACCTTCCGGCTTTGTGCTCCCGGGCGAGGTACTCGCACCCCCGCGACGCGATCGCCATCATCGTCAGCGTGGGGTTCGGGCACGGCGACGTCATGAAGGTCGCGCCATCCATGACGAACAGGTTGCTGACGTCGTGCGCCTGCGTGAACTGATTCAGCACAGACGTCCTGGGATTGGCCCCCATCCGCGCCGTGCCGACTTCGTGCGTCGCGAGGCCAGGAGTCGTCGTCTCGATCCTCATCTGGACGTCTTCGGCGCCCGCGGCGCGTAGCATCTCGGCCGCGCTCTCGCCCAGGTCCTGCATCATCTTCCGTTCGTTGTCGTGCCAGGCCATGCTCACGCGAAGCACGGGGATGCCCCACGCATCGACCGCGTTCTGAGCGAGCTCGGCGAAGTTCTCGAACTGCGGGAGGCAGTCGCCGAACCCGGAGAACGAGACGCGCCATTCTCGGTTGTCGCGGACCGCCTGCTTGAACTCGGCGCCGAATCCCGGCGTCTGAAGGGCGTGCTCCCAGGTCGTCGGGGTCGCGCGCCCCTGGACCTGGTACCCGCGGATGAAGTTCGGATGCTTCGTCTCGACGTTCTGCCATCGCACGATCAGGATCTGCGTCGGACGATGTCCTGGCGTGTCGCGGACGCCGTTGAGCGTCGGCAGGACGCCGGTGGCGCCTCCGCCGCGCGCGTTGTCCATCAGGTAGTGTCCGAGCACGCCGCTGGAGTTTGCGAGGCCGTTCGGATACGCGCTCGAGCGAGAATTCAGCATGATGCGCGTGGACTCGAGCGTCGAGGCGCACAGCACGACGACCGTCGCGAACACCTCCCGATGGTTTCGCGACGTCCGATCGACGTAATACACGCCCTTGCACTTTCCGCGATCGTCCACGACGACGTGGCTGACGACGGCGTCGGGAACGAGCGTCATGTGGCCGGTCGCCGACGCGGCCGGCAGCGAGACCGACGGGCTGCTGTAGAACGAGCCGGTCGCGCATCCGCGCGCGCACGGCCCGCAATAGTGACACGCCTTGCGCCCGTTGAGCGGCCGCGTCAGAGTCGCCGAGCGGTCCATCGTGAGGGTGCGGCCGAACTTTTTGTTGATGGTGGACCGTAGCAGCTGCTCGCCGCACGAGAAGTGCATCGCCGGCTGGAACCTGCCGTCCGGAAGTTGAGGGAGACCTTCGGCGATGCCGGTCACGCCGATGAACGATTCGACGCGATCGTAGTACGGCGCGAGGTCCGCGTAGCCGAGCGGCCAATCCTCGCCGTACCCGTCGCGCGAAGCGGCCTTGAAGTCGAGGTCGCTGCACCGGTACGCGTGGCGGTTCCACAGGATGGACCGGCCGCCCACCTGTCGCGCTCGGATCCAGATGAACTTCCGGTCGTCAGGCGTGATGTACGGGTTGTCGATGTCATCGACGAACTGAGGAGCCGTGAACTCGTCGTACGCGACGCAGTGGCTCTGGACCGGCTGCCGCGCCCGGGCCGGCTTGTCGCCATACTTGCGACCGGGAAACGGCGCGTCGAACGGCTGCTTGTGCTCGATCCAGCCCTTCGGCCGATTGGGGCCGGCGTCGAGCACGGCGATCTTGAGGCCCTTCTCGGTCAGCTCCTTTGCAACCCACCCGCCAACCGCTCCCGCTCCAACGACGATGGCGTCGTACGTCTGGCCTGGCATAGTTCACGGCCGTTGTGCTGCGCGAGCGCCAGCGCTGGGCGGCCCAGCACCGTGCTCGGGATGGGTACATCCGACGTAGTCCGGGAACACAACGCGCAGGTCGTCCCCGAGCTCCTGCTGCATACCGATCTTCGAGGTGTAGTAGCCGGTGATGGTGAGGATCTTGATCGCCCTGAAGAACTCGACGCCGAGCTGATCGGCCGGCGTCTTGTCCGCCGAAGCGCTGATGAGAGTCAGGAGTTCGCTCTGCTGCTGGGGCGTGGCCGACGTGAAGGGACCGCCGTACAGCTCCCTGCTGCGCGCGTCGATCCACTCGAGACCGCGCAGGAACTGATCTCGCTCGCGCACCTCGCTATCCGCAATGACGGCATCGATGAACTGATTGACGTTCGCGGCCTTGGCGCCGGCCGTCTTGGTCTGCGGGATCATCAACTCGGAGATCGCGGCAACCGTCTCATTCTGATGAGGCATCAGGATGGCTGGGGACCACTGAGCGGCTGCGGCCGACGGCGAGGCCGCGTGGTGGCTGTGCGCAAGAGCCACGTCGGTCAGCCGATCGATCCACACCGGGAGAGTTGCCGCGCCGAGCCCCCCCAGCACCAGCGTCTTCAAGGCCTTCCGTCGGCCCGTGGTTTTCGAATCCACGACGGCTCCCTTCTCGTGAGAGGTCATGCGCGATCCCCGCGCGGCGCCACATCCAACATGTGGAACGATTTCAGCCAACTGCCAGGATTCCCTGATGAGGAGCACGCCATCGACGAAAACCCGGCACCGGAAGCGAATTTACATCGGGATCGCGCAATCGCCGTGCCGGCAGTAGATACCTCTACGTGTCATCACTAGAGCTTTTTCGATGGTGGATCGACAGAAACTCGCAGCCATGAACGCGATCATGGGGCTGACGGAGAGTGGGAAGAAGTCGGGAGGGGGCGTGCACCGTCACGACGGGTGGTACGAATCTTCCTCCTTCCCTCGAAAGCGCCAGATATTTGCCGGATTTCCGGCAGCTGATGGCTTATTCGGCCTAATTCATCGACAGATTCCGGCACTGCCGCCGGGGCGGGCGGAGGACTCGATGCTGGCCGTCGGACATCGCGGTCGCGAATCAACGGAGCGGAGGAGGGGCGCGTGACTGCTCGCTGCGACGCTCAGCGAACCACGTACTTCGCCGACGTCGAGTCGCTCAGACGTGGGCATCGCGTGCTGCTCGACGTCGCATTCACACCGACCCTCCCGCTCCGTGGTTACACCGATCGCACGCTCCACATCGATCTTGACCGCTTGACCGTCACCGAGAAATCGATCTCGGATGACGTGAAGCGGCGCTTTGTGGGCGGTCGTGGATTCGGCCTGTGGTACTTGTGGCACGCCACGACGCCGGCGACCAGATGGAACGATCCGGAAAACGAGATCATCATCGCGCCCGGCCCACTCGCCGGCAACACCCAATATGCCGGGTCGGGCAAGTCGTCGGTCGTGTCGCTCTCGCCGTTGACCGAGATGCCGATCGACTGCAGCGTCGGCGGTTCCTTTGGGCCGCTGCTCAAGTTCTGCGGCTTCGATGCGCTCGAGATTCAGGGGAAGGCGGCCCGGGACGTGATTGTGGTCATCGAAGGGCCGGAGGGCATCATCAGGATCGAGGAGCCGCAGGAGGAGATGCCCGACAGCCACATCACCTCTAAAATCCTCACGAAGATGTACGCCGACGACGAGAAGGACCGGGTCAACGTCTCGGTGGCATCGGCCGGGCGGGCGGCCGATCACGCGTATATGGGGTGCCTGAACTTCTCGTGGTGGGATCCCAAACGCGGCGCCGCACGGCTGAAGCAGGCGGGGCGCGGCGGTATCGGATCGGTGTTCCGCGACAAGCACCTCCGGGCGATCGTCGTCCACGGCTTCAGGCTGAAGTCGGATATGAACCAGGCGGCCGATTTCAAGCGCACCGTCAGGGTCGGGCAGAAGATCGCGCGCGAGATTCACGAAAACGATGATGAGCAGAACCGGATGCGGAAGGTGGGGACGGCGCACCTCATCGAGGTGATGGACGCCTACGACCTGCTGCCGGTCCACAACTTCCAGTACGGCGCCCACCCCGACACGAAGAAGATCGCCTCCGACGTGTGGGAGAAGCGGTTCACGCAGGGCACGCCCGATGCGTGCTGGTACGGGTGCCAGCTCGCGTGTTCGAAAGCCGCCGACGGTCACGTCGTCCGCACCGGCCCGTACAAGGACCATGTGGTCACGGTGGATGGTCCCGAGTACTCGACGGCGGCCGGCATCGGGGCCAATTGCGGCATCTTCGACCCCGACTGGATTCGCGAGGCGAACTTCTACTGCGACACGTACGGCGTTGATTCGATCTCGTTCGGCACGGCCGTCGCCTTCGCGATGGAGTGCTATCAGCGCGGCATCTTGAACCCCGAGCGCACCGGCAGCCTCGAGCTGACGTGGGGACACGCCGAGGCCGAGCTCGAGCTGCTGCATCAGATGGCGCGTGGCGAAGGCTTCGGCTTGATCATCGGTCGCGGTGTGAAGAAGATGCAGGAGCTGTTCGCCGGCAACGGCTGGGGCGATCGGGCGTTCCTCCGCGACATCGGGATGCAGGTGAAGGGCCTCGAGTATTCGCACTACATGTCGAAGGAGTCGCTGGCGCAGCAAGGCGGCTATGCGCTCGCGAACAAAGGGCCGCAGCACGACGAGGCCTGGTTGATTTTCATGGACATGGTGAACAACCAGATCCCGACCTTTGAGGACAAAGCCGAAGTGCTGCACTACTTTTCGCTGTTTCGAACGTGGTTCGGGCTGATGGGCCTCTGCAAGCTGCCGTGGAACGACATCGCGCCGGAGACCAACGCCGAGTCGGGGAACCCGATCAAGGTGCCCGAGCACGTCGCCAATTACCAGGAGCTGTACGCGGGAATCGTCGGGAAGGAACTCACGCCGGCCGAGCTCTTGGAGATGTCGGAGGCGGTCTACACGTTCCAGCGCGTCTTCAACCTGAGGATGGGGAAGGGCCGGCGGGCGGACGACCTGCCGCCGTACCGATCGATGGGTCCGGTAACGCGCGAGGAGTACGAGTCGCGCGCCGCACGTTACGACAGGCAGCTCGTGCAATGGATGGGTGTCGACGCGCGCGCAATGACGACGGACGGGAAGATCGCGCTGCACCGTAGGTGGCGGCAGGGTCAATACGACGCGCTGTTGGACGCCGTGTACCGGCGCCGCGGCTGGACGAGCGATGGAGTGCCGACGCTCGAGACGTTGAACCGGCTCGGGATCGATTTTCCATGGGTGCTCGACGTGGTCCAGCCGCACCTGGACGCCCGTGCCGCGATCAGGTGTAGCGCGGAACTTTAGTTTCGCCACGAGGGCCAAGGAATCGAAATGGCAGCAGAAGACAAGAAAAGAGCGCGTGCGTTGTCGCGACGGCGGTTTCTTGGGGCTGCCGGGCTCGTTGCCGGCGGCGCCGCCGCGGCAACCGGATCCCGCCTACCCTTCGTGGGCGACGGCACCGTCGTGCTTGCACAGGTGCCGCTGACTGATACGCCCGCGGGATGCAAGGACCTTCCCGCAAGCGAGGGCTATCTCGTCGTCGACTCGAAGAAGTGCGCGGGCTGCACGACCTGTATGCTCGCCTGCTCGATGGTTCACGAGAAGAAAGCGAACCTGTCGCTGGCCAGGATTCAAATCGTGCAGACGGCGTTCCTGCCGTTCCCCTACGACCTCGACGTGTACCAGTGCCGGCAGTGCATCGACCCGCTGTGCGTTCGGGAATGCCCGGCGGGTGCGCTCCACGTCGACACCGCGAACGGCAACGTCAGACGCGTGAAGGCCGCCGACTGCATCGGCTGCAAGAACTGTCTGCAGGCATGTCCGCGGATCCCGCACCGGACCGTGTGGAACCACGAAGCGGGGCACTCGATGAAATGCGACTTGTGCGCCGACGCGCCCTACTGGAACCACACCGGCGGTCCGCACGGGACGCAGGCGTGCGTCGTCGCGTGCCCGATGAACGCACTGAAGGTCGTCACGACCGTACCGGACCAGACCGAGACGGCCGAGTACGAGGTGAATCTGCGGGCGTAGCACCCGCCCGATCGGTTTGCGCGAGGCGGACTTATGGCGAATGGTTACACCGGTCAGATTCTCAGGCTGAACCTGACGACGCAATCGGTCAGCACGATCGAGACGCGCCGCTACGAAGAGTGGGGCGGCGGCAACGGGATCGGGACGGCGCTCTTCTGGGATCTCTGCAAGGACAAAGCGATTTCGGGCACCGACCCGCGCAACGTCGTGTGCATCATGACGTCACCGCTGACGGGGACGATCGCGCCGTCGACCGGCAGAACCGAGATCGTGGGAATCGGCATTCAAGGCTATCCGATCGAGTGGTTCACGCGGAGCAACTTCGGCGGCCGCTTCGGCGTGATGTTGAAGGAGGCGGGCTGGGACGGGATCGTCATCGAGGGGAAGGCGAACGCGCTTTGCTGGGTGAAGGTCGTCAACGACAAGGTGACCTTCGAGGACGCGAAGAGCTTGAAGGGTCTCGACTGCTGGGAGACCCAGATGGACATCTGGAGCGGCGTCAGCGGCAACAGGCGGTTCAGCGAATGGCTGCCGCTCGAGAAGGGCTACACGACGCAGCGGCCGGCGGTGCTGTGTACGGGCCAGGCCGGCGAGAACGTGAGCCGCGTCGCCGCACTGATCCACGACGCGGGGGACGCCGGCGGACAGGGCGGCTTCGGCGGCGTGTTCGGCTCGAAGAACCTGAAGGCGATAGCCGTGCTCGGGACCGGCAGCGTCGAGATCGCCGATCCGAACGCGTTGATGGAGGCGAGGCTCTGGATCAAGAGCAAGGTGAAGCCGATCAACGCCGGCCCGGCGATGAACCCTGCGTTCAGAGCGGCCGGGTGCGCGAGCTGTCCGGTGCCGTGCCGCCAGCGGTCGCGCTCGGCGAACGATTCCCAGTGCATCGAGACCTACTGGTACGCCGCCCGCACGGTCCACGTTGCCGACGCGCGGTTCCCCGGCTCGCAGGCGAAGCGCGCGACCGATCTCGTTCAGCGGTACGGGATCAACGCCGCCGAGGGCATCGGCGCGCACCAGTACTTGAAAGCGCTGTACGACCTCGGCGTGCTCGGCCCCGGCAAGGCGATTGACGCCGAGCCGCTGGCGATGGATTCCTATGGCACGCTGGGGTTTGCCGAAGACTACCTGCGAGTCGTCTCGTCGCAGGAGGGAATCGGCGCCGCACTGGCCGAAGGAGTGCCGAGGGCCGCGAAGCGCTGGGGACGCCTCGACGAGGATCTCGAGAGCGGCATCCTGAACTACCCGCAGTGGGGCTACTTCTTTCATTACACGCTTCCCGGCGTCGAATGGGCGTACGGATCGCTGTTGGGCGATCGGGACGTCAACGAGCACAGTTTTCAGAAGACGTTCGCGAACCTGCGCAGCCAAAAGGGCCTCAAGGAATCGATTCCCGCCGAGAAGTTCGTCGACATCGTCGCGGGAAAACTGGTCCCGTACGACGGCGATCCCTTCGTACTCGATTACAGCGAAGGACCGACGGGCATCTACTCTGAAAAACGGGCGAAGCACATCGCCTGGGATCGGCACTACGGCCGGTTCTGGAAGGAGTCGGTGCTCTTCTGCGATCAGTCGCAGCTCTTTCCGAGCTTCATCGAAACGCAGCGGACCACGTACGGCTTCACGCCGGAAGCGGAACCGCGCATTTTCAATGCCGTCACGGGGAAGAACCTCACGTTCGCCGATGGGATGGAGATTGGACGCAGGATCTGGAATCTGAGCCGCGCGATCTGGATCCTGCAGGGGCGGCATCGCGACGTGGAGAAGTTCGCCGGTTTCCTGTTCAGGACCGGCGCGGCGTACGGCGGCTGCGGCACCAAGACGTCGCGCATCTTCGTCGTCGGGGCGGCGCCGGACAACCTCTATCCGGTCTACGAGAAGGGCGAGTGGCGGTACGACGACCGAAAAGAGATTACCCTCAAGCCGGAAGGCGTCGAGGAGTTCAAGACACACTTCTACAAGATCGAGGGGTGGGATCCCACGACCGGGTGGCCGAAGCGCAGCACGCTCGACGACCTCGGGCTGTCGCACGTGGCCGACGAGCTCGCGGCGCACGGCAAGCTCGGGGCATGACAAGAGAGAGAACCGCCATGGATATTCTGCTCGTCAACGCATCGGTCAAGGCCCGGAGCAAGCATGCGAGGCTGAGTCCACCGCTGGGACTCGCCTACATCGGCGCCGTGCTGCTCGGCGAGCGTTATTCCGTCAGCGCGGAAGACTGCAACCTCACCGACTTCAATCCGACGCGCATGCGGCGGATGGTGGAAGATCGGGCGCCACGGATCGTCGGGATTTCCACGAACACCGAGACGTACCCGAACGGCTTGCGGATCGCCGAGATCGTCAAGGCGGTCGATCCGCGCATCACCGTCGTCCTCGGTGGACCGCATGCGACCGTGATGCACTGCGAGGTCGCGCGGGAGCCGAACGTCGACATCGTGGTTCGCGGCGAAGGCGAGTACGCCATGCGGGACATCGCTGATTGTCTCGTGCGAGGGCGCGGTTCGATCGACGACATCGGAGGCATCACCTTCTGCAAGGATGGCGAGGTCAGAGTCACGCCAGATCGCCGCTTCATCGTCGAACCGGACGAGCTCCCGTTTCCGACGCGCGAGCTGTTTCCCCTGCCAATGTATGAACGGCCCGCCACGCTCCTGATGTCGCGCGGCGGCTGCCCGTGCGATTGCGTCTTCTGCGCGGTGAACAACATCTGGAAGGGCCGCCGCCGCTTCCGCGATCCGGATAACGTCGTGGCCGAGATGCTCTTCCTCGTCCACACGCTCGGATCCGACGAGGTGAGCTTCGCCGATGATACGTTCACGCTCAGCTGGAAGCACGTGACCGGCCTGTGCGATCGGTTGATCCGACTGGAAGATTCGTCGTGCCGCTGGCGCTGTACGACGCGCGTCGACATGGTGGATCGGCCGCTGCTCGAGCACATGCGCCGCGCCGGCTGTGTCAGCATCACCTTCGGCGTCGAGAGCGGATCGCAACGCATCCTCGACGCGGTCGCCAAGAATATCACGCGCGAACAGGTGCTCGTTGCCGTCGGTGCGGCGCTCGAGGTCGGTATGGAGGTTTTGTGCTCGTTCATGTTCCCGCACCCCGACGACACAGACGAGACCGTTCACGAGCAGACGACGTTCATGAAGGCGCTCATCGCTATGGGCGCGACGGTGAGCCTGGCCTTGACCACACCATTCCCCGGGACGCCGTACTTTCAGCACCCGTCCGATCACGGAATCAAGATTTTGACGAACCGGTGGGAGGAGTTCGACGCGAAGCATCTGGTGATTGAGACGAAGTACCTGTCGGAGGCGCGGCTGCAGTCGCTGCTCGGGGAGCTGCTTCGAGACGTTGGGCTGCGGAGCGACTCGCTGCCGGTCTAAAGCTGTTTCATGTCGCCGGCCTCCACGGGTCGCCGCGCCCGACGCCGTACAGTGTGGCTCATTGAGGTGGCACAATGATCTGCGTCAATGGCGAGCCGCTCGAGTACGAATCAGGGATGACCGTGGCCGACGTGTTGAAGCTGAGGAACTACGCGTTTCGTATGCTCGCGGTCTGGATCGACGGCGCGCTCGTGCCGAGGAAGGCGTACGCCTCGACGTCGGTGCCAGATGGCGCTGAGGTCCAAGTGCTCCATATGATCGCGGGAGGATAGCCGCCATTCGGCGGCGGCAGGCGCGGTGAACAGGCGACGGCGAGGGCGATGAGGACGACTGCGGTCAGCTGACGTGTCGGGTGCACGACCTCGGATGCGGCACACCGCATGCCCACGGTCAACCGACGTCGGCGATGACTGAGCCCATGGGTGACACCTCGTAGCCGACGAGATTGTTGACCGTGGCACGAAACCCCGAATCGCTCAGCACGTCGGCTCGCCCGGACGCAACGAGCAGAAACTGGACCGGGAAGGTTGCAAACATGCGCCCGAGTCTACTCGACTAACCGTGGCTTCCTGCCGTGGTCATGGCTCGGCCGAGTTCTCGGATAGTACGGGTGAACTGCGCTAAGACAGCGGCTACGTTGGGTCGTTCACAGGACTAAATCGGCAGCACGGTCCATCTGTCCACCAACCGGATCAAAGGTCGCCTTGATTTACGAAGTCTTCTTCGACGGACCAGCCGGAGGAATTGTGGCCGGTCTGCCGGGCGAAGAACAAAAGGCCTGACGGGCAAGGCGGAGGGCCACCCGCCCGTCAGGCACCTGGTAAGCCGCAGGTTGGCGGCGACTTACCAGCGATACGTCAGCCGCGCCGAGACCGTCTGTGCCGTGTAGGGCGTGGCGAGCACGCCAAGATACAGGTAGGACGGCAGGGCGATGCTGTTGATCGTCGTCGAGCTCTGCGCGAAGTCGTTGACGTCGTACTTCTCGTACCAGTAAGCGAGACCGGCCGCGAGGTGTTTCTTCAGGTAGTACTGCACGTCGACCGAACCACGCTGCAGCTTGTTGAGAACCTGCGACAACTGAATCGGCGCCGGCAGCGTCGTGTTCGGCACGAGCCCGTAGACGTAGCTCGAGGTCGCCTTGTTGTAGTCGTAGCCGACCCGGATGTCGGTCTTCGTGATGAGCTTCAGCAGCTCGATCGACGCCGTCACCGTGTTCGTGCCGTCGGCGCTGTTGTCGTTCCAGTTGCGGCGCGCATCGTAGAACGTCTGATCCGTCGCCGAAGGAGGGTTCGCCGTGCGTGACCACTGCAGCGCGGTGTACTTGTCGTATTCGTAGTTCGCGCCCATCGACACCGTTTTCGTCGGCACGTAGTCGAAGCCCACCGAGTAGGAGTGGCTGTCGTCTTTGAAGAGGCCGAACCCGTTGGTCACGCTGGTCTCCGGGTAGTTCTCGGTACCGATGGCGGCCAGCGCGTTCACCGAAAACGCCGACACCGGACTGATTTGGATGATGCCGGAGAACCGATCGGTGTCGCGGCTCGCGATGTCGTACTGCCGCAGGGTCGGCTGCTCGCCGGTGGCGAGGAACTCCGTCAAGTCGAGCCCAGTGCCGACGCGCTTGGCGTGTTCGTACACCCCGCGCAGCGTCAGCCAGTTGAGCCCGGTCGTGTCGATGGACGCGCGCACCGTGTCGGTCTTGCTGCCCGTGTATTGACGGGCCGTGTAGTCCCAATTCTCACGGGTGTACCCGAGGCGGAACGCCGTGTAGCGGAGGGGGGTCACCGAGGCCTCCGCGTCGAACGTCTGTCTCTTGTAGCCGATCGGATCGGTCGCCGCGTTGAGCGCCGCGACCGTGGTGTCGTAGCTGACCGTGTTGCCCACGTTGAACACCGGCGTCTGGTTGTTGAAGTCGTACGACCGATACCGCGCCGTCAGCCAGAGCACGTCCACGGGACGCGATGAGAAGCTGAACGCCGTCGAGGTGATCTTCGCCGAGACATCCGAGGTCGGGCGGTCGAGCGCCGGCGACGCCAGCGCCGTGTTGATGGTGAACGGGATCAACGGGTTGTCCTGGGTCATGTTACCGACCGCCACGTAGGCCGTCGCCTGGCTGCGGCCCGGCATCGAGATCGACCCGCTCGCGTTCGCCGAGTTGTAGTTGCTGTCGGGCCACAACGACATCCGGCCCTGAAGCGGCCCCGCCGTCGGCGAATCGATGATCCGCAGGGGGTTGTCCCAGATGAGCGTCGGAATGGCATTGCGGAAGAACGACCCGTCGTAGCCGAGTTTCGCGACCGCCTTGCCGTTGGACCACTCGAGCGCGCTACCGAGGTCGGTCGTGCGCGTGTCGAGCGTGATCGGCAGGTCGATCGCGTCGCTGAACCCGAAGTCGGCGCTGTACTGCTGCTGGCCGCTTCGGGTCGTGTTCCGGGCGTACACGTTCAGGTCAACGTGGTCGGTCACGCTGTACACCGCTTTCACGTCGGCGATGTTTCGCTGAGACCGGAGGTCGAACGCGGTCGCGAATCCGGCCGCCTTGGCCAGCGTCAGCGTGCCGCCCTGGATGCCGCTCTGGACGCTATCGTCGAGCCGGAGCACGCCCGGGGACACTTGCGTGTAGAGCGTCTGCGTATCGCTACTATAGAAGAGCGGAATCTGATTCCACTCGAACGACACTTTGAAGTTGCCAAAGTTGTTGATTGACGCGGAGTACCGCTGATCCAGGTAGCCGACGTGGTCGGCCTGCCCGATGAACGACCAGCTGTCGTTCTCCTTGGTGAACCGGAACCGGTCGAGCGTCGCGCCGTTGCGCAGATCGCGATAGCGCTGGTAGCGCGCTTCGTCCGAGTTGTTGCCGAAGGCGGTCACGCGGAAGCCGAAGTCGACTTCGTTCGTGCCGTTGTCGGTGTCGCTCGCGGCCATCGCCGCTTTCGCCGTATCTGGTGCCGTGGGTTGCTGGGCCTTCGCGCCTGCGGAGACCAGCAGAAGCGCGGCGACCAACACAAATAGTCTGGTGCGCATCCTCATTCTCCTGCAGTTAACGAAGGAACCGGTTGCCCGCGGGGCTATTCGACCCGTGGATTTGCGAATGGCAGTTCACGCAGCTCCGCCCGACCAGCCGGTTGCTCTTGGCCGTGAGCTGCGAGCCGTCGTAAACCGTGGGTGGATGCCGCGTGCTGATGTGGCACCGCTGGCAGAGCATCGGGGCCTTGGCCACGAGCATGCGGTCGTTGTTTGACCCATGCGGGTCGTGGCAGGTCGCGCAGTTTTGCGTGACCGGCGCGTGTTCCCAGAGATACGGTCCGCGCTTTTCGGTGTGGCAGCTGGTGCACGCTTCCGTGATCCAGTTGCCTGTCTTCAGCATGCGGACGTTGGTCGACCCATGCGGGTTATGGCAGGACGTGCAGTCCATCTTGCCTTCGCGAACCGGCATGTGGCCCGACTTCAGGAGCTTCGTCGCTTCCTGCTTGTGGCAGCTCGCGCAGGTCTCGATGACCGACTTCGTCTTGAGCTGGGCGTGGTCGGACTTCGGACTGTGCACCGAGTGGCACGTCGTGCACGAAAGGTCGCGCGCGTTGTGCATGCTCGACTGCCACTGCGCGTGGTTGCCGCGGTTATGGCAGGTTAAGCAGGTTGCCGCGCTCTCGCGCGCGGACATCACGTTGAAGCGCTTGATCTTTTCCTTGTTCCCGGAATCCTCCACGTGCGCCTTGCCGTTACCGTGACAGTTTTCGCAGCTGTGGCCGGTGGCGGCCGGCGTCCGTGGATTCTGCGCTTTGCCGTGCAGGCTGCCTTGAAGGCTCTTGCCTTCAGATTCGTGGCAAGTGGCACACGTTTCGTCGCCGACAAAGTCGGTCGTTTGAAGCGATGCCGGCTTGTCCACCGCGGGGGCGCTTCTCGCCGCCGAGGCTGCGTTCGTTTGAGTGGGAGGCGCGCCGCCGCTCGCGGCGGACACAACCGCCACTCCCCACACGAGCGCAAGCACGGCTACCAGCGTTCGTGCCGGAAAACCGTTACTCCGTGAATACATGATATGAAGCTCCCTAGTCTTATAAGGGCCCGTCGGTAATCCGGCAAAGGGCGCCGGAACGGTGGCTGACGTTGCAATTGGGGTGCCGCAGCCAACCTACCGCCGGGAGAAGGAGATCTCTGTGTATCGATAAAGGAGGAAGAGGGGGAGGTGAGATTGGTTCTCTGAAATCAGGCGAGTCCGGTTCTGACGCCCCCTGCACGTCTGATCGTCGCCGGGTGTTCGCTCGCGCGTCACGCCGATTCGGCTCGATCCGGTTGTGGGACATTACGCTGTTCGAGATCGCGCTTCGTGATGCCCATATGATCCGATTTTCCCAGTGCTCCGCAAAGATGATGCGCGCTTTTGTGTTATTGCGTCGTGCCGAGCAGCGGCTTCCTGGACCGGAGGTCGCTATCGTCGACTTACTGGACCACTCTCGAGTTTCGTTCGATGCTGCTCGACCTGACGGACGAGCCCCTCATCGAAGAAGAGATCTAAACGCCTGCCGGGGCGTGTCG
>OCZT010003337.1_pt1 | contig 16395 bp, 14 predicted proteins | sample 1539031 | NCBI WGS metagenome assembly OCZT01 (sample SAMEA3539308, study PRJEB22396) | soil metagenome | biome: tundra; feature: field; material: soil | place: USA | collected 2010-05 | depth 0.15 m | reverse complement strand
ACGGAACATATGCTTTAGTAGTGGTAGTTGCTTTTTGGATATATTTTTCTTCTGTAGTTTTTATAGTAGGAGCTGAGATCGGGAAGTTATTTCAGGAAAGGTTGGAGTCATCTCCTCTAAATTAAATTTATAATAGCTACATGCTCATTTATGAATGAACTTTTTTGTCACACGTTTTGCTATTACAATTACCTGTTCATACACAATTCAAGGTTTCGTTAATCTTCAATTTATGAACTTATTGAGAAGTAGTCAGCAACAGCTTACTTCGACATTACCATAATAAAACCGAACTTGATTTAACTAAATAAAAAATGACAGTAATAGTTTTATTTATTTCCTTAAATAATAATAGTCCAATAATATTCTACCAATTAATCCATTATCATCCTTAAAAATGAAGAGCTATCTTCTGACTCAGATTTTACCTCTTCTTTTTTATTTTCTTTATCCCTTGCCCAGTTATATCTTGATGATTCAAAATTAAAACCAGTTTGTGGTGGTTCTTCTTCCTTATCTATTGATGACTTTGGACTTTTTACTCTTAGGATAGTCGGGACTTCAAGATCTTCGGGATCAACATCTTTGTTATCCATGAAATTAAAACCACCCCTAAAGAATTCTTTTTCTTTGGGTTTGGCCGTGATTGATTTGCCTTTTTCTGCAAATGCCTGATGTGAACCTTCAAATCCAGTAGCGATAACTGTATAGGATACATAATCGTTCATCTCTTCTTTTCTTACACATCCAAAAATAACATTAGCTTCTTCTCCTGCGGCTTCAAATATGACATTATTACCTTCATTTATTTCCTGCATTGTAAGGTTACTTGAGCCGGTTACATTTAGCAGTACGCTTTTTGCTCCTTTAATATTAATACCTTCCAACAGAGGGCTGGAAATAGCCTTTTGCGCTGCTTCTATTGCCCTGTTCTCTCCGCTTGCAATTCCGCATCCCATTAGGGCTTCGCCACTTTGATTCATAACTGACCTTACATCGGCAAAATCAACATTTATTAATCCTTCAACTGTTATTATATCTGCTATTCCTCTTGTTGCCTCATATAATATTTCATTAGGTTTATCAAATGCAGCAAAGGCGTTTGTATTGGGATCCAGAATATTGAGTAATCTTTCATTTGGAATTACAATTAAACTATCAACGTATTGTTTTAACTCTTGTATTCCCTGCTCGGCATTAAGCATGCGCTTTTTACCTTCCCATCTGAACGGTTTAGTAACTATTCCAACAACAAGAGCTCCAAGACTCTTTGCAATAGATGCAATAACAGGAGCTCCTCCAGTTCCAGTGCCTCCTCCCATTCCAGCTGTTACAAATACCATGTCGCTACCTGAAAGAACTTCGGTTATCCTTTCCCTGTCTTCTTCAAGAGATTTTTTACCAACATTAGGATCCGCTCCGGCACCTAATCCTCTGGTTATAGTTGAACCGACTTGTATCTTATGGGTTGCGGTACTGCTGTTGAGAACCTGTGCATCGGTATTAATGGCGACATATTCTACACCATTTAATCCCTTTTTGATCATGCTTTCAACAGCATTACATCCGCCCCCACCAATACCTACAACTTTAAGAACAGCCGACATAGTTTTTTCTTTGTCGAGAGTAGCGAATCTGGTCATGTAACCTCCTGGTTTTTTTTTATAATTCATCAAAAAACTGTTGTATTCTTTTAACAAACTGAGACAGTTTGTTTGAACCTTTTACCTTTGCGGGTTTAATCATTTGGTATTCACTGGATTTACCTCCAGGAATGCCTTTTATTAAACCTGCTACTGTAGCAAATTCCGGGCTTTCTATTTCGTTTGAAAGTCCCGAACCAAGTTCCTGGGGAACTCCTATTCTAGCAGGAAGGCCGAAGACTTCCTCTGCAAGTTCTGTACACCCTTTAAGTAATGAGCCCCCACCGGTCAATACAATCCCGGCTTTTATTTTATTTTTAAATCCGGCACTTCTAATTTCATTATCAATAAGGACAAAGAGTTCCCTCATTCTTAAACTAATAATTTGAGTTAACAGGCTGATCGGAATTTTAGTATTTCCTCTAGCCCCAACCCCTCTAATTAAAATATCTTCTTCTCTGATAATCGCTGATTCAGTAGCAAATCCGAAATCTTTCTTAAGTTTTTCAGCTTCCTCAGTCACTACACCAAGAGATTCTCTTATATCATTTGTAACCTGGTTTCCTGCAACACCAATAACTTTTGTATGTTTGATCGCCTTATTATGGAAAATAGCTATATCAGTTGTCCCTCCTCCGATATCTATTAAGGCAACCCCGAGATCTTTTTCGCTTTCTTCAAGAACTGAAGAACTAGATGCTATTGGTTGTAAAATATAATCCTGAACATGAAGCCCGGCACGTTCGACTGATTTTTTAATGTTCTGCATTGCAGGAATTGATGCTAAAACAATATGATTACTTGCTTCAAGTCTTGAACCAGAAATACCGATTGGATTTTCAATACCCCCTTGGTAATCCACTGAAAATTCTTCCGGAATAATATGAAGAATTTGCCTATCAGAAGGAATCCTGATTGTTCTAACATCAGCTTCTAACCTATCCAGGTCTGTTTTTGTTATTTCCTTTTCATCATTGCTTATAGTGATAAAGTTACGATGCCTCATACTTGTAATATGTTCACCGGCAACTCCCACATTAACTAGTGTTATATTAATCCCTGCTCTGTTACATGCGATTGCGGTAGCTTCCTTAATAGCTTCTGCTGTCTTGGATATGTTTGCAACCAGTCCCTTATGCAGGCCTTCAGACGGTGCTATACCAAACCCCAATATATCGAAACGATTATTGTCTAATTTCTCAGCAATGACAACACATACCTTTGTTGTTCCTAAATCAAGTCCGGCAATTATATTTTTTTTCATTCAGTTAAGCCTGTTATTTCGGTCTGCTTGATATAAACTTCATTTGCAAATCTTAGATCAATATAGTCGCTTTCGCGGATTAAACTATTACCATCCAGAATTCCATCCCATATTATTTCAAGGTAACTCATTTTTCTAGCCTCCTCACCACGACCAAAAACAATAGGAGTTTTTATTCCAGTCATGTTCAAAATGATGTCACCACCCTTTCGCAAATCAATTTCAGAAATTCTTTTATATATATTCGTATCAGTTTTTTTTGCTGCATCAATAATTTTAAATGCATCTATCACATCAGAATTTTTAATGAAATTCAGTGGTTTGATCTGATAATTTTCACTTGAATTCCTTATTATCGGCAAATCAGCAAGTTTTGTATCAGAAAACATGGGTAAAACCTGAAAATCTTCAGTTAAAAAATATGGTTCAGCATTATTTAGGATTACTGCTATTATTTTTTTTTCAGACAATATTATTTTGGCTTTGTTATCATTTTCTTCCACATCAACGCGGGAGATATATGGATGTTTTTCAAACCTATCCTTTATTATCCTGATGGGTATATTATAATTAAACGAAAGATCATTTAACCGTGTAAACATTAAATAATCATTTTCATTAAGAAGATTATTACCGGATATTTCGATCATTTCAATATTTCCATTATTGATTTTCTTTACTGAGAAAAAAGTTAAATAAAGTATACACGAAATTAATAGAATAAAGAGAATTGTTCCTAATATTTTTCCATAATTTTTACGCATATTAATTATTTTTTTAGCATTGCCACAAATTTCTCGCCATATTTCCAGATATCTCCAGCCCCCATCGTAATTATTATATCATCTTTTTGTTTTATGTTCATAAGAAAAGCTGGAATTTCATTTTTATCTTCCAGGTATACAACATTTTTGTGTCCGAATTTTTTAGCAATATCAGTAATAAGTTTTCCATTCACTCCTTCAATTGGTTCCTCTCTAGCCGGATATACGTTTGTACAGATAAATATATCAGAGTTGAGGAATGATCTTCCAAATTCCTGATAAAAATCTTTAGTCCTTGAAAACAAATGCGGTTGAAATATTGCTACCAATCTCCTATCCCACCCCGCTCTTATTGCTGCCAACGTAGCACTTGTTTCGGTGGGATGGTGTGCATAGTCATCTAGCACCAGAATATTCTCGTTATATTTTGTTTCAAATCTTCTGTATACTCCCGAAAATGATTCCAGTGCTTTTTTAATAACGTCAAATTTAACACCTAATTCTGTGGCTATACAAACAGCCACTAATGAATTTTTAATATTGTGTATCCCCGGAATTTTTAAATTTATTCTTCCTAATTCCACTCCCAGATATTTAACTGTATATGAACTTGTAAACGCATGTTGAACAATATCGGTTGCTTTTATGTCTGCCTGTGTTGTTAAACCATATGTTAATATCTTTTTATTGATAAATGGAATTATATCCTGTAAGGCCGGTTCATCAATGCACAAAACCACAAACCCATAGAAAGGTACCTTATTTGCAAATTCAATAAAAGCTGTTTTAATATCGTCCAGATCTCTATATGTATCGAGGTGTTCTTTCTCCAAAGTAGTAAGCGCTGCAATAGTAGGAGTAAGTTTCAGAAAAGTTCTGTCGAACTCATCTGCTTCAACAACTATAAATTCACCCTGTCCAAGCCGGGCATTGGTACCACCTAAGCCACTGAGTTTCCCTCCTACAATAATAGTGGGATCTATTTTTCCCTCTGTAAGTGCGAGCCCGACCATTGAAGTGGTAGTAGTTTTTCCATGAGTTCCTGCTATTCCTATTCCATATTTCATACGCATACATTCAGCAAGCATTTCAGATCTTTTAATAACCGGAATTTTTCTTTCTATAGCTGCTTTTACCTCTGGATTATCTATATTCACGGCTGATGAATAAACGAGCACATCAGCATTATTAAGATTATCTGATGAATGACCCTCATATATTTTTATACCAATATCACTAAGTCTTTTGGTAATATCGGTAAGTGCTCTATCTGATCCTGATATTTCAAATCCCTGACTTAGTAAAATCTCGGCAATACCACTCATTCCAATACCGCCAATACCGACAAAATGAACTTTCTTAATATTCTTAAACATTGTACGCTTCCAATTTGTTTTTCAGATCCTGGAATTCATTAATTAAATCACTTTCATTTTCATAATCATATGGTCTAATAATGACAGGTCTTTTTCGCTTTTTTAATATTATCCTGATCAATCTGAAAGCTCTATTCGAATTTCCTTCTCTTTCCCTAAATAATTTGATGTATGCTATTTGCTCAAGTGAAATTGATTTGGTTTTGAACCTGTTTACAAATGAAATTGCATCATCAGAAATTTCAAGATGTCTGTTTTTGTATAAATTATATAATAATGCGATAATCGAAACCAAGACTATAATTCCAAAAAAATAAATTATCGGATCATTTATTACAAGTCGATAAGATCCTTCAATAAATTCACCACGTATTATAATATAAATCAGAAATACCACAAGATAAATTATCGTAGACTGATAATAAAAGGACATGTTATATTTATAAATATTTTTTTTAAGGTTTACCATCTTTACAATATTCAATTACATTATTAGCAATTACTTCAGCTGCATTTACTTTGTATAAAGAACGGACATTATTACTGATTTCTTCCAAACGCTTTTTATCCATCAACAAGTTCATAGTGTTTTCTGTAAAAGTATCAAACAGATTACTATCTCCTAAAAGTATTGCAGCATTTCTATCCGAAAGAGACTTTGCATTATAAAACTGATGATTTTCTGCAACGTTCGGTGAGGGAACCAGGATAGCTGGAATACCTAAGGCAATAATTTCTGCTATTGTTGTCGCCCCCGCTCTTGATACTAAAAGATCACAAGCTGAATAAGCCAGATTCATATCATTAATAAAATCAATGACAATAATATTTTTTGAAGCAAGGTCCTTATATAATTTAAAATAGTTTTTCCCTGTCTGCCATATGATATTTATATCTTCGGTATAATCATATTTAATAAATTTTTCTACAGCCTTGTTTATCGAAACAGCCCCAAGACTTCCCCCAAGTATAAATAGCGTTTTATTAGAGGGATCGAGCTCAAAATGATTCAGAGCATCACATTTATTAATCTTGATTAAGCTTTCCCTGACCGGATTTCCAGTAATACTTAATTTATTTTTATGCTTGAAATATTTTTCCGAGTCTTCAAAACTAAGATAAATTTCAGATGCATATCTTTCAAGCAATTTTGTTGTTATCCCCGGATAACTATTCTGTTCAAGCAAAATTACCTTAGCCCCCATAACAGAAGATCCCCAAATTGCAGGCCCAGAAACATACCCTCCAGACCCAATAGCAACCTTAGGTTTAAATTTCATATTAATAAGCAAGGACTGTACAAGAGAAATACTCAATTTTAATGGAAATAATAAATTTTCGAAATTCAATTTTCTGGAAAAACCTTTTATCCATATCGAACTGAATTTAAACCCTAATTTAGGGACTATCCTACCTTCTATTTTAGATCTTGTACCTACAAACATAATTTCAGCATCAGGCAACATTTTTCTGATTCTTTCAGCAACAGCTATCGCTGGGAATAGATGTCCCCCCGTTCCTCCACCGGCAAAAAGAAATCGATAATTGCTACTTGATTTTTTCAAAGTGTTACCTCTTTGAACTTTTTAGTCTCATAACCAACTTGTGCTTTCAAATTGTTAGATAAAGCAATGTTAATCAGAATGCCTATTGAGATGCACATAAATATTAAGGAAGTACCTCCATATGAAATAAATGGGAGGGGTATTCCTGTAGTAGGTACGAGGCCAATGGAGACAGCTACATTTACAAAAGCATACATAATGATAGAAAAAATAATTCCGAATGCCAGCAACTGACCAAATTTATCCTTAGTCTTTTTGGCAATTAACAATCCAGCAATAAACAAAGACAGGAAACATATCAGCAAAAGGATTGAACCAATAAACCCCATTTCCTCTCCAAGTATTGCAAAAATAAAATCGCCGTATGCCTCGGGTAAAAAAAGATTGCTTTGCCTGCTATGCCCTATTCCAACACCTAATAAACCTCCACTGCCTAAGCCAAGTATAGCTTGTTTAACCTGGATGTTAATATCCCTTCCAGTATGCAGACTAGTTATAAATGTTATTATTCTATTGCGTGAATGGGCGAATAACATTGCTGCAATTCCGCCAAAAAAGAAGCAGAATAAAAATGATGATAAAATATGTTTTAACTTTGCACCACCGACAAATAGTATTGCAAGACTAGTAGCCAGAACTAATAATCCATTACTAATATTAGGCTGAATTAAAATCAATCCTGAAATCAATAGTGTCCAAATAAAAAGATATAAGTAACCTTGTTTAAAGTTTGTAATCAATTCGTTTTTCCCTTCAATTAAAGCAGCAAGATGAATTATTAAAATTAATTTCGCCGCATCAGCCGGTTGGAAAGATATCACGCCTAAATTAATCCATCTGCCTGCGCCTTTTATGTTTGGAGCAAAAATCAGAGTAGCCAAGAGAAGAAAGACAATAGCTATTATAGCCTGTTTGCTATATTTTTTATAAAATTCATAAGGAATCGCACTGAAAAGCACCATTAAAATTAAACCCAGCAAAACTTTTACAATGTGTGAATTTGTTAAATGAAATAGGCTGTCAAACTTAAAGACACTATAAGTACTACTAGCACTCATTACTATAATAGTACCCAGCAATATCATTGCAAAGGAATCAAAAAATATAAAAAATCCTAATTTTTTCATTATAGCTTCTTAACTGCTTCCTTAAAAACTTTCCCTCGATGTTCATAATTCTGATACATATCAAAACTAGCACATGCAGGAGAAAGTAAAACAATGTCATTTTCTCTTGCTTCCTTATTTGCGGCAGCTACAACTGATTCCATTGATGGCTGTATTTCAACCTTAACCATGCCATGGAAAAAATTAAATATCTTGTCCGCTGATGAGCCGATTGCATATATTTTCTTTACTTTTTCCTTTACCAGTTCTTTTATCTGATTATAGTCATTTCCTTTGTCTTGTCCACCAAGAATCAGGAATATCGAATTGTTAAAACTTCTTAGGGCATACCAGACAGAATCAATATTAGTAGCCTTAGAATCATTTATAAATTTAACGCCATTAATTTCCCTTACAAACTCAAGCCTATGTTCAACCCCCTGGAAGTCATCTAAAGCCTCTTTTATTTTATTATTGTTAAGCCCCATTATTTTAGCTGCAATAATAACAGACATAGCATTTGCGTAATTATGTTCTCCCTTCAAATTAATGTTTTCCAATGGGCATTTAAATAATTCTTTCCCGTTTTCCAAATAATAGATAATGCCCGCGCTGATATAACATCCGTTGTCTATTTTTTCTTTCAAAGAAAAATAAAATGTCCGGCTCTTGTGTTCAGTCATGGAAGTTAGAGTAGCTTCATTATCCCTATTTAATATCAAATAATCTTCTTTACCCTGGTTCTTATATATTCGTAATTTAGAATTGATATAATTTTCTAATTTGTTGTTGTATCTGTTCAGATGATCCGGTGTTATATTAAGGATCATACCTATCCTGGGTTTGAATTTATCAATCAGATCAAGCTGGAAACTTGAAACTTCCAAGACGACCACTTCATTTTCCTTTACTCCAAGCACTATTTCTGAAAATGCCAGACCTATATTACCTGCAGCATAAGTTTTAATGCCGCATTTATTTAATACATGTTCACACAGGGATGTAGTTGTAGTTTTACCGTTGGTGCCTGTTATAGCAATAATATTACCCTTGCAAAAATAATAAGCAAGTTCTATTTCGCTTATAATCTTTTTACCTCGTTTTCCTGCTTCTAAAATAACTTTTGAATCTGAAGGAACACCAGGGCTAACTACAAGCAAATCACATGTATAAACCTTTTCGGAATGGCCTCCAGCTTCATATGCTATGTTTTCTTTTTGGAGTAATTCAATAGACTCTTTTAAATTTTCATCATTATTTGAATCAGATACAAACGGAATACCACCAAATCGTTTGATCAATTTGGCAGCGCCTATACCACTTTTACGTGCCCCAATAATTGTAATATTTTTGTTAGTTAAATCCATTACCTAATCTTAAATGATGCTAAGCTAATAATTGCCAAAATTATTGTGATTATATAAAATCTGATAACAATTTTCGGCTCCGGCCAACCTATCATTTCGAAATGGTGATGAATTGGAGCCATTTTGAAAACTCTTCTGCCTTCGCCATATTTTTTTTTTGTGTACTTGAAATAAAGCCTTTGAATAATGACTGATATTGTTTCCATAAAAAAAATGCCGCCTAATATTGGAATCAATAATTCTTTTTTAACCAAAACGGCCAGAATACCAAATGCCCCACCAAGTGCCAATGATCCTGTATCCCCCATAAATACCTGGGCAGGATAAAAATTAAACCAAAGGAAACCAAGAGATGCACCAACGAGCGCTGATACAAAAACTGTTAATTCCCCTGAACCCGGCAGATAAATTATATTTAAATAATCAGAATAAATTGCATTACCACTAATATAACTAATAACGGCAAGAGTGAGCATCACTATTGTAGTAACTCCTATTGCAAGTCCATCAAGACCATCAGTTAAATTCACGGCATTTGAGGTGTAGGTAATTATCAAAACGACAACCGGGATATACATAAAAGAAAAATCAAAATTAACATCTTTAAGGAAAGGAACTGTTGTTACTGAATTAATTCCTTCGAACTGCGGGGAAAAATATATAGTGCAACCCACTATTAACCCAACTCCGATTTGTCCCATAAGTTTATACCGAGCAATCAGACCATTAGGGTATTTTTTTACTACTTTAAGATAATCATCCAGGAAACCAACACCGCTCAGACATACTGTCCCAGTTAATATAAGCACTATGTAAATATTATTTATATCTGCCCAAAGAATAACAGGTATTATTACTGAAAGAATAAGGATTATTCCACCCATCGTGGGAGTTCCAGCTTTAGACCAATGCGATTTAGGGCCGTCTATTTTTTTAGCTTCACCTATTTGATGCTTCTGAAGAATTTTAATGATCCTTGGACCCAGAAAAAACGCAAGGAAAAGTCCGGTTATAGCAGCTACAGCAGATCTGAATGTCAAATATCGAAACAAATCAAATCCTGGTGGATTGAATTTTCTATTAATATATTCTAGAAAATAATAAAGCATTAAATTTCTCTTGCTTCAATTGTTTGGACAAATTCTTCCATCCTCATTCCTCTTGATCCCTTAACTAATATAACCGATTTACTGAAATCTTTTTTGTTAAGGAAAGTTTTCAATGCATTCCTTGAATTAAAGTGTTTTATATTAATATCGGATTTTTTCAATTCTTCATTTAGATTCTTCATCCTGTTTCCAATTGTAAAAACAGAATCAATTTTACTCTGGTTAATTACAGAATATAACTTCTTATGTAGCTTTATTTCATTATCACCCAGTTCAAACATATCTCCCAGGATAGCTGTTTTTTGACTATAGGCTGAAATCCTGCCAAGTAATTCCAAAGAGGATCTCATTGATTCCGGATTTGCGTTATAAGTATCATCAATGAGAAGAAAATTATTTAGCTTTTTGACATTAAGTCTCTTATCGGGTGCTACAAGTTTTTGTACTGCCGATTTAATTTGATTCCGGGTCAAACCACATTTTAGAGAGATTGCGACAGCTGCTAGAAAATTCTTAGCGTTCTGTTCACCATAAAGGGGCAAAGATAAGCTGAAAACTTTCTGGGTATAAGAAATTTCGATTTCTGCTTGTCCCATGCTGTTATAACCAGTTATTTTCCCTTTAACGTCAGCATCATTATTAAAGGCAAAGGTAACCGTGTTATTTAATTTCAGCCCATATTTATTTAATAGTTTATCATCATTATTAATAAAAATTACTCCATTATTGGTACCCGTTATCTGAAACAATGCAGATTTTTCTTTTAATACTCCACTCCGGTTCTTGAAAAATTCGAGATGAGAATCATTAATGTTTGTAATTAATGCATAATCCGGCTGAACTATTCCGGCGGAATATTTAATTTCACCAAAATGGTTAGTGCCTAATTCGACTACTAATACATCATTTTTATTATTAGTATTTAAAATAGTAAGCGGAACGCCTATATGATTGTTATTATTACCAAGTGTTTTATTGACATTAAATTTTTCTCTCAAAAGCTGAACAAGTATTTCCTTGGTTGAGGTTTTTCCAGCACTCCCTGTAATTGCTATTATTTTAGTATTTAATTTTTTTTTCCATAAGCTTGCAATATTTCCTAAAGTAATAGTTGTATCCGGCACTGTTATTATTGGAACTCTAAGTCCTTTTAATTTATTCAGTCTACTTTTATTTATGACGATTGCTTTGGCACCTTTTTTCAAAACGTCATCAATAAACATATGACCATCAAATTTCTTCCCTTTAATAGCAATAAACAACGCATTTGACGGGATATTCCTTGAATCAATAGTAACTGATGATACGGGTTTATAAATATCAGGATTATAAATTTCTGCACCCGGCAGATTATATAAATCTTCTAATGTGATTTTTATACTATTCATTCGATAAATATTTTTCTGCAATTTCTTTATCTGAAAAATGATTCCTTATTCCATTTAATTCCTGGTAGGATTCATGTCCTTTACCAGCTATGAGAATAACAGCATTATCTTCCGTATCTTCAATTGCTCTCCTAATAGCTTCTTCACGATTCTCAATAACTTCAAAATTAGCTTTGTTTATACCGACTTTTATTTCCTTAATTATCTCAAAAGGGTTTTCGTTCCTTGGATTATCTGACGTAATGAATATCTTTTTACTCATATCTGATGCAATTTTACCCATTATAGGTCTTTTAGTCCTATCCCGATTTCCTCCACATCCAAAAACAGTATAAATAGGGTTTTCCTCTTTAACAATATTGTTGAGAGCTGATAAAGCTTTTTCAAGACTATCAGGTGTGTGTGAATAATCTATTATGATTTTTTTACTTCCTTTTCCAATAACTTCAAATCTACCCGGAACCTGTTTAGTATTTCTTATCCCGGTTATAGCTAACTCAGGATTTATGCCGTCTAATATGGCTGTTGCAAAAGCTGCACTAGCATTATAAGCATTAAAACCCCCTATCAAAGCGGTAGATATTGGATAATCATTATTACTATGACGAATAATAAAAGATGTACCACTTAAATTGTAAGCAATATTCTTAATCTGAAAATCAGCGCCCGGAGTTGTTCCATATGAATAAGATTTGGCTTTGGAATCTTTGACAATTTTGCTGCCTTTGATGTCATCCGCATTATAAATGATAACTGACTTTTCAGAAAGAGAATCAAACAATATTTTTTTAGCTTTAAAGTATTCCTCTAAATTACCATGAAAATCAAGATGGTCACTTGTTATATTCGTAAAAATCGCACTACTGAAATTTAATCCATAAACCCTTTTAAGGATTAACGAATGAGAAGAAACTTCCATTACTGCATAAGAACATCCCTCACTAATCATTTCATAGAAGAGCTCATTTAAATCGTTTGATTCAGGAGTAGTCAAACCGGTTTTTATTTCTTTGTTCCCTATGTAGTTCGAAATGGTGCCAACGAGTCCAGCCTTATTCCCAGCATGTTCAACGATACTTTTTATATAATAAGATGTGGTAGTTTTTCCGTTAGTACCAGTAATACCAATCAATTTTAATTTATCTGAAGGTTCTTTAAAGAAGTAATTAGATGCCTGTGCCAGAGCGATGCGGCTGTCTTTCACTAAAATTTTTGCTTTTCTATTATGAATAAATATTTCATCCGGAACCGAATTATTATCCTCGAGAATTACGGCAATTGCCCCGCTATTTAAAGCATCCAAGATAAATTTATGGCCATCAGATTTAAATCCTTTTATGGCTACAAAGATCGATCCTTTAGTTACCTCCCTAGAATCGTAAAAGATACCAGTCACATCCTGACGTTGAACTTCACCAACAATCTGGCTAATATTAATTTTATTTATTAAGTCTGTTAATTCCATCAGTAAACTACTGCACCTTTAAGTTTAGACTCACATGATATTTTACATGTTATTCCTTTTTGAATTCTTCCGCCTGGGGGGACACTCTGAGCTACAACAGTCCCGGAACCTGAAACCGTATATTTCAGACCAAGTTTTGAGAGAAAAAGTAACGCATCGCGTAAGGAATAATTTGACAGGTCCGGCATTAAATTATTCTTTAAAGCGTAATTATTATCTATTTTTTTTGTTGTATGATTAGAGACCGGTGTAATCTTTGATTCAGGATTAATGGAAGAATAACTATTTATTAATTCCGGTTTTTCTTGTTTTATTGATTGATTAGACTGAAAGAATTTTTCATTAGACTTAACTATTTTTTCAGCAACTTCTTTAAATATAGGAGCTGCTACCGCACCACCGTATTTACCTTTTTCAGGTGAATTTACCAGTATAAGACATAAAACCTGAGGATTTTCCACAGGGAAAAAACCTATGAACGAGGAGTTATATTGAGACTTAGAATATTTTCCATCAACGAGTTTTTGGGATGTACCTGTTTTCCCTCCCACAGAAATGAAATCAAGTTTAGCGGCTTTACCTGTGCCTTTTTCAATAACACCTCTTAAATATTCCCTCATTCTATCGGATGTTTCTTTTGTAATTACTGTTCTGATTTGTTTTGGTACGTTTTCGTTTAAGACTACTCCTTTGCTGTCTGTTATTCTTCTTATTATCTGAGGTTGATATAGGATTCCCCCATTTATAACGGCAGCATAAGCCGAAATTAATTGTATTGGTGTTACCGATAACTCATAACCAAAGGAAAGAAATGCTTTTGTAATGGGTGACCAACCCATCGGGTTTTTTAATGAACCCTGGGCCTCTCCGGGAAGATCCAAGGATGAGTAATTACCGAAACCGAATCCACGAATATATTTATAATAGAGATCATCATCTATTCTACGAACAAGTTTCGAAATTCCAACGTTGCTTGATTGTTCTATAATTCCCCTAACAGTAAGAGTACTGTTCCCATTGTGGGAATCATTTATAATAACATTATAAAATTTATATCTGCCATTTTCGATATTAATTACCTCATCATCCCGACATAACTTCTGATCTAATAAAGCAGACATAGTAATAGTTTTAAAAGTTGAACCAGGCTCATAAGTATCGGTTAATGCTTTGTTTCTTCTAATAGTATCGCTGTATGTCCAAAAATAATTTGGATTATAATCCTGCTGGTCTGTCATAGCAAGGATCTCACCGTTATTAGGATCCATAACAATTCCAACAGCTGAAGTTCCGCCGAAATTTTCCAGACCTTTCTTTAATTCTTCTTCAAGAATCACCTGATAAGATTTATTAATTGTAAGTACGATATTATTTCCGGGGGCTGCAGCTTTAGTTTGCTCTTCTGCAACAGTTATCATATCTCCTATTGCATTCTTCTCAACAAACATTGTCCCGTTAACCCCTTTTAGTTGTTCATCAAATGTCTTTTCAATACCATTAACTCCATGAAAATCATTTGATAAATAACCTAGTACATGTGAAGCCAGGTTATCATAATGATAAATTCTGGTAGGATCTTCCTCATAAAAAAGACCCACAGCTTTGAAGTTTTTCAGAATTATTGCTTTTTCACTAGGAGCTTTTTTCTCGATGCAAATAGTCTTACCAGAAATTTTCATCAAATCAGAATAGTAGGATATGGGTTTACCAAAAACAGAAGAGAATTTTTCTCCAATTTTCTTTTTCTCTTCTTTCGATACCATCCTCATATCCAGATAGAATGAAACATCATTTCTATTATATACCAGAAGTACATTATTACGATCATAGATCAAACCTCTTTCGGCATTTATCTTTTCAATTCCGGTCTGTTGTCTCTCAGCCAAATACTTAAGCTCTTCACTTTTCAAGATTTGTATGTTGAAAAGTTTAATACCTATAGCTATGAAAAAAATAAAAACAACTATTATTAAAATTAATACTCTTGAATTATTCATATTTAGAATTAATTTCTTTTTGTATTTGCTCTATTTTTTCCCTACTAACTGATAAAGTAAGTATTGGAGCCGGACATTTTATCATTCCCAGCTCATTCTGTGCGATTGTCATAATTCTTTCTTCAGAATTTAAATATTGAAATTGTGCAGTTAAATTCAATTTCTCATTTTGGGCGGAACTATAATTCTGTATAGTGATAACTTTATCTTTTATAAGTGATTCACATTCCAGTTTAATGCCGACATAAGTTAGAGCGTAGAGTGTAATGGCAATACCTGTCAATAATCCATATCCCAAAAAAGGTTTGGAGTTTTTCATTATATCCTTTCCGCCGCTCTTAATTTTGCGCTTCTGGATCTGAAATTATTTTCTATTTCTTTATTATCCGGGACGACCGGTTTTTTTGTGATGATCTTTAATCTTGGTACTTTATCGCAATTACAGATAGGGCTGCCAGGGGGACAAATACAATCAAGTGTTTCATATTTAAAAGCTTCTTTAACAATCCTATCTTCAAGAGAATGGTAAGATAAAATGACCATCCTCCCTTCCGGTTTTAAAAGCTCAATCGATTTCTTTAAAAACAATTTTAAGGTATTCAGTTCGTCATTAACATAAATTCGCAATGCCTGGAAAACACGAGATAAGGTTTTAGTATGATATCTTTGAGGAGTTATCCCAGTTATAATATTGCTTAAATCCAATGTGGTTTGAATTTTTTTATCCCGCCTTATTTCACATATAACCTTTGCGATTTTCCTGCTATTCTTCTCCTCACCGTATTGGAAAATAATATTTGCAAGATCTTCCTCAGAATAAGAATTAACTACATCAGCAGCATTGATAACCTTGGATTTATCCATTCTTAAATCAAGCTGGGCATTACTTCTATAACTGAATCCGGACTCGGCGGTGTCAAGCTGGAAGGAGGAGACACCCAAATCAGCAAATATTCCGTTAAAGAAATGAATTGATTCAATTTTGGCTATTATATCTATCTGGGAAAAATTCATGTTATAGAGTTTTATTCTTTTATCTTCAGAGAACTTCTTTTTAGAAAACGAAAAAGCATCCTGGTCGACATCTGTACCTATCAATAATCCATCATCACCTAAGCAATTCAGTATACCTGAAGAATGACCGCCAAATCCCAGTGTACCATCAAAATAGATTCCGTTGACGTCGGTAACAAGGAATTCTAAACTCTTATCAAACAATACGGGCGTATGATAAACAGTCATCAAGATGTTATTACTCTAGCTGCGATTTGTTCAAAAGTCTCTTCAGAACTATTTAAATAATTTTCATAAACTGAAGGATTCCATAATTCAATTTTTGTTGATACACCAA
>OCZT010003336.1_pt1 | contig 16398 bp, 12 predicted proteins | sample 1539031 | NCBI WGS metagenome assembly OCZT01 (sample SAMEA3539308, study PRJEB22396) | soil metagenome | biome: tundra; feature: field; material: soil | place: USA | collected 2010-05 | depth 0.15 m | reverse complement strand
GGAGCGATTTCGGCCCCCCCGGGAGTTCAACGAATTTCCGAGCCAGCCTCGAAGGCATCCGAGAGGCGAGGTTGCTCCAGCGAAGGACTTCAGTCCGAGCGTTTCAGACGCGGAAAAAAGGGGGGGTACGAAAAACGGCCCGCACCGGACAATCCGATGCGAGCCGTTGTGTTCGAATTGACGGTTTCCGTCAGACCGCGATCAGCGTCGCGTAGTCTTCCAGTTTTCCGTCGTCCATGCAGCACTCGATGATCTTCTTGCCCAGCGGGTCCAGGCCTTCCACCTGGAATTGGGAGAGTTCGCGCTTGAAGAAGTTCTTGAGGATCTCGGCGCCCTTGTCGTAGACCTCTTCGCCCACCTCGGGCTGGGTCTCTGGCTGCAGGAACCAGCGTGGGACCATGGTGCCCTCGATCTGCATGTGCCACGGTGCCCACCCTAGCAAGGGGCAGCGTGCGGCCACGAGCTGGTCGGGACGGAATCTGGCGCCGCCGCGGCGTGCGAGGTATTCGCGGGTGATCCAGGAGCTCATGAAGCTGATCTTCCAGGCGCCCACATGCTGGTTGGGGATCAGGATGTTCCGGGTGTCCGGAGTGTCGATGATCTGGTTCAGCAACAGGTTCGCCTGATCCACTCGCCGTCCCGTGCAGAAGGGCCAGTAGGAGCCCACGCCCTCGGAGCCCATGCCGCCGGTATTGTTGTCCTGGATGGATGGGTTGGCGTGGCCGCGAGGGGCGACCAGGCGCCAGAGCCAAGCTAGGGACGGCGGGATGACGTGGAACAGGCCCAGGATGCCGTAGTTGGGCGCCTGCTTGTGGGTGGGAGGGCACCGTACGCCAAATGAACGCACGTTGACTTCCACTTGTCCGTTGTGGATGTCGTGGATCATTCCTCGGGGGATGATCACGCGCGGATTTGGACAGGTTTTGCCCGGGGCGTCCTCGGAGTGTTCCCACAAGAGTGCCATGCCGCCCGGAGCCACGAAGTGGTTCAGGTAAAGCAGAGGGATCTTGGAATTCAGGCACATCTCTTCCAAATGCGGATCCGTGCCGTAGTTGGTGATCATGTCCGTGCGCACGAACCAGCCGGCTTCGGCATCGGACAGGTGCAGACGGGTTTTGCCTACGTTGTACTTCTTGTGCGCCGCGCCCATGTCGTCCATGGCGGGGTACAGTTTGCAAGCGGTGGGCAGCGTGAGGTAGCGCTTCTCGCCCGTGATCACGTGCACGCCCAGCAACAGGCGGCCATCGGGTTGACGATGGATATGCTCCAGCATCTCGGACTTGCCGCCGCCCGACGCTCCCTCGTGCATGAAGGTCACGATGTTGTCGTAGGGGGTCTCTACCAGCACGGCAGAGCAGTGGTTGGTGACCCAGCCTTCCTTCTCGCCCTTGTCGATGAGGGTGGAGTAGATGCCCTTCTTGGCCGAAGGGCCCGGATAGAGGTTGTAGGAGAAGATCTCCTGGTACTCTTCCTTGCGGTTGTGCACCACTACCTGTCTGCCCGCAAAGTGTGTGTGGCGAAACGGCGGGGCCACGAAAACCACCGCGCCACTGACCTTGAAGTCCGCTGGGACCGCGTGTCCGGGTATGAAACCTTGGAGATCGGCGAGCATTCCAGCGAAGAACCCTGCGTTGCGCGAAACGATGAGCAGCGACCCGTAACCCAGCTCGTCAGGCCCGGAATAGAAGGGCATCACAATCAATTCGCGCTGGGCCAACCAGTCGAAGGTCTCCTTGCGAGTCGCGTCGAATTCCGTTCCGAACCGCTGCAAATAGGTGGGCTTGTCGGTGGGAAGCGTGTCGGCGATCACCATGGCGTCGGGATCGCGGCGGCGCATGGCCACTTCCGGGTAGTTCACAGAAACGCCATTCAGGGCCTTGACCACCGAAGCTTCGATCACGCGGCCCTTGCCGGGGATCTCGAAGGCGACGGTGTAGGTGCCCTGATCCTCGCGGTTCCCTACGGTCCAGTCGGTGGACCCCACTTCGCGCCCCAGAGACCAGTCCAGGAGGTCTTCTCGGCGCTCCGGAACGTGGATGGCGCGTGCGCGGTTCAACAGGTCGACAACGTCCGGCGGCAGCGGCAGCGAGCGCCAGTTCTCTCGGAAATTGATCACGCTCATGGTCAAGGCTCCTAGGACGAGAGACATTAAAAGGACCGAAGTGTCCAAAATAACCACAAGGCCCGGGCTTCGGAAGACCTGAAGGTCCCCTATACGTGGATTTCTACATCCCGAGGTGTGATGTTAGGGACCCTTCTTCTCTGGTTGATCATTTCCGGATCCGACCCAACCTTCGACTGGCCTCAGGAGCTGGAAGATTTTCAGCGGGGACTCCATGCGAAGTCTCTGGGATATTTGGATGTGGCCCAAGTGCAGTCGCTGGGCCCGGATCGCTCGGTGGATCATCCCAGTTTGGGGCGGCTGGACGGATTCCAGGAGTTACGGCGGGCGGCGGCCGTGGTGATGGGGCCAGACTCCTCTTCTCCCGTGCGCATTGGGCTGGAAGGCTCTTGGGAGAACGGTGGATGGACCCCTGACCTCTACTTGACCACTGCGCCAGATCCCAGTTTATCAAGAACCGCTTGGTCGTTTGGTGTGTGCGGTGGGTGGGTGGAAACAGCCCTGTTCGGGATGGTGGGCCTTCACCACGCCGGGGCGGCGAATTGGTCGGGCGACGCAGGAAATGATCGCGCACAGGATCCAGAAACCGACCTCTGGGGCGTTGTCCGCTGGCACAGAGCGGGGGTTTTGGCGGCGGTAGATCGCAATGGCCTGACCCAATCCCGGCTTTCCCTTCTTTCCGATCCCACCGTCCTGCGTGTGGGTGGAGATTGGATTGTTCCCCAGCTGGAGGCCTTTGCAGGATGGGAACGGGCCGACTGGAACCGCTGGAATCGTCACGACGAGTGGACTGGCGAGCTTCGCGTACCCGTGCTTCGCGAGCGGGTATCGGCCAGGATCCAGGCAGGGTCGGACGGATTTCGTCTTGTCCAGATCGCTTCGAACATCGATCCCCAGGGCGAGGTGGGCTTGGATGTTTCGTGGTCGGATAGAAATGGGAAGAGCGTCCCCGGGATCCGGCTGCGCATTCCCATATTGACATTTTCCGTCAACGATCCCGACGACGTTGATGAATTCGGCATTCGCGGCGGCCTAGTCTGGTCCATGCGCCTGTGCATGACTTGGGAAGACAGCCAAACCTGGTACGCGCCTGGTCGGAGACCGGCTCCGGGAGGATCGCAATGAAGCCTTCGTACCTGCTCTTGGCTCTTCTGCTGGGACTATCTGGTTGCTTGCTGGATCTCTATGGCGGAAATCCCCGCTTCCAGGTCACCAACGCGAGTCACCGATGGAAACTCGAATCCGTGGGGCTTGGTGACACCTCCAAGCCCGGCTGGACGGAGCAATTCGATCCTCCGGTGGTCTTTGGGGGATTGACGCAGGTTCTGGATTTACCGGTAGCTGGTGACCTGAAGATCTTCCTGCGCCTGCGGGATACGCTGGGTATAGATTCCGTGGCGCACCTTCGCTTGAGCGTAGAAGCGGGGGATTTTAGGAAACTTGAGATTGCGGAAGATTCTCTTCGCCGCTTAATTCTTCATTAGAAGCGGAAACTCACGACAGTCCACCACTGGTTCTAGGTTTATCCACCATCTTGTCCACAATGGCACGGAAAACCTGTTCGTCCCGGTACTGGTTAGTGAGCTGAGTCGGCCTTGTATAGCCGTTCAAATTCGCGAAGGATTTGGGTTTCGGCGGGGGTGTATTTGACCGGCGCGGTGGGCGGCTTGCCTGCTGCATAGGCTTGTGATGCCTGGAGAATGTCGGCCAGGATTTCCTGGATCTTTCCAATCGCCACGGATCGAAACATTCCCATGTTCATCACTGCATTGATCATCGAGTTGGCCGGGAACATTGTGAAGCGAATGCTGTAGCAGGTACGGTTTGCTGAGGAACCTGCCGGTGGCCACGAGCGGAACTCGATGATCACGTTCCCCACCAGCTTCCAGCTGAGCACTTGCACGCGGCCCTGGCCCCAGAAGACGCGCTCCCTGTGGTCCTCGCGGATCCAAAGCTGCCGGGCCTGTCCTTGCAGGGACTTTCCGTTGCTGCCGTGGAAGAAGAGACTGTCTTGGAGGTTCGGGTATTCGGCGGTGTAGGCGGTGCCCCGATAGCTGTTGATGAGCTTGGCCGCCAGCGGGATGTTCCGCATCAACAGATCCAAGGCCGGAGCCGCCATGGGCACGGTATCCGCCACAACGTACATGACGTGGTACTTGGATCCCATGAACTGCCACATCTCGCGACTTTCCAGCGAGGAGGGATAGATGCCTCGCCGTGCAAACCCGTGCACCCAACCGCAATAGAGCTGATCGTGATCGACCCCATTGGGCGCCGAAAGCGCTTCGGTGCAGGCTGCGGTCTTGTCCGGAATCTGGCATTCCTTGATCAGTCGGCAGTAGGCGCGTTGGGGCGTGGGCTGCTCGGGATCAGGGGCTCCCCAGGCCGACAGCGGCAGAAACGCTGCCAATGCCAAGGGCGCCACCAGGGATCGGACTAGAACAATCATCCCTGGAAGCGTCGCACGACCAGGGTCGCGTTGTGTCCGCCGAACCCGAAGGAGTTTGACATGAACGCGTCCACCGAAGCTTTCCGTGCGGTGTTGGGCACGTAGTCCAAATCGCAGTCGGGGTCAGATTCTGTCTGATTGATGGTGGGGTGCACGATCCCCTTTTGGATGGCCAAGAGGCCCGCGATGAGCTCGACAGATCCTGCCGCGCCCAGGAGATGCCCTACCATGGACTTGGTGGATTGCACCATGAGCTTTTTGGCGTGATCCCCAAAGCAACGCTTGATGGCGAGGGTCTCGCCCTTGTCGCCCAGCGGAGTGGATGTGCCGTGAGCGTTCACCAGCTGGATCTGGTCTGGGGAAAGCTGGGCCTTTTCCAAAGCCATGCGCATGGCGCGAAAGCCCCCTTCCCCTTCCGGGTGCGGGGCTGTGAGGTGGTAAGCGTCGGCACTCTGTCCAAAACCCGCGAGTTCGCCGTAGATCTTGGCGCCGCGGGCCTTGGCGTGCTCCAGTTCTTCCAGCACGATCACTGCGGCGCCTTCGCCCATCACGAACCCGTCGCGGCCCTTGTCGAAGGGGCGGCTGGCGGTGGGGTCGTTGCGGGTGCTCATGGCCTTCATGCTGCAGAAGCCAGCGAAGGTGAGTTCGGTGATGGCGGCTTCCGCGCCGCCGGCGATCATGAGGTCGGCATCTCCACGCTTGATGATCTCGGCGGCTTCGCCGATGGCGTGGTTGGCCGTGGCGCAGGCGGTGACCACAGAAAGGTTGGGCCCCTTGAGGCCGTATTCGATGGAGAAGTACCCGGAGAGCATGTTGGGGATGATCGCCGGAACAAGGAACGGGGTCACGCGCTTGGGGCCGCGTGCATCCAGGGTGCGCTGCTCGCGGGTGATGGTGGCCATGGCCCCGATGCCGGTTCCCAGGATCACGCCGAACCGTTCGGTCACCTTCGATACATCTACTCCGCTGTCGTCCAGGGCCTGTCGGGCCGCGGCGTGGCCCAAATGCTGGTACCGGTCCAATCGCCCCGCCATTTTCTGGTCTTGGAAGGCCCAGTTGGCATCGTACTCACCGACTTCCCCCGCCACGGTGGTGGCGTAGCCGGTGGTATCGAATAGCGTCACAGGCCCAATGCCGTTTTTTCCGGCGGCCAAGGCGTCCCAATACGAGCTGACATCGTGCCCAAGGGGATTGACCGTGCCAAGACCTGTGATAACGATGCGGCGCATGAAATTCCTTTCCTGAACGGATACACCAGATACGATCCCGGTAGATGGTCATCCAGTGCAATGATGAGCCATGAACCAAAGGAGGGAGCGCAAAGGTAGGAAGTCCCAGAAAAGCCCCTGAAGGAGGCTTTCCAGGTCAGATTCTTGCGCCCAGGAATACCCGGGTGGCCCCCGGGTTGTCCGGTTCGTGGGAGTTCACCAGAGGGTGGCGGTCCAGGAGGCGGTGCACCACGCCGGAGAGTTTCTTGGCCCCGTGGATTACGATCACCGTGCGTCGCTTGGCCTGGAAGCAATCGTGCAGGAACTTCTCCAGCGCCTCTTCGGCTTCGGCCACAGTGTAGAGGTGAAGGTCGAGTGAGGCCTGTGGCTTGAACCAACCCGATTTGTTCGGGGGTTTCAAAGGGGCGTCTCCAGTTTCGCAAGGACATCTTGAAGGATCGGATCCAAGGGGCGGTTGGCCTCTACCCAGATAGGGTGCAGTCGATTGCGAAGCCATGTCTCCTGTCGCTTGGCGTATTGGCGCGTTGCTTCCAAGATTCGCCGCACTGTCCCTGTGGGCACCTGGGCGAATTCGAGGGTCGCGCGCAAGGGCTCGTACCCGATGCATTTCCAGCAAGGGGCCGAGTCCGGGACCAACCGCGCCAAGTGTCGGACTTCCTCCCGCCAGCCATCTTCCAGCATCCGTCCCAGGCGCTTTTCCAGCCGTTTGTGAAGCACCTCGCGCTCCAGTTGCAACGCAAAGACCTGGGCCGTGGGGGCGAGTGCGGGACGGGATTCGCCTTGCACGCCGCGTTGTGAAAGGATGGACTTCTCCAGCGCACGCAACAGACGCACGGGGTTCGCCCGGGCGTCGTGCGGAGGCTCTGTTCGATCGGCCAATTCGCGCCAAAGAGTCTCGCTTCCTTCCCGCCTCAGGCGCTCTGACAATTCCTGTCTCAACAAGGGGTCCGGTGGAGGCATTGGGGCGAGGCCGTCCCTCAAGCCTTGCAGGAACTGGCCTGTGCCACCCACGGCCAGCAGGTCTGGTCCTGGACTTTGCAGCACCAGGTCGGCCCGGTCCAGGTATAGGGCCACGGAATCTTCTGCGTCGGGCGCGATGTCGGCCAACAGGTGGTGACGCACGCGGTCCAAATCCGACGGTGACGGAACTGCGGTCCCAATCGAAAGCCCTTGGCGGGACTGGCCAGAATCGGCCGACAGGATTTCTAATCCGAGGCGTTCGGCCAGAGGGATGGCGAGAGCGGTTTTTCCGGATCCGGTCGCTCCGCCCAGTAAGGCGACGATTCGCCGTCGTCGATTGCCTAGATTGGCGCATTCCATGTCTGGAAAGATGCGCCCGATTCCGATTGCCGCCGTGACCGTCGGTGCCGCCTTGGCGGTCTTCCTGGTTTGGCGTGCTGTGCTCTTCTTTCCAGGGGCGTTTTCTCGGTGCGAAAATCGCCCTATGCCAACCAAGGCCTCGGTCCATATCGATTCTTCCCTGTTTGAGCAGGAAACGGCCGGATCTAATCAACTGGATGCGGCCCGCCGCGACACTTCCTTGGACGCGACGCTTTCCAAGCTCCGGGACAGTCTGGGGGTCTTCCGGTCCCGAATCTCGGCGGTACATACAGACGGCACCGATGTTCCCCTCTACAGCATGGAATTCCGCAACGGCGTTCCCCTGGTGGAACGGGTGAACGCCATTTCCAAGGTTTTGGGGGCCTGCGGATATCTCTTCGGTGAATCCAGCGAAAGACCGCGCGCCGTCTGGCCCTGGGCCATGCGGGTGCAACGTGGCGATACTCTCATCGCCCTCTTGCGCGGCAGGATTTCCGGGGAACCGGCACCCGGGAGCTTCTTGCTTCATCTGGGATTTTTGAAAACGGAAAGTGGTCGGATTCCGTCACTCAAGGGATTGCCGCGCGGGACTCTGGTGGCTTTGCCTCCAGAGGCCTTCGTCGATCCCTTGCTTGGGTCCACGCTTCGCGCTGGGGGCTGGGAGCCGGCCCTGGAAGTGCGCCTGGAGACCTCTCGGGACCCTGTATCGCTCCAGAAGAGTCGCATCCTCCTGCAGCACCTGCGGTCCGATTTGCAGCAACGGCTTCTGTTGGTCGATTCCTGTCGTACGGTTCCACGAGGCCTGGTGGTCGCCGACGGTGACAGGGGATCGTCGGATCCGGAGCTTTCGCGCCGCGTGGTTGATTTCGCGAAGGAACGAGGATGGTGGCTGTTGGACGCCACCGGCAACCCCGCTTCTCGTCTCTCCGAACAGGCCATCCTGGCGGGGTTGGGCACCTTGGATCCGCCCCGGCGCCAGGAGGAAAAAGTGTCCGTGGCCCTGCTTGCTGCCCAGGAAGAGGCCATCGCAGAAGGAGAATCCACTCTTTTACTTTCGTTGGATTCGGTGACGGTCCGCAAAGTCGTCGCATACTTACCATTGCTGGGTCGCAGGGGAGTCGTCGTGGCTCCCTGGCCCGTCGTGCATCGCAAAGCCAGGAGAGATTGACCTATGGTTAAGCTGGGTTTGAACATCGACCACGTCGCCACTGTCCGTGAAGCCCGCAAGGAACGGAATCCTGATCCGGTGGCTGCCGCATTGGTCGCCGAGCTGGCTGGTGCCCACGGGATCACTGCCCACCTGCGCGAAGACCTGCGCCACATCCAGGAGCGCGACGTGCGGCTGTTGCGCCAGACCGTGGCCACGCGCCTCAACCTGGAGATGGCACCCACCCAGGCCATGGTGCAGTTCGCGCTGGAGCTCCAGCCCGACATGGTCACTCTGGTTCCAGAGCGCAGACAGGAATTGACCACAGAGGGCGGCCTGGACGTGGCTGGCCACGAGCGCGAGCTGGAGAAGATCGTGCAGAACCTGCGCGCCCAACGCATCAGGGTCAGCCTGTTCATCGACCCCGAGGCGCGTCAGGTCCGGGCCGCGCAGAAGGTTTCTGCAGACGCCGTGGAGCTGCACACGGGGAACTTTGCGCGTGCTTTCCACGAGGCTGATTCGGATGCTTCTTGGCAGGCCGAGCGTTCCCGGCTCGTGGATGCAGCCGGTCTGGGCGTCCGTGTAGGGTTACGCGTCAACGCCGGCCACGGATTAGACTACCAGAACGTGTCGCAGGTATCGTCCATCGCGGGCTTGGATGAGCTCAACATTGGGCACTCCATCATCTCCCGCGCCATCATGGTGGGATTGGAACGCGCCGTGCGCGACATGTTGGACCAGATCCGGTTGGGCGAATCCGAGACCCCACGCAAATAAGGCTGGCGTAGGGGGGACCCTAGGACCCCCCCCCCGGCATCACAACAGCAGAGCCAGCCCCGCCAGCACCCCTAAAAGCGCCAGCGCCTTCTTGCGGCGGTTCTTTTCGCGGAAGGCGAGGCCGCCCACCAAGAAGCTCACCACTACGTTGGTGCGCCGCAGCGACGATACGATCGATACCGGGGCACCCGGGATTGCCAGCGCCCGGAAATAGGCGGCGTCGGCGCCTAAGAGGAGCGGTCCCACAAAGAGTGCGCTCGCCCGAAACTTGAACGGCGTGCGCTCCATCCGACCGAACGTCGCCCAGAGGGCGCCTTGGAGCAGCGCGTTGTAGACGGTAAACCATACCTGCATCCCCCAAGGGGGCAGGTGTTCCCGCTGTAGGAGATTTTTGTCCCACAACGCGCTGACGGATCCCAGAGCGGTAGCCCCGAACAACGCCCAGATCCAGGGGCTGCGCGAAAAGTGGATGCCTTCCGCGCGCCCTATGACGGAAAACGTCCAATAGCTCCCCAGGATCAGCAGGATCCCGCACCACTGACGAAGGGAGGGCATCTCCCCAAAAAGGATGATGGCTCCCAGCAGCGTAAACAACGGCCCCGTGGCGCGCAGCGGAGCCGCGATGGAAAGAGGGAGCTTGCGCAAGGCCATGAAGGAGAGTGTCCAGGATGCGGTCACAATGGACGTCTTGGCCATAATCAGGAGGTGGCCACGCCGTCCCAGAGATTCCACGGTCCAGCCCAGGTGCGAAGCCAGGGATGGGGCAAACAGCGTCAGCCCTAAGGGGGGTAAGACCAGAGCGCACGCGGATGCCGAGCACAGAAACAGGGTGGGGAACAGCGCGTTGTTGTCGACCGCCGACTTTTTACCCACGTCATAGATGCCCAGGAACAGGGCCGAAACCAGGGCCAGCGAAACCCAGCCCACTAGATGCCCAGGCGACCTTCGATCCCGAACGTCACCAGGAGGTCGGTTCCGCGGGCGTAGAGGGGATCGGCACCCACGAGGGTGCCGTAGGAGCTGTACATGCGGCCGGTGGCGGGATCCACGTGCACTGATGACCACGAGCGCTGTCGGAAATTGTCTCCGCCCAGGTAGTGGGCCCATCCGCCGGAGAACTGCCCGAAGATGTTCTGCACCTCGGCGTAGAAGCGCACGCTTCGCATGGGCGCCAGGTTGGTGGGAATGTCCATCTCCACGCGCGCGTCGGTGCGGAATTGGTCGCCATACTGGGGGTGCGCCACTGCGGCCGGATCGATCGCGACGGAAATTGTCTTCGCCAGCGTGTCGATGCGGTACCGATACTGCGGTTTTCCCAGGCTCGCACAATGCGAGAGGATGAGGGAGAATAATGTGTCGGATCGGGGATGGATTTTGATCACGGTCCAGGAATCGAAATCGCGGTTGGCATCCCAGTCCATGGTGCCGCCATCGGCCATGGCGTAGGTTCCCTGCACCCGCGAGAGGTTCGATTCCACTTGTACGGTGTGCCAAGCTGTCCACTTGGCCTGCATGGTTGCGCCCCAGACGGTGGCGGAATTGGCCTTGCGCGATTCGGGCAAAACCCAGAGGAACGGCGCTTGGGGCAGTTGGGGATTGTCCAGGCTGCGCCAATACACGGTGGAAACCACCTCGACGGGCCCCAGCTTGCGTCCTGCACCCAATTTGGCTTCCGAGGAAGACGTCAGACGCGTTCCGAGTTTGGCAAAATCTGTCGCCTCTACGACTTCCGATTCGCGCTGGGAAACGTTCGCGATCCATCCTAAACCCAGGACAGGCCCCTGCCAAGAGAGGGTACCTTCCGCTCCGCTTCCGGCACCCTGGGCCCACAGTCCACCCAGGGAGATACCCCAGCGGGTGGAATCCTTCTCGCTTTTCTCTTTCAAGCGGAACTGTCCGTGCAGGCGGGAGTAGCGCAAGTCATTGAATTGGGGGACGGTATCGAACAGCGGCCTGGATTCTTCGGGACCCTTGCCCAGCACTCCGTTGGAGAAAGATTTGCCGAAGGAACGGGAATCGTCCACGTTGTCGTAGGCTGCGAGGATTTCTGGATCGAAGCCCAGAATATTCCATGAGGGCTCCAGGGAGAATCCTCCGCGCAGGTCCAGCTTCTTGTCTGTGTAAGCCGCCCAGGCGTATTGGTCCGCGAGGGGGGGCGTGTATTGGTTGCGTTGCATCGTGTCCGCGAGTAGAACGGCCTCCGAGCCGCTCACAGCGCCGGTGTAGGCGTCGAGCCAGCCCCAGGACGTTTCCCCTTGGATTTCCGCAAAGGAGATGCCGTCAGTTTTTGTCCCCTGCTGGACGGGAGTGTAGGTGTTGTTGGCTCCTGTCTGGAGCTTCACAGAATAATCGTCTGTGGTTCCCAATGCCGTGACGGAGCCTGCCATGGGACCTAATCCCTGCTCCACACGCAGGTACCCGTCGAATGCCTGAAGATCCAATTGCGAGAAGGGTAGGGTGTCGGTGCTCGACTTGGCCGCTGCCGCGGTCTGGTCGCGGGATCCCACGAAGAATCGGCTGGCCAGATGGTTCATCAGGCTCGGGTCCAGCCAGCGGCCGGAAATGGCGTAGGAGCCGTTCCCGACCGGGCCATAGAGGTCGATCTCGCGGTTCGTGAGTCCCCAGGAAAGGATGGCCGTCTGCATATCCGTCGGAACTCGCAGAGGCTGGTAGCGCAGCGCGGAGGCCAATCCTTGCTCCAACGGGCCGCTGGTGGGGTCGTGTTCCACGGTGATGCCCTGGAGCATCCGAGGATTCAAGACACTCTGGTTTCCGGGAAAGGAATAGTCCAGGTGGCGGAGATTGGGAATCTGGAACGGGCCCAGTACGTGCGTGACGTCGGCGGTTCGGCATCCGTAGATGGAAACCTCCGAGGAGAACTCGCGCACGCCTGAGACGCCGGGGAGATTGCGCAGGTGATCCTGCAAATCCATGCGCATGCCACCCACGCTTTCCAGGGCGACGATGCTCCCGGGAGGAACTGCGGCGACGGAATTCTTCGTGGTGACCGTACGCCCCTCCAGGAGGGCTCCCAGCGGATCTAGGGCTACGGAGACGTCCAGAAGATCGGAAATTTCGGACAGGGCTACCACGCGATCGCGGTAGCCTTCGCGCCGAAAGGTCACTTCAATGGGGCGTTTCAGGCGCAGCTCAAACCGTCCCTGATCGTCGGACGAACCCAGGAAGGCTGAATCAGCGGAGAACATCCGAGCCTTGGGAATTGGGAGGTCACTGGTTGCGTCGACCACCGTCCCGAGCACGTTCGTTTGGGCGAGTGCGAGGGCCGAGGCGCCGAGGATCAAGAGCCAGATTGTTCGTATGCTCATAAGGGTTGTAACGGGGAAAATGCATTTCTGCGGGATTGCCGACCCAGAATCCTGCAGCGGAATCGAGCAATTCCTGATATACATGGCCTTATGTTCCAGCGACTTCTGCATCTCATCCCCTTGTTCGCCTTGTCCAATGCCGTCGCATCTGCGGATTCCCTCCTTTGGAATCACGTTGGCTACGAGCGGACCGGACCCAAGACGGCCGTAGTGAAAAATTCCGGAGGCGTTGTTGCCACCACCGGATTCCAGCTCTTGAATGCGTGGGGCACCACGGTATTCCAGGGGACGGCGGCGGCGGCGTCCAATGTTCCAGGATGGGGCACCGGAGCATGGAAGGTCTTGGATTTCTCGAACGTCCAGGATAGCGGCAATTTCTGTCTCAAGATCCTTCCTAGCGGTGTGGTTTCTGACACGTTCTCCATCCGGGATGAACACCTCCTGCGAGCCACCGGGCCGGCAGTGGTCGCCTTCTTCCACGCCATGGAAAGCAAGGACAACGCGGACCGGAAGGTTGGGTATTTTGGGCAACCCGCGCGCGGAACCCACGATGTCTACGGGGGATGGATGGACGCCACCGGAGACGATGGCAAGTACATCAGCCATCTGTCCTATGCGAATTTCATGAATCCCCAACAGATTCCCATGGTGGTCTGGTCGCTGTTGCGCACCAACCTGCTCGCGCCCAAAGCGACAAACTCCTGGAAGGAATCCCTTCTGTCGGAAGCCGCATGGGGGGCTGACTATCTCCTGCGTATTCAGGATACCCAGGGGTACTTCTACATCAACGTGTTTCGCAGCCACTGGAGCCTGGACACGGCCAAGGCCATCTGCGCCTGGGTGGGCGATTCCCTCATCCAGGGCGATCAGACCTCCGATTACCAGGCGGCTTGGCGCGAAGGCGGTGGGATGAGCATCGCCGCCTTGGCATTGGCCGCACGCATGGGTGTCGTGGGAGCATTCACGAGCGCCCAGTACCTGGCCGGGGCCAAGCTCGGCTTCGATCACCTGAGTGCGAAAAACGGTCGTTGGGCGGACGACGGTCGCGAAAACCTGATTGACCACTACTGTGCGCTTCTCGCCGCCGTGGAGCTCTTCCAGGCCACCGGAATCCAGCGCTACGCGGATTCTGCCGCGGTCCGCGCGGACAGTATCGTATCGCGCCAGCAAGACGCTGGATGGTTCATCTCGGACAACGGAACGCGCCCTTTCTTTCACGGGGTGGATGAAGGCCTTCCCTTGGTTGCGCTCTGGGCCTATCTGGAGATCGATCCATCCTCCGCCCGTTCCGATGCGGTGAGGGCGTCCTTGGCAAAATCTGTCCAGTGGTACAGTTCACTGACGCGCGGCGTTGCGAACCCGTTTCTGTACCCTCGGATGTACGCGCCGGACGCACCGTCGGCAGGTGCTTCCAGCTCGGGTGGGAATATCGCTTTGGGCGCCGCGATCGTGGCCAGTTCCACGCAGAGTCCTTACCTCGCATCCAACGCTGTCGATGGAAGTACCAATACCAGATGGGGGAGTGCGCTGGGAGATTCCGGCGCATCGATCACGGTCGATTTGGGGCACGTAGCAAGGATCGATTCTGTCGCGTTGAACTGGGAAGCTGCCTACGGCAAGAAGTACATGCTGCAGACTTCCCTGGATGCATCGAATTGGACCACTGTTTTTGCGGGTGGTGCGAAGGGGGCGGGGTGGGATGGGCACGCTCTGCAAGGCGATTCCGCTCGGTATGTCAGGATGCAAGCGCAGCAGTTGGTGCAGTCAGGCTACGGATATTCGATCTACGAGTTCCAGGTTTTCGGTTCCATCCAATTGCCGCCAGCTCCCCAGACAGCGGCTTCAGTCCACTTTTTCATGCCGCACAACAACGAGACCCGGTATTGGTGGCAGGGTGAAAACGCCAGGTTGGGATCCATGTCCACCGCTCTTTTGCTTGCGGGGCGGGCCGTCCAGCCCAGCTGGACCCTCGCTCCTACAGATCCTCTGTCCCAGGAAGGAACGGCGGGCCTCGATTGGGTGCTGGGGAAAAATACAGTGGGAACGAATTTCCTTTACGGCCTAAACGGAGGCAGCACTTCGCCCTACAACGGAGGAACGAACCAAGTCGGGGGCATCTGCAACGGAATCACCGCCGTTTCCGACGCCGACCAGTCGCCGGTGTTCTACAACAATACCGGCACCGCGAATCCGGCGTATTTCTACTGGCGTTGGACCGAGCAGTGGTTGCCACACGATGCCTGGTACCTCCTTGGGATCGCGAGCCTGGCGCATCTGGTGGAAAGCCCTCCCGACCTTGCCGTTCATCCGACATCCCGGCGCAACTCGGTCATGTCGATCGCCTCGGGTGCAGGGCTCATTCGCGCTTCCCTGTCCACCGAGGCCGATTGGACCTTGCTCGATCCTGCGGGTCGGGTGCGAGCTCGCAGATCGGGTGCGGCATCGGTGGAATTCACTCCGGGCCGCGGAACATGGATATTGGAAGCCGTTGGGGTGGACGGAATCCGTCAAGCGCGGATGGCAGTGGTGCCTTAGGGCTTGTGCCCCAACCTTCCGGCATGGTAGACTAGCCCCTGGCACACGAACAATGCCGGGAGATCATCCGTTGTCGACCATTCTGCTCGTGGAAGATCAACTTGTGTTCCGGGAAAATCTCGCGGAGGCCCTGGAAGACCACGGTTATACGGTGATTCGAGCCGCCGATGCCCCTGAGGCGCTTGTTGCCGCAGACGCTTATCTGGTGGATCTGTTCCTGCTCGACGTCGCATTGCCGGGCCAGAGCGGCTTGGAACTTCTGCGCACGTTCCGTTCCCGGCATGCATTAAGGCGGATTCCCGCGTTTTTCCTAACCGCCTTCCCCCGTCCCGAGGCATTGGAAGAAGCTTCCAAGTTGGGTGTGGGTGATTTTCTGGTGAAGTCTGACATCTCCCTGAAGGATCTGCTCGATCGAATCCAACGGAGTCTGGCGGCGGCATCTCCCGAAGGCGGCCTTTCCAACGCGCCATCCACGCGCCACGAGCCAGTGGAGATCCGTCGGTACCTCCGGCCTGCGATGCGCCGATGGCGTCCGCAGCCGGATCGCGCTCAGGTGCGGGAGCTTTTTCTCTTGGCGTCCGGCCCATGCCGAGAGGAGGATTTGGCGGCGCATCTGGCCATTGATCCGGTTGGGGCGAAATGGCTGCGGAAAGCCGCTGATCCTGCGATTGAAGCGACCAATCCACGGGCCGCAATTCAGCTTCTGGTGATCCGTGCCATTGTGCAGGCCACCATGCGCTCGGTCCAGCCGATCACGGACATCCGTCGGCTTTGGCGACGTGCGCTCGCGGCGGGATTACTTGCACAGAATTTGACGTCACCGGAAGCATTCACATCGCCGCTTCAGGCGTTCCTCGCTGGATTCTGTTCCCAAGTCCCTTGGATCTTCGCGATTCAGGCGTTGGAGGCAGAGTACGGCGAGGTCAAGGCTCAGGCCTGGGAGGATGGGCGTCCCATCATCGAACAGCTCTCCGGGGCTTTCGGTGTCGAGGCTGCGACCTTGGTGATGGAGACGCTGCGGGGGTTGGAAGTTCCAGATCCTGTCTGGAAGGCAGTTGTGGACGTCCATGGAGCCGCGAACGGTTCGGGGATCTGGGATCCCAGTCCGGGTGGACACCTTCTGTCTGCGGTTCTCCAGCTTTCGGTCCTGCTGGAGCCCGCCTGGCATCCGTGCGAGGAAGTGCGCGGGATCGATGCCGTCGAATCCAGTTGGCTCCACCATCCGGAGCGGATTCTGGACATGCTTCCCACGATCGCACAGACCTTCCGTGATCTTGTCGCCTCCGAAGCCTTTCCAGAAGCTGGATTGGGCGATCCCACCAGGATGTTTCCTTTCAGCGGAGGTGGCCGAAAGTTCGCCTACCTCAGGGATTCCACTGTGCTGGTTCCAGATCCTCTGGAGCAGGCTCTCCACCAATTGGGGGAAGTGGAAATCCTGTCTTCGCCCGATGGATTCTTCGGAAAGGAAGACTGCGTGCGCGTGGCTTGGAGAT
>OCZT010003335.1_pt1 | contig 16408 bp, 15 predicted proteins | sample 1539031 | NCBI WGS metagenome assembly OCZT01 (sample SAMEA3539308, study PRJEB22396) | soil metagenome | biome: tundra; feature: field; material: soil | place: USA | collected 2010-05 | depth 0.15 m | reverse complement strand
CCACAGGACGCGGAGCGACGCGGACCAAGAAGTAGCCGGCGGTCGCCGCATAGCTCCCCGTCTCGCGGTAGAGCACCACGGCGAGTGCGAACGTCGTCAGCCAGTCCCCGAAAGCGGAAACGCCGACCCCGGCCAGAAAACGAACCGCCGAGCCCCGGCGCATCGGCATATTCTCCGCTCTTCGCGCGGTCCACTGCGAGGGTGCCGGCCGGCGACCTGGGCCAGGCACCCTCGCGGGAGCACTCCTCAGTCAGAGGAGGGCCAGGGAAGCGCGTCTACTACCAGTTGTGAGTGTGGTACATCGTGATCCCTCGATTCCCGAGGCCGGAGGATCCGGGCCTCTTTTCGAGCCGAAGTATGCTCCAGCGGGGTCGCGCTTGTGAAGGGCCGGTTGCATATCGGCAACGGTGCTGTTGCCCCCCCCCAATTCACGCCAGGTGGCGCGGCGGGTGTCAGCACGGGTTCGTTACACCGCCGTCACATCCGCGAGTCGGCACGTTCTCGGCTTGTTGAGGCTCGTTTGATCAGTTCCCGGTGTCCGCTTGCGACGTCCTCACCACGACGCGGTCACAGCGCCGCCATCCGGTGGCTCCTGTCGTAGGCTTGCGGCGTGGCCGGAGGCATGGCGACGCGCGTACGCCCCGCCCTGGCACGGCTCGGTCGTGCCCTTTGGGCGTTGCCACAGTGGGCACCGACCCGGCCGGTGCGGGTTCGTCTCCGTTTGGTGGTCTTCGTCACCGCCACCTGGCTTGTCGCCGGGATGCTCGCTGCGGCGGTGATGCCGTGGAGGAGCGGTGACTGGGTCGCTGCGGCGGTTGCAGGCCCTCTGGTCGCCGGTATGGCCGCATATGCGATCCCCAGCTTCGGCGGCATCCAGGGGCGCTGGTCCGCCTCGGGATTCTTCCACCTCGCCTTCAGCTTCGCCATCGGACCCCCTGCCATCCTGGTCATGGCCGTCGGCGAGTCGGCTGGCTCGGCCCTGCGGCGGCGTCCGGGGGCGTTCCGGACCATCTTCAACGTCGGGGACCACTTCCTCGCGGACACCGCCGCCTGGCTTGTCTTCCGTCACGTGGTCGGTTCTGGGCCCGGGGTGATCACCCTCGCTTTCGGTGGTGCTGCTGGAGCGATCGCCGAGTCCATCGTCAATGTCAGCCTCCTGGCCGCGGTCGTCTCGTTGGCGGGGGAGCCGTCGGAGTTCCGTAGATGGCTGCAAAGTCTCTTCAACACGGTGTCCATCGCCGTTCTCTTTGGGATCACCGCCGCCGGGGCGACCCTCCTCTACAAGCACGACGGGGGAACCTTCGGGATCGTGACCCTGCTTCTGCCCCTCGCTCTGGTTCAGGGGTCGCTGGTCACGCTCGCGCGGCGTGCGCACGAGCAGGCTCTGGCACAGGAGGCGCAGCGTCGTGAACGGGAGGGGCTCCTTCGGCGCGAGGCCCAGGCCCTCCGACGAGCAGGGGACGCCTCGGAGGTCGAGCGCACGCGGATCGCGGCTGACCTCCACGACAGTGTCATCCAGGACGTCTCCGGCCTCTACATTCGCTCCAGCGCCCTGCTCGGACGCCTCTCCGACGGCGACGCCGAGGTCTGGTCCCGAGAGCGTGTCGAGGGCTTCCTGAACTACACGCGTGAACTGGCGGGAGAGGCCGTCCAGGAGCTGAGGACGCTCATGATCGAGCTGGCGCCGCCGCTCCTCGACGAGGAGGGACTGGCGTCAGCCCTCCGGCAGCTGCTCACCCGGCTCGACCGAGAGCAGATCTCCTGGGTCCTCGAGTGCACCGAGGAGCGCCTCGATCAGCGGCACCAGCGGCTCGTCTACCGCGTGGTGCAGGAGGCGTTGCGCAACATCATCAAGCATGCCCAGTGCCACAGCGTGTGGGTGACCGTGCGCCCCCGGGGCGGCCGGCTGGTCGCCTCGATCCGTGACGACGGGCGTGGGTTCTCCGCCGCGGAACGGGCTGACCGCCGCAAGAAGGGTCACGCCGGCCTCGGCCTGCTGGGGCAGACCGTCCGCGACGGGGGCGGCGAGCTGACCATCACGTCGGTTCGCGGCAAGGGCACCACCCTCAAGCTGGTGATCCCGATGCTGCCGCCACCGCCGCCGGACGAGGCGGAGAGCGACGACGATGCCACGTCCCCCTCACCCCCCGTGACCTTCATCGGCCACGAGCATGTCGACGAGGAGGACCCCGACGGTCAGGCCGCGGAGCCCGGACCGTCTGTCGCCGGGAGGTCCAGGGTCCGCAAGCCCCCGGAACGTATTCGGGAGACGTCCGCCCCGGCCCCCTGACGGCCGCGCGTAACGGACCAGTGGTCATCCGGCCCGGGTCTTGGCATACGGGGTCCCGCGGTCGGGCGACGCCAGCGAACCGGCCGGGGTGAACGCCCGAGCACGGTCCGGTCGCTCTCGCGTCACACCGCGGCGGGAGGGGGGTCGCCGCCCTACAATTCGCCGTGCCGGGTAGGGGACGGCAGCGTATGTAGAGGTTTGCGCTCATGGGCAGCAGCGGCAAGATCCGGCTCCTCATCGTCGACGACCATCCGGTCGTCCGCCAGGGGCTGGCCGACATCTTCGACCGGACCGAGGACATCCAGGTGGTCGGGCTCGCGTCGGATGGCGTCGAGGCGGTCACCATGAGCCTGAAGCACGAGCCCGACATCGTCCTCATGGACCTCTCCATGCCCAACATGGACGGCATGGACGCCACCCGATTCCTCCTCAAGTCCTGCCCCGACACCCGGGTGCTGATGCTCACCTCCTTCTCCGGCAAGGAGCGGGTCAAGGAGGCACTTCGATCCGGTGCGGTCGGCTACCTGCTCAAGGACACACCGACCGAGGAGCTGATCGCCGGAGTGCGCAACGCCGTCAAGCACGGTCGCCGCTTCCGCGACATCGACTGACCGCCCCTACCGGCCTGTCAAAGCCTCACGACCGGCCGCCATCTGCCCCGCAAGCCAGCGGGTACACTCCACGACGCCATGAGCGAGTTGTCGGTCCGAGCCAAGGAGGTCGCAGCCCGTGTAGCCGAGCTACAGGGCCACCTTTGACCTGGATTCCCGACGCTCCCGTGTTGGCGCCCTGGAGGCCCAGGTCGCCGATCCCGCGCTCTGGGACGATTCCCGCCGCGCCGCAGCACTGACCCAGGAGCTCTCCCATATCCGGGAGGAGCTGGCTGGCTGGGAGGCGCTGACCCGGCGGGCCGCCGACGCTCACGACCTGGCCGATCTGATGGGGGAGGAGGCCGCAGGTGACGCGCCGAGCGGCGACCCCACCATGACCGCCGAGCTGAGCGTCGAGCTGGACGAGATCGAGAAGGAGCTGGGCGCTCGCGAGGTCGACCTCCTCTACAGCGACCCCTACACCGACAACCCCGCGCTCCTCTCGGTGAAGAGCGGGGCGGGGGGGACGGACAGCCAGGATTGGGCCGAGATGCTGCTCCGGATGTTTCTCCGCTGGGGGGAGCGCCACCGGATGGCGGTCGAATTCATCGAGGAGGCCGAGGGCGAGGAGGCGGGCATCAAGTCGGCGACCATCCGGGTGGAGGGCCGCCGCGCCTTCGGCCTGCTCAAGTCGGAGCGGGGCGTCCACCGGCTGGTCCGGCTCAGCCCCTTCGACTCCGCGCATCGCCGGCACACCAGCTTTGTCCTGGTGGAGGTGACCCCCGAGGTGGAGGACGACGTCACCGTTGATATCGACCCCAAGGACGTCCGCGAGGACGTCTATCGCTCCAGCGGCGCGGGTGGCCAGCACGTCAACAAGACGTCGTCGGCGGTGCGCCTCACCCACATCCCCACCGGGATCGTGGTGACCTGCCAGAACGAGCGCTCCCAGCACCAGAACCGCGACGTCGCCTGGCGGGTGCTGCGCTCGCGGCTGCTGGCGGTCGCCCAGGCGGCCCACGCCGAGCGCATCAGCGAGCTGAAGGGCGAGTCGCTGCCCGCAGAGTGGGGCTCGCAGATCCGCTCCTACGTCCTCCACCCCTACACCATGGTCAAGGACCACCGCACCGCCCATGAGGTGGGCAACGTCCAGGCGGTGCTGGACGGCGACATCGACTCCTTCCAGGAGGCGTACCTGCGCTGGGCCGCCGGCAATCTGGACGCGGCCCAGCATCCACCGCCACCGGATTAGGCGCCGTTGCCGGCGGGGGCCGACCCGCCCCCTGCGAGCCCCTCTCGCACTCTGCCCACGGCACGTTCCCCGAGGCTATACTCGATCGGTCCCGCGGCGGGCAGCCGCCTCACCCCACGTCCCCCCCAACCCCCCGTCCGGGCCTTCCCGGCTTCCCGATCCCCCGGGGAACCTCCGCTGAACGATCGGAACGTCACATCTCCATGACCTTTCCCCCGCCGCTCCTCGCGAGCGCGCCGGCCGAGCGCCGCCGCCCGTCCCGGGCCCGTCCCGCCACCAGTTTCACGAAGGACCTCGGGCGGTGAGCCTCGCGGCGGTGATGCCACCGCAGGTGGGGCAGAAGCCGGACCCTGGGATGCGCCCGGTCATCTCCTTCCACGGCGTCAGCAAGACCTACCCCAACGGCACCGAGGCCATCCGGGACGTCGACCTCGCCATCTACCAGGGCGACTTCTGTTTCGTCGTCGGCGCGAGCGGCTCCGGCAAGACGACGCTTGTCCGCCTCCTCATCCGCGAGGAGGTGGCCTCGACCGGCCGCATCTTCGTGGACGGTCAGGAGACCACCCGGATGACCCGGCGCCGCTTGCCCAGGCTCCGCCGCAAGTTCGGCATCGTCTTCCAGGACTACAAGCTGCTTCCCAAGCTGACGGTGGCGCAGAACGTCGCATTTGCCCTCCAGGTGACCAGGCCGGGGCAGCGCCACCTCAAGCAGAAGGTCGAGGAGACCCTCTGGATCGTCGGTCTGGAGGACAAGCTCGACACCTTTCCCGACGAGCTCTCCGGCGGCGAGCAGCAGCGCGTCGCCATCGCCCGCGCCCTGGTCCACCGGCCCCGGATCTTCCTCGCCGATGAGCCCACCGGCAACCTCGACCCCGACACCTCGTGGGGGATCGTCCAGCTCCTGCTCCAGATCAACCACCGTGGCACCACGGTGCTGATGGCGACCCACAACCGCGAGATCGTCGACCTCTGCCGGCGCCGGGTCATCGCCATCGACTCCGGCCGAGTGGTCCGTGACGAGGCCGAGGGCGGGTATCTCCGCGAGGGCGAGGCGACCATATGAGAGGCCTGCTGGCGTCGGTCCGCTTCGCGCTGGTCGCGGCGGGGCAGAACTTCACCCGCAACCTGGCCGTCTCCATGGCCGGGGTCTTCACCATGGGCCTGATCATGCTGCTGGTCGGCGGCACGCTCCTTCTCACCCACACCGTCGATGCCATCCTCGCCCAGCAGGAGACGCAGGCAGACGAGATTCACGTCTACCTCCAGGACTCGCTCTCGATGCGCACCATCGCCGATTACGAGCAGCGCTTCGCCCACGACTCGCGAGTCAACGGGGTCAGCTTCACCAGCAAGGACCAGGCGGTGGTCGCCGCCCAGCAGCGGGGCCTCCAGTTGCAGCCGGCGATCAACACGCTCGGCACCAACCCGCTGCCGGCGTCGATCGACCTGCACGTGCGCACCCTCGGCGACCTCGGTCAGTTCGCCACCCTGGCGAAGTCGCTCCCTGTCGTGGACACCAGCAGCGGGTCAGCCACCGACTACAGCCCGACCGTCATCCCCCGGCTGCAGACGCTGATCACCTGGACCGTCTGGGTCGGCGGCGTCCTTTCCGTGGTGCTGGCCGTGATCAGCCTGGTGATCATCATGAACACGATCAGGACGGCGGTGTACATCCGGCGGACCGAGATCGAGATCATGAAGCTGGTGGGGGCGGGCGACTGGTTCGTGCGCTGGCCCTTCATCCTGGAGGGCGTTTTCGGAGGTGTCCTTGCGGCGGCCTTCGGGGGGACGGCGATCGCCGTGGCCTACCGCTTCGTGCTGACCCAGGCCAACACCCAGGCCTTCCTCGGGGTGAGCTTCGACGGTCGGTATCTCACCGCGATGGTGGTGCTGCTGCTCGCCTTCGGAGCCGCCCTCGGCGGCTTCGGCAGCTTCTTGGGGGTCCGCCGATTCCTCCACGCGTGACGGCCTGGGCGTCACCGGCCTAGGCCGATGAGCGAGGACCAACCGCCACCCTCCCGTCGCAGGCTGTCCCGTCCCCGCGCCGGCTTCTGGAGCCACGCGGTGGTCGCTGTGCTCGGCCTCTACCTGGGCGGGCTACTGGTCGCCAACCTCGGCAACCTGCCCTTCGGCAGCGCGCTCGCCTCCATCTACCCGCGCTTCGGGGGTCTCGACGAGACCTCGCTGCAGGTCGCCTGGCAGGACATCGAGAACAACTACGTGCTCCGTGGCGTGCCGGGCAGCGTGGGCACGGAGGCGAGCGAGGCGGCCCTGGTGCAGGCCGTCGACAGCACCTATGACGACCGCTTCAGCGCCTACTTCACCAAGAGCCAGTACCAGCAGTTCACCGCGGCGGTCAACCAGGATCGCAGCGGCAGCATCGGGATCTCCATCGAGGAGACGTGCGCGGGCGCGACCCTCTGCGCCAGCGGGCAGAATCCCACCCAACTGGCGGTGGAGGACGTGCTCCACGGCCAGCCGGCCGAGCGGGCGGGGGTGCGCAACGGCGACGTGCTGGTCGCGGTCGGCGCGACCCAGGTCTCCAGCCTCGGCACCGGCCTGGATGAGCAACTCGCCAAGCTCTCCAACCTCATCGACGGCGCGGCGGGGAGCACGGTCACCCTCACCGTCGACCGTGGAGGCGCGCAGCTCGCATTCACCGTCACCCGGGAAAACCTCCAGGTTCCCACCGTCTACAGCCGGATGTTCGGCACCGTCCTCGACCTCCAGGTGACCAGCTTCGGGGAGGACACCGGTCAGGACGCGGTGGCCGCGCTGAAGAGCGGGCTCACCGGTGGGGCGACGGCGGTGGTGCTCGACCTCCGGGGCAACGGCGGCGGCTACGTCACCTCGGCGGTGACGCTCGCCAGCCAGTTCCTCACCCCCCACGGCAGCGAGCAGGACGTGGTCGTGCGGCGCGGCCGGATGGACCTGCAGGGCCAGGTCACGACCGCCCAGACGGTGATCCACGATCAGATCCAATCGGGCGGGCTCGCCCCCACCATCCCCCTCGTGGTGGTGGTCAACGGCGGCAGCGCCTCGGCCTCCGAGATCGTCACCGCCGCGCTCCGCGACTACCACCGAGCCACGGTGGTCGGGGCGACCACCTACGGCAAGGGGTCGGTGCAGCTCGACTTCCCCCTGCCCGACGGCAGCGACCTCCATCTCACCGTCGAGAAGTGGTATGGGCCCGACGGGGAGAGCATCGACGGCACCGGGATCACCCCCAACGATGTGGTGAGCCTGCCCAGCCCCACCGATCTCTTCACCCTGGAGGCGGAATCCGCCAACCCCTCCCAGGACCCCCAGCTGCAGGCGGCGCTGGCGATCGCTCGGGGGTAGCGGGCGGCCGGCGGGGACGAGGCGCCGTGCCGTGGGTGCAAGCCGTTCGGGACGCGGCTGCCCGGCTCACTCGGTCGCGGCGGGCTCCGGGTGGCGCCGGAGCCGGAGCCAGCGCCACATCCGCGGGGGCAGTGTCAGGCCGGCGGTCCGGCGGCGCTCTGCCTCCTGGTGGCGCACCATCAGCCAGGCTCCGAGCGCGATCACGCTGAAGAGGGCTCCGGCCAGGCTCCAGCCGTTGATGTTGCGTCCCCAGCGCTCGGCGTCATAGCCGACACCGACCCCGACGACCAGGCCGAGCACGATCAGCACGATCACCACGGGGCTCATCGGTGGCCGCTCACGTCGGCCTGAATATACTGCCGAGACGATGGCGAGCAGCTTTGATGTCGTCTTCCTGGGCGGTGGCATGGGCGGGTACGTGGGCGCCATCCGCGCCGCCCAGCTCGGCCTCACCACCGCCGTGGTGGAGGAGGACAAGCTCGGCGGTACCTGCCTCCACCGGGGCTGCATCCCCACCAAGGCGCTGCTCCAGTCGGCCTTCATCCTCGACCAGGCGCGCCAGGGTGCCCGCCTCGGGGTGAGGGTCAGCGGGGTCGAGCTGGACTACGCGCAGGTGGGGAAGAACCGGGACCAGGTCGTCTCCCAGCTCCACCGGGGGGTGGAGTTCCTGATGAAGAAGCACCGCATCGAGGTGGTCCGCGGCCGGGGGCGGCTGGACGGCCCGCGCCGGGTGCGGGTGGGCGGTGGCCAGAGCGGCGACGTCCTGCTGGAGGCCGGTGCGGTCGTGATCGCCACCGGGTCTCGCCCCAAGCAGGTGGCGGGCGTGGAGCCCGACGGCCGGGCGGTGCTCACCTCCGACCACGCCGTCACCCTCGACCATGTCCCCGCCTCGGCGATCGTGCTCGGGGCCGGCGCGGTGGGCGTCGAGTTCGCCTCCTTCTGGCGCAGCTGCGGCGCCGAGGTGACCGTGGTCGAGATGCTCGACCGCCTGGTGCCGCTGGAGGACCGGGCGATCGGCACCGAGCTGGGCAAGCACTTCGAGGCGCGGGGGATCCGCTGCCTGGTGGGGGCCAAGCTCGACCTCGGCTCCGTCCGTCGCGACGACGCCGGGGTGTCCGTGACCGTCGCCCACGGGGGCAGGGAGGAGAGGATCTCGGCCGAGGTGCTGCTCGTCGCCATCGGGCGCTCACCGAACACCGAGGGGATCGGCCTGGAGACCACCGCGGTCGAGCTGGAGCGCGGATTCATCCGGGCCGGCGCCGACCTGAGGACCGCCCAGGAGGGGGTCTACGCCATCGGCGACGTGATCGGCGGCTTTCTGCTGGCTCACAAGGGGAGCCACGAGGGGATCATCGCCGCCGAGGTGATCGCCGGCCGGCACCCCCATCCGCTCGACCCCCTGCTCGTCCCCCGGACCACCTACTGCACCCCCCAGATCGCCTCGCTCGGGCTCTCGGAGGAGGAGGCGCGCCAGGCCGGCCACGAGGTGAGCGTCGGGGTCTTCCCGCTCACCGCCAACGGGCGCTCGATCATCTGGGGCGAGCGCGGCTTCTGCAAGGTCGTGGCGGGTGCCGACGGCACCGTCCTCGGCGTCCACATGATCGGCCCCGAGGTCACCGAGCTGATCTACGCCGCCGCTCTCGGGGGCCTGCTGGAGGCCACCCCCTTCGAGATGGGCCGGGCCATCGCCCCCCATCCCACCGTCAGCGAGATCCTCATGGAGGCCGCGCTCGCGGTCTCCGGCGATGCCATCCACATCTGAGTCGCATCCATCCGGGCCGGCGCTGACCCATCCGGGCCCGACCCGAATCCATCCACTTCTGAGGCGAATCCATCCAGATCTGAGCAGATGGGGCCACCCCACGTGCGGGGGCCGCGTCCACCATCGCGTGGGGCGTGCGGCCGAAACCGGGGGCTCCAAAACGGCTTCGAAAGGTGTCACATTTCCCCTCGTCCGGTGGAGGGGCGCGTCAACAGCATCGGAAGCTGCGTTCGTCAGGTGGGGAGCCTGACCAGAGGAGAGAGAGTGGTCGTCGCCAACAGGGCCGCGCGAGCGATCGCCGGCATCGACGCCGACACCCTGCGCGCCATGTACCGGCACATGCTCCGCTCCCGGATGCTGGACGAGCGGATCTGGCTGCTCAACCGCCAGGGACTGGTCCGTTTCTGGGTCTCGGGGATGGGCCAGGAGGCCATCCAGGTGGCGCTGGGCATGCACGTCCGTCCCGGTGTCGACTGGGTCGCCCCCTACTACCGGGATCTGGCCCTCAGCCTGGTGCTCGGGATGACCCCGCGCGACCAGCTGCTCGCCGCCATGGCCAAGGCCGACGACCCCAACAGCGGGGGGCGCCAGATGCCGGCCCACTTCGGCTGCCGGCGGCTCAACATCATCACCACCGGATCGGTGGTCGCCACCCAGTTCATCCACGCCGCCGGGATCGCACTCGCCTCCAAGATCCGTGGCGAGGACGCGGTCACGGTGGTGACCACCGGCGAGGGGGCGACCAGCGAGGGCGACTTCCACGAGGCCCTCAACTTCGCCGCCACCCACCGCCTCGCGGTGGTCTTCGTCGTCGAGGACAACGGCCTCGCCATCAGCGTTCCGACCTCCAAGCAGATGCCCACCCGCGACGTCTCCGACCGGGCGGTGGGCTACGGCATCCCCGGCGCGGTGGTGGACGGCACCGACCCGGTGGCCAGCTACCTGATCTGCGGTGAGGCGGTGGCCCGGGCCCGAGCCGGGCATGGGCCGACCCTGATCGACGCCAAGGTGCCGCGCCTCACCTCGCACAGCTCCGACGACGACCAGCGCCGCTACCGCACCGCCGAGGCTCTGGCCACCGACCGGGCCCATGACTGTGTCGGGGGCTTCGCCGCCCGGCTCGGCGAGCAGGGGGTGCTCTCCGCCAGGGACGAGGAGGCGATGCGGGCGGAGCTCCTGGCCGAGATCGACCTCGCCACCGCCGAGGCGGAGGCGGCGCCAGACCCGGAACCGGAGAGCGTCCTCCTCCACGTCCTGGGGGACGCCTGATGGCCGTCAAGACCTACCTGGAGGCGATCCGGGAGGGGATGCGCGACGAGATGCGGCGCGACGACCGGGTCATGGTCTTCGGCGAGGACGTCGGCTTCAAGGGCGGGGTCTTCGGGGTCACTGAGGGATTGCAGCGCGAGTTCGGGGAATGGCGGGTGATGGACTCGCCGCTCGCCGAGTCGTGCATCGTCGGCGTCTGCATCGGCGCCGCCTTCAACGGCATGCGCCCGATCGCCGAGATCCAGTTCCAGGACTTCATCCTGCCGGGAGTGGATCAGATCGTCAGCGAGGCCGCCAAGATCCGCTACCGCAGCAACGACGATTGGAACATGCCGCTCGTGATCCGCGCCCCGTTCGGCGGCGGTGTCCATGGGGCCCTCTACCACTCCCAGTCGATCGAGGCGATGTTCTGCGGCGTGCCCGGCCTGCGGGTGGTGGTGCCCTCCAACCCCTACGACGCCAAGGGGATGATGGTGGCGGCGATCCGCGACCCCGACCCCGTCCTCTACTTCGAGCACAAGAAGGCGTACCGGTCGATCCGGGGCGAGGTCCCCGATCACGAGTACACCGTCCCGCTGGACCGCGTCCGGGTGGTCCGCGAGGGTCGCGACATCGTCATCTTCACCTACGGCCTGATGGTCGACACGGCGGTGCAGGCCGCCGAGCGTCTGGCCCCCGGCGGCTTCTCCGTCTCGGTGGTCGACCTTCGCTCGCTCCGGCCCCTCGACCGCCAGGGCATCGTGGAGAGCGCCCGCAGGTGCGGCAAGGTGTTGATCGCCCAGGAGGCCAACCTGGCCGTCTCGGTGAGCAGCGAGGTCAGCGCCATCGTCGCTGAGGAGTGTTTCGAGTACCTTGATGCTCCGGTGATGCGCATCGGCGGGCCCGAGGTCCCCGCGATGCCCTTCGCCAAGCCCCTGGAGGACGCCTACCTGGTGGACGTCGACAAGCTCGAGAGCAAGCTCCGCAGCCTTGCGGAGTACTGATCCATCCCCGGTCAACTAGCGAGGGAGCTCAACCTGTGGCATTGACGGTCAGCATGCCCCAGCTCGGTGAGTCGGTCACCGAGGGGACCATCGCCCGCTGGCTCAAGCAGCCCGGCGAGCCGGTGGCCCGCTACGAGTCGATCGCCGAGGTGGCGAGCGACAAGGTCAACGCCGAGATCCCCGCCCCCGCCGACGGCACCTTCGGCGAGGTCATCGCCCCCGAGGGATCGGTGGTCAGCGTCGGACAGCCGATCTGCACCATCGAGCAGGGTGCTGGGGCCTCCGCCGAAGTTGCGGCAACCGCCCCGGCGGCACCCGTGGCGGAGCAGCCGGCAGCCCCCGTCCGGGCGGCTGCCTTTGAAGCGGTGCCGGCCGTTCGGGAGGCCGCGCCGGCCCCGGTCGCAGTAGCGTCTGCACCCGCCACTTCCCCCGTCGCGCCCGCAGCTGCCCCGGCCGCCGAGCCGGTCCCGTCCGCTCCCGCGATCTCGCCGGTGGCGACCGCCGCCGCCGACGACGCCAACGGAGCCGCCCACCAGCACGTGACCCCCGCGGTGAGGATGCTCGCCCGCGAGCAGGACGTCGACCTCTCCCTGATCCAGGGGAGCGGCATCGGCGGCCGGGTCACCAAGAAGGACGTCCTCGACCACGTCCAGAGGCGGGACGGGGCCGGCTCCGTCTGCGGCACCGGCAGTCGCACTCTCGTCGCAGTACCCAGTCCCGTCCGCCGCGCCGGTCGGCCTCGCTCCGGCGGCAGCGTCTGTCCCCGCGGCGCCCGCCGCGGCGCTGACGTCGCTCTCCGCGTCGGCCGAGGAGGGCGACCAGCTGCTGCCGATGACGTCGGTCCGTCGGGCCATCGCCGACCACATGGTCCGCAGCCGCCAGACCTCGCCGCACGCCTGGCTGATGGTCGAGGTGGACATGTCCCGGGTGGTGCGGCTGCGCGAGGCTGGCAAGGTCGCCTTCCGCGAGCGCTACGGGATCTCCCTCACCTACCTGCCCTTCGTGGCGCGGGCGGTGGTCGAGGCGCTGCGGCGCCGGCCCACCCTCAACGCCCAGTGGAGCGATGCCGGTCTCGTGCTCAAGCACGACATCAACCTCGGGATCGCCGTCGCCCTCGAGGAAAACCTGGTGGTGCCGGTGCTGCGCAACGCCGACCGCCTGAGCATCGCCGGCCTGGCCCAGGCGATGGCCGACCTCGGCAACCGCGCCCGCGCCAACCGGCTCAAGCTCGACGAGATCCAGGGCGGCACCTTCACCCTCAACAACACCGGGGCGCTCGGGGCGGTGATGACCCAGGCCATCATCAACCAGCCCCAGGCGGCGATCCTCACCATGGACGCGGTGGTCAAGCGGGCGGTCGTCGTCGACGACATGATCGCCATCCGGCCGATCATGAATCTCGGCATGAGCTTCGACCACCGGCTCAATGACGGACTGCAGGCGGCCCGCTTCCTCCAGGACGTCAGGGAGCAGCTCGAGGGATTGGACGAGGGCGCGACCCTGCTCTGAGGGCGCGGGAAACCTGATGAAGATCGACCGTTCCGTCGTGATCGTGACCGGCGCCTCGTCGGGCATCGGCGCCGCCACCGCCCGCCTGCTCGCCGGTCGCGGAGCGCGGGTGGTGCTCGCCGCCCGGCGAGCCGACCGGCTGGAGGCCCTGGCCGCGGAGCTGCCCGGGGCCATGGCCGTCCCCACCGACGTCACCGACCCGGCCCAGCTGGGGCACCTCGTGGAACGCTGCCTGGATGTCCACGGGCGGGTAGACATCCTGGTCAACAACGCCGGCCAGGGGCTGCACGTGCCCATCCTCGAGCTCATGGCCGACGACCTCCGTGCCGTCTTCGAACTGAACGTGATCGCTCCGCTGGTGGCCATGCAGGCAGTGGTCCCTCCGATGCGCGCCCAGGGCGGAGGCGCCATCGTCAACGTCAGCTCCGCGACCTCGCTGCGGCTCTTCCCCGGTCTGGGCGGCTACTCCGCCACCAAGGCGGCGCTGAACCTGCTCTCGCAGATCGGACGGATCGAGTTCGCCGATTCCGGCGTCGCCGTCTCCCTCGTGTACCCGTCGGTGACCGAAACCGAGTTTCACCAGAGCCTCCGTGCCGGGCACTTCGCCGGCGGGCCCCGGAGGTTCCCGGCCGATCCGCCGGAGCTGGTCGCCACGACCATCGTCTTCGCCATCGAGAGCGGGGAGGCTCACCTGATGGTGGGCGACCCGCCCCGGCCCATCGCTCCCGGCAGTGACGATCCCTGGGCCGGCGGTCTCGCCCGACCGATGCCGGCTCCCCCCGCCAGGGGCGGTGGCACCGCCGCGCGGACGGCGCCCCCCGACCAGGGGGCGGCGACGTGATCCTGGTCACCGCCGCTGCCGGGCGCACCGGCCGCAGCCTCATCCCCGCTCTGGTCCGGCGCGGGCACGCAGTGCGCGCCTTCGACGTTGCCCCGGGTGTGGAACGGCTCACCGACATCGGCGCGGCGGAGACGATAACGGGGGATATGCTCGACCCCCGCGCCGTGGCGGCTGCGGTCGACGGTGTCGAGGCCCTGATCCACATCGGACCGCCGATGCACCCGCGCGAGGCCGAGATGGGCCATGCGGTCGTCGTGGCCGCCCGGCGAGCGGGGGTCTCCCACTTCGTGCAGTTCTCGGTGACCCATCCACAGCTCGAGCCGCTGCTCAACCATCAGGCCAAGCTCGCGGTCGAGAGGATGGTGCTGCTCTCCCGGATCCCCTTCACCATCCTGCAGCCGATGCACTACATGCAGAACATCGACGTGAGGCGCGTTGTGGAGAGGGGTGTCCTGACTCAGCCGTACGCGCTCGACACCCCGCTGGCGCACGTGGACCTCGAGGACGTCACCGAGGTGGCGGCGCTGGTCGTCACGGATGCCAAGCACCATTACGCCACCTACGAGCTGTGCGGCGACGACTACGTCAACGCGCGCCAGCTCGCCGCCACCATCGCCGCCATCTCGGGTCGTCCGGTGACAGCCGAGCAGGTTCCGGTGGCCCATGCATTCGCCGTCGGTGCCACCTCCGGTGCGCCGGATACGCCCCCGACCGAGGAGGACGATTGGCGGCGCGACGCCATGGTCCGCCTCTTCGACCACTACGGACGGTACGGCATCACCGGCAATCCCAACGTCCTCGGTTGGCTGCTCGGGCGGCCGCCGACCACCTTCGAGGAGTACGTCCAACGCTCCCTCGGGTGATCAGTCCGGCTCCATGTGGGGGTACCGCCACAGGGTGGCGGGGACGAAGGTCTCCTTGAGCGATCGGGCCGACACCCAGCGCAGCAGGTTGAGCGCGGATCCGGCCTTGTCGTTGGTGCCGCTCTGGCGAGCCCCGCCGAAGGGCTGTTGGCCGACGACCGCCCCGGTCGGCTTGTCGTTGACGTAGAAGTTGCCGGCGGCGTGGCGGAGGGCGCGCATCCCGGTGTCGATCGCCCGCCGTTCGGTGGCGAAGATCGCGCCGGTCAGCCCGTACGGGGAGGTCTCGTCGACCAGCCGGAGCGCCGTCTCCCAGTCGCCGTCGTAGGGATGGACGGTGAGGATGGGACCGAACAGCTCCCGCTCCAGGAGCTCGTGATGGGGATCCTCGGTGGCGATGATCGTGGGCCGGACAAACCAGCCGGTGCTGGCGTCGCACGTACCGCCGGCGACGATCTCGAGGGCGGGGTCCTGGGCCGCCGCCTTCAGCGCCGCCTCGTGCTTGCGGAAGGCGCGTTCGTCGATGACCGCCCCCATGAAGTTCGAGAAGTCGGAGGGGTCGCCCATCGGGATCGCCTCCGTCTCGCGGGCGAGCGGCCCCCGCAGCTCCTCCCAGAGGTGGCGGGGGACGTAGGCGCGGGAGGCCGCCGAGCACTTCTGCCCCTGGTACTCGAAGGCGCCGCGCAGCAGGCCCACCAGCAGAGCCTCCGGCGAGGCGCTCTCGTGGGCGAGGACAAAGTCCTTGCCGCCGGTCTCACCGACCAGCCGCGGGTAGGTGCGGTAGGTGCCGAGGTTGCTGGCCACCTGGCGCCAGAGCCCCCGGAAGGTGTCCGTCGATCCGGTGAAGTGGATCCCCGCCAGTCCGGGGTGGGAGATGGCGGCGTCGAGGGCGCCGGCGCCGTGGCCGGTCACCATGTTGATCACCCCGGGAGGCAGGCCTGCCTCCTCCAGCAGCTCGATGATGGTGCTCGCCGCCAGCATCGAGGTCACCGACGGCTTCCAGACCACCACGTTGCCCATCAGCGCCGGCGCCGTCGGCAGATTTCCCGCGATGGAGGTGAAGTTGAACGGGGTGATCGCGACCACGAACCCCTCGAGGGGGCGCAGCTCGGTCCGGTTCCAGACCCCCGTCGGGCTGATCGGCTGGTCCTCCCGGAGCCGGAAGGCGTAGTGGACGTTGAACCGCCAGAAGTCGATCAGCTCGCAGGCGGCGTCGATCTCGGCCTGGTGGACGGACTTGCTCTGACCGAGGATGGTGGCTGCGTTGACACGGTCGCGCCAGGGTCCGGAGAGCAGCTCCGCGGCACGGAGGAAGACCGCGGCACGCTCCTCCAGGGTGGTGTGGGACCAGTCGCGGCCGGCCCGGAGGGCGGCATCGACGGCGCTCTCCACGTCCGCCACCGTCGCCTGGTGGAGCTGTCCCAGCTCCTGGGCGTGCCGGTGGGGGGCGCGCACCGTGAAGCCGGCGCCGGAGCCCTCCACGGGCAGGCCGTCGATGTGCATCGGCAGCGCCCGGGGTGACGCCTGCATCTCGGCGAGGGCGTGCTGGAGGCGAAGCCGTTCCGCCGAGCCGGGCGGATAGGTCCGGACCGGCTCGTTGACGGGGACACCGACGTTGGCCATCACCCAGGATTGTGCAACTTGGCGTTTGATGGCGGGGTGCTTTGGTGGCGGGGGGAGCCGAGCGCGGCTCTGCCCCGCCGGCGGGGG